>Ga0335078_10007421_pt1 | contig 16265 bp, 19 predicted proteins | sample Lox_Sample_32_FD_206711 | JGI IMG/M metagenome (GOLD analysis project Ga0335078, IMG submission 206711) | Soil microbial communities from Loxahatchee National Wildlife Refuge, Florida, United States - Lox_Sample_3.2 | ecosystem: Environmental > Terrestrial > Soil > Wetlands | place: USA...
TACCTCTATTTCGTCATTTCTTCTCGTCAAAGGAAACAGGAGCCTGCAAGTGAGATGGCAAGTGGAGGATTAAGGTGTTAGCACCGATTGGGGTTTTGGAATATTCTTCTGAAAGGTTTGTGGCAATGTAAGTGGATTAAGGAGCTCGGCTATAAAGTCTGCATGCGTGCTTGTAGTTAGAATTGAGAATTCTGTACCCATTACTTTATGTTTATGCTCCATCCCAATAGGTTATGAGCCCAGAGCCGCTCTCAGCTCCCCTATCTCAAGAGTCTAGAATTCTCATTCCAAATTCTAGAATCCCATTAGGTCTTTCCTTAACGATTTCACTGGCATCTAAGACTCAATCAATCCGCATCGGTACTCCATTCGGAGCCACACCTGCTGCTTCTCGTGCTTCTTAGGTTGCACAAAATGAATTGGATCTGTTCTGGAAGTAAGTGCCGATATGCCAAATCCCTAGCCTAGGCCCTCAAGGTCTTACAAACGAGATCTGGCCAACTTTCTCGCTTCTGCTGGCTTGAAGCAACACATCCAATTCACCTGATTAAAAGCCTCAACTCTGCACAGCGGCATCCTTATGAAACCATCACAAAGGCTATTCCTCTAATTCCTCTAATCATGGTTTTGTTAAACAAAGCCACAAGTCACAAAGAGCTGTCATACAATCTACAGTCAAATAATTACATTTTGAAATCAGATAGCGATTCTAATCCAGAATTAGATGACTGAGTCTGAAGCTGGATGAGTGGAACTTTGCAATCTTTATAATTCAAAGTTTGTCGTGATTCTAAATATAAAGAATGAGAAGTAACAGATGTTTCAATATGCAAGCAACTAAACAAGGATTCAAATATTTTTTCATACTATATCACAAATTAATATAAGTAACTCTTTCAATTTCACTATCATTCAGATAAAAATGTCTTAAGCAATTGAGAAACTCAAATATTTTATGTTTCAAAAATTCAATTTTAAAAACTATTATTATTGAATTACTATAGTAAGGTCAACCTTCGATGTTCATAAACGTCTTAACATTGTTCTCGAGACTGAAGTAGATTCTATATTAGTCAATAGAGTTATAATTATACTATGATTTAGAACGTGCTAATGCATAAAGTTATAAACTTCTGTATTAGTATAAAAGGAACATAGACCAATCCTCATGATCATTTATTAATTTTATATATTGTCATAATGTAAATATGAAATAAGAAGATAATGTTTCTATTAAGTGATCAGGTAAAACTATCTAGACACTGCAGGTAACATGTAACAGCTGTCAAAAGTAATATGACTAGAGCTTAAGGACGAGAAGAAAGGTGCATATGAAGTGGATTAAGAAAGGGACCACCGACGAAGCGATAGAAATACAGAGAATAGAAAGATGAGAATAGATAAAGGTTAACAGCTAGTATGTGACAGAAAGTCAGCCCACTTTATATAATATAAGAATATTTCCGACCCGTGACAGTACCTCCTTCTTTAGGAAGTAAGTCCACGAGCCTTATCGATACATGAAGTCTAGAATAAGAATGATCCAATACGAAGTACTAATACGAATGTAAGATATAAGATATATGATGTAAATGCTAAGGTATCCAAGCGATATTCTCCAAAGTGAAAAAGTAAGAGGTAGCAAGATGAGTGAGCTAGGAGCGATGATGGCATTTCATATGAGCTGAGGTAAGAGTGGGAGCAAGAGCATAAGTAGGAGCAAGTGAGATATTTCTTTTGGAAGGCCTATGTGAGATCAAGGAAATGTTTCAGGTTCTCAACGAGTTCTCATAAGTTGTTGGATAGAGGATAGCCTTTTTACTTAACAAGGTACATAAGCTTCCGATAGGAGGTCTTGGAGTTGAGGACTTCTTCAACTTCATATTCAGTTTTCTCGTTAATAGTAATAGAAGGTGAAGGAGGCTAGACTCGATCGGAGATGGTATTTTTATGATAGGGCTCCAACAGAGTAACGTGTATCATGATGTAAATATGGAACAAAAAGATGATATTACTATCAGCTGATTAAGTGAAGCTATCTAATCGCTGTAGGTAACATGTGATAGCTCCTTCTAGCAAAGAAAAAACTCGTCCCTGAGTTGGAGAAGAAGAAAGGAGATAAGAGAGGATGCCAATGATGAAATAATAACTCAATTTCTCATGTCATGCCATGCCACATATATCATTATACATATCATATCGAACAAACAGTATAAAGCTCCATATTCAAATAATAGCAAAAGGAAGACAGTCAACTCTATAAAGTAATATTGGTCTTATAGCAAGGAAGTCTCAGTGAGGATAGTAACTGAGTAAGGAAAAGGGTGAAAATGAAGTTGATGTACATATTCTTGAATTGATATAAAAGATCTTCCGCATTGTGAAGGTGGTCAGTAGGTTCCCAAGTATTGTACTCTGGCCTATATCTTTTTCATTATACAAGATATTCAGTTCGCTTCCTCTACCTATTATAAAGCTTTGCAATGACTACTTCTACTTCATATTCATTATATATGCTATCATCAACTAGCTCAGATAGCAGTGGGCCTGCCTCATGGCCATATTTGTCTATCTTGAACCATTCCAAGTACATAACAGAGATGACAGGGTGGATCTTTTATAATTTAAAAATGTTAAACTTATAGGCTAGTCTACCAATAGTGTTGAGGATAGTAAAGGGGCTGATCTTACACTCTGATAATTTGGCTAAGATATTGTTAAGGAAACGGTAACTAAGTTGGATGCTTGTGGCAATGGTGATGAAGACTTTATCGTTGGTCTTGAAGGTGATTGAGGTGTGTTTCTTATCGTAATAAATTATCATCCTGGCTTGTGTAAAGACGATGGAGTCTATTGCTTCAGTTCTACGCTGATTTCATTCCTCTAACCACTATTCAAAGGAATGCTTGCCATCTCTGAGAAATAAAGATACCCAATCTATAGGTGTTCATGGATCAATGCCCATGAGAAACTGCATCAGTGTCAGGTTTGTTGTCTTGTTGATCAGATTGTTTAACTAGTACTCGACTTTAGGCAAGTGACACACTTAGTTAGTTTTACGAGGCGACACAAGGTAGCGTAATGTGATCTCAGTAGTTTAATTTATGTATTCTGACTGACCATCGGATTGAGGGTGGTAGGTGGTCATGACGAGGAGGTCTGTCCATAAGATTTGAAAGAGAGATTGCCAAAATTTAGACAAGATGACTTTCTCTCTATTGGTGATGATGCATTAAGGCATGCCCCATCAGCAGTAATAATATGTGAAGAAGGCTTGGGCCTAATCCTAGGTGGAGTAATCCTCATGGCCAGGGATAAGTGTTGCCATCTTGGTGAGTTTATCGGTAACTGTCATAATAGAATCATAGATCTTTCCATCCTATATGGAGTTCGGAAGTTTGATGATCAGATCCATCGTGTCGGTCTCGAATGGAAAGATAGAACTATTGATTGGCTGTAAGGTCTCATACGGCTTGTGATTGGATGGTTTGTTGCGTTGGCAAGTAAGACAGGTGCCAATATAATCTCAGAAAGTAATAGATAGATTCTTGATGTAATAGTTATGATGAAGGTGGACATAGGCTCTATAAAAGCCAGTATGAGTTGTGTTATCATGTGCATTTTTGAAGAAGTCTTCATGACAGTTGTAAAGAATACACAATCAAAGGTGGCCATCTTACAGGTCCTTTATGTAAAGTATGAGGTGGCCATAGCACATGCATCCTTGAAAGTTATTATATTCAATTTCGTCTGAAGCCAGCTTGTCAAGTTTGCTGAAAATGTTGGATGGAAGGACATCGCTAGGCGGGATTTATTCAGATAATGTTGACGTTCTGAGGTCGACCTTTCTTTTGATAGCATTATATATCATCGTGAAATGCCAGTCCTTCCTATAATCATCTTCAAGTTTCTCAAGAATGCTGGGACCGAATCTGATCATAGAAGCGGTATAGCCAAGGTTTTGTAGATTGCCATCGTCAGTGATTGAGGTATTAAAACCATAAATGTTACCACTATCGTCTGTCGCTGATCTGTGAGCGAGTCAGGATAGTGCATCTGCATTAATATGGTCTTTACCTATGTGATAAAGGATCTTGACATTTGGATACTGAGAAATGAATTGTGAAGCTTATACGTGGCAAAGGTTTTGCCAGATAGATGAGAAAGTTTTAAGGGATTATGAACTGAGGACATCCATTGCAAAGCTAGAATCGGTGAAGACCTTGACAGTTGCAGATGATTCGATAAGGTGGCACATCTTCTGTATTATTTATACAATCTCAGTGATTTCCAGTTCTGTTGGCTGGTAGTTGACCTCATGCTTGTTGAACATACGAGAGAGGTATATGATGGGATGCTCGAGCTTTTTTTCATAGTTGCCATTGACGATATCATTTTCTATCAATCTATGCTTTTTCATAACGTGTCATAGAACTTGATAGATGGCACATGTGAAGTCATGCTCAACAGAAGCATCGCAATAGTAGATAAGAGGGAGTTCTGTGTCCAGATGAATGAGCATAAGGGGTGAACAGAGCGTGCTCTTGATTTAATCAAAGGCTTTAATAGTAGCATCAAAAGGCTGAACGATGCATTTGCTTTAAGAGTACTAGTTTCATACCAGATTTTTGTGGGGGGCCTCTCTGTAGAGCTCTATTTTCAGTTTATTCAAGGGGTTGACCTTGTATCTGAAGTGCTTAATAAAATTCCTATAATACTCAGTCAGACCATGGAAGTAATTGAGTTCTTATGGAGTCGTAAGGAAGGGAAGGGCAGTGATCATATTTATTTTCTATTTGATGGTCGAGAGCCCGAATCGGTTGATGACATGCTTGAGGAGCTTGATGGAGTGGTAGCCGACATAAAATTTGATGAGAGCAAGTGTCATACCAGTCACTGCAAGGTCGCTGAGCACTGTACATAAATGCTGAATGTGCTCTTTGCAGGTCTTAAAGAAGATGACTATATCGTCGATGTAACAGCATGTATATATTTTGTAGTGATGGAGCTTCTTATCTATATAATACTGTATGTATGTGAGAGAGATGGAACAACCTTGCAAGAGGATACTGTATACGTACAATCTTTTCTGTGTCTTTGCCATAGTCTTCTAGTGATCTTTGACTGCGATGGACATCCGGCTGAATGCTTTGATGATGTTAAAAGTAGAGATGAAGGAGCAACCATAGATGGAGCTGATTATCTCGTTCTAATAAGGGAGAAGGTAGGAGTCAAGGACAATCATTTCATTGAAATCTCTAAGGTCAATGATTGGACGAGCTTTACCATTGTGTCAAACTATGAATACTAGCCAGCCACATGGTGTGATCTTGTCTACTATGAACATATGTCCATCAGCCATTGCTTGGTCGAAATATTTATTAATTATTGCCTGATCGTACTTAGAGACCTGATAAACACTTTTACTCAGAAACACTGTATAGTTTTTGATAGGGATCTCCATTCACTTCTCTTTGAGTTAAGTGATTCTATTGACTCTATCTTTCCAAAGGGAGGGAAACTTGTAGAGAGTGTTATGGAGTTGCTGAATCTACTGAGGTGTGATATGGTCATCAATGTTGACGTGAACTGCATCTCTGACAAATTTCTTTAGGTCACCATGGCCAGGAGCGAAGGGTGATAGAACGGAGTAGCAGTCTGTCATAACTGTAAGGTCGGAATCAGAGATAGGTGTGATATAGATCAACTCACCTAGTAGGAGGAAGAGGGTAACACATTGAAGCATGTTCAATCCTGCATCCATGCCCCATGCTATAGTAGGTACGATGTGTGTAGTGCCAAAATAACAGTCCACAACTTCCGGGTCCTTCGGTGTGAGTCTCTCATTATAACTCCATAGCGAGACATCACTGACCATAGTATTCTTTGGGATCTTCATGGAGACAATGTTGGTATTGTTATAGAGGATGGCAGAGCTATCTCTGTGAAAGACTGCCTCAGAGAAGTATCCTTGCATAACGAGTGACAAGGTGTCCTTAGTGTAGTAAGTACTGAAGTGATAATCAATACTATTGGAGAGCGGGCCAACTTTGTTGATCAGTACTATCACATTGATATGGGGCGGAATAGTAACGGACTTTTTGATTGTGATTGCATACTATTATATAATGGGAATGGCATCTTTATGTAGACAGAGAGGGACCTTCATATGGTGATAGGAGGTTAGTGTAGCGATGTAGCATTCGCAGTCGATGATGAATCCTTTCAGGTCCAGGATATCTGTACTGAACAGGATGTTACAGGGGACTTTGGTGACGACATGGAATTTGCGGATAATCATGCCGATGACACGCTTATCATCTTTGATGCCTGAGACATAGAGTAAGATAGTGGCATGGTCTTTCGTCTGATCATAGCCATTCCCAAACTCATGTACCCCAATAGGTTGTCTGACTGTACGAAGCTTCACATTAGGCAGATTCTTCATAAGGAAGTCCCTGTCGATATAAGTCATAGCGCATCCGGTATCACAATTGATCTATACATTCTCACCTTTTAATATAAGTCTAACCTGTATTTCCACATATTTGTAGTCCCTAAATGCTAAACTATTGCTGACCACTTTAAGTGTATCACTTTTGATAAGGGTCTTCTTATCGACTGCTTTCATCTTAAATAAGTTGAGTTATGGTAGATACTTGTGGTTCCAATGACGAAGGGGTTTATAGAGTACATTGTGAAAGGGGAAGGATTGGTGGCAAACAGTGCACTCATTTTTCTGTTGAAGGTGCAAGAGGAAATTCGATACATCATCAACAGTCTACGATCTATTATTATAGCGGTTGTTATTGTCCTCCTTCTGAGAATCTCTATGATGTTTAGAGGATTTGAAAAAGGTGGATGAGTTTGTGAACTGTACAGAGTCTAGGGTAGACACAGCATCTTGATCAGAGGACGATAAGGATTCATTTGGTGATGTGAAATTAAGTTACATGATAATAGGTATCTGCTGCTATTGTTATTCTAACGTCAAGGTACATGAGTTATTTTAACTAAAAGGGTTGGACTTATTCGAAGACTTCAAAACAACATCAAGTGCCTCCTTTAGAAGTCAGTAATGGTTTACTATATGATAAACATTTCGGCCTCGCATTAAGTGGACTGAGTAAAGAGGACCCCGCTGAGTTTGTAATTGGTATTGCTATTAATTTTGGTTTTGGCTTTGGGTGCAATTTTGTGATATGGACTGCTGCCAGCAGGGTAGGTTAGGACGTGATTATGGGTGATAGGCGTTAGAGAAGCGACTCTGGTTCGTAAGAGCATTCAGTGAGGTTGGTTGCCATGATTGATAGGCTTTAAGCCATAACTTCTCTTTCTCCTCAAGAAGTGCTCGATATCAGAAAATAGTAGTTGAATCAGAAAGTTTATAAAGGTCGCATTTGAGGTAGATTTCAATGCCAGCGTAAACTTAGATGAGTTGACTATGAGGATATTTGAATCCACATGCTCTTGCTTTGAGGATCTTGGATTAAAAGTACATAAGCACAGGCTTCCTTACTCTGATGTCTACAATAGTGAATGTAAGTTCAGAGTTTTCTCTCACTACTGTTGCCATCTGAGGTCTGAATCAAAGTTTGAGTCTCTCAGTCCATTCATCAAGCATCTCAGAGTGATCTCTTTTGATGGTTCTTGTAATGTACTGGCATATGTAAGTATACAGTATAGAAAGGAATAGAAAACGCCGGAAGAATTCTACGGAAATTGCCGGAAGAATTCTAGAAAGAGACGGAAAATGCCGGAAGGATTCTAAAGAAGAAAAAGAAGAAAAGAGAAAGTTCCGGAAGATGCTTAGAAGGATTGGATTTATAATCATGGTTACACGGAAGGAGTTTAGAACAAGTATAAATAGATGGACGACTCCCCTAAAAAGGGGGAGAAGATAGATCGCAAGTTAGATTTCAGATACGAACTTTGGATTCCTCACTCCTCGAACCCTGAACCCTGAACTTCAGAACCCTAGACACCTGTTGAGTCAAAACTAAGACTCAAAACTTGGTAAAGCAACAGCGCTTTACAGTTCTCTTATCAACATCGAGAACCTCAAAGGTCCACCATCGGCTGGTGGCATCACATAAGCAAAAATAAAAGTTATCTTTGACAATCTCAGCTTCTTTATCCCTAGCAGACTCCACGATGTGCTCTCAGAATGCATCCACATTTCTATAAATAGTATCTCACCTGATGAAGATCATGTCTCTCATTGGATTTCGGTCATTGACAACCAAGTTAGGTTGGAATAATTCAAACTCTTCAATGCGTCATCTAGTCTCGATGACTTGTTAGTTAGTATTTGTAGGTGGACAGAAAATAGTTTGTAGGTTAGTATCATTGATGATGGTTTGTGTAAGGGATGCTATGATTGCGGCGATGTCATCTAGATCAAGATGTTGTTGAGTCATTGGTGAAGGATTTAGAATGTAAGAATCCATCTATGTCTAAGGAAGAATCTACTGAGTTTGATACAATGGAGTTAGATCATAAGTCGTTGAGGAGGTAGTAGATCGAAAAGGAGTAGTAGAAGATGACGTGAATTGAGAAGGGGCTGTAGACGATAGTGTAAGCTGGGAGGAGGTAAAGAATGATGTAAAGGGTTGAGGAGGTTTTCTGAAGGATGTCTTTTTTGGGGGTTTGGTCTTCATCAGTAGAGCAGGTGGTACAGAGTATGTTTGATTATCTTCATTGACTAGTCCCTATTGGTAAAGAACTGACAATCTAGTAGGTTAAAGGATTACTCCAGTATCGGTGCTCCTGAAACAAGTATGCTGAGGAAGACAATGAGGGTTAATCGGAGGCTAAGGAGGTGGAGGGGTCTTGCTGTCTATGGGAATCATGAAAATAAGTAATCTCCAGAATTTGTAAATGAAACTATTGATGGATCAATTGTATTAAGTGGAAATGAGTGGTTTGAAGATAGTGATCGAAGATGGTGATCTGACATAGTAGTAGAAGGAAAGAGGTAAGGAAGAAAGGGTGATGCATCCATAGATAGACAGTGGATGGTAGTAGAAACAGTCAAGTGGTACACTACTAATAGAGGACGACTTGATAGCCTCTCAAGAGGTTCAGAAACCACTAAGAAAGCGGCAGATTTGGACCATTTGTCATGATGTGAATATGGGACAAGAAGATAATATTACCATCAGCTGATCAAGTGAAGCTATCTAGTCACTATAGGCAGCATGTGATAACGTAGAAGACTAAGTGAATATTCATGGATGTAGGAAGTTGGAGCTAGTAGGCTTAGAGGCTGATTCTCTCAATGATGATAAAGGAGCCAATGTATTTCCAATTAAGCTTCTTACTGAGGTGTTCAGTATGTAGGTTCGAAGACCTTAGCTATACCTTATCGCCAATGCTGAACTCAATTCACTTGTGCTTGGCATTGTAGTATTTGGCCTAGGTGTCTTGGACAGACTTGATGGATTCAACTAGCTGTTCATAGAGGGCCTTAAGCTTCTCAGCGAGATCTTGAGTGGCTGAAATGACAGAGGTCAGGGTGCTAGGAGCGGGAACCATAACAGTGAATCTGAGATGATGGCCATAGTTCATATAAAATGGAGATGTCTTTATCGATTTTTGATAAAAATTGTTGATAGAGAACTCGGCGAGGGGTAGAAGGTGTGACCAATCATCTTGCTAATAATTATAGTAAATGTGTAGATATTGCTCGATGGTTTGATTCTTTCTTTGGGTTTGGCTATCGGTCTAGAGGTGGAATGTAGTTGACAGGCAGCAGTTGATTCTTAGTAGGGCCGATAAAGATTTTCCAGAAGTATGACATGAAGACAGAGCCACGGTCTGAAATAAGGGAGTCAGAGAGGCCATAGAGGGCCATGATATACTTGAGAAAGAGTTGAGTGAACCGGGGAGCATCAGTAATTTTGTTGCAAGGGACTAAGTGACACATCTCAGTGAGACAGTCGACAAAGACAAAGATAGCATTGTTGCTACGGAAATGTGTGATGATCCCTTGCTCAGAGCTAAGGCTAGATAGTCTATATATAAGAGCTAGGCTATAGCGAATTGGACTGTTCTTCTTCTCTCACACATATTCTCCTATGTAGCAGGCAAAGACAAGGATGGATGAAGCAGCCAAAGTACTTTAGATAGAATTAGCACTCTACTTGGGAGATCTGCCCCTTTTGCATAATTGAGACACTGAGAGGGTACATCTGTGGGATTATTTTTGTCAGAGATGTGGATAAGAATGAAGTTGTAGTTTGCTAGGAGCTTGGCCCACTAAGCTTGGCATCAGTTCAGGACCTTGATTGATATGAAGACTTTGAGATTTTAGTAATCGAATAAGACTTGAACAGGATGGCGGGAACCTTTGAAGTAATGGCACCGATCTTTTATGAATTCAACAATTGTAAGCATCTCACGATCATGGATGTCATAGTTGCATTTAGTACTATATAGTTGAGAAAGGAGATTAGCCTTTGATAGAATGTGTACTTGTCAGCACGAGCATGAAGTCTGATTCATTGAAGCTTTTTCAGAATGACACAAATATGTTAGACATGCTTCTTATAGGTGTCAGACTAGATCAAGATGTTGTTAAGATAAGCAATACAGAATTAGTCTAAGAACTCATAGAGGATGTCATTAATATAGGCTTGAAACAATACAAAGGTGTTCGTGAGACCAAAGGGCATGATGAGGTATTCAAAGTGTCTATAGCAGATTCAAAAGGCAGTCTTTCACTCATCTCCTTTGGCTATATAAAGCTGATAGAAGGTGGACAAGAGGTCGATCTTTGTGAAGTACTTGGCTCACTGAAGTCAGTCTAGAAGCTCCGAGATCAAGGGCAAGGGATAATAATTCTTGATGATCATATAGGTAAGCGCTTGGTAATCAATATACCTATGGAGTAAGCTATCAGATTTCTTGATAAATAAAACAGAGAAGCTGAAAGGGCACTTGGAGTATAAAGCGCTGTTGCTTTACCAAGTTTTGAGTCTTAGTTTTGACTCAACAGGTGTCTAGGGTTCTGGGGTTCAGGGTTCAGGGTTCGAGGAGTGAGAAATCCGAAGTTCGTATCTAAAATCTAACTTGCGATCTGTCTTCTTCCTCTTTTCAGGGGAGTCGTCCGTCTATTTATACTTGTTCTAAACTCCTTCCGTGTAACCATGATTATAAATCCAATCCTTCTAAGCATCTTCCGGAACCTCCTCTTTTCTTCTTTTTCTTCTTTAGAATCCTTCCGGCATTTTCCATCTCTTTCTAGAATTCTTCTGGCAATTTCCGTAGAATTCTTCCGGCGTTTTCCATTCCTTTCTTTACTGTATACTTACGTATGCCAGTACATTACATGGAGGGTCGTATAATACCTTTAGCAATGCTAGTTTCAATGTATTCCTTAAGGACTTTGAGCCCAGTCTCAGAAAGGTTAAAGATAGGGCCAAAGACAGGGCTGGAGCTGTCAACTAGATCAATGCGATGGTCAATATGACCTTGATGGAAAGGCAAAACCTGAGTGGGTTCAACTTTGCTGAAGACAAACTTAGTGTAGTCATGATATTTAAAAGGTAAATTAGTAAGAGCCTCACGTCTATGAGTTACAAGCTCTTCTGAGGAAGCGACAGAGCTAGAGTTCAGGGGGTGTCAGATTGATATCGATCAGATAGATTCATCTGCCTTTCTTGAAGCAGAGCGTATGGAAGGGAATGGTTTTGATGACAGAGTCAGTTGTTTACAGACGAAGGACCGGTTCTGAGGGCATCACAGTGGGTCATATTAAAAGAAGTAACTTCCACTTTTTCTGTTTTGAAGGACGAGTGGGTCTATGAGTTGCGATTTATAGATTATAAATAGAGGAGTGACCTGGGAGTCATCAGTGGGCCTGAGGGCAGGAGGGAAGCGAATCGTCCATTTCTTTCACTTGACAAGGGCATTGGTACATTCTAGAAATGGCATGCTGAGAATCAGAAGGTATGTGTCAATTAAGGTAACTACGAAGGTGTCTTCATAAAGGACATTGATGATAGTATATCGTAAAGTGACTTGGTGTATCACAATCGATAGTGCTTTTCTATTCGCCATTAAGATTTGTCAGGGTTCAGGGGTTTCAAACATTTCAAGGCTTAGATGTCGAATGACATCTCTGTGGATAAGGTTGATAGTTGCTCATGAGTCCAATAACATCTAGTACACAAGGGAATAATCAGATAATGAAACCAGTAGGTATAACAGAGGGGAGGGATGCATGAGTGAAACTAAGATATAGACTTGTCTCAATGAGTCAGTCTCTCGAGCCCTTGAGGTTAGGCTTTTTTTAAAAATGGCATCAAGGCGGGAGTCCATCTGAAAGTGGAAATTGGGTTAAGGCCACTCGCCTTGTTCCTCCTTAGATAATAGTTGGCGAAATACTCAAAGTTCACACAGTATAGACAGAGTTTGTCATCGATGTGATGTTTTCACTCTTTCAAGATGATCTTACTATGTGATTGAGAGGTGCTAAGCTTAGGGTTTCTAGAGGGGGCTGAGGATGTGACATGGTTCCTTAGGTCATGATTAGAAGTTAAAGAGTTGACAGAGGATGAGAGTTTGCTAGCAGGCCATCATTCAGACCTACTGGCCAGAAAGGTTCCTTGATCAATTTCAATCGCTTAATGCTTATAGGTTTCGAAGGCAGTCAAGGAGATGTCAGAAATTGCCAGGGATCTCTTCAGTTCAGGAGACAGTCCTTATTGAAACTGAAGGAGTTTTGTGTTATTATTGAGGTTCAAGGCACCGGATAGGGACATGAATTCAGAGGCGTATGTGGCTGTTGACTTTATTTGATATAGAAAAGAGATTCTATTCATCATAGTGATCTAGTGAGTACAGTCAAAATATACTACTTTTAGAGCTGACTTAAACATGAGATGGTTGTTATGGAGTAGGTGATGAGGTTCGGAGATGATGTTTTAGATCTATTAAAAGGTGGAACCAGAGAGGCATGAGACAATAAATAACACCTTCACTTTGGTTCTTCTGAATGGGAGGTCGATCTAAAGGTGAGTTCGGAGAGAGCCGGAGGGTTAGATAGGGACTCAAGTCTCACTTTGAGCTTGAGGATCTGAGTGTCTGTGGTGATATATGATCGAGGCAATTGACACATGTTATATATAGCTTATTCCGCATAAGGAAATACATCTTCATTCATCTCATACTTTATTCCATTCGATATGATCTCTTTTACTACATTTGGTAAAGACTAGTATTCGTACACTGTCTATTGACACTCTATCGCTCGTCCATTGACCAAGCGACAACTCATATACACTAGTTTTAACCAGCTGAGAGCTATTGGTAACATCGAGAAAAGTATCTCGAGAAAAGTATAATCCCCATCTCCAAATTTTTTTCCCCTCTGCATACGGTTATCTTGAAGTGTTCCACTCTTTAGAGGAACACACCTCTGTAGCTTCGGACTATAAACCTCTATTGGACTATAAACCTCCACTACAAATGTGTTAGGCTTTAGAGTGAGGTTTAGAAGCGAATCAGACTTCATCTTTGGTGATCCGACGGTTCCAGTTTTAGGATTCTACATCGTGAATAGCTGAAGGTGCTCGTCCAGGTTCCATCAGACTGAATAGCTTCGCCTTAGATCTCTAGACTACAAGAGATCCGTTACCAATGTCTTCTCAGGAAGATGGTACACCATCTTCTTCTGCTCCATTAGAGATGACTGATCCTCCAGTTGGTTGAAGAAGAAAGAAATATCACAAAGACCCAAAGAATACGAGAGCTTCAAATCTAGAGCTCACGTCAATGGTCGACAATCCGGATGCCATCTTATATCAGCGACGAGGGGATAAAAGGAAGCAGACTCCCGTTTCCCAGGATTCATCTACATCTGTATCCGGGCAATCGAGCTTCAATCAAGAACATCAAAATACGCATCCTATCCATTCACCTATCATTCTCCCTCTCATCATACCGATTGTATTTCTTGAAAATCGTCAAGGTAGTGGGATCGTATTCAATCAACCATCATCTACAAGTCAGACATAATCACCGTCATTGTTTCAAATGCAAGACGAACCTATCGGAAGCGGCGATATGGATGCTCAGACAATGCGAGCATTATCTCCGCTGTCTCTCAGAGTATTATCTCCGACGGAACCAGCGTCGTTTCCATCCTTTATGTGCTTTCCAGCGATTTTCAGAGACCCAGTCCATTAACAGACGAGCCAACAGACCAGGTAGTTTCATTTATCTAATTACAAGACTTTATAATTTTATGTATTAGCATATTATAAATTGTAACAGTTAAATAAAGAAAAAGAAAGAAGAAAAGATAATATATAATAATATTAAAGAATTTCAATCTTACCTAAGTTAAAAAAGAACAAGATGACAGATTATTGGATTATATAATATACATCTAAACTAACCAATGAAATTGAAGGAATGGTCCATGGTTTTACAAATAAATTATTAAGACCAATGTTATAATGAGAGAAACGGTGAGATCAACGGAATCTGATACATAGGTCCCTTCCGACATTCTGCATTCTGATTGGTCAGAAACACGGGGTCGTCCCCACCCAGAAATGAGTGGCCGTCCGCTCGCCCTCGCGGCGGCCCGTGTCCCCTCCGTTCTAACAGTCGCAACGAATTCGCATATATAACGGCTGTGCACTCACCTCGCTTTAAACTTCATCTTATAAGCTGTGTTACACTCGATATATTACACAAACAACAGCATTACTTATAGTAGTGATCTCACAACTTTCTGATATCGTATAGCAACTAGCAATTGAAGCTGCGACCTCACAGCTTTTTCCTTCCACATCCTATCTTGAGTATCCCTCATGACATATATATCACGTAGTAATTCACTACTGAACATCCTTATCTCATCAAAACTAGGCCATAGAGCAAATTGTGTCACGATTGTTTGACTTGAATAACTTCAGTAACAGCCGAGATAATAGTGCAGACAAATACGATCGCAGCAAAAGGGATTCCAATCCAGCTAATAAATGAGGCCAATACCTCCGCACTGTTAGTGGAGTATCCTTGATACCGCAGTGCCTCCCATATATTCCTCGGACGCCATTCCATAAGCATTGTATTTACATTCTCCAATCTGCTTCGAAATATTTTAAAATCGCCAGAAGCGGGCAATTGAGGATAAGGCATAGAGAACATTTGGTAGATTTCCTGAATAAGACGTCGATCTGTCTGTTTAGATGGAAGTCCGAGGTTCTGTGCGATTTCTTTCGAAGAGAAGGCTTGAGTGCGAAACGGTATACAGGGAAAGTGGGTATGAGGATAGAGGGGCCCTTTTTGTTCTTTGTCATCGAATGCTTTCCAGTCACTTTCTGACACGTGACGATAGAACAGTAGGAAGTACGTTTTGCAAAAGCTCGTATGCGATGTATCGAATGTCTCCGCCTTCGCCGTACGAACGGTCTTCTAGCGACTGAGTACTTCGACTCAAAAGCTGCAAGTTGGAGATCTCATCAATGTCAATCGTAGAATCGTCGACGAGCACTTTGAGATGCCGTAACATCAAAAGTCGTTTCCAGCCGGTATAGATAAGAATCTTCTCATCTTCTGTAATGAGTAGATGTTCACTGACGCAAGGGGTTTCCTTGAACTTAAAAGGACCTCTATACTCGATGTAGCAAGCGTCCAAATAGAACAGAGATTCAGATGCTGTGGTTTTGATGTGGTTGAGGTCTTCATGTTGTGTGTCCACCTGAGGCGGAAGCCGTTCCCAGAAATAAAGCTGCTTGTGAATGCATCGGGGTACAACCGCGTCAGTAGAGGCCCATCGAGAAGTTCTCCAAGTCTCTCTCGTATTTGACCCGGACTCCTCCATGACTTTCTTGTTGAATCCGAGCCATCCATCGTGAAACAGACAGTGTCCAGGAGCCATCCAAATCCCCAATAGAACGTCAAACACCGCGCAAACATAGTTGCGACGGATTGTTGGTGATTTTGCAATTTGGTATTGCCAGTCACCGAGGTGTTCCCAGCGATATCCCCATGCCCTCTTAAAATCACATTCATTAGACCACTCTGTCACCTGGTCATATCTCATCTTCCTGACAATGTCTTGTTTCTTATGTTTCCCTTTAAGTACCTTTGCGAAATGGGGAAAATCGTCGACGAAGCATTTTAAACCCGGAAAGGCGTCAACTTCGAGCTCGGCCCAGACTCTTATTATAAAGCTCTCGATAAAGTGAATCGCCGTCATCTTGCTTTGGACGATCTCTCTGACTAGCGGATCCTTGTGCGACACG
>Ga0335078_10007422_pt1 | contig 16265 bp, 11 predicted proteins | sample Lox_Sample_32_FD_206711 | JGI IMG/M metagenome (GOLD analysis project Ga0335078, IMG submission 206711) | Soil microbial communities from Loxahatchee National Wildlife Refuge, Florida, United States - Lox_Sample_3.2 | ecosystem: Environmental > Terrestrial > Soil > Wetlands | place: USA...
TAGAGACGCAACATACAAATCAACTCCTACGCTCCGGATTATACACCGAGCAGGGGTGGCCGGGTCAGACTTGCTTATGTCCGATAAAATCGCTATCGGACATAAGCCGCTGCCCGATTGGCACCTTTAACCGAAGTGCAACAAAGGCCCGGTGACCAACCGGGAATGCATCAACTGCCCAGCTACGTCACCTCTGAACATATCTGAAATTCAAGAGCGCCTCGAAACTCGCGCTCGCCAAGTCCCAATTCCCACCAGCCATGTCCGATACCATCGGCCGCATTACCGTCCCAACCGTGATCAATTCTGGTCAGACATTCCCCCTCACCACGCAGCCGCCCTTCGGCTTCTCCGTCGAGCGCCCGGTGATCGTCCATCGCTTCGGCAGTATGGATGCCAAGCAGGAGCAGCGCTACTACGGCGGCATCGGGCCTCGTAAGTTCCGGTTCTCGCGCGGCAACCTGGGTTGGACGGAGGCGCGCGAGCTTAGGTCGTTTTGGGAGTCGATGCAGGGCCCGTGGGAGGCATTCACTTACACCGTGCCCAACCCGGACGGGACCACAAGCTCCGTCCTCGTGACCTTCGAGGAGACGCCGATCTCCTTCAACTATCTGCGCAACGCGTGCCAGACCGGATTCAATCTGGTCGAGGTCGTCGACCCGACGCAGGCACCGACGTACGCGGTGACCGCCGCGCCCTGCGTGCGGTTCCCCTCGACCGCGCTTTCCGCCGCGCTGCTCTCGGAGGTCCAGGAGATCATCCCGCTTATCCACATCCGGGTGCGCGAAGCGACCGTGCCGGATATCTGGCTCTCGGACCGGCGGGTGACGCTCACCGATGGGGCGGCCGGGGCGGTGGCCGCCGCACTCGGCTGGGCGGCTAGTTCGCAACTCTACCTGCCGCGCCTCACCGGGGTCGGCGAGCCCGGCTCCGACGTCCTCATCTCCCAGGACATCAAGGGATCGTCCGACACCGTGCGATTCACGTTCGGCAACGCCGACCGCACGATGACGGACCTCGTCAACGACACCGATCTGAAATACGCGGCAAAATCTGCTGGCTGAACGCTTCAAACTGGTGGCTCACCGCGAACGAAAGGAAATGCCAGTGTATCTGTTGGTGACCGCGAGGGGAGGTTCCAGGCTTCAAGCCTCCGAGGACAAGCCGGACGGCGGCCACGATGTCGATCCCGGGCCCAGGATGCCTCGGCTCGACAAGCAAGGCTTCCCGCAAGTGGCCCCGGGCGAGGGCCTGACATCTTTAAGGAACGGCGCTTTCCGCTTCGCGGCTTCCGGGTGGTCCATGGAACAGCTTGCCTCCATGATACAAGTCCGCCTCAGGGCAGAGGGGAAGGCGGAACGACTGGTTGTAAATGGAACCGGTTTAACTGGCAGATACGACTTCCGATTGACTTGGGTGTCAGGCAGCTCCGTATCCGGGGACGGGCCGGCACTTACTGAGGCTCTCGAAAGCCAGCTCGGACTGAAGCTGGAACAGAGGCAGATGCCAGCCGACGTCGTGGTGATCGACCACGTTGCGAGGTTACCCACTGCAAACTGATCCCGATCAGACGGATTCCGGCACGCAGAGTCCCCGGCCACGCCGCCGAGCGTCGCGCACCGGTCACGGGCTGCGACCGCCTTCTTCGGACCTGAAGCAGCCACCCAAAACCGAGGCGGTCGATAGCCCTACTCGATCGCCGGTCCGAAGTATCCCTGCGCCAGCGCCGGCTCCGCTTCGAGCGCTTTCGCCCAGCAGGCGCGTGCTTCGTCCGGCTTGCCCGTGGTCTCCAGAATGCGCCCCATGTTCAGCAGCGCTTCCGGCATATGCGGTTCGAGCGCCAGTGCCTCCCGATACAGTTTGACTGCGTTCTCCAGCTTTCCGGCCTTCTCGTACATCAAGCCGGTGTTGTAGAGGATTTCGGGAGACCGCTCGCCCAGATCGATCAGCCGCACGTGGAACTCGAGCGCGGTATCGAAGTCGGAAGCCTGAATCGCCATGGCGGCCAGCCCGCGCAGCGCTTCCACCGATTTCGGGTCGGCCTCCAGCATCTTCTCGTAGAGCCGCTCGGCATGCTCCCGCTCGCCCATTCCGCTGTATGCCAGCGCCAGGTTGGCGTGCGCCTCCGGCCACGCGGGCCGATATTTCAGGCAGCCTTCGAAAGCTTCCGCGGCGCCGCGATAGTCCTGGCGCTGGAGGCGCAGGAAGCCCAGGCGGAAGCGCGCTTCCTCCTCGCGCGGAGCTTTCTCCAGAATCTGGCGGTAGTATTTCTCGGCTTCCTCGGCGCGCCCGCTGTGCTCCAGTAGCAACGCCAGATTCCAGACGGGCGCGAGCCCTTCGGGATTGACATCCACAGCGTGCATATATGCCTCGTGAGCGCCGTCCACGTCATCGAGTTGTTCACGCACGATTCCGAGGTTGGTGTAAGTTTCGGCCGATTGCGGCCGCAGCTTGAGGGCCTCTTCGTAGGCTTCGGCAGCCGGCTCCCACCGCCCCGATTTCTGATACGCCAGCCCGAGGTTGAACCATGCCTCGAAGTGAGTGGGCACGGCCGAGGTCAGCAGCGTGCAGAACTTGGCCGTCAGCGCGTGATCGCCCGCCGCGCATGCCCATGCCGCCAGTCCCTCGAGCGCGATGTTGGATTCCGGTTTGAGTTCCAGCAGGCGTTCGGAGAACTCGCGCACCATGTCGAAGTCTTCCTTCGCCATGCCGATCAGCACCAGGTTGGCCAGCGATTCTTCCGACTCCGGATCGTGCTCGAGAATGCGCTGATAAATCGCCGACGCTTCGTCCGGATGGCCCAGCGATTGGATGGCGGCGGCCTTGCCGAACAGCGCGTCGGCGTGATCGGGCGAAAGCTCCAGCACGCGCTCGAAGGCGAACAGCGCCGATTTGGGATCTTCCAACCGCAGGTGGCTCACCCCCAGCCCGAGATGGGCTTCCAGGTGCGAAGGGTCGAGCGTGGCGGCCTTATGGAACGCCTGCGAGGCTTCGTCCCACTCTTCCATCCGCTCCAGGCACACCGCCAGGTTGAACCAGCCCTTGGCGTATTGCGGCTTCAGCTCGGTGAGACTGCGATAGCTGTCGGCGGCGTCGGCATAGGCATCCAGTTCGAATTGGATGTGGCCCATGGCGCGGTAGATTTCCGGTGAGTTTTCCCCCGAATCGACGGCGCGTTCCAACTGTTTCAGCGCTTCCTCGCGCTTGCCGGCCAGGTGCAGCGTGACGGCGCGCGCCAGGAAACCGGAGGTGGTGGCGGGCATGCCGCTCTTCTCGCCGGCATCGGTCGGGGAAGGACGGATAGAGGGGACTTTGAATGGTCGGGACGCAATCGTGCTCATCGCTTCGCATACTCCTTGCTTGTGTGGCCAATAGGCGTGACCTTGACCCAGTAGAGCCGCGCCCGCTCTTCCGCAGAGCCGACAAATCCGATGCCGCCGGCGGAGAGGCGCGCATCGGTCCAGGTATCGATAGCCTGGCCATCGATCGATACCGTGAATTCGTTTCCGGCTACGCGCGTGCGCACGGTGAGGGCCGTCTTGCCGCCCGCAGCCGGGGCCGCCGGCGGCGCCATGCGGACGGTGGCGCCTTCCGCCAATCCGCCGATCACGGCGTGACGCCGGAATTCATACCCTCCACCCGGCGCCACCGCCAGCGTAGCCTTGTAATAGTCTTTGGTGTTGGCCGCCCGAAATATCCAGGAAACCCCCTTCTGTTCGATCCGCGTGAGAAACTCGAACACGTAATTGGGCATTTCGAGCGAGGGCGAATACAGCGCCAGCGAGCCGGGCCGCACGCCCGCCACATCCACTTTCCAATCGTCCGTTCCCCCCACCCAGTTGTGCAGGCCGCTATCGAAATGTTCCTCCATGGCAGCCGGCGCGGAGTCCGCTTTGCGCACCGGCGCGGTCCCGAAATGCATACTCGTAACGAGTGTTCCGTGCAGACTGCTGGGGCACTGAAAGGGCGTCTCCGGAGGACGGAAGGCCACCAGCGTCAACCGCCGCGACGACGGGATATCGCTTGCCGGCGAGGCGGAAACCGAGGGCGGAGCCGGGGTGGCGGCGCGAAACCGCGCCAGTCCTTCGCGATAGCGCAGTTCCGGCTGGCAGGGAGGCGGCGCGATCCATCGCACGTCGCAATTTCGCGTCACCGGAATGGGGCCGCGTTCCGCCGGCGCCCCGCTGCGCAGCGTGTTCGGCCACTGGAATCCCGTGACGCGGTCGCGGTCCGGCGTTCTGGGAGCGGCTGGGACTCGCGCCGCGAAGCGGATCACGGCGGCGGCGAGCGCGGAGCTTTTCTTCGGCTGCGAGCCGCCGGCCACCGGGCGCGCCTCGGTGGACCGCGCCGGCGGATTGGTGTGCGGCCGGCCCAGTTCGATGGAACGGACGCGCGGTGGTGCCAGGCGGAAGCCAATGCCGCCGGAAACCCGCAGATCGCGCCCGCGATCGGCCGAATTCTGCAATCTCCGCGCCGGCTGCGGCTCCTGGCAGTGCTCTGCCGGTACGCGCAGCGGCCGTACTTGAATGCCGCTTCCCCCAAAGTGGGTGCGGCCGGGAGTCGCTCGCAGCTCGGTCGGCTTGCGCTGGATTTGCGCCGCCGCGGCGCCGGTGGAACCCGGGAGCACCGCGCCGGCGGGCGCGATCCGCGCCGGAAAAGAGCTGCTGCGCGGCGGCAGAAAGGGTCGCCCGGCCGGTGCGCGGAACGGTCGCGGCTGAATCACGCGAACGTCGGCGGGCATCGGAGCCGCGGTCTCCAGCGCCTGCCGCAGCCGTTCGCAGTGCGAGGCCATGGCGGGTGTCGCCAACACCGCGCGCAGCGGCCGCAGGGGGCCGATATCGGGGGGCCGGACGGGCATGCGCGCGAGCGGCGCCACGCGCGGCGAGATTTTCGAGTCGCGCGCCAGTTGCGCCGCCGGAATGGCCTTGGCATTCTCGCGCCGGCGCATCAGGTTCGCCACCTTGTTGGCTTCCATCAGCCGATCCATGCCCAACCGCAGACGAAACTGGTTGCGGTGTTCGCGCGAGCAGAAATCGCCTCCCGAGCCGGCATTGAAACGGCTCAGAGCCTTCCCGCAGAGCTGGCACGTGCGCCCGTTCATTTTGGCTCAATTATAGGGGCATTATTCTATAATTGCTATGCTAATGGAGGATAATATATCTGCTATAGAAAGTTAACTAATTACATTCACAGTGGTTAGCTATTATTACCAAAATCCAATAACTTTGGTAAATTGCGCCTTAATTATGTGTGAATTTCCAAAAAATGCGCGTAAAATCTTAGCCTGAGAGGACTCCATGCTCGACTCCACTGCGCGTGCGGAACGCGTCGATATCATCTCGCCGGAAGGTGCCTACTACACCTGGGAGGCGCCGCAAAAACCGGTAGCCGTACGACTCGCGCTGCCGCTCATCGACCGCCTGGAGTCCGAAGCCGTCGAGACGTTTCGCTCGCTCACTTCCCGGGGGTCGGAAATCGGCGGCTTGCTGTTGGGCTTCCATACGCCCGGCAGCCCGGCGCTGGTCACGGTCACGGATTGCGAGCCGATTCCGTGCGAGTACAGTCGCGGCCCGCTTTACCGGCTCTCCGATGCAGATCTGGGCCGTTTCGAACAAGCGATGGAGAAACACGCCGCCACGGGCGGCACGCGCGTGATGGGTTTTTTCCGCAGTCACACGCGCAAAGGCCTCTCGCTCGATGCCGAAGATCTGGCGTTTTTCGAGCCGCGCTTCCTCGAACCGCATCACGTGGTGCTGCTGATCCGGCCGTTCGCCACCAAGGTGAGTACCGCCGGCATTTTCATTCGCGAAAACGGACGCATCGGCGGGGAGAACAGTTACCGCGAATTCTCCTTCCGTTCCTCGGAACTGGCGCTTCCCGGCGCGAGCGGCGGGAAGATCGAAGGCATGGCGGCATCCGCGCCGCCAGTGCCGGCCGCGGCGCAGCCAGCGGCTCCCCCGAAGCCGCCGTCCAGAGCGCAGATCGTCCCCATCGCCTCCCGCCGCGAAATCAGCCTGCCGGAGCCCGTGATCGTGCCTCCCAGCGCGTCACCGCTGGTGGTGGACCGGGTGGAAGCGCCCACGCCTCCGGCGCCCAAGCCGCAACCCGCCGCCCCGGTGGTGGAAAAAGACGAAAAGGACAAGAACAAGGAGAAGGTAAAAGAAAAAGAAAAAGAAAAAGAGCAGCCGGCCGCGCCCGCGGCGCCTGTAGCGCAACTGGCCGAGCAGAAAACCGAGGAGCCGTTGCCGGCCGCTCCAGCCGAAGAGATCGTGCCGCCCGCGCCCGCTCCCAAAAATAAGAAGCTGCGCCTCATGGTAGCGGCGGCGGTCGGCATGCTGATTCTCGGAGGCGGAGGGTTGATAGTCTATCCGACGCTGGTGAAGCGGTCCTCCTCCCCGCCCCACGCCGCGGCCCCACAGGATTCGTCCCCGCTGTCGTTGCGTGTGGAACGCACCTCGGGCGGCATGTTGCTCACCTGGAACCGCGACCTCCCGGTCATCCAGAGCGCCACCAAGGTAGTGCTGTCGATTACCGACGGAGATCGTCACGAGAACATCCAGTTGGATCCCAACCAGGTTCGCACCGGCAGCATTCTCTATCCGCCGGTCACGGGCGATGTGAGCTTCCAGATGGAAGTTACCGATCCGCACCAGTCGAAGACCACCAGCGAATCGTTGCGCGTGCTCGATCCGCGGCCCTCCCCGCTGGATGAACCGGCTTCAGCTTCCGCCGCGGCGAAGGATGCCGCCGCCAAACCCGCCGCCACCGCCGCGGCGGCCGATGCCACCCCGGCTTCTTCCACCGGCGACGACACCAAAGCTCCCGAGGATGCTTCTGCTCCGCGTCCCGCCGTCAATTTGAAGCCCTTCAACTCGGCGTCGCTGGCGCAACGGCTCCGGCCGGTGAGCCCCACTGACCTGCCGGAGGCCCCGCCGGTGGTCCGGAGCACGCCCGCGGCATCGGCAAGCCTCGCCGGAATCGTCGGCAGCACGGCGGCCGTGCCCGCGCCTCCCAAAGCAGCCGTGACCTCGCCGGCACCCGCGCCGAAGGTCGGCGGCCAATTGGTCGCGGCCAGAGTCATCAGCCGCGTCGATCCCGAATATCCCAGGCTGGCCCGCCAGGCCGGCGCCGGCGGCCTGGTGGAATTGGAAGCTACCATCTCGGCCGACGGCCGGGTCAGGAACCCGCGCGTCGTGCGAGGCAATAGCATGCTGCAAAAGGCGGCCATCGACGCTGTTCTGCAATGGCGCTACCAGCCCGCCATGCTGAACGGCAGGCCGGTGGAGTCGCCGGTGGAGATCAAGCTGAACTTCGTCACGCAAGGGCACTAGCAGAATGCTGAAAAAGGCCCAAAAACAAATGATTTATCGGCGTTCATCGGCGTTCATCTGCGGCTCAGCCAGGTTTTTCAGCAGCCTGCCAGGCGTTGTGGGGGAAAAGCCAGCAGCACTCCCGATGCATACCAAAGGCAGTATTGTGCGTCCTGGGATCGCCGTTTATTCTCGATAAGAACTCATGGATGACCTCAAAATATTACTCAAGTTCCGGTTGGCGGGAGAACGGCGGAACCAGGTGCGCGGCGCCTCGCGGATCACGATCGACGGCCGGGGGGGCCTGTTGTTGTACGATCCCCAGCGTCCCGGAAGCGAGCGCATCGAGCTCGGCCGGCTGCAATCGCTAAGCCTCTTTGGAGTCAGTCCCGCAAATACGATTTCGGCATTGCCGAATTAAACTTCAGCCAGTCCAAAACTCCCTGCGGAAACCCACATCTTTGGTCCCAACTCATGGGACTCTTTGCTATCCTTCGGGATGTCCCCGATACAATCTATTGAGAATACGTGGCATTTGTTTCTGGCCCAAGATGTGCATGGGCACACATTCAAATGGCCCAAATCATCGAGCGGAATATCGATAATGCTGTGCTCTCAGTGGTATCGGTGCTCTATTCGATGGCCGTCGTCCTTTTGAGGCGGTTTCACAGCTAGAGGTCTGCCGGGATGCTCAATGCTTTGACCATTGACGTCGAAGAGTACTTCCACCCCACGGAAGTCCAGAACAGCATCGGTGTAGATTCCTGGCTCGATCTTCCTTCGCGGGTGGAAACTCAGATACACCGGATCCTGGATCTTCTGGACGAAAAGAACACCAAAGCCACGTTCTTCCTTCTCGGCTGGGTGGCGGAGCATCATCCCAGCGTAGCGCGGGCGATCGTGTCCGCGGGGCATGAAGTAGCGTGCCACAGCTACGGCCACCAACTGCTTTATCATCTGAATCCCGATGAATTCCGGGCCGACACGCGCCGGGCGGTGGCGGTCATCGAAGATGCCTGCGGTGTTTCTCCCAGGGCCTACCGCGCTCCCAGCTATTCGGTCGTTAAAAAGACCTTCTGGGCGCTTGAAATACTCGTGGAAGAGGGTTTCACGCAGGATTCGAGTATTTACCCGATCACCCATGACCGGTACGGAATTCCGGGTTTCCAGCGTCACGTTCACACCATCAATACCGCTTCGGGTCCCATCCAGGAGATTCCGATCGCCACGGCGAGGGTCTCCACCGACAAGCTGGCTCCGGTAGGCGGGGGGGCGTATCTGCGCATTCTGCCGTACCGCTATACCGCCGCCGGGCTCAGACGCGTGAATTCCGACGAGGGAGAACGGGCGTGCGTCTATTTCCACCCGTGGGAGATCGACCCGGATCAACCGCGGCTGGCTAGAGGCGTGGTCGCCAGACTCCGGACCTATGCGGGGCTCGATGGCATGTATCGCAAAGTGAGCCGTTTACTGACGGAATTCAAATTCACGACACTGTCGGCCGCCTATGGTTTTCCGGGTACTTCCTGCCGAACCGTCGATCAGAGACTGCCCCTGGCCTTATCTCCCAAGCCGCTCCGCAGCCGCTAGCCTGAGTGGTACCGTCCGAATCGCCTTTCGAACGCCCTTTCGGAACCGCGCGTGCAACAGGTGTCCGCACGCGGGTTCAAAATGATTGAAATCACTCGTCCTATTCGCACCGTTGCGCTGCTTTTGTGCTGGCTGGCCTTTGGCTTGGTTTCTCCCGCCTGGAGCGCGCTGGACGCCTCGCAGGTCCTGATTCTGGTCAACCGCGACGCACCGCTCTCCGGCCACGTGGCGCAAATGTATCAGCGCCTGCGCGAGGTTCCCGCTTCCAACATCCTGCGCCTGGCCATGGGAACGAGCCAGCAGCTTACGGTGGAGCAGTACTGGAGCAAGGCGGGGGAGCCGGTCCGCAAGTATCTGGAAGATCATGCGGAGATTCGCTGCATCGTGACCACGTCCGGGGTCCCCTACACGGTCGAGGGAAACGATACCTCGGACAATGGAGCCGCTTTCGATAACGTGCTCGCCATGGTCCTGCGGGACGAGCCGGGCGGCCGGAAACGGCGCCAGCCAAATCCCCTGTATTTGAACGGCATGAATTCCTACGGGATCAGCGACCCGCGTCTCCTGAAAATGGTCTTTGTGGTGCGGCTCGACGGGCCGGACCTGGGAACCATCACGCGGATGGTCGAGGACGCCATCGCCACCGAGAAGTCCGGACTGTCCGGCATGGTTGCCGGAGACGCCCAGGGAATTGACGGCGTGACTGGGTATGGGGAGGGCGATGCCACCATCCGGGCGGTCGTCGACCGGCTCGGCGGGGCCGGGTTTCCCATAAATTTGGACATGAAGCAGGAAACCTGGAAACAGCCGGCATCGGGTCCGGGCGATCAGGCTGCCGGGGCCGCATTTTACGTGGGTTGGTATGCCCTGCTGAACTTCCAGAATGTCTTCGGCGCGCAGGGGCTGGCGCCGGGTTCGATCGCCTGGCACATCGCCAGCCAGGAAGCGCAGGATATCTGGGACCCGAAGGGAAACGGCTGGTGCATCAATTTAATGCGCCACGGGGCCGCGGTGACGCTGGGCCCGGTCAGGGAGCCGTTTGTGGCAGCCTTTCCTCACGGCGATGTCTTCGTGGAGGCTCTGCTCAACGGCCTGACCGTGGCGCAGGCCTATTGGCTGGCCTTGCCGCAGGCCTCCTGGGCGATGGTGATGCTGGGCGATCCTCTGTACCGGCCATTCGGTCGTCATCCCCGGGCATCGCTCGTGGCGCGGGCGTACGTTTCGACTGGACCCAACCAGATTCTGGTCCGCGGCGAAACCAGCCCGTTGCTGGTGGAGATCGAGTGCGTCGGGGTGCAGGGTACGGGCACTCCGCCCCTGACCGCGACGGTGGAGCCGGAAATGGGATTGAAAGCGGCATCCGGCCCGGTGCCGATCCCGTCGCTGCGCGCCGGCGAGACTGCCGTAGTGCGGATCCCCAGCGTGACGGCGGGCGACGATCCCACCGGTATGTTCCGTCTGCAACTGAATACGCGGGGTTCGGGCGACGTTCCCCGCCATATCGTTCTGGAAGGCCGGATCGGTTTCTCCCGGCTGACGGGCGGGATCGGGCCGAAGCGGCAGTTGATTGTGAACCCCGACGGTTCCAGCCTGATTACCGGGCAGCCCGGAAGAAACGTCATTATCCAGACGGACAGCCTGCGATCGCAGGCCGTGAGGCTGCCCGACGGCTTCGTGTTGTCGGATGTCGCGTACGCGCCGGGCGGGGCGCATCTCGCCATGGCGCTGAGCAATCCGCAAAGCAAAGAAGGAGTCGTGGTGGTAGCCGATGCCGGGTTGGGGAGCACGCAGGCGCTGCCCGCCAAAACCGAGTTCAAGAGATGGCTCGATGCGGACCGGGTCCTGCTGGTGGGTGAGAACGGCTTGATCGGTCACAGCATCGTCGCGGGCGGCGCCGATCAGGACCTGGGGCGGCCGATCAGCAAGGCGGGAAACGTCATTCCCGGGACCGAATTTCAGTTCTACCTCTCGGAGACCGGGCATGTGATGGTAAAAAAAGGCAGCGCCGAGCCTTATCACGAGGTGTTGCCGGGCGCGAATGTAAAGCAGTTCATAGCGGTCGCCAACGATCTGTCGCTCTTCGGCGGAGTGGACGCCGAAAAGAAGCTATGGGTGCAGCGCGGGCTCGACGGCAAGCCGGAAATGATCGCCGCGGGTGTGGCGAACGTGCTGTGGGGGCCGATTTCGCGCCGCGCGGTGGTGTGGGACGCGAACCATAGCGCGCGGGTTTACGACGGCCGGGACGGCTCGTGGAAAGACCTGGGAGCGGTGGCGGAGGCGCAGTGGAGCGACGACGAGGAATCCTTGCTCTTCGTGGAGGCCAGGCCCGGGACCGATAGTAATTTCCTTTCCCTGTTGTCCGGCAAGTTGGTGGAGCAGCTCTGCCCGATGGGCCGGATCGGGCAAATTCAGAAGATGATCTTCTCCGAGGACAACAGGCGGGCGTTTCTGCTGGCGTCCTTAGGCGGAGGAATGGACGCGTGGATGATGCCGCTGCCCCCGCGCGTCCCGGCGCCGCCGAAAGCATCCAAATAAACCCGGGCTCCGCTACAGTGCCGATCCGTGGGTTGGCGCGGCGGAGCTCAGCGGTTCGCGAAACTCTTCAGCGGCGCGGTCATCATGGGTTTCAATTCCGTGGCGATTCGGGTTGACCGGCTCACCGCAGGTACTCCGCTGCGCGCGCATCGTATCCACACCCATCTCACCCGCCTGGCTACGAAACGGAGTGGAGCTACTTCCCGGAGCATAATTCCGTTCCGGGGCTGACAACCGCTCCTTCCAGTCGCGGCTCAGTGCGGCCGCAGCTCCGAAGCTACCCTCGCCAGGGGCGCCGTTTGGGCCCAAGCGCGCGTCGGCTGGGCGCGCGAAAGGCGAAGATCTACTGTACGTTCGAGCACGGCGGCCATGCGGAAATGCGTGAGAAATGCATGCTAGGCCGAATAGTACTTCGGTAACACTTGAGAAATTGACGGACTCGTTGCCGCTTCTTGGATCGCTGGAGCGAGATACGAGAGTTCGAAATGAGCATTGAAAAGGTCTATTTTCATATAGTTGACCCAAATACTCCTGTTTGGTGGAACGATTGCATTTCTGCTGCCCGACCTCCTGGCACGTGGTGCTGAGGGGAGACAACTTTTCTTGGAGGAAAGGAATGAATCTGGCAGCAAAGATCGCAGCGGTTGCCGCCATCGCGCTCGTGCCCTCGTTTGCCGACGTGATGCCGATCGCCGGCAGCACCAGCGGCACATTCTCCGGTATCAGCGGGGGAACGCTCAGTTCGGGGAACACCCTTTGGACTTATGACACGGGCGACGGGGTGAGCACTTTGAAGTTTACGGGGAACACCTTCGACAGCACTCAGAACTGCTTAAGCTTTGGCCCGGGCTGCTCCACGCCGGCGAACGTGGACTTGGGTACACTCACCGACACGAATGACAGGCATGACAACACCAACCAGACCCTATCGGGAACGCTGAACCTCACGATCAGCTTCACCACTCCCGCCGGCGGCACCGCGACATTCAGCGGCGCGATCGGGATCAACGAGGTCTGCGGGCTTTTGGGAGATTCCGACTGCGTCACTGGGCTGAACAACTTCGATCCTCCGCCGAGCTTCACGTTCACGGCGGGAAGCGACCAGTATACGGTAACGCTGGACGGCTTCTACCAAGGCATTTTTGGCCCTCAATCCGAGTTCGACACCGCCAACAACCATACCGGCAGTGCCGACCTGTGGGCTACCGTGACGTCGAAGCCTACGACTAACGGGCAGGTTCCGGAACCGACCAGCGTCTTGCTTCTGGGCACCATCGGCGGCGCCGTGGTCTTGGCTTCGCGCAAGCGCCGGAAGGCCTAAGAGCGAGAATCACCGCAACCCGTAAGGATCCGCGCTTGCCGGTTGGACGTCAGCCACTGATGTCCAACCGGCATTTCGCATTTTGTCCCGCGAATTCGACCCGGGGGCGGGACTGGAGAATTAGCCGGAATGCGGGAAAGTTCTCGGGGTTCCCGCAAATTTACCGAGTAACAGGTATGAATTACTTAATATGCTTTTATATCAAGTACTTGTATCGTACTGATAACATTTGGATTGCAGATTGCAGGGGTGGGCGCGACCTCCGTGGCGAAGCATCCCCGGGGGAAGCAACTTCATGGAGGATATTGGATGAATCGAGCAGCGAAAATTCTTGCAGTCTTCATGGTTCTGGCCCTGGTTCCGCTGTTCGCCGATAATGTCCCAATCGGCGGCAACGTGACGGGGACATTCAGCGGTATTCCGGTTGCGAACGGCAACGGGACGAACACCTGGATATACGACTCTAACTCGGATGGGAGCAGCACGCTCACTTTCGCCGGTAACAGCTTTTCCGGCTTGACTGGGCCCATTCTCGGCATTATCGACTTGGGCACGCTCACCGACAACAACTCCTCAATCGTCAATAAGGTTCAGAATGTAACGGCTACCCTTACCGTGGATGTCGATTTCACGACGCCGAACGCGGGCGATCAGGCTTTTGCGTTCACGGTTGGAGTGGATGAGCACTTTTTGTTGGGTTTTGGGGCCGATGCCGTGGTCGACCTGAGCACCTTCAACGGTCCGAGCACCACCTTTTCAGTGGGCAGCGAGGAATACACGGTGACCTTGGACGGGTTTTGGGCTGGGATCATTCCGCTATCGTTTTTCGACACCGGCAACGACAACTCCAACAGCGCCGATCTGTGGGCGACTATCACGTCTTCGCCGCTGACGCCGGCGGTGCCGGAGCCGGCAAGCGTGATTCTGCTGGCGTCGGCCGGCGGGATGATGGCGCTCTCCTTGCGCCGGAGGAAGAAGACTTAATTAATCCGGGAAGATAGAAAGAAGGTGCGTAAGTGCCGGGTGGCGCCTTGATAGGGCGTCCCCCGGCATTTGGTTTTTGTCGCGGGTTTCTACAGCCGAATGAGCTTGTCGGAAGTCACGCCGCGGAGGGCGTTGCGGGTATCGACGACGAGTTTGGCGTCGCGCAGGACGGCCTGGTAGTCCACGGAGCTGTGATCGGTGACGATGACGGCGCAGTCGGCGGCGGCGAGGGCGCCGGAGAGCTCGGCGGCGAAGATCTCTTTTCCGTCGATGCGCACCATGGGGACAAAGGGATCGCTGAAAGTGACTTCGGCGCCGCGGCGCATCAGCAGGTGCATCACATCGAGGGCAGGGGATTCGCGCACATCGTCGATATCGCGCTTGTAGGCGACGCCCAGAACGTGCACACGGGAGCCCTTGACAGCCTTGCCGGCATCGTTGAGGGCATTCTGAACGCGCTCGGCGACGAAGTGGGGCATCTGGCCGTTGATGTAGCCGGCGAGCTCGATGAAACGCGCTTCGATGCCGGCCTGGCGGGTTTTCCAGGAAAGATAGAACGGGTCGATCGGAATGCAGTGGCCGCCGAGGCCGGGTCCGGGATAGAAGGGCATGAAACCGAAGGGCTTGGTGGCGGCGGCGTCGATGACTTCCCAGATATTGATGCCCATGCGGTCGCACATCATGGCGAGCTCGTTCACCATGCCGATATTGATCATGCGGAAGGTGTTTTCGAGGAGCTTCACCATTTCGGCCACTTGCGTGGAGCTGACCGGGATGACGGTCTCGAGCGCCTGCGAATAGAATTGCGCTCCCATGCGGGTGCAGGCGGGGGTCACGCCGCCGACGACCTTGGGAATGTTGCGAGTCTGATACCTGGGGTTGCCGGGATCGACTCGTTCGGGGGAGAAGCACAGGAAGAAATCCTCACCCACCTTGAGATTCTCACCGGAAAGCATGGGCAGGACGACTTCCTCGGTGGTGCCGGGATAGGTGGTGGATTCGAGGATGGCCAGCATGCCGGGGTGGAAGAATTTGGCGATCTCCTGGCAAGCCGACACGATGTAGCTCATGTCGGGGTCTTTGGTTTTGCGCAGGGGGGTAGGCACGCAGATGTTGATGGTGTCGAGATCGGAGAGGACGGAAAAGTCGGTGGTGGCCGTGAGTTTCCCATTGTCAACCAGGGACGAAACATCCTGGCTGGAGACATCCTGGACATAAGAGTCGCCGGCGTTGATGCGCGCGATTTTGGATTCGATCAGGTCGATGCCGGTGACCGTAAAGCCGGCTTTGGCGAATTCCACGGCGAGGGGAAGGCCGACATAGCCCAACCCCACAATTCCCACCCGGGCGGTGCGGGCGGATATTTTGGATGAAAGCACGGTACTCCACGTGGCGCTCGGCGGCGCGGTTGTCGCAGTCATGAGTTTTCCTTTGGGAAGGGGGGTTATTGCCCGATTGCGGCCTGCCAGTTTGACGCCATTTCGGCTTTGGCCGCGAAGGGCACCGGCTTATCCTCGACCCCCAGTTTTTTCATTTTGTACAGCAGAGCCTTGTAGTCGATTCTCAACAGGGCGGCCGCCTGTTTGCGATTCCAACGGGTGGAATTGAGGGCGGCCAGGATGGCTTCCGTCTCGGCCAGGTGCTTGGCCTTGGTCACTTGCTCCAGGATGGGCGAGTCGGCTTCCGCCGGTTGCGGCGCTACGGCAACGGGTACCGGCAAGGCGGGTTGCGCGGTAGCGATGGGCGCCGGGGCCCCCATTTTGCGAATCGATCTGGCTTGCAACTCGCGGGTCAGCAATGCGGGATCGCGAAGCACCGTCAACCGGCGTACGAAGTTTTCCAGTTCGCGCACATTTCCGGGCCAGGGGTAGTTGAGCATGGCGTGTTTGAGCGCCGTGTCGAGGACGGGAATTTCGTTGCCGTTGACGGCATGCCGCTTCAGCAGGAATTCGGCCAGCGGGATAATGTCCTCTCTGCGCTCGCGGAGCGGTGGAATATGGACATTGATGACGTTGAGCCGGTAGTAGAGGTCTTCGCGGAACTGGCGCTCGTCGATGGACTGTTCGAGGTCGCGGTGAGTCGCCGCCATCACGCGAACGTTGACGCGGACGGTTTCCTTGCCGCCGATGCGCTGGAATTCGTGGTCCTGGAGGACTTGCAGGAGCTTGGCCTGGAGACGAATATCCATGTCGCCGATTTCGTCGAGCAGGATGGTACCGCCGTCCGCCATTTCGAACATGCCGGCCTTTTTCTGGAACGCACCGGTAAACGCGCCCCGCTCATATCCGAAAAGCTCGCTTTCCACGAGTTCGGAGGGCAGGGCGGCGCAGTTCAGTTTCAGGAACGGCTTACCCGCGCGAGGCGATTGGGCGTGCAATTCCCGGGCGATGACTTCCTTCCCGCTTCCGGTTTCTCCCTGGATCAGGACCGGGACTTCGGACCAGCCGATTTGTGCGATCAGCCCCTGGATCTCCTTCATGCGAGGATTGGAGCCGAGAAAAGCTTTGGGCGGGGTGGTGGGATTT
>Ga0335078_10007423_pt1 | contig 16264 bp, 13 predicted proteins | sample Lox_Sample_32_FD_206711 | JGI IMG/M metagenome (GOLD analysis project Ga0335078, IMG submission 206711) | Soil microbial communities from Loxahatchee National Wildlife Refuge, Florida, United States - Lox_Sample_3.2 | ecosystem: Environmental > Terrestrial > Soil > Wetlands | place: USA...
CCTTGAAGACTGGCTGGGCGCAGGAGCGGTGATCACAGCCGTGCCAGGGGAGCGCTCTCCAGAAGCTCGACTCGCTGCTGCCGGTTTCGACGGTCTCCGCGGCTGTCTTGGCGATTCGCTGCGCCAGCGCACATCGGGTAAGGAGTTGACCGAGCGTGGCTTTGCGTTGGATGTGGATCTGGCGGCGGAACTGAACGTGAGCAGCAACGTGGCCCGGCTCATGAATGGGGCGTTTTGCCGAGTCCGGTAGAGCCCGCTATGCGATCTGGAATTGCTGGCCGATGCGGGTGATGGCGACGCGGTCGGGGTGCTGGCGGGCGGCTTGGTGGAAGCGTTCGATGGGCTCGGAGAAAGGCTCGCGGCTGAGCTGAAAGGTCTGGTGATGCACGGGAGCGAAAAATTCGGCGCCGGCTTCGTTGCCCATGCGCCAGGCCTGCTCCGGCGTGCAGTGGTAGTAGATCCAGGGATTGTAGGCGCCGATAGGCATGATGGCCAGATCGATCGGCCGCGAGGTGCGCAGTTTGCGGAATAAGTCCGTGTCGGCGGTGTCACCGCCGAACAGGATCCGGTAGCGTCCGGCTTCAATCAGATAGCCGTTGTAACCTCGCCAGGTGTCGGTGCGCATGCGAGCGCCCCAGTGATTCACTTCGAAAGCGCGGATCTCGGCAGCGCCGAAGCGCGCGCGCTCACCCCAGCCGAGTTCAGTGACTCGGGCGTATCGATCGACCCGCAGGAGGTCGGACGTTTTCGACGCAGTGATCACGGAGGTCTTGGGATGCTCGAGAGCGCGCAAGCTGGGCAAATCGAAATGATCCATGTGCGCGTGCGAGAGCAGAATGAGATCGGGTCTTGGAATTGCGGCAAGCTTAAGGGCGGGCGCGGTGAGGCGTTTCAAGCCGAGCGTTAAAGGGCCGAGGCTCAAGCCAACGCGGTCGCTGAAGACCGGATCGGTGAGGATGATCACCCCGTCGATCTTGATCAGGACGGTGGCGTGGCCGAGCCAGGCGGCGTGCAGGCCACGATCCGGCCAAAGATGCGGATTGGGGTGCTCGGAAGGGTTCAAAATGGGCCGCCGGAACTCGCGCGCATATTGTTGCCAGAAGCCGGGAGCGGCGCGGTAGAGCATGGTCCCGAGGCCAGCCATTCCGATGGCGCCGCCGATCAGGCTGCGTCGAAGCATCAATTTCTAATGATGCCAGAGACGAGCGTCTGGTTACAAATGAGTCTCAGTCGGCTGGCCTTCGCCGCGGTAGTAGATGACGTAAGCCAGGCCGACGCCAATCGGAATCAGCCCGATCAGCGCGGCACCTTCAGGAAAATCCTTGCGGACCGGTTCCTTGCTGTTGAGAAATTGTTTGATCTCATCTTCGGTCGCGCCTCGGCTGCGCAAATTCTGAGCCTGGTACAAGCGATCTACCAAGGTCGTTTCGTGTCTGGCGCTTATGGACACGCCGAGCAGAAACACGCTCAAACCGATGCCGGTAAACAGCCAGATGAGTCCCCGCAACAAATAGATGCGCGGGCTCCAGGGGGCGGCCGGCTGCTCGGCCCTCTCCAACGGAAGCTCGGCGCCTTTCTCGATGGCGATCATGCGCTCCTGATGCCGCAACTGCTGCCGCTTGTAGCGCAAGACCAGCGACCATATGATAATGGCCGCGGCTGACAGCATCATGATGGTGAGTTCGAATTCAGGACCTCTCATGTCCCTTGAGACTTCGGCGCCGTGCGGGAATGTTTCACGAGTGGTTGAAACATTTCGAGTTGCGCGCAAAGTCTAAATGGCTGATGGTGTGCCAGCTTCGTTGAACGGGGATGGAACAGGAGATTCGTGCATGCCTCTATCAGAAGCGATATCAGGAGGCGTTCGAGCGGCTTTTGCCGGAATTCCAGAACAAGGTGTTCCGGCTGGCTTACGCCATGCTGGGTGATGCCGCACTGGCTGAGGATATGCCACAGGAGATTTTCGTGCGCATCTGGAAGGCGCTGCCCGGATATCGGGGACAATCGTCGCTTTCGACGTGGATCTATGCCATCACGCGAAATGCCTGCCTGACGGCCCTCAAAGCAATCGGAGCGAAACGAGAGGTCTCGATGGAAGCCCCTGGGGTGGCTCGCGCGGTGGAATCCCGCGGAACGGTCTCCGTACCTCGGGCAGGCGTGGACGTTTTGCGCTTTCTCGACCAGCTTCCCGAAAAACATCAACAGGTCATGCGCCTTTACTACATGGAGGAGAAATCTTACGAAGAGGTGGCTCGCCTGCTCGAGTGGCCCATGGGAACGGTGAAAACTTACTTGCATCGGGCGCGCAAGGAACTGGCGGAAGCCGTGGCGCGGAGTAAGATGAAGAAAGGTACGCGATAGATGGCCTGCGCGGAGTTCGAGCAACTGCTGCTGGAATACCCGGAGCTGGAGAACGGGGCGCGCGCACGCGTGGATGCGCATGTGGCGCAATGTTCCGGCTGCCGCGAGTTTCTCGACGCTTTGTTGGTGGTGGACTCCCAGCTTACGGCGGAATTCGCCGGCCAGGAAGTTTCTGCGTCCTTTGCGCCTGCGGTGCACCAGCGCGTGCAGTCGGCGGCTCCGCTGGCGCGGCCGTCTCTGGTTCCCGAGTTGCTCGATTTCGCCGGCTGGGGTGCGATTGCCGCGCTCGCCGGCTTGCTGGCGTGGTGGCTGGTGCCGCTTGTGCCGGTCCCCCACTGGGAACTCTCCCTCGATGCCTCGTTTGCCGCCGTCGGCGCCTTTTTGTTGGCTGCGTTGCTGGTTGGGATCCGTTCGTTTGCTGATTTGAAAGATTAGGCTGAACCCGACGAGGGCGCCGGTGCCACTGTGCTATGTTCGATAGTCTCTATCGAGCATGAAATGAGCATGCCGGCGCACGCCGATCCGGTGCGGATTGCACTCCAGGTCGGTCTGTACATCTTCTTCTTCACGCTGTGCCTCTGGCTGATCGTGTTGAGCGGTTTGGGTTCGCTCATTGGACTGTGGGCCGGCTCGGCGCTGGGCACGTTTATGGCGGCGGTTTTCACCAATGTGCTGTCCCTGCGCATTTACGAAGGGCGGCAGCTCTCGGATATCGGATTCCACTGGACTCCGGCGTCACGTTGGAACCTGGCGTGGGGGCTGGCGGGTGGGGTAGCCGGGGCTCTTGTGGTGCTCACGGCGCCGCTGGCGGCGGGCGTGGCGAGCCTGCAGGCTCACGCGAGTGAGGGACACTGGCGCACGTTCGTCTTCATCACTGTGATCTTGATTCTGGGTGCGGCAGGCGAAGAGATCTTATTTCGTGGTTACGGTTTTCAGGTGCTACTGCGAAGCACCGGCCCGTTCACGACGATTCTTCCGGTGGGCGTGCTGTTCGGCGCGATGCACACGTCGAATCCTCACGTTTCGAACCTGGGATTGGTGAACACCGCGGGTTTCGGGATGCTATTCGGATACGCCTTCTGGCGAAGCCGCGACCTGTGGCTGCCGTTCGGCTTGCACTTCGGCTGGAACTTTACACTACCGTTCTTTGGCACGAGTCTCAGCGGCGTTAAAATGGGGGTGACAGGCTACGAGCTCCAGTGGAAGGCTGGGGTTTTGTGGAGCGGAGGCGAATACGGGCCCGAGGCGAGCATTGAGACTTCGATTGTGCTTCTCGCGTTGTTCGTGTTCCTGTGGAAAGCGCCGATCCGGCCACAGCCGAACCTGTTGCTCGACGAACCTGTGGATAAGTCCGATGCGTTGCCTCACGGCCGCGGCGCTGATGCTGGCGCTGGCGGCTCTGCCGGTTCCTCTCCGCAGCGAAGATAAGTTGACTTACGACGAGCGCGTCGAACTGGTGCGCGGTTTGATGGCGGAATACGCCACGGTAAAGACGTTGCTTCCGCGATCGAAGAAGGCCCTGGAAATCGAATCCACCGGAACGTACGATAAGGCCAAGTGGGCAGAGGTAGCGAAGCAGTTCGGACCGGCCGCGCGGATGGGCGACCAGGTGCAGATCACCAAAGTGACGCTCGCGGACGACAAGATCGAGCTTGAGATCAACGGTGGCCTGAAAAGCGGGAGGCACTGGTACGATCGCGTGCAGATCGGCATGGGCACGCAGACGGCGCCGGTATCGAATGGCGGCGCGAACCCCACCACCGGGACGAACCTGGAGATCCTGTTTCACAAGCCGCTGGCGGGATTGACGTCAGCGGAAGTGAAGAAGATCCTTTCGCCGCTCTTCGATTTCGAGAAGCACTCCGCTACCCAGCTTTACGCGGATGCTCTGCCGCCCGCGATCAAGAAGGCCATTGCCGACAAGCGCGTCCTCGAAGGGATGGACCGGGACCAGGTTCTGCTGGCGATGGGACATCCCGCCCACAAATCGCGGGAGACCAAGGACGGGCTGGAAATTGAAGATTGGGTTTACGGCACACCCCCCGGCAAAATCACTTTCGTCACGTTTCATGACAGCAAAGTGATCAAGGTGAAAGAGGAGTACGCGGGCCTGGGGCGGGAGGCTGCGGGGCCGGAGCCGACGCCAAGGTAATTACTGGACACAACGGCTCCCTCCGGTCGCGGCTCAGTTAGGGCGCGCCATTCTTTCGGGCAATCACCTAAACCAGGATTTTGCGAACTACATTGCCGGCCACGTCGGTAAGGCGGAAGTGCCGGCCTTGGAACTTGAACGTCAGCCTGGTGTGGTCGATGCCGAGGCAGTAGAGAATCGTCGCGTGCAGGTCGTGCACGTGAACGGGGTCGCTGGTGATGTTGTAGCAGTAATCGTCGGTTGCACCGTGCGTGATTCCGGGCTTGACGCCGCCGCCGGCCAGCCACACAGTGAAGCAGCGTGGATGATGGTCGCGACCGTAGTCATCAGCGGTGAGCTTGCCCTGGCAGTACACCGTGCGGCCGAATTCCCCGCCCCAGACGACCAGCGTGTCGTCGAGCAGCCCGCGATCTCTTAGATCCTGAATCAGGGCGGCCGAGGCCTGATCAGTATCCCGGCACTGCCCGGCGATTTGTTTGGGCAGTTTCACGTGCTGGTCCCAACCCATGTGGAAGAGCTGGATGAAACGCACGCCGCGCTCGGCCAGCCGGCGGGCCAGCAGACAGTTGGCGGCGAATGTGCCGGGCCGGCGGGAATCCGGGCCGTACATCTCGAAGGTGCGCTGGGATTCCTTCGAGAGGTCGGTCAGTTCGGGAACCGATGTTTGCATCCGGTAGGCCATCTCGTATTGTGAGATGCGCGTGGAGATTTCAGGATCGCCGAATTCGTCCAGCTCGAGGCGGTTCAGTTTGGACAGATCGTCAACGAAGTGGCGGCGGTCATCGGGCGAGAGGCCGGGTGGGTTGGAGAGGAACAACACGGGGTCGCCCACCGAGCGGAACTTGACGCCTTGATATTTCGTCGGAAGGAAGCCGCTGCCCCACAGACGGTCGTAGAGCGGTTGGTCGTTGGGATTGCCGGTGCCGCGCGAGATCATGACGACAAAAGCGGGCAGGTCCTGATTCTCGCTGCCCAAGCCGTAAGAGAGCCAGGCTCCGATGCTGGGGCGGCCGGCGACCTGCGCTCCAGTCTGGAAGAAAGTGACTGCCGGATCGTGATTGATAGCCTCCGTATACATGGACTTGATGAAGCACAGGTGGTCGGAAACGTTCGCGGTGTGCGGCATCAATTCGCTGACCCAGGCACCGGAATTGCCGTACTGCGCGAATTTGAACAGCGAGGGCGCGACCGGGAAACTCAATTGCGTAGCTGTCATGCCTGTAAGCCGCTGCCCCTTGCGGATGGAATCTGGCAGCTCGGCGCCGCGAAAGTCGGCGAGCTTCGGTTTGTAGTCAAACAGGTCCATTTGCGAGGGTGCGCCGGACTGGAAGAGGTAGATGACCCGCTTGACTCTTGGCGGAAAGTGAGGCAAGCCCGGCAAGGGCCCCGCGGTTTCACCAGCTGCGCACAAATCCCGGCTCAAGAGGCCGGCAAGGGCAGCGAGACCAATTCCAGTGCTCGAGCTACTGAAAAAGTGCCGGCGTGTGAGAATCAACTGGGCTTCCAGGCGCGGGTCCATGCTTTACTCCTTGGTCACCGTTTCGTCCAGGTTGAGGATGAGGCTGGCCACGCTGGTATAGGCAGCGCGATCGCTCACGTCGAGCTTCGCGTCCGACTCGGCTTCACTCGCAAGTTTGATCGCCGCCGGCGGGTCTGTGCGGAAGCGGTCGAGAGAGCGATGAAAGCTCTCGAGCAGGATGGCAAGCTCGGCTGCTCGTGGGCGCCTGGCGGTGGCCAACCGGAATGCAAAGGAAATGCGGCTCTCCGCAGTGGCGCCACCCTCCCGAATCATGCGCCCGGCCAGCGCGCGAGCGGCTTCGACGTACGCCGGATCATTCATCAAATCGAGCGCCTGGAGCGGCGTGTCCGTTCGGGTCTCCCGCACTGTGCAGGCTTCTCGTCCTGCAGCGTCGAAGTTGATCATCGAGGGAGGCGGAACCGCGCGCTTCCAGAACGTGTACAGGCTCCGCCGGTAGAGGCCCTCGCCTGTATCCTGCTGATAATCGCCGCCGCCCAGTTCCTTCCACAGGCCGGCAGGTTGATAGGGCTTCACGGATGGGCCGCCGATTTTTTCGACCAGCAGTCCAGAGACGGCGAGCGCCTGGTCCCGGATCATCTCCGCAGGCAAGCGGAAGCGCGGGCCGCGAGCCAGCAGACGATTCTCCGGATCGCGCTCGAAGAGTCCGGGAGTAACTTTGGAGGACTGGCGATAGGCCGCGCTGCTGACGATCAGCTTCTGCATGGCCTTGACATCCCAGCCGGTGCGCATGAATTCGGTGGCCAGCCAGTCGAGCAGCTCGAGATTGGCGGGCCACTCGCCTTGCGAACCGAAATCCTCAACGGTTTTGACCAGGCCCACGCCGAAATACATTTGCCAGAAGCGGTTCACGATAACGCGCGCGGTGAGCGGATTGGTCGGATCGACCAGCCATTTTGCAAATCCGAGCCGATTATTCAGGCTTCCAGCGCGCAGCGGCGGCAGCACCGAAGGCAGCCCGGGGCTGACCTTCTCACCCGGCCGGTCATAAGCGCCGCGGATCAGAACGAAAGTATCGCGCGGCGTAGCGCGTTCCTGCATCACCATTACGGTGGGGAAGCTCTCGACGAGGTGCTGTTTCTGCTCGCGCAGCGCGACGAGCTCGCGCCAAGCGCTCTGAATATGCGCAGGGGCCTCGCGCTCCAAAAAGTAGAGCGCGATCTTGTCCGATTGAGCGCGAGTGCGTTTTTCAGCGGGAATCTGGGCAATCGCATTGACGGGAGTATCGGTGGCAGCGACGGCGGCTTCCTCCGGAGTCAGCGCGACTTTGTGCACTCGGGCGTCGCGCATCTGACCCTGGAAGCGATTCTCCGCTCCGCCTCCGGCCCCGACGCGCAGCGCCTCGCTGGTTTCAAACGACTGGTTCAGATCGTCAAGATTGATTCTGAGCTTTTGCGGCTCGCCATCGATGTAGATCTTGACGCCGTTCGCGACTCTCGATCCGTCGTAAGTCATCAGCACGTGATGCCACTGGTTCAGCTCGAGCGTCCGCTCGGCCTCAACTCGCAGGGCATCGTCCAGCCAGCGCTTCACCAGGTTGGCCTGGACTTTTCCGTCCTTGAGATACAGCCCGTAGCCTTCGCCCTCTGCCACGTCTTCAGCGCGCGTGATAATGGCGCCGGTGGGTGCAGTTGGGCGAATCCAGGCCGACAAAGTGAACTTGTCGTAGAAACCGAAGTGAGCGACGTCGCCAACCTCGACGCTGCGTTTTCCGTCGAATGAGTTTCTTCCCGCGAGCCGGCGCTGCGCCACCATGCCGCGTGTGATGGTCCAATCCACCTGGGAGGAGCGTGCGTCGGATTTCTCCCATTCCGCCTGCGCGCGCTCGAGTTCCGGCTTCAGTTTTGCGAATACCGCTTCCGCCGCAGCCACCCGCGTTTCGAGCGCAGCCAGTTCGGATTGCTGCGCGGGCGTGGGTGCTTGAACCACCGGTGGAGAGTTGCCGTACTTCCAGGCCTTGCCGCTCTCCGGAACGTTGTTGAAGTATGCGAACACCTGGTAGAACTCTTTCTGTGTGAACGGGTCGTACTTATGATCGTGGCAGCGCGCGCAACCGAGCGTGAGACCCAGCCAGACGGTAGCAGTCGTGTCCACGCGGTCGACTACGTACTCGACCGCGTATTCCTCTGGAATGATGCCGCCCTCACCGTTGCCGCGATGATTGCGATTGAACCCGGTGGCGATTTTCTGGCTCAGCGTGGCGTTGGGCAGCATATCGCCGGCGATCTGCTCGACCGTGAACTGGTCGAACGGCATGTTGCGATTGAAGGCGTCAATGACCCAGTCACGCCACCGCCACATGCTGCGTTCTCCGTCGGTCTGATAACCGTTGGTGTCGGCGTAGCGCGCCGCATCGAGCCAGCGCGCAGCCATGCGCTCGCCGTAACGCGGTGAAGCCAGCAGACGGTCGACCAGCTTTTCATACGCAGCGGGCGAAGCGTCGTTGAGAAAGGCGTCGACCTCTGCGGGCGTCGGCGGCAGGCCTGTTAGATCGAGTGTCACCCGCCGGATCAGCCTCGCGCGATCCGCTTCGGGCGACGGGGCCAGTCCCTCGCGTTCAAGACGCGCAAGAACGAAGTTGTCGATGGGGTTTCGAAGCCAATCCTGGTGCGCGACTTGGGGAAGCGGCGGGCGTTTAGGCGGAATGAATGACCAGTGCTTTTGCCACTTTGCACCCTGCAGGATCCAGCGCTGGATTAAGTCGATTTCGCGCTCGCTAAGCCGGTACTGAGACCAGACCGGCGGCATACGCATGGCGGGAACGGTGGCTGTGATGCGGCGGATCATTTCGCTCTTGCCGGGATCACCTGGAACAATGGCGAAGTGGCCGCCCAAATCCTGCTTGGCTCCGGTCTCGGTGTCGAAACGCAGCTTGGTTTTGCGATTCGCCTGATCCGGCCCGTGGCAGGTGTAGCACTTGTCCGAAAGGATGGGGCGAATGTCGCGATTGAACTCGACGTCCTGGTCGATGGGAGCGCCACTGAGCAGAACTGCGGCCAGCGCACAGGTTGAAACCGCAAATGCACGCGAGTTCACGCGAATCTCTTGCTATCCTTTCTTCCTCGCATCATTCAGGATTTCACGCAGGCGCTTGCCGACGATCAGATCCTCGCCAGGCTGCAAAGTCATCGATACGATTTCGATACGGTCCTTACGCTTGGCCGCCTTCGGATTCTCGTAGCCCTCGTGGACCGCCGGCACCAGGCTCGGATTGCTGGACGTCAGCACTTCGATGCGCGGTTCGCCCTCGCGCAGCTTCTTATCGCAGTCGGCCACGGTGAAGCCCCAGGCGGCTTCATCCCAGGTCACGATCAGGGTCGGGTAGCGATTGCCTTCCTCGGGAATTTGGATTTCGGTTTTCACTCCCGGAACGGTATCGACCAGCTTTTGAATACGCACGGCGCGCTCGTTCCACTGGCTATTGAGCGCGTTAAGGTCCATCTTCATCCACGCCTCGATCGCCGCCAGGCAACCCATGACCTCTTCCTTGCCGACCTTCATCGCCCGGCACACCGCGCCTTCCCACGGGCTGGTGTTGGCCATCGCTGCTTCGATCAGATCTTTCCGGCCCAGGAGCACGCCCGAGCATTGCGGTCCACAGAGGCCCTTGCCGCCGCTGAAGCAGTACAGATCCGCTCCCATTTTGTTGTAAAGCTTCAGGTTTTCGATGGGTGGAATGCCCGCTGCATCGTCGAGCAGCACGGGCACCTTGGTATCCTTGGCGATGGCGATGATTTTTTCCAGCCTGCTGCCGAGCGAAGTGGTGTAAATCATCGCGGTGTTCTCATTGATGGCGCCGCGGACTTCATCTTCCGTTCGGGCGAGCACCAGTTTTCCGCCCGCCAGCCGGATGGCGTTATCAAACGCGCTGCGCCCGCCGTGCATGACGACTTCATGCTTGAGACCCATAGTGTCGGGAAGTTGCCAGATCTTGGCGGGATCCGTTCCGGCAATGCACGCCGCAGTCGCCGCAGCCATGGCTCCTGCCGCACCGGAAGTGACCATGCCGGCCTCGGCTCCCGAGAGTTCAGCGAGACGGCGGCTGGCAGCGTGCTGAAGCTCGAAGATGTCCACAAAATGCAGCGCGGCAGCCTGCTTGGCCGCGCGAACTTCAGGTAACTCGAGCGAGCCGCTGAGATAGGTCCAGGTACCGCGGCCGTTAATGAAGGAACGGACGCCGATACTCGAATAGATGTTGCCGTTGCCCGCAGTCTTGCCCACCGCGGCCAAGGCCTTTTGCGTCAACTCCTGCGCAGTAATGTAAGCCAGCAGGGGGGCGGCCCCGGCGAGCTTCATGAAATAGCGGCGATCAAATGAGCTCATAGTGTTTATGTTACGGCAACGGATTCCACCAGAGGTCGATGGGTTTCTTCACCCCTTTGGGGCGGAACGGAAGCTCGACCTTGCGGCCCGTGCCTGCGGATTGGTAGCCCGCGAGCAGCGCTTCCTGTACCACACGACCATCCTCTCCGGTGGAGCGTAGCGTTTCCTTGCCACGCACGCACCGCGCGAAGTGCTGCAACTCCTGCGGCAGGCCGTAATTCCAGTGCTCCTCGAACACCGGGTACGTCCAGCCCTGCGTACTCGGCGCTTTCTCGACCGCGTAGCCGTAGCCGGGTTCGCTGAAAGTGGGCAGGGCGTTGCCCATGTGCAGGTCGGCGTAACTGACGCCGCCGGTGCCGTAGATCTCGGCGGTATCGTCCATGCCGCCGGGCTTGGCCCAGCTATCCTCGACCAGGCCAATGGCGCCATTCTCGAATTCAAGGATGCAGATACTGTTGTCCTCGCCCTTGGTTTTGCCGGCGTGCGCGTGGATGCCCATCTGGCAGTAAACGCTCTTGATTTTTGGCTGGCCGAGAAACCAGTAACAAAATGCGATGCCATGGCAGCCCATGTCCATGAAAACGCCGCCGCCGGATTTCTCGACATCCCAGAACCAACCGGCGTGCGGGCCGGAATGTTTTTCGCTCTGCTTCACCAGGTACACTCTGCCGAACGCGCCCTGGTCCGCCATTTCTTTGGCCTTGAGATATTTCGGCGTAAAGAACAGCTCTTCGGCATAGGCGAGCAGCACACCCTGCTTACGGCAAACGTCGATCATCTCGTCGCACTCTTCGAGCGTCATGGCGAGCGGCTTCTCGCAGACGACGTGCTTGCCGGCCAGCGCGATGTCCCGCGTCATGGCGCAGTGCAGATAATTCGGCGCGTTGATGGTGACCATCTCGATGTCTCTGTCCTTCAGCATCTCGCGGTAGTCGTGATATACGCCCGGGATTCCGTACTTCTTGGCGAGCGCTTCCGGATGCCCGCGCGTGGGCGAAGCCACGGCCACTACTTCCGCTTCTTCGGGGAGAATCTGAAAAGACGCCGCGTGAATATCGGCTTGAAATCCCGATCCGATGATTCCCACTTTCACTTTGCCGACCGCAGCCATGAATGACCTCCTAACGATGGTACACTCTCGTTAAATCGCGGATGGCAAGCAAACTCTATGATGTGATCGTGGTCGGCTCCGGCGCCAGCGGCGGGTGGGTGGCCAAGGAGCTGACGGAAAAAGGCGTGGAAGTGCTGATGCTGGAGGCCGGGCCTCCGCGCGTGCCCACCCGCGATTTCACCGAGCACATCTGGCCGTATCAATTGAAATATCGCGGGTTTGGGAATCAGAAAAAGCTCCTCGAAAATCAGCCTGTGCAGCGCCTGTGCTACGCCTGCGACGATTACAGCCATCAATTCTTTGTCAACGACCACGAGCACCCTTACACCTTTCCTCCGGACAAACCGTTCATGTGGATTCGCGGCCGGCAGGTGGGCGGCAAAACTTTTTGCTGGGCCCGCGTGAGCTATCGCTACAGCGACTTCGAATTCAAGGCCGCGAGCCGCGACGGATACGGCGAAGACTGGCCCATCAGCTACAAGGACCTGGAGCCCTACTACGACCGGGTCGAGAGTTACATCGGCGTCAGCGGATCGCATGAAGGCCTGCCGCAGTTGCCCGACAGCAAATTTCTGCCGCCGATGCGCCTGAGCTGCGGCGAACTCGTCGCGAAAGAGATCGTCGAGAAGAAATTCGGTTGGAAGCTGATTGTGGATCGCAGCGCCAACCTGACGACGCCGCTCAATGGGCGGCCGGCATGTCATTACTGCGATCAATGCCAGCGCGGCTGTTTCACGGCGTCGTACTTTAACAGCCCTTCGGTGACGCTTCCAGCGGCGGCTCGCACCGGGCGTTTCCACCTGGTGAGCGATGCTGTGGTGAGCCACGTGGTGATGAACGCTCAGGGCAAGGCGAACGGGGTGGCGTACATCGACCGCACCACGAAAGTGGCGCGTGAGGTGCGCGCAAAAATCGTTGTGCTGGCGGCGAGCACGCTGGAATCCACGCGCATTCTGCTGAATTCGCGTTCGCGGCGCTTTCCGAACGGCGTCGGAAATGCGCGTGGTGTGCTGGGTCACTACCTGATGGATCACACGACACTGGAGAACGGCGGCGGAACCATGCCGGCGCTCCAGGCTTCTGTGCGCGAGCCTGTGGGACGGCCCTGCGGTTACATCATCCCGAAGTATGTAAACACTGTCGGCCCAGACCGGAACAAGAATTTTTTGCGCGGCTATTATTTCGCCGGGGACGGGCGCCAGGAATTGTATGGCCAGGCGCTTTCCACGCCGGGATTCGGGCGCGAGTTCCGGGAGAAGGTACGGTCGCACATCCCGTATTCGTTTAGCGTGTATGCGCAGGGCGAATGCCTGCCCCGGTACGAGAACTTCGTTGCACTGGATCCCAAGGTGAAGGACGCCTGGGGCATTCCCGTGCTGCACATCAACGCCAGTCACGGTGAAAACGAGCTTGCCATGGCCAAGGCCATGCGCGATCATTTGGGCGAAATCATGGACGCGCTGAAGCTGGAGGATCGCAATCCGCCGCGCGACGCACTAAACGTGTTCGGCAAGAACATCCACGAGTGCGGAACCGCGCGTATGGGGAATGATCCGAAAACCAGCGTGCTGAATGCCTTTAACCAGGTCCACGAGGCGAAGAACCTATTCGTCACCGACGGGGCCTGCTTCGTAACTCAGGGATGCTGGGAGCCCACGCTCACCATCATGGCGATTTCCGCGCGCGCGGCGGACTACATCGCGGATGAGCTTCGCAAAGGAAACCTGTAATGGTTACGCGACGGCGCTGGTTCCTGCAGCTCGGGGGAGGCATAGTGCTGGCGGGCTGGAGCGGCGTGGATGCCGCGGAACTGCCGCCGGGCGTTTATGAGGCGTCGCGTGAGCATCTGGGCCACGCGCTTGCAGGCGGCCCGGTGGCCGTGGGCGGAGAAACGGAGCTGGTGCAACCAGGGGCGGCTTTCCAGCCCGCATTCTTTTCACCTGATGAATATCGGATGCTCCTGTGCTTGACGGCGTTGCTGCTGGGCGAGCCGGCTGAGGCTGCGGTGGTGCGTGATATTGCAGAGTGGATCGACTTGACGCTTTTCGACGCTGGGTCTGTGCGTGCGGCGGCGCGCGGTCTTTCGCCGGGTCATCGCGCCGTCGCCGTGGCGTACTACGGCGTGGAACCCGTGCGCAAGGCCGAGGACTTCGATCCGCAAAAGGTTACGCGCGGGGGGCTCGCGTGGATTGAGGCCCAGTCGCGGCGTTGGCAAGGAGGCAGCTTTGTTTCACGGAGCCAGCCGCGTCAGATCGCGATTCTTGAAACGATCTCGGATGCTCGCTCTGATCGTGGGACCGAGAACGAGGGCACCCGCTTTTTCACCTATCTCAAAGAGCGTGTGATGGATGGTTTTTACACGTCGCGCGCAGGGCTGGATGAACTCGGCTACAGGGGGAATGCCTTTTACGCAAGCCCACCGGGCTGCGAGCATCTGTATGGCTGAGACACGGCCATTGTTGTTTTGGATTGTATTGGCAAGTCTCTCGCCGGTGTTTGCGCAGAGCACCATCTCGGTCACCGTTTTCAACCAGAAGAACACAGCCGCGGGTATTAACGGCCGTTTGCAAAACTTCATGTCGACGTCCTTTCAGCCCGCGGAATGGGATAGCGCGTTTTTCCAGCAGAACCCAGGCGCCAGTATGCCGCTGTGGAAACTGGCTCCGCAGCACATCCGCATCCAGCCGGTGTCGCAGGGTGTTCCGCAGCAGGCCCCGGACCAGTGGGATTTCAGCCAGCTCGATGCGATCGTGGTCCCACTGCTGGGCGTGGGCGATCACAGCCCGGAATTTCAAATCGCCGTGGCTCCCTCCTTCATGAATGACTCACAGGGGCACCTCATGCGGTCGCACTATCAGGATTTCGCGAACTTTGCGGCAAACCTGGTGAGGTACTACAACAAAGGCGGATTCGACGCGGGCGGCAAACACCACCAGTCATCCAGCCCCTACCACATCACCTGGTGGGGCATCTTCAACGAGCCGAACATCAACGGCCTGTCGGCGGATGACTACATGGATCTGTACAACCTGGTGGTACCGGCCATGCAGGCCGTGGATCCTGACATCAAATTCTCCGCGGTCGAACTGTCCGATTTCGGCGATGAACCCCAGAACATGATGCCGACCTTCGTCCAGAGAGTTACAGCACGCGTAGACGTTGTGTCAACCCACTACTACGGAAGCTGCAATCAGGCGGACCCGGACCAGGCCGTCTTCGATGCCATTTCGTATTTCACCGATCACGTCCAATACATCTATTCGCAGTTGCGCACGAACCCGGCGCTGGCGAATGTACCGGTGTGGGTCACGGAGAACAATGTGAACGCCGATTACGACGCAGGCAACGGGATCAGCGCCTGCAACGGAACACCGTTCACGCTCGATCAGCGCGGCACCAGCGCGTATTTCGCTGCCTGGCGGCCGCTGGTTTTTTCGAAACTGGCACAGGTGGGCGCGCAGAGCCTCTACCATTGGGATCACGATGCCGACGCCCAGTACGGTGAAGTCGACTACGGTACCGACACCTTGTACCGGAGTTACTGGGTCAATTACTACCTGGCGCATCTCTTTCCGTCGCCGCCGGGCGCAGAGATCCTGCTCACCAACAATACGAATTCGGGAGTGCTCGAAGCATTGGCGGTGCGCAATGACGATGGCTCAGCGGTCGTGATGCTTGTCAACCACAAGGTGGCCTCGCCGAACGACAACAACGGCCCAGGCGTTCCGCGAACGGTCGCGCTCGATGTGTCCGCCTTGGGCGCGTTTACATCCATCACTCAAGTCACCATCGATGCGGCCACCGATCCCACAAAAGGGCCGGCGCCGGCAACGCTGGCCTTCACGCCGCAAGTGCAGGTCACAATGAACGGCTACTCGGTGAGTTTTCTACGCTTCAATGTGGCTAAGCCGCAGTTTTCGGCGGCTGGAGTGAAGAACGCCGCGAGTTACCAGGCGGGGAGTGTATCGCCGGGAGAGATCGTGAGCTTGTTTGGAACCGCGATTGGCCCAGCAACGGCGGCCGGCGGGCAGACCAGCTCGCCCGGTTTCCTGGACAACACGCTGGCCGGAACCAGGATCTATTTCGACGGCATCCTCGCCCCGCTGGTCTATGCCAGCTCAACGCAGATCAACGCCATCGTACCGTTTGAAGTCGCCGGCAAAAGCAGCACTCTAGTGCAGGTGGAATATCTGGGAGCGCTATCCGATCCGGTAAGCGTGCCCGTTGCGCCGGCAGTTCCCGGACTGTTTACGAGCGACTTCTCAGGAGCCGGACAGGGCGCCATTGTCAACGAAGATGGAACCATTAACTCTGCGGCCAATCCCGCGGCGCGCGGTTCCGTCGTCTCCCTCTATGCAACGGGCGCGGGCCAGACGAATCCCACGAGCATTGATGGAGAGATCGGCGGCAGCGTGTTACCGCAGGTTGCCTTAGGCGTTTCGGCCACCATCGGCAACGTCACTGAGCCGGCCAGCTACGCGGGCGGAGGACAGACGCTGGTGGCGGGCGGCATACAAATCAACGTGGCCGTCCCTGCGAATGTCACGCCCGGCACTGCGGTTCCTGTCATGATCACCGTTGGCACTGTGGGTAGCCAGACCGGCGTGACCATGGCCGTGAAGTGACCTCTACTTCGTTGAACCCCGAATCTCAACCCGCGCGTTCTCGCGGACCTGGTCGTTGGGGTTCATGATGACCATTTCCCCTTCCGCGACACCCGAGTCGACTTCCAGCTCTGCGCCGTAATCGTGCGCAATGTGAATGCGCTTTATGTGAACGA
>Ga0335078_10007424_pt1 | contig 16263 bp, 17 predicted proteins | sample Lox_Sample_32_FD_206711 | JGI IMG/M metagenome (GOLD analysis project Ga0335078, IMG submission 206711) | Soil microbial communities from Loxahatchee National Wildlife Refuge, Florida, United States - Lox_Sample_3.2 | ecosystem: Environmental > Terrestrial > Soil > Wetlands | place: USA...
TTCGGGAAGCAACCATTGGTATCTGGCTTACCTGAGATCCGGCGCAATGCTACGGCGTGGTAGTCCTTATCTATTTCCGCGCCTATGTAATGGCGTTCATGATCCCTTGCGACCACGGCGACGGTGCCTGTCCCCATGTAAGGATCGAGCACCAGATCCCCACAGTCAGTAGTTGAAAGCACAATACGGGCGATCATGTCTTCGGGGAACTGGGCCGGGTGAATCGTCTGCTCTTCGTGGTTGTGCTTGACGTTACGAAATATCCAAATATCTCCTGGATTCTTTCCAAGTGGATTGCACGTCAGTTCACCCTTGTTCTCTCCACGCCACGCCTTCTTGTCCTGATACTTCTGCGGCACGCGGATGGGATCGAGGTAGAACTTGTAGTCGTGACTCTTGGTGAACCACAAGATCGCTTCATGCCGGGCGGAGAACTTCTGTTGTCCATGTAGGCCATGCTGCCGTACCCATACAATCCGATTGCGCGGATACATACCGAGGTCTTCTAGCATGGGGAAGAACCGAATATCTAGCGGTATAAGCGTGCTGTCGTTTGAATACGCACCTACCTGCCAAAAGAGCGACCCGGAAGGCTTCAGCACCCGTGCACACTCTGAGAGAACAACTTGTTGTTGTCCGAGGTAGGTTTTGAGATGTTGCCTGCTCTCGTACTCCTTTCCTATATTGTATGGCGGCGAGGAAACGACGAGGTCCACCGAATTCTCAGGTATACCTCGTAGTAGGTCCAGGCAATCACCTAGAACGATAGTGTCGAGATCGATCGGCAAGTAGAGACTCCTTCCCTTGTCAGGCTGTAGCGTACGTGGCCTTGCTGACAGTCCTCTACCGAGACACGCGGATAGAGGAAACCGAGTCGAGTCCGGTCCGTCCTTCCGATAGGTGCCGGGTCTTGCCGTGGAAGATCAGTGTCAAGGGTGGCGCTTGCGCCATCGCCGCAGGCGACGCGCCCTCGGGCGCGCCCGCCCTTGACGGTGATCTTTGCGCGGCGACAGAATGCCCGGCGCAGGGAGGGCGGCCCGGTCAGTCTTGCAGGCGCGGTCACCGATGGCGCGTTGGAGTGGGGTACCGGCTGCCTGCGGGTGCCGGGGGCAGCTGACCGGCGGCAGCGCCGCGCCCGGTGGGCTTCCGCCCGTAGGGCGCGGCATGCTGCCGCCCCGGAGTAGGTGCGTCCCCCTGCTCCCCCGCTCGGCTATGCCGGTGTCTCCTCTGCTCCAGCTCGCGATTCCGCCCGGTGACTTCCGCGTCCCTGCACGAGACCGGGCCGGGCTCGCCCGGCCCGGCGCGCCGTGGCGCGCCCTTGAAGCCGTGGAGAAAGTTGTCACAGCTCTTAGAGGCACAGTCTGGCCAACGGCTGGTGCAAGTTAAAGGAGATGCACTTGAGAACGGCGAGCACGTTTATGTCGACCTGGCGGAGCGCAACATGCTGCTCGGCGGGGAGCCTGGCGGCGGCAAGTCCAACGCGCTCAACCTCATCACCGCTCACAGCGCGCTGTCGGCCGACTGCAAACTCATTCTGATCGATGGCAAGCAGGTCGAGCTTGGCATGTGGCGGCACTGCGCCGACGCCTTCATCGGCCCGTCCATCACCGCCGCCCTCGGTGCGTTCTCCGAGTTCCAGCGGATCATGAACGCCCGCTACGACAAGCTGCTCGCTGCGGGCCTGCGCAAGATCAGCCCCGGCATGGGCGAGTCGGTCTACCTGGTCGTCATCGACGAGTACGCCTACTTCTCCGCCACCGTGGGCGACAAGAAACAGCAAGCCGAATTCGCTGCGCTCACGCGCGACCTGGTCGTACGCGGGCGCGCGGCAGGCGTCATCGTGATCCTGGCCACCCAGCGGCCATCCCACCAGGTCATCGACCCATCCCTGCGCGACCTGTTCGGCTACCGGTGGGCCTTCCGCTGCACCACCGACTCATCGAGTGACACCGTGCTCGGCCACGGTTGGGCCGGGGAAGGCTACTCCGCCGCCACCATCGATCCCCTCGCCCGTGGCGTGTCCTGGCTGCTGTCGGAGACCGGCGTACCACGCCGGATCAAGGCCGCCTACCTGTCCGACGACGACATCAAGCACCTGGCCGCCTACGCCGCCCAGCTCCGCCGCAAGGACGTGGCCGCATGACTATCACCACCTCGCCCGCAAGCAAGAACACCGTCAACAGCGCCTTGACACCAAAACGGGAGCGGCCGGTCGTCGACGAACCTCGCTAACGAGGTCGACGCAGCCATGCGGGACGCCGTGATCGGCCTGCGCGCCTTCGGCTACTCCTGGGCCGAGATCGGCTCCCGGCTCGGCGTCACCCGCCAGGCCGCCCAGCAGCGCTGGGGAAACCACGTATGACCGTGGCGACGGTCCCCTTCATCCCCGGCCCGCACGATGGTCCGGTGATGGCAGAGTCCGCCGACCCCGCCATCACCTGGGACGAACTCGCTGCCGAACTGCGGCAGGCCAACCGCACCGGCCTGTGCGCTCGTCCCATCAGGCTCAAAGGCCGCATCGCCGCAGTGGACCTCGCAACCGGCGAACTGGGTGTCATGTACGACACCGCCACCGAACCAGACGGCGCGCTGCTCACCGCGTGCGGCAACCGCCGCGAATCGGTCTGCCCGCCCTGCTCCCAGGTCTACAAACGCGATGCTCGCCAGCTCGTCCGCGCCGGGCTTACCGGAGGCAAGGGCGTGCCCGACACCGTTGCCGCTCACCCGTGTGTGTTCGCTACATTCACCGCGCCGTCGTTCGGCCCGGTCCACTCCCGGCGGATGCGCGGGGAAGACCGTACTGCCGTGCCGACCCCGCCGCGACCATCGCGAACACCGCTGCCCGCATGGCCGCGACATCTTCTGCCCCCGCCGTCATGTTGACGGTGACCCCCGCCTCGGACGGCCGCTATGCGCTGACTGCTACGACTACCAGGCCGCGGTGCTGTTCAACGCCTGCGCAGGCGAACTGTGGCGCCGGTTCACCACATACCTCCCCCGCGCGCTGGCCGGCTTGCCGGGCTCACCCACAAACAGCTCGCCCAGGCCGCGCGGGTCCGTTATGTCAAGGTCGCGGAGTACCAGGCACGCGGCGTGATCCACTACCACGCGATCATCCGCCTGGACGCTCCCGGCGACACCTACCAGCCACCACAGGGCCAGCTCGATACCGGTCTGCTGGGTGATGCGATCACCATGGCTGCTGCTACGGTGCGCGCTGATGCTGCGCTCTCTGGCCAGCCACAAGTCACAATGCGGTTCGGCGACCAGGTGGACCCACGGCCGATCAGTCACGGCGACGGGCTGCCGGGCACCGGCCGAAGGCTCTCGGTAGCCGCGGTCGGCAACTACCTCGCGAAGTACGCCACCAAGGCACTCGATGCGCCCGGCGTACCTGACCGGCCGCTGCGTTCGGCCAGCGACATCGAGGCGCTGTCCTGCTCGCGGCATTACCGGCAGATGATCACTACCGCGTGGCAGCTCGGTAGCGGCACCGATCACGCCGCCCGTTCCCGGCTGTGCCGGTGGGCGCACATGCTCGGCTACGGCGGTCACTTTCTCACCAAATCCCGCCGCTACTCCGTCACCTTCGGCCAGCTTCGCCGCGCCCGCGTCGAGCATCGCAAACGTCAGCACCACCCAACCGGCGAACACGATCCCTGGGGCCGCCCGCTCGACGACACCGTCGTCCTGGTCCTCGAGACCTGGACCTATGACGGACCCGGACATGCCTTCGCCCCCGGTGCCGAGCTGGCGCTCGCTGCGGCTGATCGTGCACGTGCTCACGAACCGGTTCCGGACTGATGAGCAATCCCGACACAGGAAAGGAGCGAGCCACAGGTGAAGCGCGCTGATCGAAGCCGGGCCGCTACTGTTCAGCCTTCCGGCAGGCAGCTTTACAAGATCGTAGACGCGATGGTCGTGCTCTCCATGAGCCGCAGCGTCATATACGAGCAGATCCGCTCCGGCCGCCTTCGTTCGGTCACCCAAGGCCGCTCGCGGCTGATACCGGCGTCCGCCATTGCCGACTACATCGCGCGCTCCTTGAGCACGAGTCCAGGGTCGCCTTATGGCTGGCCGACGCAGCCGTGGCGATGGCGGTCTCTCGTGGGAAACCACGAGGCAGCGCTGGGTCGCGGCCGTCACGGTCGGGTACACCGCCAGCGGAAAGCGGATCGTCAAGCGGGCCAGAGGCCGGACCAAGACCGAAGCCCTGCGCAAGCTCAAGGAGATCGTCCGGGACTACGAGGACGGGATCATCATCGGCGGGCACGGGTTCACCGTGGCGGACGCGGTCCAGGACTGGCTCGCCTACGGGCTGAATGGCCGCGACCACGACACCATCGTCAAGTACGCGATTCTGGCGAACCGGCATGTGATCTCGGCTCTGGGCGCCCGCAAGGTGCGCGAGCTGTCGGCCGATGACGTTGACCGCTGGCTGGCGGAGAAGGCGCAAACGCTGAGCACCCGGACCCTGCGGGAGATCAAATCTATCCTGAAACGAGCGATCACACGCGCCGAGGCCAGAGACAAGGTGAAACGGAACGTCGTGCTGCTTTGCGACACGCCGCAAGGCCGCAAGGGGCGGCCGTCAAAGTCGCTGACCCTGGCTCAGGCCGAGGCGCTGCTCAAGGCTGCCGAGGGCACAAGCCTGCACGCCTACATCGTCGTGTCCCTGCTCACAGGCGCCCGGACCGAGGAGTTGCGCCCGCTCACCTGGCCGCACGTCGAACTCGATGCCGATCCGCCGTTCATGATGGTCTGGCGCTCGGTGCGCGCTGGCGGCGACACCAAGACCAAGAAGTCACGGCGGACGGTGGCGCTGCCCCAGCGCTGCGTAGACGTGCTACGCCACCACAGGGAACGGCAGGAACAGATCAAGCGCGCTGCTGGTGCGAAGTGGCACGACAACGACCTGGTGTTCCCATCCCGCGTCGGTACCCTCGCTGATGCCTCGCACACCCGCCGTGCCTTCGCGTACGTCGTGGCCGCTGCCGGACTCGACCCGGGGGAGTGGGCACCGCGCGAGCTGCGCCACAGCTTCGTCTCTCTGCTCTCCGACGCGGGCGTGCCCGTCGAGCAGATATCCCTCCTGGTCGGCCACAGCGGGACCTCGACCACGGAGACCGTCTACCGCAAGCAGATCAGGCCGGTCATCGTGCACGGCGCCGACGTGATGGACCGGATCTTCCCCAGCACAGCGCGTCAAGCCGAGGAAGGCCCGGATGCTTAGTTACTCACTTGGTTACTCAGCACCGGGCCAGCGCCGGTCTCGTGAGGGGCAAATGCCCTCTGACCTGGTCGGGGTGGCCGGATTTGAACCGGCGGCCTCTTCGTCCCGAACGAAGCGCGCTGCCAAGCTGCGCCACACCCCGGCGACCGCCTCGAAGTCTAGCGGACGCTGCGCGGTGCGCGTTCAGTTGCTGCGCGGGACCAGCGTCAGCAGCGAGGCTTCCGGGCGGCAGCTGAGCCGGAACGGTGCCCACGGGGAGGTGCCCAGGCCCGCCGACACGTGCAGCCACGGCCGGGTCGGGTCGGAGCTGTCCGCGGGATGCCGGTGCAGCCCCCGCGCGCGGCCCGGGTCGATGCCGCAGTTGGTCACCAGGGTGCCGAGCCACGGCAGGCACACCTGGCCGCCGTGGGTATGGCCGGCCAGCAGCAGGTCGTAGCCGTCGCTGGCGAACCGGTCCAGGATCGCCGGCTCGGGGGAGTGCATGACGCCCAGCCGCAGGTCCGCCGAGGGATCGGCCGGCCTGGCGATCTTGTCGTACCGGTCCCGGCCGATGTGCGAATCGTGCACTCCCGCAACCTCGATGTCCAGGTCACCGGCCTTGATCCGGCCGCGCCGGTTGCTCGCGTTCAGCCAGCCGGCCGCCTCCATGCCCGCGCCGAGATCGGCCCAGGGCAGGTCGGGAGCCCCGCGCCGCGGATGCAGGGTGCTGTCGCGCCACAGGTAGCGGGCCGGATTCTTGGGCGTGGGCGAGTACAGGTCGTTGGAGCCGTAGACGAACACTCCAGGCCGGTCTAGCAGCGGACCCAGCGCTTCCAGGAATGGCTGAACGGATGCCTGGTGGGCGATCGAGTCGCCGGTGTTGACGACCATGTCGGGCTGCAACGCGTCCAGCGACCTAATCCAGGACATCAGCCGGTGCCGGCCGGGGGTCAGATGGGCGTCGGAGATATGCAGGAGCCGCAGCGGCCTGGAGCCCGACGGGAGCACCGGCACTTCATAGCGGCGCAGCGCGAACCAGTTGCGCTCGATGACCGCCGCGTACCCGAAGACGCCGGCGCCGACCGCCGCGGCGGCGAGGAGGGCTTGTCGTCGCATCCACACAATGGTGCCATGTCTCGCGGTGTGGTTCGCCGGGGGTCCGGGAGCGAGGGGCGCGGTGCAGGCGGCAGGATGTGCTCATGGCTGGACTGAAGGACCGGCTTCGGGCCGGCCTGACCGCTGCGATGAAGGCCCGCGACGAAGTCCGGGTCAGGACACTGCGCATGGTCCTGGCCTCGGTCACCAACGAGGAAGTCGCCGGGGACGAGGCGCGTGAGCTCAGCGACGACGAGGTGCTGCGGCTGCTTGCCAGGGAGAGCCGGCGGCGCCGGGAGGCGGCCGACGCGTTCGAGGCGGCGGGGCGCGGCGATCAAGCGGCCGCCGAGCGGGCGGAGGACCGGGTTCTCGCCGAGTACCTTCCCGCGCAGCTCGGCGACGCTGAGCTAGCGGCGATCGTCGCCGACGTGGTCGCGGCAACCGGCGCGTCCGGCATGCCCGCGATGGGCCAGGTGATGAAGGCGGTCACGCCGCGCGTGGCGGGCCGCGCCGAAGGAGGGCGGGTGGCAGCCGAGGTACGCCGCGCACTGGCCGGGCAGGGCACCTAGCGCCGATTTCACGGCGGCAGCTTTCACGGCGGCTGCGTCCTCAGCGGCCTACGCTGTCAGCCCAGACGGCCTACGCCGCGGAGAGGACTCCCGGCACGTCCGGCAGGCGCGCGGCCGTGGGCGGTCCGCCGCCGAACGGCGGTCCGCCGCCGCGCCCTCCTCCGCCACCACCACCGCGCTTGGGCGGCTTGGACGCCTTGGGCTTCGGCGAGTTCACCCCGGTGCCCTTGGCGAAGAACGGGCTGTCGGCGGGCACGCCGACGAAGGAGGCTGGAGGGCTGCCCAGCGCCGCATGCAGGAACGTCATCTGCCAGGTCGCGGCGGGTGCGTTGTCGCCGAACATCTGGCCGGGGCAGGCCTGGCTCCCCGATACCTCGCGGTAGCAGGCGTTGTTGCCCAGCATCTTCCCCGCTCCGGTCGGATCGTCCGGGTTGAACACCGACACGTAACCGGTCAGGCGGGGAGTGAACCCGCCGAAGGCGGCGTAGAAGCCGCCGTTGGCCGTGCCGGTCTTCCCGGCCGCCGGGACGCCGATGCCGCGGTTGGCCGCCGTGCCAGCCGGGGAGCTGATGACGCCCTGCAGGACATAGGTGGCCGCGTCTGCCACGGCGGTCGAGAGCACCCGATGGCAGTTCGCGGACCTCACCGGCAGGCTGGCGCCGCCGCTGGTGAGGATCTTGTTGATCGCGACCGGGCTGCAGTAGATCCCGCGCGCCGCCACCGTCGCGTAGGCCGCGGCCATGCTCATCGGGGAGACCGGTTCCGAGCCCAGCGTGAACGAGGGGTTGCTGTCCGCGGAGTCCTGCTGTTTAAGCGCCTTGTCCGGGCGAAGCAGCGAGCCGCCGTTGGCGAAGGTCATCCCCAGGCTGACCGCCGTCTTGACCACGTTGCACAGGCCCACCTTCTGCTCGAGGTGGGCGTAGAACACGTTGATCGACTGCGTGGTCCCGTTGTACAGCGTGAAGGTCTCCGGCTTGGTGGTGTTCCCCTCGTCGTTGTGCACGGTGAACGAGCCCGCGGGCTGGCCCTTGCAGTTGAAGTACCCGGAGATCGTGCTCGGCGAGACGACGTTCTGGGTGAACCCGAACGGCACGCCCTGATTGAGTGCGGTGAGCAGGGTGAAGAGCTTGCTCGACGAGCCGGTCTGGACCCCGGTCCCACCGTCGTACCGGGATCCCACCGCGTAATCTACGGTGGTGCGCCCCGGCCCGGTGCCGTACGGCCGGTCCACCGCGATCGCGCGGACCTTGCCCGTCCCCGGCTGGATCAGCACCTCGGCGTCGACGTTCCGGCCGGGATTGTAGAACCCCGAATCCGGCGGGGCGACAAAATTGACAGCATCCTGCGCTGCGCGCTGGTCCTGCGGCTGCAGGGTGGTATAGATCTTGAGGCCCCCGCTGGTTTTCAGCGCCGCGTACGCCTTGGCGTACGCCGGGTCCACCCGCATAGCGGCCAGGACGTAGTCACAGAAGAACGCGTCGGACGCCGCGGACTTGCTGGTGCATCCCTCCTGCAGCGCGGTGATGGACGGGTGCAGGTCCAGCGGCAGCTTGCCGGCGGCGTTGGCCTGTGCCTGGGTGATGTAGCCGACCTGGGCCATGCGGTTGAGCACGGTATTGCGCCGGCCGATGGCTTGCGCTGGGTTAGTGAACGGGTCGTAGGCGGTCGGTGCCCGCACCAGCCCGGCCAGCAGAGCGGCCTGCGGAAGGCTGAGGTCCGCGGCGCTGACGCTGAAGTAGCGCTCCGCGGCCACCTGGATGCCATAAGCGTTGTTGTCGTAGTAGGCGACGTTGAGGAGTGCGGCGAGCAACTGGTTCTTGGTCATCTCGTGCTCGACGTCAGCCGCCATCTTCAGCTCGCGGATCTTCCGGCCGATGGTGTCGGCGATCGCGGCCTTCTGCTGCTGCTGGGTGGTCGCCGTCAGGATCAGGGCGTTCTTGACGTACTCCTGCGCGAGCGTGGAGCCGCCCTGGATGGAACTGCCGTTCAGGTCCTCGGCCATGGCGCGGACGGTGCCCCGCAGGTCGAAGGCGCCGTGCAGGTAGAACCTGGAATCCTCGATCGCGACGATCGCGTTCCGCATCACCGGCGCGATCTGGTTGTAGCTCACCGGCACGCGGTAGAGGTTGTCAGGGTAGTAATAGGCGATCACATGGCCGGAGGTGTCCAGGATTTCCGAGCGCGACGGGATCTGCCCCAGGGTCGGCACTTTGAGCGTGTTGAATGTGTTGGCAGCGTTGCGGGCGGTGACTCCGACCGCTCCGATGACCGGCACCGCCACTGCCGCCACGAGCAGCCCGGCACCGACCGATACCGCCAAGAGCCGGCCGGCCGCGCTGACTGAGGGCACGCCGGCGCGGCGATCTGAGTTCAGCACGGAAACAGGTTACGCTCGCTGCCGTTATGACTGTGCCAGGAGGCCACATCCAGGGGCTTCACTGGGCCGTGACTAGTCACTCGTGCGCGCATAGCCCAGGAGGGCTATTTGAGAAATGAGCCTGGTGGGGTCTAGCGCCGCGCGCCGGACTTCCGTAAGTTACTCTTCCGCGACCATCGCTACCGAGGCCCGGCGTAACGCTGTGTGCCCGGACCGCTACGAGACGCCATCCGGCGTGACGACCCAACATGGGCGTGACGATCAGGAGGAGTGGGCCACATGTGGATCACGGACTGGACCGCGCGTGCCGCGTGCAAGGGAACTGATCCTGACGAGCTTTTCGTTCAGGGCGCGGCGCAGAATCGGGCCAAGCTGATCTGCCGGGGCTGCCCTGTCCGGACCGAGTGCCTCGCCGACGCGCTCGACAACCGGATCGAGTTCGGAGTGTGGGGCGGCATGACCGAGCGAGAGCGGCGGGCGCTGCTTCGCCGCCGCCCTGACGTCACCTCCTGGCGCGAGCTGCTCGAGAGCGCGCGCAACCAGTACGAGCGCGCGGGCGACGAGCTCGTCGCCAGCTGAACGTGACTGGCTGATCACACCGCAGGGATCGCCGGGCCTTCGCGGCCGCGGTCGCGGGCGGCCCTCATCCCGCAGCGAAGCTGTCCCCGACAGCGCCAAGGCCGGCAAGGTCGTGGATGTCGTCTGGCTGGGCAGGTACCTCGGCGACCGGCACGTGCGGGTGCGCGGTGGTGAAGTGCCTGGCAACCCGGCGCTCGGTCGCCGAGAGCTGCATCCGCTCGGCGTGCAGTCGCAAAGCGGCAATCGTCAGCGCATGATGGGCTCTGGCGTTGCGGTCGGCCGCCAGCGTCTCCGCGGCGGCCAGGCTGCGGGCGGCTGACAGGCGGGCGGCGGGCGAGCGGTGCACCCGGTTGAGGACCAGGCCCGCCAGTGGCATGCCCTCCTGGGCGAGACGCTCCACGAAGTAGGAAGCCTCGCGCAGGGCGTCCGGCTCCGGGGCCGCGATCACCAGGAACGCGGTGCCGGGCGCGCGCAGCAGCCGGTAAGTGTACTCGGCCCGTTCGCGGAAGCCGCCGAACATGGTGTCCAGGGCCGACACGAACGTCTGCACGTCCCTGAGCACCTGCGCGCCCAGCACCTTGGTCAGCACTCCGGTGACCATCCCGAAGCCGGCGTTCAGCACCTTGAGGTACGCCCGCCCGCCCACCTTCGCCGGGACGACGAGAAGCCGGATAAGCCGGCCATCGAGGAACCGGCCCAGCCGCTGAGGGGCGTCGAGGAAATCGAGCGCGGACCGGCTCGGCGGGGTGTCCACGACTATCAGGTCCCACTCCTCCGCCCGGCGCAGCTGGCCAAGCTTCTCCATGGCCATGTACTCCTGCGTGCCGGAAAAGCCGGACGACAGCGACTGGTAGAAGGGGTTCGCCAGGATCTGGGCCGCCCGGTCCGGGTCAGAATGGGCCTCGACGATCTCGTCAAAGGTCCGCTTCATGTCCAGCATCATCGCGTGCAGGCTCCCCCTCGGCGTGCCGTTATGGCCCGCGCTCTTCTGGCCGTCGCCCCCGCGTGGCCGGGAGGGGAGCGGAACCGGGCGCGGGGTGTTGTCCAGGGAGGTCAATCCCATGGACTGGGCCAGCCTGCGTGCCGGGTCCACGGTCAGCACCACGACGTGCCTGCCACGCTCGGCGGCGCGCAGCCCGATGGCGGCGGCCGTGGTGGTCTTGCCGACGCCGCCGGAGCCGCAGCAGACGATGACCCGGGTGCGGCGGTCGTCGATAAGCCGGTCGACATCGAGCCGCGGCGGCGCGGGGTCCTCGCTCATCAGGCGGCTCCCTGATCGCGGAGCGCGGCAGCCAGCCGGTACAGCCCACCGAGGTCCATGCCGTCGGAGACCATCGGCAGCTCGTAGCACGGCTGGGCCGACTCGGCCAGCCTGCGCCGCTGCGCTTCCTGGCCCGCGGCTGCCACCGCGTGCTCGGTGAGCTCGGCGGTCAGGTCAGCGGCGAGGCGGACGCTGTCCTCCAGCCCTGCTGCCTTCAGCCCTAGCGCGAGTTCGTGCTCGTCGGCAGACCCGGCCGCCACCGCGCTGAGGTCCCGTGGCGGCAGCTCCGTCGGGCGCACCATGTTGACCATGATGCCGCCGACCTGTATCCCCCCGCCGGGCAGCCCGCGAAGCTCGGCGATGCCGTCCAGGACCTCCTGAACGGGCATCTCCTCAAGGGTGGTAACGAAATGCACGGCCGTCTCCGGCGAGCGGATCACCTTCTGCACGGTATCGGCGTGAGCGCGGATCGGGCCAACCCGCGCGAGCCCGGATACTTCGGACGTTACGTTGAGGAACCTGCCGATGCGGCCGGTGGGCGGAGCGTCCATCACGACAGCGTCGTAGGCCGGCCTGCCGGCCTTCTTCCTGCGGACAGCTTCCGCCGCTTTCCCGGTCAGCAGCACGTCCCGCAGCCCCGGCGCGATCGTGGTCGCGAAATCCATGACGCCGAGCCTGGTCAGCGCCTTGCCCGCGTGCCGCAGGTTGTAGAACATCTCCAGATACTCCAGCAGCGCGGACTCCGGGTCGGCGACGAGCGCGTACACGTCCCCGCCGGGCTGCGTGTCGCTGGCCGGCGCCACGGCGATCTTGCGCTCCTCGTAAGGGAGCGGCGGGCAGTCGAAGACCTGGGCGATCCCCTGGCGCCCCTCCACCTCGATCAGCAGCACCCGCTTCCCGCCGCAGGCGAGCGCGAGCGCGAGGGCGCCGGCGACCGTCGTCTTGCCGGTTCCGCCCTTTCCGGTGAGAACGTGCAGCCGCACGCCCTCCCAGTCGGTGTCCCGAGTGCTCACCCCTTGGAGGCTATCTGGGCCGGCGTGCCCGTCATCCCGGGTATACCCGCGTGTCGCCAAGCCAGCGCCCCGCCGGCAGCTGGCTACTCGCGGCACGAGCGCTGGCGTCGGCCCGAAATGCCACTAGGCTGGAGCGCAAGCATGGGCGTAACCGTGACCGGGGAATGAGGTGTAGGTGATGGTTGCCCTGATAGTGATCTTGATAATACTCGTCATCGCCGGGCTCATAACCGTCGGTAAGTCGTTGCGGATCGTGCAGCAGTACGAGCAGGGCATCGTTTTCAGGTTCGGGCGGGTCCTGCCGGGGACGCGGGGCCCCGGGCTGACCATCATCCGGCCGGTCGGCGACCGGATGCAGAAGGTCAACATGCAGATCGTCGCCATGGCGGTCCCCGCGCAAGAAGGCATTACCAGGGACAACGTCAGCGTCCGGGTCGATGCGGTGGTCTACTTCCGGGTTGTCGACCCGATCAAGGCGACCATCAACGTGCAGAACTACATGTTCGCAATATCCCAGCAGGCGCAGACCTCCCTCCGGTCGATCATCGGGCAGTCGGAGATGGACCAGCTGCTCGCCGAGCGGGACACCGTGAACCGGGAACTGCGGCGGATCATCGACGAGCCCACCGAGGGCCCGTGGGGCATCCGGGTGGAGCGGGTGGAGATCAAGGATGTCTCGCTTCCCGAGGGCATGAAGCGCTCGATGTCACGGCAGGCGGAGGCGGAGCGGGAGCGCCGGGCGCGGATCATCACCGCGGATGGTGAGTACCAGGCATCCAAGCGCTTGGCCGCGGCGGCCAACGTCATGGCCCGCGATCCCGCCGCGCTGCAGCTGCGGCTGCTGCAGACCGTGGTCGAGGTGGCGGCGGAGCGCAACAGCACGCTGGTCATGCCGATACCGGTCGAATTGCTCAGGTTCTTTGACAAGTTCTCGCTGCCGACGTCCGGGGGCGAGGGGAGGCCCGCAGCGGACTCGGCCTCGATGGCCGACTTCGGCAACGACGACGTCGCGAAGGAGGAAGCCGCGATCGAGCGCGGGGCACCGCTGGAGATACCCGAGGTGCCGGCGATTCCCGAGCTGCCCCAGGAGGTGGCCGACGGCAAGCTGGGCGCCGATGTCTCGGCCAGCGAGATCGACGCTGCCGAGATCCCTAAGCAGGAAGCGGCGGCGGAACCGGGCGGGAAGGCGGCGGGCGGCGGCTCCGCAGCGGCGGGCGGGAAGGCGGCGGGCGGCGGCTCCGCAGCGGCGGGCGGGAAGGCGGCGGGCGGCGGCTCCGCAGCGGCGGGCGGGAAGGCGGCGGGCGGCGGCTCCGCGGCGAACCAGGGCACCTAGCGCGCGGCCGGCTGGCCCGATCCGGCCAGACGCCGTCCGCGCCCGCGCGCCTGCCCGCTAGGGTCTGGCTATGGCAAAGTGGGAGTACGCGACGGTTCCGCTGCTGGTGCACGCGACAAAGCAGATCCTGGACAACTGGGGCGAGGACGGCTGGGAGCTCGTGACCGTCATCCCGGGACCGAATCCCGAGCAGCTTGTCGCGTACCTGAAGCGAGAACGCCAGTGAACCCGCTTGAGGGCAGCCCCGCCGAGCACACGCCGGAGGCCAGGCTCGCCGCCATCGGGCTCACGCTGCCCAAGGTGTCGCCGCCGCTGGCCGCCTACGTGCCCGCGGTGCAGACCGGTGACTACGTGTACACGGCCGGCCAGCTACCGCTAGTGGACGGCCAGCTGCTGGCCGCCGGGAAGGTCGGAGCCGGCATCGGCGCCGTCGAGGCCAGCGTGCTGGCCCGGACCTGCGCGCTGAACGCCCTGGCCGCCGTGGCCTCGGTGACGGGAGGACTGGCCGCGGTCCGGCGCATCGTCAAGGTGACCGGCTTCGTCGCCAGCGCGCCGGACTTCACCCAGCAGGCCCAGGTGGTCAACGGGGCGAGCGAGCTGCTGATCGAGGTCTTCGGCGAGGCGGGCAGGCACGCGCGAAGCGCCGTCGGCATGGCGGTGCTGCCGCTGGACGCCCCCGTCGAGATCGAGCTGATCGCAGAGATCAGAGTCTGAGTGACAGGCGGCTCGATCCGGATCGGCGGCCAGCCCGGCCAGCGCGCCGCCGATATCCTCGCCGGGGTGCGGCCGCCTGCGCAGCCACGGGACGCGGCCACGGTCATGCTGCTGCGACCCGCCGCAAGCCGCCCCCGCCCCGACGCCGGGGCCGGGTCCGGGGTCGAGGTCTACATGCTGCGCCGCAAGTCCTCCATGGCATTCGCCGCCGGAGCGTTCGTCTTCCCGGGCGGATCGGTGGACCCCCGGGACGCCGACGACCAGGTTGCCTGGGCGGGGCCGGACCCCGGGGAGTGGGGCGAGGCATTCGACGCGCCGCCGAAACTCGCGCGCGGGCTGGTGTGCGCGGCGGTCAGGGAGACCTTCGAGGAGTCCGGCGTGTTGCTGGCAGGCCCGTCCGCCGACGCGGTCGTGACCGACCCGGCCGGCGCGGACTGGGAGGAGGACCGCCAGGCGCTGATCAGCCGGTCGCTCTCCCTGGCCGAGATGCTCGCCCGGCGCGGGCTGGTGCTGCGGTCCGATCTGCTCCGGCCGTGGTCCCGGTGGATCACCCCGGTGGTGGAGGAGCGCCGCTTCGACGCCAGGTTCTTCGCTGCGGCCCTGCCGGACCGCCAGCACACCAGGGATGTCGGCGGCGAGGCAGCGGAGGTGGCCTGGGTGACCCCGGATGACGCGATCGCCATGGGGCGGCGGAGGGAGATCGTCCTCTGGCCGCCGACCGCTGTGTCACTGGCAGAGCTCGCGGCCTGCCCGGACGTGGCGGCCGCGCTTTCGCCCCGGAAGGTCAGGCCGGTGCTGCCGGAGGCGAGCTTGGCACAGGGAGCGGTCTGGCTGACCCTGCCCGCGGGCGTGGAGTACCCGCTGTGATCGACGGGTCGGGCACGGACCGGGCGCGGTGCGTACTGGCCCCGAATCCGTCGCTGATAACACTGGACGGCACCAATACGTGGCTGGTCGCCGAGCCGGGGTCGGCCACGGCGATCATCGTGGACCCGGGGCCGGACGATCCCGGGCACCTGCGCCGGGTGCAGGCCACGGCGGCCGAGGCAGGCCAGCGCATCGAGAAGATCGTCCTCACCCACGGTCACGCGGACCATTCGGCGGGTGCACGGCGCCTGGCCGGGCTCACCGGCGCCCCGGTGCTGGCGGTCGACCCCGCGCACCGGCTGGGCCCTGGCGGGCTGGGGCCAGGCGATGCGGTGCGCGCCGGCGGCTGCGAGCTGAGGGTGATCGAGACCCCCGGGCACACGGCCGACTCGGTGTGCCTGCTGCTGGAGTCCGACGGCGCTCTGCTGACCGGGGACACCGTGCTCGGCAGGGGCACCACGGTGATAGCCGGCGACGGCAACCTGGGCGACTACCTGAGATCCCTGGACCGGCTGCGGGCACTGGCGGACGACGCGGGCCTGCAGGCGCTTCTGCCCGGGCACGGGCCGCCGCTCGCCGACCCCGCGCGGACGCTGGACTACTACATCGCCCACCGAGCGCAACGGCTCGCCGAGGTGCAAGCCGCACTTGCCGCGGGCTGCCGGACGCTTGCGGATATCGTGGCGCGGGCCTACTCGGACGTCGACCGCGCGCTGTGGCCGTTCGCCGAGTGGTCGGTGCGGGCCCAGCTCGGGTACCTCGCCGAGCGCGGCGCCCTCCCGCCCGGCATGAGGATGCCCGGGGAGTTACCGGGAGCAGCGACCGGGCAGACGCCAGGGGAGCTACCGGGCAGTTACCGGGCTCGCCTGCGCAGCCGTTCCGGATCTATCAGCAGCACCGACTTGGGATGCAGCGCGATCCAGCCGCGCGCGACGAAATCGGCAAGGGCCTTGTTGACCGTCTCCCGGGATGCCCCGACCAGCTGGGCCAGCTCCTCCTGGGTCAGGTCGTGATTGACTTGCAGGCCGTCGTGCTGCCGGGTGCCGAACCGCGCCGCCAGGTCAAGCAGCGCCTTCGCCACCCGGCCGGGGACATCGGTGAACACCAGGTCGGACATGACGTCATTGGTCCGGCGCAGCCGCCGCGCCAGCGCGGCCAGCAGGTGCATGGCGACGTCAGGCCGCCCGGTGAGCCAGGTCCGCAAGTCCTCGTGGGCCAGGGCGGCAAGACGGACCTCCGTGAC
>Ga0335078_10007425_pt1 | contig 16258 bp, 13 predicted proteins | sample Lox_Sample_32_FD_206711 | JGI IMG/M metagenome (GOLD analysis project Ga0335078, IMG submission 206711) | Soil microbial communities from Loxahatchee National Wildlife Refuge, Florida, United States - Lox_Sample_3.2 | ecosystem: Environmental > Terrestrial > Soil > Wetlands | place: USA...
GGGAGTCCGCACGATCGTGTTCGGGGGCATTGCGACCAATTTCGGCGTGGAGTCCAGCGCCCGGGACGCCTACGAGCGGGGCTACGAGCAGGTGTTCGTCGAGGACGCCATGTCCAGCTTCACGGTCGAGGCGCATCGCTTCGCCGTGACCACGATCTTCACGCGGATCGGCCGCGTTCGATCCACCGACGACGTGATTTCGGCGCTCACGTAGGGTCCGGCGCAAGCCGGACGGTACGGCTGGGCGTGTTCTTGGCGTATAGTTTCATATTGTGTAGAGACAACATCTTAGGCCTGCGCATATCACGTACTAAGTGAAGCTCGAACGGCTATGTGGACAAACAAGGGGGCGCGAGCCGGTTGCAGGCCCGCGCCCCCCTTCTCGTCCGGACTCGGAACTCAGCAGGTCAGGGCATCCGAGGTCCCACTTGCCGTGCCTGCAGCATCTGAGCCTCCCGGTGCTCGACCTCCTTCACGTAGTCGGAGTAACTCCGGGGCGGCGGGGAGCACGTGGGCCAGTTTGTCCCGGCCGGCCCGCCGGGGCCGAAGGCCGAGCGGGTCGGGAACACCGTGCGCTGGACCCGCGAGACCGGCTGCGAGTCCTCCGACGCCAGGTAGACCAGCATCGCGGTGAGGACCGCGTTCGACTTCAGGTCGTCGAACACGATCTTGTCGAACGTGTCGCGGTTGGTGTGCCACGTGTACAGGAAATAGTCCCAGTTGAGGGAGCCGAGGCCGAAACCGGGGGCGCCCGCGCAGTCGAAGGACGCGTGGTCCGTGCCGCCGCTGGCCGGCATCCCCGGGAACTGGAACTTGATTTCGCGCGTGAGCTCGGCCGGAATGCGCGAGAGCCACCGTCCGAGGCTGGCCGAGGCGTCGGGGTAGCCGCTGGCCGACATGTTGATCACGCGGCCGGTGCCGTTGTCCTGGTTGAACAGGGCCTGCAGGTGCGACACGATGTCGGGGTGGTCGGCCACGAACGCCCGCGAGCCGTCGAGCCCGTTCTCCTCCGAGGCCCAGTGGCCGACGAGGATGGTCCGCTTCGGGTGCGGGTAGGCCAGCCTCAGGATCCGCATCGCCTCCATCATGGTGATGGTGCCGGTGCCGTTGTCGGTCGAGCCCGAGCCGCCGTCCCACGAGTCGAAGTGCGCCGAGAGCATCACGTACTCGTCGGGCAGCGCCGAGCCGCGGACCTCGGCGACCGTGTTGAAGACCGGCACGTCGCCGAGGAACTGCGCGTCGGCGGCGAGCTGCACGACGGGGCCGTCGTGGTTCTGCGCCAAGCGCGCCACCAGGCCGTAGTCCTCGCACTCCAGGTCGAGCACGGGCGCGTGCTCGGTCGAGGCGTTGAAGATGCGGTGCGTGCCCCAGCCGCCGCTCCACGTGCTCTGGAGGATGCCGGCGGCGCCGGCGCCGTCCAACGCGATCTCGAGCAGGCGCTGCGTGCCGGCCGCGTTGCGGATGCGGGTGGCCCAGGCGGTCCGCTCGGCGGCGCGGGACTCCTGGAACTTCTTCCAGGAGTCGGGCAGGGCCGTAGTGATCCACTCGCTGTCCGGGCGGCAGCTCGGCTCAGGGAAGGAAACGGCGACGAACTTGCCCTTCACTTCGGGCAGCCAGGCCTTGAATGCCGTCGAGTCGGCAACGTCGGGCAGCAGGACGACGTCACCGCGCACGGTCTTGCTCCCGGTGCCCGGGCTGAAGGACAGCATGGTGGCGGCGAGGGAGCGGACGCGGGGCGCCACCAGGTCGAGGTGGGTCACGCCGCGGCGCCACCCCTTCCACGTGCCGTAGGTCTCCGCGCGCGCGGGGATGCCCCACCCCTGATATTTCGCGAGCAGCCAGTCGCTGCCCTCCTTGAGGCCGGGGGAACCGGTGAGCCTGGGGCCGATGGAATCGAAGAGCGATTGGGAGAGCTCGTAGGTCTGGGAGCTGTCCATGCCGATGGCCCAGATGCGGCGCAGCACGGAGTCGTCGGTGGTAAAGGTCTGGGCTTTGGCGACGCCTGAGGCCAACAGCAGGCCCAGGGCCGCTCCGGCGATCGAACGCCTCATCGTACCTCCCGGGTGGGTACCTGCACCGCGTGGCGGCCGCGTCGGGCCGCGGGCGGGGGAACGGAGAGAAGCTCCAGCAAGACTACGCCCGCGCGCAACCCGGCGTTGCGGTGCGGCGGGCCGAGCCGGATACTTAGGCCCGGCATTTTTCAGCCGTGGAGGATACCGTGCTTCGACGCCGCATCGCCCGCGGCACCGCGCTCGCCGCGTGTGCCTGCCTCTTCGCCTCGATCCGTCCGGCCGCCGCGCAGGTGCACCGCCTCGACGACGGCCTCGCCCGCACGCCGCCGATGGGGTGGAACACCTGGAACAAGTTCGGCTGCGACGTGAGCGAGACGCTCATCGAGCAGACCGCCGACGCCCTCGTCTCGAGCGGGATGCGCGACGCGGGCTACCGCTACCTCGTCATCGACGACTGCTGGCAAGTCGCGCGCGACAGCACGGGGACGATCGTCCCCGACCCGCAGCGCTTCCCGAACGGCATGAAGGCGGTGGCCGACTACGTCCACGGCAAGGGACTGCTGTTCGGCATCTACACCGACGCGGGCACCAAGACCTGCCAGGGCCGCCCGGGCACCTTCGATCACGAGGTGCAGGACGCGCGCACGTACGCCTCGTGGGGCGTGGACTACGTGAAGGAGGACTGGTGCAACGCGCGGGGGCTCGACGCGCCGACCCAGTACCGGAAGTTCCACGACGCGCTCGTCGCGACGGGCCGGCCCATCGTGCTCAGCATCTGCGAGTGGGGGAGCAACCACCCGTGGGAGTGGGCGGCCGGCATCGGCCACCTGTGGCGGACCACCGGCGACATCGACGACTCGTGGAAGAGCATGCTCGCCAACCTCGACGCCTCGGCGGTGCACCAGGCCGTGGCGGGCCCCGGCGGCTGGAACGACCCGGACATGCTCGAGGTGGGCAACGGCGGGATGACGGACGACGAGTATCGCGCGCACCTCTCGCTGTGGGCCATCGTGGCCGCACCGCTCATCGCGGGCAACGACGTGCGCACCATGTCGGATGCGACGCGCGAGATCCTCACCAACCGCGAGGTCATCGCGGTGGACCAGGACTCGCTGGGGGTCGAGGGCTGGATGGTGCGGCAGGTCACGCCGGGCCTGCAGGTGTGGGCGAAGCCCCTCGCGGGCGGCCGGCGCGCCGTGGCGCTCCTGAACCGGACCGATGCCGCGGCCACGATCGCGGTGGAGTGGCAGGACCTGGGCCTCGCGCGCGGGGTCCGGGGGCGGGTGAGGGACCTGTGGGCCCACGCCGAGCGCGGCGCGCGCTCCGGGGGCTACGAGGTGAAGGTGCCGTCGCACGGCGTGGTGCTCGTCACGATCACGCCGGTCCACGGCCGCTGAGGACGCGGCCCACGACGACCAACCGGCTGACGGAGGAGACCGTACCATGTTGAAGGAATTCAAGGCGTTCATCATGCGCGGGAACGTGATCGATCTCGCGGTCGCCGTGATCATCGGTGCGGCGTTCGGCAAGATCATCACCTCGCTGGTGACCGACGTGCTGATGCCGCCGATCGGGCTGGTGCTCGGCAAGGTGGACTTCAGCAACCTGTACCTCAACCTGTCGGGGAAGCCGTACGAGAGCCTGGCCGCGGCCAAGGCGGCCGGGGCGGCGACGATCAACTACGGCCTGTTCCTCAACGCGGGCATCGACTTTCTCATCGTGGCATTCGTGCTGTTCCTCGTGATCCGGACCGCGAACAAGATGCAGGCGGCGGTTGCGAAGCCGGCGGCCGCGCCGCCCGCGACGAAGGACTGCCCGTACTGCTTCATGGGGATTCCGGTCAAGGCAACCAAGTGCGGGCACTGCACGTCGAGCCTGTGAGCAGGAGGACGCATGGCACGTGATGGAATGACCCGGCGCACGTTCCTGGGCACCGGCGTGCTGGGCGGTGCCATGGCGGCAGTCACCTGGCCGGCGCGGGCCCAGGCCGCGCCGGCCGCCGGACCGGCGCGCGCCGCGCAGGCGCCGTCGGAGCTGGACGAGGTCACGGTGGCGCAGCTCCAGGAGGGGATGCGCTCGGGGCGCTGGACGGCCCGCAGCCTGGCCGAGCAGTACCTCGCGCGCATCGAGGCGGTGGACCGGAAGGGACCGGCCCTCGGCACGATCATCGAGCTCAACCCGGACGCACTCTCCATCGCGGATGCGCTCGACGCCGAGCGCCGCGCGAAGGGCCCGCGCGGTCCGCTGCACGGCGTGCCGGTCCTGGTCAAGGACAACGTGGCCACGGCCGACCGGATGCACACCAGCGCGGGGTCGCTGGCCCTGGCGACGTCGATCGCGCCGCGCGACTCGTTCGTCGCGGCCCGCCTGCGAGCGGCCGGGGCGGTCATCCTCGGCAAGACGAACTTGAGCGAGTGGGCCAACGAGCGTGGCCGGCACTCGATCAGCGGCTGGAGCGGGCGAGGGGGGCAGTGCCGGAACCCCTACGTGCTGGATCGGTCGCCGTCGGGCTCGAGCAGCGGCTCCGCGGCCGCGGTCGCGGCCAACCTCTGCGCCGTGGCCGTGGGTACGGAGACCGACGGCTCCATCACCTCGCCCGGGTCGGCGTGCAGTTTGGTCGGAATCAAGCCGACCGTGGGTCTGGTGAGCCGGGCGGGCATCATCCCCATCTCGCACAATCAGGACACCGCCGGGCCGCTGGCGCGCAGCGTCGCGGACGCGGCGGCGCTCCTCACGGCTCTCGCCGGCACGGACCCCCGCGACCCGGCCACGCGGCGCGCGGCAGCCCACGCGACCGATTACACGACGGCGCTCGATCCGGACGGCCTGCGCGGCTTGAGGCTGGGCATCGCGCGCAAGCGCTACACCGGGTACCACCGCCTGGTGGACCGGCTCTTCGAAGCCGCTCTCGCGGTGTTGCGGGATCGTGGCGCCGTTCTGGTGGACAACGTGGATCTCACGACGGAAGACCACCTCGGCGATGCCGAGCAGACGGTGCTCGACTTCGACTTCAAGGCCGACCTCGACGCCTACCTGGCCGCCCTCGGGCCCGACGCGCCGGTCAAGTCGATGTCGGCCGTGATCGCCTTCAACGCAGCGCACCAGGCGGAAGAGCTGACCCTGTTCGGCCAGGAGCTGATGGTGGCGGCGGAGGCGCGAGGGCCGCTCACGAGCCCGCTCTACCGCCGGGCGCTCGCACGATGCCACCGCGTCGCCCGGACCGAAGGCATCGACCTCGTCGTCGCGAGGCACCGGCTCGACGCGATCGTCTGCCCGACGCAGGGACCCACGTGGCTCATTGACGACGTCAACGGCGACTCGTTCGGCAGCAGCTGCACCACGCCCGCGGCGGTGGCGGGCTATCCGCACCTCACGGTGCCGATGGGTTACGTGCTCGGATTGCCGGTGGGCCTGTCGTTCTTCTCCCGCGCGTGGAGCGAGCCTGTCCTCGTGAAGGCGGCCTACGCGTTCGAGCAGGCGACCAAGGCGCGGCGCGCGCCGCAGTTCCTGCCCGCCGTCGTGCTCCCGGCGGCCGGATGACCCTCCAGTACATCTTCTCGACGCTCCGGCTCGGCAAGGTCGTCCCGCCGAGCCGGCACGTCCTCAAGGACATCTCGCTGTCGTTCTTTCCCGACGCGAAGATCGGCGTGATCGGCCTCAACGGAGCGGGCAAGAGCAGCCTGCTCAGGATCATGGCCGGCGTGGACACGGACTTCATCGGCGAGGCCCGCCCCGCGCCCGGCATCCGCATCGGGTGGCTGCCGCAGGAGCCGAAGCTCGACCCCGCCAAGGACGTGCGGGGGAACGTCGAGGAGGGCGTCGCCCCGGTGCGCGCGCTCCTCACGGAGTTCGAGACCATCAGCGCCAAGCTCGCCGAGCCGATGAGCGACGACGCGATGAACGCGCTGCTCGAGAAGCAGGGCGATCTCCAGCACCGGATCGACGCCGCCGGCGCCTGGGAGCTGGACCATCACCTCGACGTCGCGATGGACGCGCTGCGTCTCCCTCCGCCCGACGCCGATGTCACCAAGATCTCGGGCGGCGAGCGGCGCCGCGTGGCGCTGTGCCGGCTGCTGCTCTCGCAGCCGGACATGCTGCTCCTCGACGAGCCCACGAACCACCTCGACGCCGAGTCGGTGGCGTGGCTCGAGCGCCACCTCAAGGAGTTCCCCGGCTGCGTCATCGCGGTGACGCACGACCGCTACTTCCTCGACAACGTGGCCGGCTGGATCCTCGAGCTGGACCGCGGCGAGGGGATTCCCTGGAAGGGCAACTACTCGGGCTGGTTGGACCAGAAGCAGAAGCGGCTGGCGGTCGAGGAGAAGCAGGCATCGGCGCGGCGGCGCACGCTCGAGCGCGAGCTGGAGTGGATCCGCATGTCGCCGCGCGCGCGGCAGGCCAAGTCGAAGGCGCGCATCGGCGCTTACGAGTCGCTCCTGGCCGAGGAGAGCGAGGCCCGCGAGGACACGGCCGAAATCCTGATTCCCGCGCCGGAGCGCCTGGGCGACGAGGTCATCGTGGCCGAAGGCCTGGCCAAGGGCTTCGGCGACCGGCTGCTGTTCGAGAACATGAACTTCCGGCTGCCGCGCGGCGGCATCGTGGGCGTGATCGGCCCCAACGGGGCGGGGAAGACCACACTGTTCCGGATGATCGTCGGCGCCGAGAAGCCGGACGCGGGCACGCTCAAGGTCGGCGCGACGGTCAAGGTGGCGTACGTGGACCAGAGCCGCGAGACCCTCGACGGCACGAAGACCGTGTTCCAGGAGATCTCGGGCGGGCAGGAGACGCTGCAATTCGGGAAGCGCCAGGTCAACGCGCGCGCCTACGCCGCGAGCTTCGGCTTCCGGGGCGCCGACCAGCAGAAGAAGGTGGCGGACCTCTCGGGCGGGGAGCGGAACCGGCTGCACCTGGCCAAGCTCCTCAAGAGCGGCGGGAACGTCCTCCTGCTCGACGAGCCGACGAACGACCTCGACGTCGACACGCTCCGCGCCCTGGAAGACGCCCTGCTGCGGTTCGCGGGCTGCGTGGTGGTGGTGAGCCACGACCGGTGGTTCCTGGACCGGATCGCGACGCACATCCTCGCGTTCGAGGGCGAGGGCGAGGTGTACTGGTACGAGGGCGACTACCAAGGCTACGCGGCGGACTTCCACCGCCGCAGGGGCGCGGCCGCCGACCAGCCGCACCGGATCAGGTACAAGAAGCTGACGCACTAAGGAGCGGCAGAAGCCGGCTAGCAGAACTCCTGTACGAACAGCTGGGCCGCGACCGGAAGCAGGGCCGGATGGTGGACCAGCGCCGACGTCACCACCCGGGCCAGCGTCCGCTTCTCGAGCGGGATGCGGTTCACGGTGCGGGCCAGGCGGTTGAAGAAGTCGTCGTCGAACTTGTCGATCGTCTCCTTGAGCCTGTAGTACAGCTCGTGGGCGTCGCCCAACAGGCGCATCCAGTCGTCCCGGTAGGCGCTGAGGTTCCGCGCCGACGTGTCACCCTCCCGGATCGCTCGCGCCGCATGGCGCCCGGCCAGCCTCCCCGCCTTCATCGCGGCGACGATCCCGCCGCCGGACAGCGGGTTGATCATGTGGGCCGCGTCTCCAGCCAGCAGAATGCCGTCGCCGAAGGTGCGCCGGAGGGTGGGGCTGGTGATGACCCCGCCTACCGTCATGGCCGTCACGGTTCCGTCCGGAAAGTGGCGCCTCACATAGTCGTCCAGGTACTGCCTTGCCGAGCGCCCGTCGGACCGGAGAGCCACCACGCCGAGCCCGACATTGGCGATGCCCACGCCTTTCGGGAAGATCCAGGCGTATCCCCCCGGCGCGACGCTGGGCCCGAACTGCATGTAGATGGCATCCGGATCAAAAGCGATGTTGCCGACGATGTACTGCGCCATGGACGCCATGTGGCGGGCGGCGACCCTGGTGTCCAGGCCCGCCCAGCGGCCGACCATCGTCTCGACGCCGTCGGCGCCGATCACCACGCGCGTCGTCCACGTCTCGTCGCCCTGCGGCCCGCGCAACGTGACCCGCCAGCGGCCATCCTCGCGCTCGATGCCCACCGCCTCCGTGCTGATCCGGACCTCGGCGCCGGCGCCCGAGGCCCGCTCCGCCAACGCGGGCTCGAACCTGGTGCGGTCGAGGATGTATCCCACGTCCTCGCCCGCCAGCACCACCTCGGTGTCGTCGGGGGCCCAGAAGATCACCTTCGATATGCGGCGGGAGACCCAGGGCGCACCGTCGGGATCCAGGAACTCGCGCAGCCCCGCGCTCCCCACGCCCTCGCCGCAGCGGACCGGCGCGCCGATGGCGCGGTCCCGCTCCACGAGGAGCACGTGTCCGGCGCCGGCGGCCGCAGCCTCCCAGGCCGCGACGCACCCGGCGGGTCCGCCCCCGACCACCAGGACGTCAGCGGCGGGCATCGGCCATGGCGAGGGCGCCGACAGGGCATGGCGCGATGCACTTCTCACACCCGGTGCATGCCACGGGGTCCACGACGAGTCCGCGCCGGGTCATGTGGATGGCCTCCGGGGGGCAGAGCGGCATGCACAGGCCGCAGGCATCACAAACCTCGCCGTCCACGACGGCGATTCGCTCCCGGACGGTCCGTGGCATGGACGCACGTTACCTTTGCCCGGCGAAGGGTGTCAAGCCGAGTGTTGCCCCTGTCGTGCGCGGGGGCTATGTTAACGGCCGGTCAACGAGTTACGTGGCCTCACTTCACCCTCAGTCGAGTCACTAGCCGGCATGCGATGGATGTCTTGGAATCCGGGGTCGTGGCTGCCAGCCAACGAGATTGCCGTCGACCTCGGCACCGCGAACACGCTCATCTACGTGCGTGGCGAGGGCATCGTGCTGAACGAGCCCTCGGTCGTGGCCCTGGAGAAGACGAGCGGGCGCATCAAGGGCATCGGCCTCGAGGCAAAGCGCATGCTCGGGCGCACGCCCGACGGCGTGCAGGCCGTGCGGCCGATGAAGGACGGCGTGATCGCCGACTTCGACGTGACCGAGAAGATGCTGCGCTACTTCCTCTCCACGATCATCAACAAGCACGTCTTCCGCGTGAAGCCGAAGGTGATCGTGTGCGTGCCGAGCGGGATCACCGAGGTCGAGAAGCGCGCGGTCCGTGACAGCGCGCAGTCGGCCGGGGCGAAGGAAGTGTACATGGTCGCGGAGCCGATGGCGGCGGCCATCGGCGTCGGGCTGCCCATCGAGACGCCGACCGGCAACATGGTGATCGACATCGGCGGCGGCACGACGGAGATCGCGGTGATCGCGCTCTCGGGCATCGTGTGCGACGCCTCGATCCGCACCGGCGGCGACGAGATGGACGTCGCGATCGTGCAGCACATGCGCAAGAACCACAACGTGCTGATCGGCGAGCCCACCGCGGAGCGGATCAAGATCGAGATCGGCAGCGCCGCGCCCGTGGGCGACGAGCAGGAGATGGAGGTCAAGGGCCGGGACCTCGTGTCCGGCATCCCCAAGACCGTCACGGTGCGCTCCGACGAGATCCGGGCGGCGCTCCAGGAGCCCGTGCAGCAGATCGTGGACGCGGTGCGGCGGGCGCTGGAGATCACGCCGCCGGAGCTGGCGAGCGACATCGTGGACCGCGGGATCGTGATGACGGGCGGCGGGTCCCTGATCCGCGGGCTCGACGTCCTGCTCTCGCACGAGACCGGGCTGCCCATCCACGTGGACGAGGATCCTCTCACCTGCGTCGTGCGCGGCACCGGACGCATCCTCGACGACCCCGACAAGTACCGCACCGTCCTGACCACCTGAGCGGGCATGCCGATCGGGGCTGAACGCTACGGGTCTCGGGCCGACACGCTCGCGTTCATCGCCTGCCTGGTCGTCTCCCTCGTCGTCCTCGCGCTGCCGGAAACCCTGCGGATGCCGATCTCCGCCGCGCTGCGGCGGACCGTGCTGCTGCCGGCCGTGGCGCTCGAGGCGCGGGCCTCGGCCTCGCGCGAGGAGCGCCAGAACACCATCCTGCTGCGGGCGCAGCGCGACTCCCTGGCCCTCGACGCCGCCCTGGTGCCCGAGCTCGAGGCCGAGAACGCACGGCTCCGGGCCCTGCTGCACCTGCGCGCGCGCCTGGGGACGGGCTTCGTGACCGCCGAGGTGTTGCACCAGACCGGCATCGGCGACGCGCTGACGATGCTGCTCGGCGCGGGGCGCAACGCCGGCATCCGGCCGCTGGAGCCGGTCGTGGCGCCGAGCGGGCTGGTGGGCATGACGATCGCGGCCGACCCGCGCACGAGCGTGGTCATGGCCTGGACGCACCCCGACTTCCGCGTCAGCGCGATGGTGGAGGGCGGGAAGATCTTCGGCGTGGTCGCCGCGCGGCGCGGCGAGACGGTGGGCGACGTGATGGAGCTACGGGGCGTGCCGTACCGCGACTCGCTGCCGACGGGCACGCCCGTCGTGACGTCCGGTCTCGGCGGGGTGTTCCCGCGCGGCATCCCCATCGGCACGGTGCTCGGCATGCTGCGCGAGTCCGAGGGCTGGGAGCGCACGTACCTGCTGCGCCCGGCGGCGCACCCGGCGCAGGTGACGCACGTGCTGGTGTTGTCGGAGAGCCTGGCGGCCGACTCCTTGGAGGCGGCCTTCGACACGCTGGCGGCGCCGGCGGACACGGACGCCGGGGAGGCTCCATGAGCCTCGCCCCGCCGCGGCTGAGGCTCGCCGCCGTCCTGGCCGTGCTGCTGCTGGCGCACCTGTGGCTCAGGCCCACGCTGTTTCCCGGCCGCTTCGCGCCGGACTTCGTGCTCGTGGCCCTGCTGTTCTTCGCCGTTCGCTCGCGCCCCGGCGCCGCCGCCGTCGCGGGCCTCGTGGTCGGCCTGCTCACGGACGCCGTCACTCCCACCACCTTCGGGACCGCGGCCTTCGCGTTGACGATCGTGGGGTACGCGGCGGGCTGGCTCAAGGCGCTCGTGTTCGCCGACAACCTGCTCGTGACGGCGGTGTTCGTGTTCGCGGCCAGCTGGGTGCGCGACCTGCTCGAGCTGGCGGCCAGCAACGCCCTGCGCAGCGGCGCCGTCGGCACGCAGCTGCTCGTCGTCTCGCCCGTCGCCGCCCTCAGCACGGCCGCGGCCGCGGTCGTCACGCTGTTCCTCTTCCGGCCGCTGCTGCGCTCCGCGCCGGCGCTGTGAGCGACCGCTCGGCGTTCCATCCGTTCGTGCTCGCGCGCCGCGGCGTCGCCGCCCGCAACGCGCTCGCCGTGGTGTTCGTGCTGCTCGCGGGTGCCTTCTTCCGGCTGCAGGTCCTCCAGCACGACCGCTACCGGATGAAGTCGGAGTCGAACCGCCTGCGCTCCATCCCGCTGCCGGCGCCGCGCGGCCTCATCCTCGACCGGCACGGCGCCGTGATCGCGGAGAACGTCCCCGGCTACTCCGTGTCCCTGCTCGCCGAGAGCGAGGACTCGCTGCGCGCGCGGCTCGTCCGGCTGGCGCCCATCATCGTCCTCGACTCCGCCGCCACCGAGCGGGTGGTGGGCCGCTTCCGCGCGGCACCTTACGAGCCCACGGTGATCGTCAAGGACGCCCCGTTTCCGCTCGTGGCGCAGCTCGAGGAGCACAGCACCGAGCTGCCGGGCCTGGTGATCGAGACCGAGCCCAAGCGCGAGTACCCCGACAGCTCCCTGGTGGCCCACCTGGTCGGCTACATCGGGGAGGTCACGGAGGCCGATCTCGAGGGCGCCTACCGGGGCCGCCGGCCGGGGACGGTCGTGGGCAAGGACGGCCTGGAGCGCCAGTACGAGTCCACCCTCGCGGGCTCGGACGGCGTGCGCTTCGTCGAGGTGGACGCGCTGGGCCGCGTGGTGCGCGACGAGGGCGCGGCGGCCACCCTGCAGCCCGTGCCGGGCCACGCGCTCCACACGACGATCGACCTCGGCCTGCAGCGCTTCATGGCGTCCATCTTCCCGCCCGGGCGCCATGGCGCCATGGTCGCGATGGACCCCTATACGGGTGACATCCTCGCGTTCTACTCGAGCCCCGCCTACGATCCCAACGCCTTCGTGGGCGGGATCTCTTCCGAGCTCTGGGACACGCTCAACAGCGATCCCGCCCACCCGCTTCTCGATCGCGTCATCGCGGCGCGCTATCCGCCCGGGTCGACGTTCAAGCTGGCCACGACCCTGCTCGGGCTGGAAGACGGCCTCGTCACCTTCGATTCCCGGATGCCTCAGCCCTGCCGGGGCGGCTTCCAGTACGGGACCCGCTTCTTCCACTGCTGGGACCCGAAGGGCCACGGGTCGCTGAACCTCGCCCAGGCCATCGCCAACTCCTGCGATACCTACTTCTACCAGCTCGGGCTGAAGCTCACCGTGAAGTCGCTCGTCAGCGGGGGCGCGCTCCTGGGATTCGGCGACCGGACCGGGATCGACCTGCCGGGCGAAGTCCGGCCGGCGTACCCGGACTCGAACTACTACGACCGGGTGTACGGGCGGGGAGGCTGGACGCAGGCAGTCGCCTTGAACCTCGCCATCGGCCAGGGCGAGGACGCGCAGACGCTCATCAACATGGTGCGCTTCTACTCCACGCTCGCCAACGGCGGGCGCGTCGTCCGGCCCCACATCCTCGCCGTCGCGCATCGCGACGTGAACCGCGTGGACCTGCCGGACAGCGTCTTCCTCGGCATCCGCGACGCCCTGATTGCCGTGGTGGAGCAGGGCACGGCGCGCTCGGTGCGGATGACCCAGCTCCAGCTGGCCGGGAAGACGGGCACGGCGCAGGAGACCAACGGGAAGGGGCTGAACGACGGCTGGTTCATCGGCTTCGCCCCGGCGACCCGCCCGCTGATCGTGGTCGGCGGCGTGTTCGAGGGCATCACGCAGCACGGCACGGTGGTGGCGCCCTTCGTGGCGCGGATCGCCGAGCGCTACGTGCTCGGGCCCGACACGACGGCCCGCGGGCGCGCGGCCGAGGTCGTGCCCCTCGAGATCCCGGAGGACACCGCCGCCGGCGTCACGCCGCTCCCGGCGAGGACGCAGCCGCCCGCGCCGGGCGCGCAGCCCGTACCGGCCACGCCGGCACCCTCCGACACGGCGCGCCGGACCGCCGGGACGCCGCGCTGATGCTGACCAAGGTGGACCGGCGCCTGGCGGCGATCGCCCTCGCGCTCACCGCGTACGGCATCCTGATCCTGTACTCGGCCGGCCAGACCGACGTGCCGACTTCGGTGGAGCACATCTGGGAGCGCCAGCTCGTCTGGCTCGCCCTCGGGATCGTCGCGGCGATCCTGATCATGAGGGTCTCGTCGCGGCTCCTGGAGTGGGCCGCGCCGGCGTGCTACGTGGCCGGCATCGTCATCCTGCTCGTCACGCTGGCGATCGGGACCGGGGGCGGCACGGCGGCCTCCTCGCACTCGTGGATCACCGTCGGAGGGAGACGGCTCGGCCAGCCGGTCGAGTTCGTCAAGCTGGCGACGATCCTGATGCTGGCGCGCTGGATGGCCGGTCAGCGGGACCCGCCGCGCACGCTGCGCGAGCTGGTCGTGCCGTGCCTGATCGCGGCGGTGCCGGCGGCGCTCGTGGCCCTCCAGCCGGACCTCGGCAGCGCCCTGGTGTTCGGCGGGGTGCTCTTCGCGATGCTCTTCTGGAGCGGAGTGCGCCTGCCGCTCCTGGTGCTGCTCGGCTCGCCCCTGGCCTCGCTCTTCCTGGCTTTCTCCCCCTGGACCTGGGGTGCCTGGATCGTGCTGCTGGGCGTGCTGCTCATCGTCTGGCGGCCGTTCGTCTGGGAAGGGCTGGCGGTGCTGGGGGCCAACCTCGCTCTCGGCGTCATCGCGCGGCCCCTGTGGCAGCGGCTGGCCGTCTACCAGCAGAACCGATTCCTGTCGTTCCTCAACCCCGACCTCGACCCGCGGGCCACGGGCTGGCACATCATCCAGTCCAAGATCGCCATCGGGAGCGGCGGGTGGCTGGGGAAGGGCTTCACCATGGGCTCCCAGAAGCGACTGGCGTTCCTGCCGGCGCAGCACACCGACTTCATCTTCTCGGTGGTGGGCGAGGAGCTGGGATTCATCGGCGTGCTGCTGGCGCTGACCCTCTTCTTCCTGCTGCTGGCGACCCTCGTGCGGACGGCCAAGCGGAGCCCCGACGCCTTCGGGAGCCTGGTGACCTTCGGGATCGCCGGCGTGTTCTTCACCCACATCTTCGAGAACATCGGGATGACGGCGAACGTGATGCCGATCACCGGCATCCCGCTGCCGTTCTTCAGCTACGGCGGCTCGTTCCTGCTGGCCTGCTATGTGGCCATGGGAATCGCGCTGCGGGTCGCCCAGGAGGGGAACGAGCTAGGCTATCGTGAGTTGTGACAACGACTTAGGAATTCACTCTGGCGCCGTGCCGGTGCGGGTCTCAAATTGAGCGGTCCACCGGGAGGCCCGCCCAGGGCTCCTGCCAATTCCCTCTATCCCCAATTCATGGCCTGGTTCCGCAAAGACAGGCGTCCTCGAACGTCGCAGCGCGAGCGGCTGGAGATCCCGGCCGACGTCTGGGACAAGTGCGAGGAATGCGGCCATGTAGACGTCCGGGAGAAATTCGAACGAGGGTTCGGGGTCTGTCCCTCCTGCGGGCACCACCGACGCATAGACGCCTCCCAGTACATCGCTCTGCTGACCGACGAAAACAGCTGGACCCCCCTCGACCTAACTCTCAGGTCCGTCGACGCCCTTGGTTTCGAGAGCTACCGGGACCGCCTGGCCGCCGCCCTGAAGAAAGCGGGGCGGGAGGACGCCGTGCGGACGGGCACGGCGACCCTGCAGGGCGAGCCCATCGCCCTGGCGGTGATGGACTTCAAGTTCATGGGCGGGTCCATGGGTTCGGTGGTGGGCGAGAAGATCGCGCGGCTGGGGCAGCGGGCGCTCAAGGAGCGTGTGCCCCTCATCATCGTCTCGGCCTCCGGCGGCGCGCGGATGCAGGAGGGGGTCCTCTCGCTGATGCAGCTGGCGAAGACGTCGGTGGTGATCGCCCAGCTGCGCGAGGCCGGCGTCCCGTTCATCTCGATCTGCACCGATCCCACGACCGGCGGCGTCTCGGCCTCGTACGCCTTCCAGGGCGACGTGATCCTCGCCGAGCCCGGCGCCGTGATCGGGTTCGCGGGGGCGCGGGTCATCAAGCAGACCATCGGCCAGGACCTGCCCGAGGGCTTCCAGACGGCGGAGTTCCTGCTCGAGCACGGGATGATCGACGCCGTGGTGCCGCGCGCCCAGCTCGGGCCCACGTGCGCGCAGCTCGTGCGCATGCTGCTTGGCAAGGCGGCGCCCGACGTGGAGCGCGCCTCCTGACGATCGAGTCGTTCGCAGACGCCTGCCGCTTTCTGTTTCCCAGGACGACCGCCGGCATCAAGTGGGGTCTCGCGACGACCGAGACGCTCCTGGCGTCGCTCGGCCATCCGGAGCGCCACTTCGCCGCGGTGCACGTGGGTGGGACGAACGGCAAGGGCTCCACGGCCACGATGCTGGCCGAGATGCTGATGGCGGCCGGCCACCGCGTGGGGCTCTACACCTCGCCGCACCTCGTGTCGTTCCGCGAGCGGATCGTGGTGGGGCGCGCACCGATATCGGAGGAGGCCGTGACGCTGTGGGCGTCGCGGCTCGAGGCGCCGGCGCTGGCGCTGGGGGCGACGTTCTTCGAGGTCTCGACCGCGCTCGCCTTCGCCGACTTCGCGGCGCGGGGCGCGGAGATCGCCGTGGTCGAGGTGGGCCTGGGCGGTCGGCTGGACTCGACCAACGTTCTCCGTCCGCTGGCGGCCGGCGTGACGCGCATTGCCCTGGAGCACACGGAGTATCTGGGGTCCGACCTGCCGAGCATCGCGCGCGAGAAGGCCGGGATCGCCAAGGCCGGGACGCCGTTCGTCACGACCGAGGCCGATCCGGACATCGCGTCGGTCCTGCTCGCGGAGGCGGGGCGCCGCGAGGCCGTGGCGGAACGGCTCGACCCGGCGACCTGCCTGCGCCGGCTCGTTTCCGACGGGCGGGGAAGCCGGTTCGACGCGGCGACGCCCGAGCGGCGTTACGAGGGGCTGGAGATCGGCCTGGCGGGCGCGTACCAGGCGGCCAACGCGCTGCTGGCCATCCGGCTCGCGGAGCTCGTGGCCGGGGCGTTCCCGGTGGACGAGGCGGCGATGCGGGCCGGCCTGCGGCGGGCGGCGGTGCCCGGCCGCTTCGACCGTCGCGGGCGCTGGATCTTCGACGTGGCCCACAACCCCGACGGGGCGCGGGCGCTGGCGGACGCCATCCGGTCCCGGG
>Ga0335078_10007427_pt1 | contig 16252 bp, 9 predicted proteins | sample Lox_Sample_32_FD_206711 | JGI IMG/M metagenome (GOLD analysis project Ga0335078, IMG submission 206711) | Soil microbial communities from Loxahatchee National Wildlife Refuge, Florida, United States - Lox_Sample_3.2 | ecosystem: Environmental > Terrestrial > Soil > Wetlands | place: USA: Florida...
ACTACGATACCAATAAAATCGGCGTCTCTCCACTCCAATTCTGGAGACGGAGTGGCCGCCTGTATGTTTGGCAACCGCGTTGGGGGAATAAAACAGACCATATCCGCGATCGATTGCCCGGCGGCAGAAATCCACGTCCTCAAACCAGACAGGGAAGTATCCTTCATCAAAACCACCCAACTCATCCCAAACGGCGCGGCGCACCATCAGGAATGCCCCGGCCGGCTGCTCTACTTCGAGCCGCTTCGAATAATCCAGCTTCAATCCCCGATACCGCTGGTTGATTCCATTTCCGGGAAGCAACCGATTTAGCACGAGAACTTCCAAAATCAAGGCAGCCGGTGTCGGCAGGCCGCGGACCATGAAACCGGTTTGCGGGTTGCCATCGACATCCACCAGCTTCCCGCCGGCGCCCGCGGCGCGAGGAATGTCGCAGCACTCGCGCAAAGGATCGATACCGGTTTGCAGCACGGCATCCGGATTCAGAAGCAGGACATAGGGCGTGTCCAGCTCTCTAAACCCTTGATTTACCGCGGCCGCGAAGCCTCGATTGACTGAATTGGCGAGGACTCGGACGCCCCTCGCCGCGTCGCCGACACGGGCGATTTCCGCCAGTGTCCCGTCCTCGGAAGCATTATCGACCACCACCACCGCCGCGCCGGATGCCAGGGCGGCTTCCAGGCAAGCGCCGATTTCCGGCTGCGAGTTGTGGGTCACGATGACGATGCCGCAGTCCGCCATGTGTCACTTTGCCCCACTGCGGGCCAGCAGAAAATACATTCTCCAGTACCAATCCTGCCGGCCTCCGGATGGCGAGGCGGCGATCAACTGCTCGTTTTCGGACAGCAGCCGTTCCAGAGTTTCGCAATCGAAAGTCTCCAGGCCGCGGACGGTGCGCCATTGCCGGAGCCCCTGAAGTTTGCCCCGCAGCCACGCCCAGCCGGCGCGGTGACGAAGCGCCAGAACACCCCAAAGCAGATGGGCAATGCCGACGGCCCAGATGTGGCGGACAAGGAATTTCCGGGGAAAATGGCGGGCCAGCAGGCAGACCTGGTTGCGTGAAATCCGACGCACGGTTTCCGGGTGCCATCGTCCCAGGGATGCGCTGCCGCGGTGGCGGGCCAGCGCCTCCGGAACGTAGATCCCGGCCAGCCCCAGGCGGGCGCAGCGAAGTCCGAAATCGACATCTTCCAGGTAGGATTCGAATCGCTCTTCCAGCATGCCGGCCTTTTCGAATAATTCCGCGCGAAACAGCGCCGCCGTCCAGGGCGCCGACCAGATGGCCCGCGAGGTCGAAAACGCCGGACCATCCGGCTGGCCGTTGCCGATCCGGCACGCGGTCCCGCCGCGGCAGACGACATCGAACGTTCCATCGAGACGCGCTTGCGAACCATCCTCGAGGAGTTTGCCGGTGGCAAACCAGGCCTCCGATCGGGCGAGATTCGCCTCCAACAGCCGCAAATAGTCGGGGCTCAGCTCGACGTCGCTGTTCAGGATGGCGGCCGCCTGGCCGCGAGCCTCGCGAATGCCGCGATTGACGGCCGCGGCAAAACCGGCATTCCGTCCCATGGGGATGACGCGCGCTCCCGCCGCGCGCGCCACCTCGGGCGCGGCATCTTGCGAGCCGTTGTCTACCACGATCAGTTCCATGGGTTGCAGTGTCTGCGCCCTGAGAGACCGCAGCAGGCGCCGCAGCAGCTCCTCGCCGTTCCACACCGGCACGATCGCGCTGATGGTCATCGGAAAAAGCGCTTTTTCACCAGAAAGAGCAGGTTCTGGAGGCCATCCTTCCAGGGATTGAGTTTCGATTCACCCATGCGCGATGAATACATGATGGTGATCTCGCCGAATCGTATTCGGGGACAACGCAGCGCCTCAATCTTGATTTCCTCGGAAAACGACATGCTGTCCGATTCCAGCTTCATCTCTTTCAGAATCGACCGGCGGAAGACCCACATGCCCGACTGCGAATCCCGCACCCAGCGCAGATAAAGAATCGACATCGCCAGCGACAGGATGAGGTTGCCGATCCTGTTGCGGAAGCTCATCCCCTTCCGATCGCGAACCGGGAATCGCGAGGCATTCAGGAAATCGACCTCGAGGTGCCGGAAGGCTTCGATGAGGTAGGACAAAGCGTCGACGGGATAACTGTGGTCGCCATCGAGCGTGATGATCAGGTCGCTGGTGGCGTCCGAAAACCCGCGTTTATAGCTGCGGCCGTAGCCGCGCACATCTTCGCGGATGACTTCGGCGCCCAGGGCGGTAGCCACCTCGGAGGTGCGGTCGGTCGAGCCGTTATCCACCACGATCACCTCGTCGACAAAATCCGGCATGGCGCGGAGCACGCCCTCGATACCCTGCTCTTCATTCAGGCAGGGAATGATCACGGTAATGGACTGGCCCTTATACATGAGGAGCCATCGACTTTTGGACGGCTGCCAGCGTCTTTATGGTTGGTATCATGAGACCAATGAAGCAGGCAGTACTGATTCTCTGCGGTTTAGGCGCGCTCGCCTGCGCCGCCGACCTGGACACCGCCAAGACCGTGTACGTGCTTTCGATGTCGCAGGGCCTGGACCAGTTTCTCATCAACCATCTGACGAATGACCACGTCCTGCAGGTGGTTACGGACCCGAAACTGGCCGATGTCATTCTCACGGACCACCTGGGAGAGGGCTTCCAGGCGAAGCTGGAATCGATCTTTCCCAATCCCGAACCGGTGAAGAGCTCCGACGACCAGGACGAGGACAAGCAGGCGCCCGACAAGTCGCAAAATCCATTCCTGCAAACGCCCCAGAATAGCGTAACCGCTCCCGGAACGGGATCCTCGTTCGGACGCAACAAAGGCATGGTGTTTCTGGTGGATGCGAAGTCGCGCCAGGTCCTGTGGTCGACGTATGATCCTTCGAAAAGTCCATCCGGCAGAGACCTGGATCGCACGGCATCCGACATTGTAAGCCGGTTAAAGAAGGACCTGAAGAAGAAGTAACGGAGCGGGCTGCCGCCCCGCCGCGGGTCAGCGACCTGCCCCACGGCGTTTCTCCCGCACCATTTGCCGATAACTCTCCACCAGGCGCCCGGTTATCGCGCCCATATCCCAATTGCTTTCGACATGCGCCCGCGCGCGGCGAGCCATTTCGCGAGCTTCCTCCGGCCGCTCCCAAAGTCCGATTACCGCTTCGGCGAATGCTTGTGGTGTGTCGGCCAGGCGGCAGAACTCGCCATCCTTCACAGCCAGACCCTCCGCGCCCACCCTGGTCGAAACCACCGGGATCCCGGCGGCGAATGCCTCCAACAATTTGACGCGGACACCCGATCCGCTCAAAATCGGACAGACGAACAGGGCATACCGTGCCAGCGGCCCGCGGACATCCTCCACGTAGCCGAGCATTTCCAGGCTGGACTGGTAATCGGCGTAGGCGTACGCCGGCGGCGGATCGGAGCCGGCGACTACCAGGCGGGCGTCCGGTTGCCTTGCCAGAATCTGCGGCAGCACCTGGCGGACGAACCAATCCATCGCAATCCGATTGGGGTCGTGGCGGAAACTGCCGACGAAGAGCATGGTAAGCGGCTCGCGTCCGCCGGTTGCGAACTCGTAGCGCGAGGTAACGATTCCGGCGCGCAGCCCGTCGCGCAGCCGCGGCGCCAATCCCGGACGATAGCCCAGCAGGTACTCGCGGTTGGCCGGCGTGCACACCTGCACCTGGTCGAAGTCCTCTACCGCGCGGAGCTCGTAATGCAAGGCGCGCAGGTACTCCACGCGCGCTTTGCACTCGTCGAGGATGGTGATCATGTGGCCCAGGCCGCGGCCGATCGACTGGAAGTAGATGTCGTGCTCGAAAAGCGCTTGCGGAATCCGGCGATACTCGCCGTGGTATTGCGCCAGCGGAGTGTATTCGAGCTGCAGCACGTCGATCTTCCGGCAATAAAGCTGGCGATGGATCAGCCACGCCAGGTCGTCATTGTCGAATTCGCGCACCGCGCGGGGGCGCAGCGATCCGATGTCGCGCGGCATGCCGCTGGGCCGGACCAGCCATTCGGCCGAAGCGCAAACGCGCCGCAATTCGAGATTGTCCTCCTCCTGCCATGACCAGTCCAGCAGTTCCACCACGTGGACTTCCGTGAGCCGGGCCATTTCGAGCAGAGTCTGGTACATGAAGACGCCGCCGCCGTGCACCGGGGGGCAGATCGGGTAGGGCGACACAAACAGCACGCTTGGCCGCTCCGGATCGGCGTCCATGGGAGCGAACCGGTCGCGAAAATAGCCGCCCAGTGGACGGCGAAATGCCTCGTCGTCATTGACCGCGGCCAGCGACCGCGCCCTCCAGCGTGACCGGACGGCCCGCGGAATGCGCCGGAAGGCCCGCCAGAGCGCGGCCGGATTGGGGCGGCCGGGAATATCGCCAAAGATGACGCTGAGAATGGCGCCCGTCCAGGCGAGAAACAAATGCCCGGCCAGCTTTCGCCACTGGTGGATGTTTTTCCAGCAGAACAACAGGTAATTGGTCTTGAGAACCGCTTGAATCTGCTCTTCGCGAAACCGCTTGCCGATGGTGCCGCGATGCTCGTGGTAGACCACGCTGCGCGGCTGATAATACACCTTCCAGCCGCGTTTCCACGCCATGTATCCGAGGTCGGTATCTTCCAGGTAGAACGGCTCCAGCAGACGGTCGAAGCCGCCCAGCTCGAAGAATTTCGCACGGTCGAACGCGCACGATCCGCCGCCGCCGTAAAAGCACGGGTAGAGATCGGAGATGCCGGAATCGATGCGATGACGGACGCGCAGGCCGCCTTCCTGCCACCAGGCTTGCGTCAATCCGGTCTCTTCGCGGACGCGGGAAGGGTCGCTCAAAAAGATCTGGCAGGAGACCGCGAAAACCAGGGGATCGTCGAATCCCTCGAGCAGCGGAGCCAGAAAATCAGGCGCGACCCGCATATCGCTGTTGAGCAGCACGACGATGTCATTCTGCGCCGCCTGAAATCCCGCGTTGGAGCCGCCGCCGAAGCCGAGATTGACCGGTAGCGCCACGAGTTTCACCCGCGGAAAATTGGCGCGCACGAGCTCGGCGCTTCCATCGGACGATCCGTTGTCGACGACGATCAACTCGTTCCCGGGATTGCCGTCGAGCGCGGCCAGCACTGAAGGCAGGTATTTTTCGAGCAGATCGCGGCCGTTCCAATTGGGGATGACGACCGAGGCGGCGCGGTGGCGCGGGGCTTCGCCGCCGGGTTGCGATGCGCGCCGGCCGAAAAGCCTCCAAAACAGATCCGTGGCGGCCAGGCTGAAGGCGGCAACGGCCATGATCAGCGGGGATAGCAGCAATAACGGCAGCGCCCGGATTAGCCGTTTCAGGAAAGCCATGATTCTTGTGTGGGGCAGGTGAGCAACCTGCGGGGGGCTGGCAACTCCCCTGCGCCGGGTTCTGACGTTGTGGACAACCGGCCAGGCGGACTGGCAGTCCGCCGCAGGCCAGAAACCTGCCCTACAACTCTATACATCCGGACCAAGCCCCACTTTCCGTCCCAGCCTCACCCAGCGCGACGACTGGTATAGCGCCACCTGCCCCTGCACTCGATGCGCTTCTTCCTGCCATTTGCGCGATTCTTCCTGCAGCCCCGTTGCCCAGGCCGTCCGCTCCTCCAGTTCCTTTTCCGTTTTGTGTAATTGATTCACCGCGGTGACCAGCGCCTCGGTCTGCTGCCGCACCTCCGCTGTAAGGCGGGTCTCGGTGTCGATAGCCCAGCTGGTCTTGGCGCGCAGATCCTGCTCCATGTCGGCCACTTTGGCGGCATATCCCTCGGCCAGCTTGCGGGCATTCTCCTGGTCGCGGGCCAGTTCTTCCTGCAATTCCACGATTCGCGCTCCGCGCTCGTCCAACCCGCGATTCAACGATTGCGCCCACTGGTTGCTGCGCTCCAGTTCCTCGGTCAGCTTGCCATGTTCGCGGTGAAGGTCGGCCAGGTCCTGCTTGGCTTTCTCGAGCCATTCGTCTTTGGTCGCCAGCTCGCGTTCCAGCTTGGCGATATGATGCTCGCGCTCGCGCAGCACATTGGCGGCGCGTGGAACGTAAACGAACGTCGGATTGCCGAGTTGCGGGCGGTTGGCGCACACGGCGACGAAGAAATGCGATTCGTCGGGCGCCGGCTCCCCGGCATCCACGCGAACTTCGCAGGTGCCTCCCGGAATACGCGGCTGGAAGGTGACGCCTTCGACGTGGTTTTCCAGAAACAGCGACACGTGGGGGAAAATGGCCTGCAGTTCGGCCGAGAATTCCGCGAAATCGAACTCGTGCACGTGGAACGGATTGGCTCCCTCGACACCGCGCGACTCGGTGTAGTAGAGGCGGTTGGGGGTCGAGACAACCAGTTGTCCGTTGGCGGTGAGCACGCGGCGGGCTTCGGCCAGAAATCCGCGCCAGTCTTGGAGATGCTCGATCACTTCGAACGCCACCACCAGGTCGAAGCTGTTGTCTGAATCGGGCAGCGCGGTAATCGATCCCGCTTCGAAAGCGAGATTGGGCAACTGGTAATGTGCGCGCGCGTATGCGATGGCTTCGGGCGCGACGTCCATGCCCACCACTTGCTCGGCCGCGTCGGCCAACTCCGCCGATCCATAACCCGCGCCGCATCCGGCATCCAGGACGCGCTTGCCGCGAGCCAGCCGCGAGGCAAATGCGTAGCGCGCCAGATGCTCGTTGAACAGGTCGACGTCCACTTCCCCGGGAATGACGCGCTCGCCGGTGAACTCAGCCAAGGCTTCTCTCCATGGTTCGCGACGGATTCACCACCACCCGGCAGGGCAGGTGGATGTAGCCGTAAGTGCCTTGCTCGGAGCGGGTCATTTCCAGCGCCAGGGCATTATCGATCCAATCGCACATACGATACTCCTCGAGCGTGCCGTCGGCGATGGCCGGCGAGAACGAAAACGATGCCGGGTATAGCTCCGGCAGATCCATGTAAAAATCGACGGTGACGATCTCGCCGGCGCGCATGGCCGGCAGTGCCAGTCCTTCGCGCGAGGTATTGGTGCCGGCGAAATCCATCCCCAATTGATTGCGCAGCATGAAACCGATCATGGGCATCGCCAGCGGCTCCTTGGCGCGAGCGCTGACGCGGACGCAGATCGTGGTGGAGGGTTCCAGCAGCGCCATCGGACTGCCCCGCTCATCGAGCACCGCAATGCCAATGATCTCTCCCCGGCCGTCGCCGTGGCGGTGGTCGATGTTGGGAATGGTGTCGGCGATTTCGATGGCATCGGCGCCGGCCGCCGGGGGCCTGGTGGAGCGGGTTTCGACCGCGGAGCGCAGCCGGCGGTAGTCCGAATCTTTTTCCGTCATGGCGGCCGTGAACCTGGCGATCACTTTGTCGGGATTGCCCAGATCCACGATGCGGCCGCGATCCAGCCACATGGCCCGGTCGCCGATCGCCTTCACGTCGCTGATGGCGTGCGTCACGTAGATGATGGTGACTCCTCGGGCGCGCAGCTCCTGCACTTTGCGCATGCACCGCTGCCGGAAATAGATGTCGCCCACCGCCAGCGCTTCGTCCACCAGCAGGATTTCCGGATCTACGTTGATGGCCACGGCGAACGCCAGCCGCACCACCATGCCGCTGGAATAGGTTTTGACCGGCTGGTTGATAAACTCGCCGATCTCGGCGAAGCTCTCGATGTCGCGGTAGCGCTGCTCGACTTGCCGCGTGGTGAAACCGAGAATGGATGCGTTCAGGTAGACATTATCGCGGCCGCTGAATTCGGGATTGAATCCCGCGCCCAGCTCCAGCAGCGCCGACACGCGGCCGTTCACCACCACCTGGCCGCTCGACGGCTGCAGAATACCGGCGACGATCTGCAGCAGCGTGCTCTTCCCCGATCCGTTCTCGCCGACGATGCAAAAAGTCTCGCCGCCGCGTATGGTGAAGCTGATGTCGCAGAGAGCCGGAAAATCGCGGTGGCGTTTGAGGCGGTTGAAGGACAGCAGCTCCGTCAGGCGGTTACCCGGCCGGTCGTAGATCGCGTAACTCTTGGAGACACTCTGGAACTCGACGGCATTCACAGGTTCGAGAAAGACCAGTGTACCGTAGCGTGACCGATGCGAAGGGAGGTCGATAAGTCGTGCGGGCGCGAGTAACTGCTACAATTTTGATCTGACCCCTACTCCACAGATTATTGTGCTCGACGCGGGGGGGCAATACTGCCACCTGGAGGCGCGCAAAGTGCGCGACCTCGGCGTATATGCCGAGGTTCGGCACAGCGAAATCCCCGCCGCGGAAATTGCCTTTGCGAAAGGCATCATCATTTCCGGCGGTCCGAGCAGCGTTTACGATCCCGGGAGCCCGACCGCCGATCCGGCCATTTTTGCGTCCGGGCAGCCGGTCCTCGGCCTTTGCTACGGACTGCAGCTCATGGCGCATCTATTAGGCGGGCACGTGCGGCCCGGCGAGCGGGGCGAGTACGGGCTGGCGACGCTCGATCTGGATGAATCGTCGGACCCCATGTTCTCCGGATTGGCCGGCAGCCAGCAGATCTGGATGAGCCACCGCGATGTTGTAGAATCGCCGCCGGAGGGCTTTCGCGTGGTCGGCCGGACCGACACCTGCGCGGTGGCGGCGATTGGCGACCGCGCGCGCCGGCTCTACGGAGTGCAGTTTCATCCCGAAGTGGTCCACACCATCCGCGGCCTGGAGTATCTCTCCAATTTCGTGTTCGGGGTCTGCGGCTGCTCGAAGGATTGGGACCCGCGCCACCGCCTGCCGCTGATCGAGAGCGAGATTCGCGAGACGGCCGGCGATCGCAGCGTGTTCTTTTTCGTGAGCGGCGGCGTCGACTCCAGCGTGGCCTTCGCGCTTTGCCGCCGCGCGCTGGGCGGAGAGCGGGTGCGCGGCGTCTACGTGGACACGGGCCTCATGCGCCAGGGCGAGACCGAATTCGTGCGCGGGCTGGGCGGATTGGCCATCGAGGACGCCTCCGCTCAGTTTTTGGGAGAGCTCGCCGGAGCCATCGACCCCGAAACCAAGCGCCACATCATCGGCGAAGAGTTCGTGCGCGTGCAGGAGCGGATCATCGATTCGCGCAGCCTGGCCGACGAGCGGTGGATTCTCGGGCAGGGCACCATCTATCCCGACACAATTGAAAGCGGCGGCACCGCCAAGGCCGCCGTCATCAAAACGCACCATAATCGCGTGGCCGGCATTCAGAAGCTGATCGAGACGGGGCGCATCGTCGAACCTTTGAAATCGTTTTACAAGGACGAGGTGCGGCAGATCGGGCGCGAAATCGGGCTGCCGGATGAATTGCTGGAGCGCCACCCTTTTCCGGGTCCCGGACTGGCCATCCGCTGCCTCTGTGCCGCCCGAAATGTCCCCGTGGAGCGGATCGCCGAGGGCTGGATCATTCCCGTCCACTCGGTCGGCGTGCAAGGCGATTCCCGCACGTATGCGGCGGTGCTGGCCATCGACACGATGGACCATGCGCGGGCCACGGCGCTGACGAATCGCATCCGCGGCATCAACCGGGTGGTAGCTGCCGTGGAAACGCGGGTGCAGATTCACGAAATGACCGTACACGCCAGCGCCTTGTCGCCGGCGCGGCTGGAGCGTTTGCGCCTTGCCGACGCGATCGTGCGCCGTATCTCGCACGAGAGCGGCTTTGACCGCAAGATCTGGCAATTCCCGGTGATTCTGATTCCCCTGGGATCGGAGGACGCCCCGGATTCCATCGTGCTCCGCCCGGTGGATTCCGTGGATGGCATGACCGCGCAATCCGTCTCCATGGAGCCGGAACTCCTGTGCTTGATGTGCGAAGAATTACTGAAGGCGCCGGGAATCGCCGGCGTGTTCTACGATCTGACGCACAAGCCGCCCGGCACCATCGAGTGGGAATAGGCTATTTCGCGGGCGGCAGCTTGAAATCGCTTCCGGTTTCCCGGTTCAGGCGTTCCGTGAGCTCGCGATCCAGCGAGGACATGGACGCTTGCCGGTGCGTGTTTCCGCTGGTGAAATAGTGGATCGTATCGCCATCCACCCAATATGCCACCACCGAATAGATGGAATGGTCCTTGAAGGCGAGCAGATAGCGGGAAGCCTGCGCTTCCTGATCGCCGGGCGTCCCGGCCTGGCCGGTGTCCGGCTCATAGACCTGCATCGACGGGTGCGCCGTTTCCACCGGCGGCCCCATCGCGGGTGCGGCGGCCGGCGGATAAATCACCACCACGTTGGGCGCCGATTGTCCCTGCTGCGGCGCGCCTGCGGCACCGGGATCCCCATACGAGCTGTCGTAGGCCGGAATGTAAACGGGATACGCATAGAACGAATTCGCCGCGCCGGTGAACCCCGACCGGGGAACGCGCGGGGTGGTTCCCGGTACAACGAAGTGAGGTCCGCCGCCGCCGGGATAGACTACATTCGAGGGAACTCTGGTAATGAATGGGTTATTGGCAGGCGTTCCCGCCGGGAAAACCGCGTTCCCCGGGCCTCCTGAGATAAACGGGGCGGCACTCCCGCGTCCCTGAGCCAGAAGACCGCCGGCGACCGCCAGCGAAAGAGCAATCCCGATAAGCGTTCTCATGGGACTAACAACTCCCTGGCTGAATTGTACCGCTGTTTGCTGTGGGGAATTGTAAAGCCCGATACTACGGCAACCTGGCTAGCCGCGAGGCGGCTTGGGGGCCTGCTTGCGCGGCGCGGCGACTTTCTTTGCCGCGGTTTTCCTGGCGGCCGGCTTCTTCCGCGATGCGCCCAGGCTGCTCTCCAGGATTTGCTCGAGGAGCTTCTTTTCCGAGGGGAGCATCACCTTGGTGAACCCTTCCGGCCGTCTGCCGGCGAGGTCGCGCATGTCGCGGGTCCACAAGAGAGACTCCTTGGCCGGATGGTCGCCCATCCGGGCCACCAATTCCAGTGCCTTGTCGAAATTGGGGATGTTCCGGTAGCATCGCAAGGCGTCGGCCGGGCTGTCGGCGCGGAGGTACTCGGATGCGGCCAGCTCGAGATCGCCCAGGCCTTCGTGGCACTGCGCCAGGAGTTTGAAGCTGGGCTCGGGCATCGCCCGGAGCATTTTCAAAGCGGGGAGGTAGGCCTGCGATTTTAAGAGCAATCGAAGGGCTTGCTCCTTCAGCCGGGCTTTTTTCGCCTCCGCTTCCAGGGGAGTGAACAGATCGTACAGGACCGGCAGCAGTTCGTTGGCCTGCTCCGGCAAATCGTTGGTCCGTTCCTCGAAGAACTGGATCCAGGCGGCCGACCGGGGCTGGAGCTCTTCCCGCATCCAGGGCTCGACTTCGGCGCGGAGGCCGTTCAGATAATACGCAAGCTGCGACATGGTGTTAAACTTCTGGTCGCTGTAATTGCGCTCGTGGGAGGCCACCGCATTGATCAGCGTCGCCAGGCGCTCGCGGCCTGCCAATCGCGCGGCACTGGCGGCTTCCTGGAACAGATCCGGCCGTCCCATTTCGGGGGGAAGCGCCACCCGGCGCATCACCAGCGTAAACGCCACCTGGCACAACGTCATGTAGGCGGCGCGGCGCGCTTCCGGATCGGTAACCGAAAACTTGCCGCCCAATTCGCCCAGCAGCGCCACCGCCTGCCGCGCGCGGGAGCACGCCAGGCCGGGCCGCACCGCCAACAGCTGCATGGCGTCCTGCTGGCAGAGCCGGACGCGTTCCTCGATATCGAGCGTGTCCTCCTCGAGGGTTTTCAGGAGCACCGCCGGCACTACCGGGTACGCCGCCTCGCCGCGGAAAGTCAGCATCTCGCGGGCGCGCGACAGAACCCGATCGTTGGGATTGACGTCGAGCCAGAAGAGTCGCTCCGAGGGCCGGCTCAAAACGACGCGCAACTGGTCGATCGTCAGGCGGCGGCTGAGATTCTCCAGCTCCTGGGAGCGTCCGTGCTCGCTCGATTGCAGCACGCGGTCCAGCGACTTGCCGGCGTCCAGCACGCAGACGGACTGGAAATCGAGTCCTTTCGCTTCGAAGCTGGTGAGGACGCGCTGGCGCAGCTCCGGCGAGAGATATTCGGGCATTTCCTCTCCCGGGGTGACAATGGCGAGGCCTTCGCGATTGGAAAGCTGCATCAGCAAATCGTCGAGCTCGGGGCCTGATTTGGCCGTGCAGTACACCACCTGGTCGCCGGCGTTTTCGTCGATTTCGGCGACTCCCGATCCGCTGGGCCGCTCCTGTTTGGCCAGGGCTCCGTACAAATCCCAGGCGCGGTTCACCAGCGTGGCGATGCGGACGGGACTGCGCAGATTGACCTGCAGCTTGAAATCCTGCGGCGAAACGATGCGGTGGTGCAGCAGGTCCTGGAACCAGCCCCATTCGAAATCGGTGGGCCGGACGGTCTGGGCTTCATCGCCGGCGATCAGCAGGGCCGCTTCGCGGGGCACGCGCGCCGCCAACTCCACCACTACCAGCGCCTCGATGGGCGTTAAATCCTGAGCTTCGTCGAGCGCCACACAATCGAAATCCGCGAAGGGGCCGGCCCCGCTGGAACGGATGTGCTGTGCCGCTTTCCAGGCTAAATCCAGCTCGGAGAAAAAGCACTCCATCGGATGCGCGTCGCGGCGGCGCAGTGTTTCGGCGACTTCCACCACCGCTTCCGCCGCGCTGCGGCCGATTTCGTTCTCGCGCAGATCCCGGTATTGGCGCGCGGAGATGCGCTGATCGGGAAAGCCGGCGAAGCGGCCGATCGCCACCGGAAGCGCGCCGCCGATGAGGTGCGCGTGCATCTCGTCGTAAAGCGCGCCCCGGTGATTCAGCCAGGGCCCCAGGATGGTGGACGAGAAGCCGGAGATTTCCTTTACAAAATCGGCGCGAGCCTGCCGAACCGGCCGGAAGGCAACGTCCGTCCTCAGAATTTCACGCAGCAGCCGCGAGTAGGTGACTACGTGGAACCGCTTGTTGCCCGAAGCGAAGCGATCGAAATGTTCCTGGGCGAGGGCGGCCAGCTCGTTTGAATAGGTTATGTAGAGCGTCGCCGCGCGGCTGGCGATATCGGCCGCGTGCCAGAGCGCGGTGGTCTTTCCCGATCCCGGAGATCCCTTGATAATGCGGATTTTCTGCCGGCCGTCGGCGAATCGCGCCTGCGGAACCGTCCAGGGCGAGGCCACATAATCCTGGCGGCGCAATTCGGGGAGGCCGACGAGAAGGTAGTTGTCGGCGAGCGACTGGGGGTTGAGGGGGGCGTGGTCGTCGTGGTGGCGGATGGCTCGAAGAAAGACGGAGCCTTCGACGGCCGCTTCGAACTGCGGACTCACGGCGAGAGGGACCGCTCCCCGCGGCGCCCACCAGGCATAGTAGTGGTTGCCGTGATTTCCTCCCAGCGGGGACCGGCGCCACCCGCGGTTGTCTCCCTGCGTCGGCTTATAGTACGGCCGCGCCTGGTTGACATGGAGCCGGTGCATCAAGAGAGCGGCCCGGCGTCCGACCGTATTGCCCCGGTTCTCCTCCATCTTTTCCAGGAATTCTTCGTGGCAGTAGAGGCGGTTGCCTGCGACTCTCGGAGGGGTTTCTTCGTATAGGGAGGTCTGTTCGACGCGCCGGGCCATGGGTCGTTGACATTCCAGTCTGGCACATTGTGGTCCTGCCCGGAGACGTTGCCCGCGGGGCGGCTTCTATGTCTCTCCTGACAGAACGTTGTCAGCAGGCTGACGGCATACTGCAGCCGGAAGGAGCAATGCGCCGGCGGCGGCGCTTGGGGCACGTAAAATAGAAGCAATGCTCTCCGGTTTCGACCCCCTGGTGGCGGATTGGTTCGCCGAGCGGTTCGGCGCGCCCACCGAGCCGCAACTGGGCGGCTGGCCGCTGATCCGCAAGGGCGAGGATGTCCTGATTTCCGCGCCCACCGGATCGGGGAAGACGCTGGCCGCATTTCTCATCGCGATAGACGGCCTGGTGCGGCGGGCGCGGCAAGGCCCGCTGCCCGACCAGACGGAAATCGTGTACATCTCGCCGCTCAAGGCGCTGAGCAACGACGTCCACAAGAATCTCGATATCCCGCTGGCGGGAATCTCCACCCTGGCGCGTGTGCGCGGCGTGGATCTGGCGCCCATCCGGACGGCGCTGCGGACCGGCGACACGCCGCAATCGGAGCGCCAGCAGATGACGCGGCATCGCCCGCACATCCTGGTTACGACGCCCGAGTCGCTCTACATTCTGCTTACCGCCTCGCACCCCCGCGAAATGCTGAGCGGCGTGCGGACGGTGATCGTGGACGAAATTCACGCGGTGGCCGATGACAAGCGCGGCAGCCACTTGGCACTCTCGCTGGCGCGGCTCAACCGCCTGGTGGAGCAGCACGGCCTTGCGGCGCCGCAGCGGGTCGGCCTTTCGGCGACCGTGAAACCGATCGAAGAGGTAGCGGCGTTTCTCAGCGATCGCGCCCACATCGTCAACGTGGGCCACAAGCGGGAAATGGAACTGGCGGTGGAGGTGCCGCGCGACGAGCTCGGTCCGGTGGCCAGCAACGAGATGTGGGGCGAAATCTACGACCGCCTGGCGGCGCTGATCCGCGAGAATCGCACCACGCTGGTGTTCGTCAACACGCGCCGGCTCTCCGAGCGCGTGGCGCACCAACTGGCCGAGCGGCTCGGACCGAATGCGGTTTTGCCGCACCACGGAAGCCTTTCGAGGAAACTTCGCCTGGATGCCGAACAGCGATTGAAGGAGGGCGAACTGCGCGCCGTGGTGGCGACCGCCTCGCTGGAGTTGGGGATCGATATCGGCACCGTGGACCTGGTCTGCCAGGTGGGATCGCCGCGTTCCATCGCAGTGGCGCTGCAGCGGATCGGGCGCGCCGGCCACTGGGTGGGCGCTCTCCCCAAGGGAAGATTGTTTGCAACCACGCGCGACGATTTGCTGGAATGCGCGGCGCTGGTGCGCGCCATCCGCCAAGGCGAGCTGGATAAGACCGAGATTCCGCGCAACCCGCTCGATATTCTGGCGCAGCAGATGGTGGCCGCCTGCGCGGCCGAGGATTTCGGCGAGGATGAGCTTTTTGCCCTGATGCGCCGCGCCTGGCCGTATCGCGACCTTTCGCGAAGCGATTTCGACGATGTCCTCAGCGTTCTTTCCGAGGGTATTGCCACGGCGCGCGGCCGCGCCGGGGCTTATCTGCACCGCGACGCCGTAAACCGGCGTGTTCGCGGGCGGCGGGGCGCGCGCCTGGTGGCCATCACCTCGGGCGGGGCCATTCCGGACACGTCGCAGTACCTGGTGGTGGCGGAACCAGAAAGCATCACGGTGGGCACCGTGGACGAAGATTTCGCGGTGGAGAGCATGGCGGGCGACGTCTTCCTCCTCGGCACCACGAGCTGGCGAATTCGCCGCGTGGAATCGGGAAGGCTGCGCGTGGAAGACGCGCATGGCGCCGCGCCGACAGTCCCGTTCTGGCGCGGGGAAGCTCCAGGGCGGACGGCGGAACTTTCGCAAGCCGTGTCGGACCTGCGGGAAGAGATCGCGCGCGGAAACGGCGCGGAGTTTCTGCAGCGCGAGTGCGCGCTCGACCGCCTGGGCGCGGAACAGGCGGCCGAATACGTGCAAACGGGAGCCGCGGCCCTGGGCGCGACTCCCTCGGTGCATCGCATCGTGGCCGAGCGGTTCTTCGACGAAGGCGGCGGCATGCAACTGGTGATTCACGCGCCGTTCGGAGCGCGCATCAATCGCGCCTGGGGCCTGGCGCTGCGCAAGCGGTTCTGCCGGTCGTTCAATTTCGAACTGCAGGCTGCGGCCACGGACAACGGAATCGTCATCTCACTGGGTGAACAGCATTCGTTTCCGCTGGAGATCGTGTTCGAGTTTCTGCGTCCGGCGACGGTGGAGCAAGTATTGACGCAGGCGATGCTGCCGGCTCCCATGTTCGTGGCGCGCTGGCGCTGGAACGCTTCCCGTTTTCTGGCGATCCCGCGCTACATCGGAGGCCGGAAAATGCCTCCGCCCCTCCAAAGGATGCGCGCCGACGACCTGATGGCCGCGGTCTTTCCCGACCAGGCCGCCTGTCCCGAGAATCTGACCGGCGACGTGCGGATTCCCGATCATCCATTGGTGTGGGAGACCATCGACAACTGCCTGCATGAGGCCATGGACCTTGACGCACTGAAGTCGCTGCTGGAAAGGATCCTGGACGGCCGGATCGCAACCGTGGCGATCGACACGCCGCAGCCGTCGCCATTCTCGCACGAGGTCCTCAACGCCAATCCCTACGCCTTCCTGGACGATGCGCCGCTCGAAGAAAGGCGGGCGCGGGCCGTGCAATTGCGCCGGAC
>Ga0335078_10007428_pt1 | contig 16251 bp, 15 predicted proteins | sample Lox_Sample_32_FD_206711 | JGI IMG/M metagenome (GOLD analysis project Ga0335078, IMG submission 206711) | Soil microbial communities from Loxahatchee National Wildlife Refuge, Florida, United States - Lox_Sample_3.2 | ecosystem: Environmental > Terrestrial > Soil > Wetlands | place: USA...
CGCGGGTGCGCGAGCTCGTGGCCGAGCCGGCGCCCAGATCGCCGGCCTTCCTCTCCGGCGCCGCCCGCGGGGACGGGCTCTCGGCGAGCCGCTGGTTCCCCTGACGGACACGTCAGTGCTGCACGTCGTGGAAGAAGCGGTCCAGGCGCAGGCCGTTCGGCCCCCAGGAGAAGAGCGCGTTCCAGGCCCGCCCCTTGATGCGGTTCACGGGCACCGGGCCGAAGACGCGGCTGTCGGCGCTGTGGTCCCGGTGGTCGCCCACCAGGAAGACCGTCCCCGGGGGGACCACGGTGGGGGGGATGTCCCCGCACTCCAGGCCGGGCGTGCAGTAGGTGACGTAGCGGTGCCCGTCGAGCTGCTCCTCGGCCGGACTGCAGAGCTCCTCGCGCCAGGGCCCCCCCTCCACCTTGTTCTCGTAGCGGCAGGTCCCCTCCAGCGCCCTTCGCGGCACCGGCTTCCCGTTCAGGTAGAGGGCGCCGTCCCTCACCTCCACGGTATCGCCCGCCACGCCCACCACCCGCTTGATGAGGTCGTCGTTGCGCAGGTTCCCCGGGGGAGCGAGCAGCACCACGATGTCCCCTCGCTTGGGCGAGGACCACATGAGCTGGGCCTTCTCCGTGAAGGGGAGCCGGGCGCCATAGGCCCACTTCTCGACGACCACGTAGTCGCCGATCTGCAGGGTGGGGATCATGGAGCCCGAGGGGATGTAGACGGCCTCGTAGAGGAGGGTGCGGAAGGCCAGCACCCCGAGAATGGTGAGGACCCAGCCGCGGATCTCTCGCTTGAGCTTTTCCTTTTCCACGATGTCGAGACCGCCCCCCTATTCCGCCCGCATGGCCTCGACCGGGTCGAGCCGGCTGGCCCGAAAAGCAGGGTAGAGCCCGAAGAAGAGGCCGGTCCCGGTCGCGGAGACGAGGGAGACTAGCACCGCCCAGGCCGGGATGCTCGCGGGAAGCTGCCAGATCGTGCGGGCCAGGAGGGCGCCCGCCGCCCCCAGCCCGACGCCCAGGAGCCCCCCGAGGGCGGCCAGCGCCGTCGACTCGGCCACGAAGAGGGAGAGGATGCGGCGGCGCCGGGCCCCGAGCGCCATGCGCACCCCGATCTCGCGGGTGCGCTCGGTCACCGAGACGAGCATGACGTTCATGATGCCGATCCCGCCCACCAGGAGGGAGAGGGCGCAGACGCCGAAGGTGGCGGCGGCCACGACGCGGAGGAGGTCGTCGAGCGTCTGGGAGACGGAGTCGTTCGTCAGCACCTCGAAGTCGTTCGCGTCCGAGGCGCGCAGGCCGCGCGCCCGGCGCAGCTGGGCCACCGCCTCGTCGAGCGCCCGCCCCACGGCCTCCGGGCCAGTGGCGGTCACGGTGAGGGTGAAGCTGTGGGGCCGGCCCATGGTGGTGGCGAAGTGCTCGAGCGGGATCACGGCGAAGCCGTCCTTCGACTCGAGCCCGAGCACGCTGCCCCGCCGCTCCGCCACGCCCACCACCGTGAAGGCGGTGGAGCGGATGCGCACCTCCTTCCCCACCGGGCTCTCCCCGGGGAAGAGGACGTCCGCCACGTCGGCGCCGAGGAAGGCCGCCTTGCGGCCGAGCTCCACGTCCCCGTCGGAGAGGAAGCGCCCCGCGGCGACGGCGATGCCGTTCCCGTGCTCGTAATCGGGCTGTCCGCCCACGATGAAGACGTTCGGCAGCGTGGCCCGCTCCCTCGTCCAGACCCGGTCCGGCCACTCCGCCTGCGCCTCGACGGACACGTGGGCCACGTGGGGGAGCTTGCGCAGGGACTCGCCCATCTCCCGGGTGAGGTCGCGCCGCCGCGCGTAGCGCTCCCAGTCGTCGCCCAGGACGAGCACGGGGAACTTCGTCACCTGGAAGGAGCTCGCCCCGAGGAAGGCGAGGTCGCTCGTGACCTTGAGTCGCAGCCCCTCCGTGAGCGCCATCATCGCCACCACGGTGGCGGCCCCGACGACGATGCCGAGCAGGGTGAGCGCCGATCGCAGCGGGCTCGACCGCAGGGAGGAGAAGGCCATCGCCACGGTGTCGACGAGCCCGCTCATTCGTAGCGCAGGGCCTCCACCGGGTCGAGGCGGGCGGCGCGCCAGGCCGGCCAGGAGCCGAAGACGAGCCCGGTGAGGGCGGAGAAGCCGAGGCCCAGGGCCACGGCCGAGGGCTCGGCGACGGCGGCGAGCGGGGTGTAGAGGGAGAGCCCCTCCGCGATGGCAAGCCCGAGCGCGGTCCCGAGCGCCCCGCCGCCGAGGGCCACCGCCAAGGCCTCCACCACGAACTGCCAGAGGATGGTGGAGCGCCGGGCCCCGAGCGCCCGGCGCAGCCCGATCTCCTGGGTGCGCTCCCGCACGGAGACGAGCATCACGTTCATGATGCCGATGCCGCCGACGAGGAGCGTCACGAGTCCCACCGAGACGGCCACCCCGTAGAGGGCCCGGGTGAGGCCGCGGTAGACCCGCAGGAACTGCTCCTGCCGGTTCAGGACGAAGTCGTCGGGCCGGCCCGGGGGCACCTGGCGCGCCCGCCGCAGGATGCCGGTGAGCTCGTCGTCGAGATCGAGGAGCCTTCCCGGCGGCGCCGCCACGGCGAGGAACATGGGGCGCCACGAGCCGAAGAGCTGTCCGAAGGTGGTGTAGGGGACGAAGAGGTTGTTGTCGAGCGCCAGGCCGAGGAGGTGGCCGCGGCGCTCCATCACCCCGACGACGGAGAAGGGGTGACCGGCGACGAGCACGCGACGCCCCAGCACCGCCTCGGGGGAGGCGCCGGGGAAGAGGCGGTCGGCGACGTCCGCGCCGAGCACCGTCGAGCGGCTCGTGACCTCGAGGTCGCTCCCCACCAGGAAGCGCCCGGCGGCCAGGGCGCCGCCGCTCGCCGCGAGGTAGTCCGCCCCCACCCCGCTCGTCTGGGCCCGGGAGACGGAGCGCTCCCCGGAGGCTACCGCGGCGGAGACGGACACCACCGGGGACACCGCCGCCGCCACCCGGGACTCGCGGACGATGGCCCGGTACTCCCGCTCGCCGACCGGGCGGCGGTTCCGGTACTTCCACCAGTCCCCGCTCACGTCCATCCACCGGTAGCGGGAGACGTAGAGGGTCTGGGCCCCGAGGCCCTGGATCTGGGACTCGAAGCTGCGGTCGAGCCCCTGGACGATGGCGACGATGGCGATGACGGTGGCGACGCCGATGACGATGCCCAGGGCGGTGAGCGCGGTCCGCAGCCGGTGGGACCCGAGCGCGGAGAGCGCGATGCCCAGGCTCTCCTGGAGCTCGGCGCGCCGGCGGCCGGACCTGCTCACGGGGTCACCGCCGGTACGCCGAGCTGCGCCACCTCGCGCCCCGGGCCGTCCGCCACCACCCGGCCGTCCATGAGGCGGATGGCCCGGGGGCAGCGGGAGGCGAGCCGCGGCTCGTGGGTGACGAGGAGGATGGTGTGGCCGCGGGCGTGCAGGGCCCCGAGCAGGTGGAAGATCTCCTCGCCGGTGGCGCTGTCCAGGTTCCCGGTGGGCTCGTCGGCGAGGACGAGGGAGGGATCGCCCACGAGCGCCCGGGCGATGGCCACCCGCTGGCGCTGCCCGCCGGAGAGCTCGTTCGGGCGGTGCCGCATGCGGTCGGCGAGCCCCACCGAGCGGAGCGCCGCCTCGGCCCTCTCCCGGCGCTCCCGGCGGGGGACGCCCCGGTAGACGAGCGGCAGCTCCACGTTGGCGAGCGCGCTGGAGCGGGGCAGGAGGTGAAAGGTCTGGAAGACGAAGCCGATCTCCCGGTTCCGGAGGTCCGCGAGGGCGTCGTCCGCGAGCCCGCGCACGTCCCTTCCGCCGATGCGGTAGGTGCCGGCGGTGGGCGTGTCGAGGCAGCCCAGGATGTTCATGAGCGTGGACTTCCCGGAGCCGGACTGCCCGACCACCGCCACCCAGGAGCCTCGGTCCACCTCGAAGCTCACGCCGTCCAGGGCGCGCACCCGCTCCGAGCCCACCTGGTAGTGGCGAGCCACGTCCGCGAGGGAGAGGAGGGGCGGGGCGTTCACGGCCGCTGCGCCTTCTCGCCCGGGTCGAGCTCCCGCACCGCCCGGCCGTCGGCGATCTCCCGGGCCAGGACCTTGTAGGGCCCCTCCACCACCACCTCCCCCTCGCGGAGCCCGGCCACGACCTCGATGTCGGCCTCGTCCGCGAGACCGGTCTCCACCCGGCGGGCGTGCGCCTTCCCCCCTTCCACGACGAAGGCCACCTTCTCGAGGGAGGTTCGCCGCGGAGAGGGCGGCCCCGGCGGCGGGTCTCCGGCCTTGCCCCCGCGGGCCTCGTCGAGGTCCTTGCCGGGGCGCACCGTCACCGCCTGCAGCGGAACGAGGAGCACGCGGTCGTGGGTCTCGGTCGAGATGGAAGCCTCGGCGCTCATCCCCGGCAGGGCGCCGGGGACGGGGGCGGTGAGCGCCAGCCGCACCGGGAAGGTGGTGACCTCCTGCTCGGTCCCGGGGTTGCGCACGTTGGCGTTCTTCGCGATCTCCACCACCTCGGCCGGCCACTTCCGCTCCGGGAGGGCGTCCACCTCGACCTCGGCCCGGTCGCCCGGTCGCAGGGAGACCACCTCGTGCTCCCCCACCTCCACCTTCACCTCCATGGAGGAGAGGGTGGCGATGATGACGATGGGGTCCTCGTTGAAGTCCGAGCCGCGCACCCGCTCCCCCACCTGCTTCAGCCGGGAGGTGACGATGCCGTCGATGGGCGCCGAGAGGGTGGTGAAGGAGAGGAGGAAGCGGGCCTCCGCCAGGCTGGCCGAGGCGTTCGAGACCTGGTCTCGGGCGGCCTCCACGCGGGCCCGCGCCCCGTCGCGCTCGGAGGTGGCGCGCTCGAGCTCCGCGGCGCTGGCGCCGTCCGCCTCCACCAGCCGGGTGACGCGCCGGAGCTCGGCGTCCGCCTTCCCGAGGTTCACCTCCTCGAGGGCGAGCTCGGAACGGGCGCTCTTCTCGAGCGCCTCGCGCTGCAGCACCTGCGCCTGGTAGCGCCGGGAGTCGATGTGGCCGAGGACCTGCCCTCGGCGCACGCTGTCCCCCTCGTGCACGGAGAGGTCGAGGAGGTCGCCGGAGAGGTTGGAGGAGAGCTTCACCTGGGTGGCGGCCTGCAGCTTCCCGGCGGCCGTCACCTTGCGGGTGATGGAGGCGCGCCGCACCCGGGCGAGCTGTACCGAGAGGGGCGGCGGCTGGCGGGGGTAGAGGGAGGCGGCGAGGATGCCGGCCACCGCCAGGAGGAAGGCGGCGGCGAGGGCGCGCTGGGGCCAGGACATGACGAAGCGGCTCCTTCTGCCTAAAGGGCGCCGCCCACGGCGCGGTTCAGGTCCGCCCGGGCGACGATCGCGTCCACGCGGGCGCCGAGCAGAGCGAGCTCGGCCTGGGTGAGCTTGAGGAGCGCGTCGGTGATCTCGAGCTGGGTGGCGGCGCCGGCCTCGAAGCGGACCTTGGCGAGGCGCAGGTTCTCCTGGGCGGCGCGCAGGTTCTCCTCGGCGATGGCCGAGGAGCGGACCAGGGTGACGTAGGAGGAGCGGGCGCGGGCCACCTCGCTCGTGAGCTGCTGCACCGCCTGCTGGGCCGCGAGCTCGGCCCGCTCCCGGCCGACGCGGGCGCGCTGCACCGCGGCGCTCGTGGCGCGCCCCTCGAAGAGGTTCCAGTTCACGTTCACGCCCACGGTGGCCACGTACTGCTGGGTGGGATCGCCGTAGGCCCCGAAGGTGCCGTAGAGCCAGGGGCTCTGGCGCACGTAGGAGGCCTGGGCCGAGACGGCCGGCCAGTAGCCCCCCTGGGCGGCCCGCACGTCCTCCGCCGCGGCCCGGAGGCGCTCCTGGCCGGCCGCCACCACCGGGCGCCGGGCCTTGGCGAGCTCCAGGAGCTCGGCGAGCGGCGGAGGGTCGAGAAAGACCGGAGCCTCGAGCGCCTCGGGCGCCACCACCCGGAGGTCCGGGTCGGCCTCGCGCCCGAGGCCCAGGGAGAGGGCCACCCGGGCCTCGGCCAGGCGGGCGGACTGCTGCTCCACGGCGATGCGGTCGTTGCCGAGGGTGACCCGGGCCGCGTAGGTGTCGGCGCGCGCGGCCCGCCCGGCCTGGTAGAGGGCGTCGGTGCGGCGCACCAGCTCGCCGCTGCGCCGGGCCGCCTCGTCGAGGACCGCGCGGCTCTTCTCGGCGCGGACCACCTCGTAGAAGAGGGCGATGACGTTCGCCGCCGTGGCCAGCGCCGCCTCGTCGTACTGCCGGGCCGCGGCGCGGGAGAGGGCCTCGCTCTGGGCGATGCGCGCCCAGGAGGTGAAGCCGTCGAAGAGCGGGAGGCTGAGCTGCAGCCCGAAGAGGTAGCTCTCGAAGTCCACGGCCGGCGTGGGGACGATGAGCTTCTCGTAGGCGACGGGGTTGATCTGCACCGGGGCGATGGTGATCTGCTGGCCGTAGGCCGAGTACTGGTTGCCGAACTGGGCCTGCAGGTCGAGGCGCGGGAGGACGCCGGCGTAGCTCCCGTAGGCGTCCACCTCCGCCCCGGAGCGGTCGTTCCCTGCGAGCCGCAGGTCCAGGTTGGAGCGGGCGGCGAGCGCCAGGGCCTCGTCCAGGGTGATGGGGGCGGCCGCGGCCGCGGGGCCCGCGGCCAGGGCGGCGAGCGCCAGGAGGATCCGGGACGAGGGCATGGCTAGCGCAAGCCTCCGAGAGCGGGGAGGGCGACCTGGAAGACGGCGACCTGGCCCAGCCACAGGGCCGCGGTGGTGGCGAGGGAGCGGCGGAGCGACACCCCGGCCACGTCGGCCATGGCGGCGGCGACGAGCGCCACGGCCAGGAACGCGAACAGGTCGGCGGACCAGAGGAGCGAGGGGACCGGGCCCTGCGCCCCGGGCTCGAGGAGCGCCCCCAGGCTCGAGGGCAAGAGCCGGTCGAGCTCCCCGGGCGCCAGGCGCGGGCGGGAGAGGAGGGCCGGAATGCTGAGGAGGTGGCGCAGCGCGAAGGGGAGGAGCCCGAGGCAGGCCACGGCGTGGGAACTCGCCAGGTCGGGGCGGCCGCCCACCACCTGGAAGGCGAGCCACAGGGCCAGGGCCGCCCCCGCGGCCCGGAGCGCCGTCCCGGCGAGCGCGTCCAGGTAGGCGCCCAGGCCCCCGAGGCGGCGGGCGGCGGCGAGTGCCGCCTCTCGCTCGTGCGGGGTGAGCTCCGCGGCGGCGCCGCTCCGCTCGAGGGCGTCGGCGGCGGCCTGCTCGTAGTCCACCCGGGGAACGGCGATGGCGGTGAAGAGCAGCGCCGCCAGGGTGGCGCCGCAGAGCGCGGGCCAGCGGATGCGGCGCGCGGCGGCGGCCGCCGCGAGGGGGGTGGAGAATCCCGTCGAACCGGGCGCGAAGGCTGGCATGGCGGTCCTGCTCCCGAGCTCCCGGGCCAGAGGACCAACGCGGGAGCGGCGCCGTTATTTCGAACGGGGCCCGTGCCCCTCCTCCGGGCCCGGTCCGGGGGAGGGCCCTCGCCCCCCACCGGGATCCCTAGCTCTTCGCCGACAGGAGGTCGAGCCTCTTTCCGAACACTTGACGGAAGAGCACCGCCTCGCGACGGGCATCCCAGAGCTCCAGGTCGACTGGGTGGCGCGACAGGAGGGTGACGCGCACGGCCGGGCCCTGGACGGCGGCGCGGAGGTCGCGGACCGGCTGGTGGTGGCTGCGGTCGAAGGAGTCGGCGACGCGCAGGAGGGTGGCGAGCTTGCGCACGAGCCGGAAGTCGCCCTCGGAGAGGTCCTTCAGCTCCGGGCGCTCCCGCTGCGGCGGGCTGCGCCGGTGGAAGCGAGCCACCAGCGCCACGAGCTGCCGCTCGTGATCGGAGAAGCCGGGGATGTCGGCGTTGGCGACGAGGTAATAGGTGTGCTTGTGGTGGCGGGAGTAGGAGACGGCGTTCCCGACGTCGTGGAGCAGCGCCGCCGCCTCCAGGATGGGGCGGGCCGAGGCCGGCAGGCGGTGCAGGGCCGCGAGCGCGTCGAAGAGCCGCAGCGCCACCCGCGCCACCTGGCTGGCGTGGGACTCGTCGAAGGCGAAGCGCCGGCCCAGCGCCCGGGCCGCCTCCCCGGTGGTGGCGTCCACCCCGGTCCGGCGCAAGCGCCGCAACAGGTCCACGAGGACGCCGTGGCGGAGCCCGGTCTCGACGGAGGTGACGGTCTCGAGCTCGAGCTGGGACATGACCGCCTCGAGGATGACGGCGCCGGCCACCACGATCTCGGCCCTCCGGGCGTCGAAGATCCGCCGCCGCTCCTCGAGCGTCATGGCGGCGAGGGCCCGCACCGCCTTGCGCAGTCGCTTGAGCGCCACCCGCCGCTCGCCGCGCTCCGCGGCGAAGGCGACCACGCTCCCGATGGTCCCGGAGCTGCCCAGGGCGTGGTGGGGGTGGGGAAAGCGAGGGAGGGACTTCTGGAAGGCCTCGCTCGCGAAGGTCCGCATGAGCTCGAGGCGGCTCGGCGGGACGCGTCCGCTGCAGTCGAAGGTCTCGGCGAGCCGCACCGACCCGATGGAGACGCTGTGGAGGCTGGCGGGGCGCTCGCCCACGGCCACGGCGAGCTCGGTGGAGCCCCCGCCGATGTCGACGAGGAGGTTCCGGGCGTGGGCCGGCTTTCCGCGCAGGACGCCGAGGCAGATGAGGCGGGCCTCCTCCTTCCCAGAGACCACCTCGAGCTCGATGCCGGTCTCGCGCCTCACCCGGTCCACCACCTCCTGGCCGTTCTTGGCCTCCCGGATGGCGCTCGTCGCCACGGCCCTCACCAGGGCCCGGTGCCGATGGGTGAGCGCCGCGTAGCGCCGCAGCGTGGCGAGGAGCCGATCCTCCACCTCCTTGGGGAGCCGACCGGTGGAGAAGACCCCCTCCCCGGGCCTCACCGGGTCACGCTCGGTGTGGATCAAGTCGAACGACCCGTCCGGCAGGGGTCGGGCGAGCTCGAGCCTCACCGCGTTCGTGCCCACGTCGATGGCGCCCAGGATCTGGGCCTGCTCCGCTGGAACCAATCCGTCCTCCGCACCTGGCGGCGGGAGTGTAGCGCAAGCCTCCCTCCTCCGGTGAATGCGCGGGCGGTGTCTCTTGGACGGCGCCGACCGGGCCGGAGTTGGCCAGGCGGGAGAGCGGCAGCTATGCTCGTCTCTCGTGCGCCTCGCCTCGCTCGCCGCCACCTGGGTCCTCGTCGCCACCTTTCCCCAGGGGAAGCTCTACCGCATGGACCAGGAGGGGACGGAGGTGGTGGCGCTCCGCGCCGAGGGCCTCTTCCGGGCGCCGGCCTGGGCGGTGCGGGAGGTCCTGCTCCACGGCTCTCGCTACGGCCGGGTGAGCCCCTACCTGGCGGAGCGCCGGATCCTCCACGCCGAGGGGTGCCGGGACGGGGCGAGCGAGCTCCCCGGCTGCCGACGCGTCTGGGCCTACGAGAGGTACGAGCCCCCCTTGGTCGGCTCCCGCGACTTCGCCCTCCGGGTCGAGATCGTGGCGGACGACGTGGACCGGGGGGGCGACTTCGCCATCGAGTGGGACATCGACGAGAGCCACGGGAAGCCGCCGGACGGCGGGACGCACGTGCTCGTGAACCGCGGCGCCTGGGAGATCTCCCCGGCCGGCGAGCGAACCCGCTTCGGCTATCGGCTCTCCACCGACCCCGGTTCCCTGCCCGCCTGGATGGTGAACATCGCGAACCGCTCCCAGGTCCCCGCGGTGATCTCCGCGGTCGAGGACGAGGCCCGCAAGCTCGCCGAATCCCGGGGCCGCTAAGCGAGGTCGAGGAGGAGCGCCTCCGCCGCCTCGGCTCCGGCGATCTCGAGGCCCGTCTCCTCGGAGACGGCGGCGCCGTCGCCCGCCGCGAGCCGGCTCCCGTTGGCCTGCACGGCGCCCCGGGTCACCTGCAACCAGGCGTGGCGCCCCGGGCGCAGCGGGTGGCGCACCTTCTCCCCCCGCTCCAGGGCGGTGACGTAGAGGCGCGCGTCCTGGTGGAGGGTGAGGGAGCCCTCCTCTCCGCCGGGTGAGGCGACGAGCCGGAGCACCCCGCGCCTCCCCTCGGGCTCGAAGCGCTTCTGCTCGTAGCCGGGGGAGAGGCCCTCGCGGTCCGGAAGGATCCAGATCTGGAGGAAGTGGAGGGGATGCTCCCGGGAGGGGTTGAACTCGCTGTGGCGGATGCCGGTGCCGGCGGTCATCCGCTGCACGTCTCCGGGCCGCAGGGTAGACCCGTTGCCCATGCTGTCCTCGTGGGAGAGGGCGCCCTCCAGCACCACGGAGACGATCTCCATGTCCCGGTGGCCGTGGGTGCCGAAGCCCCGCCCCGGCTGCACCCGATCCTCGTTCATCACCCGGAGCGCGCGGAACCCCATGTGCGCCGGGTCGTAGTAGTCGGCGAAGGAGAAGGTGTGGCGCGTGTCCAGCCACCCGTGGTCGAAGTGTCCGCGCTCCTCCGAGCGCCGAAGGGCGATCATCGTCACCTCCGCGCCCAGAGCTAACCGCACCCGCGGGCCCGGTCCACTACACCCATGTGGCCCTCCGGAGGGAGGAGGCGGGCGCTATGATCGGCCCCGTGGCGGTACCCAGGGTCGTCGTCGTCCAGCACGTCGCCGAGGAGCCGCCCGGGCTGGTGGAGGAGGAGCTCCGCGGCGCGGGGGCCGCGGTGGAGCTCGTGCGCGTCCACCTGGGGGAGCGGGTGCCGCGGACCGCGGCCGGCCTCAGCGGCGTCGTGGTCCTGGGGGGCCCGATGGGCGTCGGCGACCTGGGCTCGCTCCCCCACCTCGAGGACGAGCTCGCGCTCCTCGGCTCGTCGCTCGCCCTCTCCCTCCCCACCCTCGGCATCTGCCTCGGCAGCCAGCTCCTGGCGCACGCCCTGGGGGCCCGGGTGAGGCCCGGGCCGCGGCCCGAGATCGGCTGGGCGGCGCTCGAGCTCTCGGGGGTGGGGCTCGCGGATCCGCTCCTCGGCGGCCTTCCCCCGTCCTTTCCGGCGCTCCACTGGCACGGCGACGTCTTCGAGCTGCCGGCGGGCGCCGTCCACCTGGCCCGTTCCGCGCGGACCGAGAACCAGGCTTTCCGCTGCGGCCGGGCCCTGGGCCTGCTATTCCATCTCGAGGCGAGCCCGGCCCAGGTGGAGGGCATGGCCCGCGCCTTCGGCCGCGAGCTCGAGGCGGCGGGGGTGGAGGTGGCGGCGCTTCTCGCGGACACGGCGCGCTTCGCCGCCCCGGCCCAGGCTCACGGCCGCCAGGTCTTCCGTCGCTTCGCGGCGCTCGCCGCTCAAGGAGAGTCATGAGGATCGCCGTGGCCGGAGCCGGGGGCGTGGGGGCGGTCTTCGGCGGGCTCCTCGCGCACGCCGGCGTGGAGGTCTCCTTCCTGGCGCGCGGCCGGACCCTGGAGGCGATCCGGGCCCGCGGCCTGCGGGTGCAAGGCCCCTTCGGCCTAAAGGAGTCCCGGCCCTTCGCCTCGGACAGCCCGGCGGAGCTCGCGGCGCGCGGCCCGGTGGACGCGGTCCTCGTGGCCGTCAAGGCCGGCCAGGTGAAGGATCTCGCCCCGACCCTCTCCCCGCTCGTGGGGGAGGACACGGTGGTGGTGCCGCTCCAGAACGGGGTCGAGGCGGCGAGCCACCTCTCCGCCGCCCTCGGGGACCGGCCGGTGGTGGGCGGCCTCTGCCAGGTCTTCGCCTGGATCGAGGAGCCGGGGCTGGCCCGCACCACCGGCAAGCCCCTCGCCATCACCCTGGGCGAGCGGCGCGGCGGGAAGAGCCCGCGCCTCGAGCGGCTCGCAACCGAGCTGCGCCGCGGCGGCATCGAGGTCGTGGTCACGGAGGACGTGGAGGCGGCCCTGTGGGAGAAGTTCCTCTTCATCGACCCCTTCGGAAGCGTCGGGGCGGTGACCCGCTCTCCGCTCGGAGCGCTCCGGTCCGTCCCGGAGACGCGGGCCCTGCTCGTCTCTGCCCTGGAGGAGGTGGCCGCCCTGGCCCGGGCCGGCGGCGCCCGCCTCCGCGCGGACGCGGTGGCCGCCACGCTCGCGAGGCTCGACTCCCTGCCGCCGGAGTCCACCGCCTCCATGCAGCGGGACGTGATGGCCGGCCGCCCCTCCGAGCTCTACGACCAGACCGGGGCCGTGGTCCGCCTCGGCGAGGCCCGCGGAGTCGCGACGCCCACACACCGCCTCCTCCTCGCCGCGCTCCTGCCACAGGAGCGTGAGGCGCGTCGAGAGCGGCGGGATTCCTGACGGCTCTCCTCCCCTTCAGCGCCGGCCGTTCCTGGGCGCGCTCCCGCCTGCAAGCGGGTACACTCCCGCCCATGGACCCATGGAAACCGCGCGCCGGAAGCCGGCGCCTCCTTCTCCTCGGGGCGCCGCTCCTCGCCCTCTCCGCCGCGGCGTGCGGCTCCTCGGGGACGAGCTCCCCGAGCCTCCCTCCCCCCCCCGCGCTTCCGGCCTGCAGCGGCCTGCCGACCCCTCAGCCGAGCTACTTCTCCTCGACCACGAGCGCCGGCGCCCTCGAGTCGCTCCACCTCGGCACCTTCGCGGTGAACGCGGTGGCGAGCTTCGAGGTCCCCCAAGGCGTCCAGAGCGTCACCATCATAGAGCAGCAGGCGAACCCGGACGCGGCCGTGACCATCTCCCTGGAGGGCCAGACCTTCCCGAACACCGTGTTCCCCCACTCCATCACCGTGGGGAACGAGACCCTCTTCGACGCCTACACGGACGCCATCAACCCGGGCTGCAACACGAGCAACCAGTGCGGCCCGCTCACCGCGCTCTCGAGCTACTACTTCACCGAGGCCGCCTGGACGGGAGCCCTCACCATCCCGAACACCGCGGCCGCGCTCTCCTCGGTGGAGCAGAGCCCCGGGGGGGTGCCGAGCGGGATCTGGAACCTCACGGTGAGCGACTACGCGAACGAGTGCCCCGGGATCGAGAGCTGCTCGACCGTCTACGCGTACCCGCCGAGCGCGTACGACATCACCGTCCTCCTGAAGACAGCCGCTGCCGCGCCGCCGAGCCCCGTCATCTCCTCGGCCGGGACCATCGACGTCACCTTCTACCTCCTCACCGACAAGCTGGAGCAGGGCACCGCGGAGGCCGACCCGACCGTGCAGAACATGCTCGCCGCCTACGGCTCGCTCCTCTCCGGCTTCGGCCTCGCCGTGGGGAACGTGAACTTCTTGGACCTCTCCGCCGCGGTGAAGCAGGCGTACAACGGGACGGTGGACGCCACGGACGCGTCCCCCTGCGGGGAGCTCGCCCAGCTCCTCAAGAACGCGAACCCGGGGAACCAGATGAACCTCTTCCTCGTCGACACCATCACCGCCTCGGGCGTCAGCATCGGCGGCGCGCAGACGACCACGGTGGGGATCGACGGCACCATCCCCGGGCCGGCGAGCGTGGGCGGGACGGTGCAGAGCGGCGCCATCGTCTCCGTCGCAGACCTGGACGCGCTCACCGGCTGCAACGCGGCGAGCCCCCAGTACGACTCCTGCGGCTACGAGAAGGTGGCCTACGTCGCCGCGCACGAGACCGGCCACTTCCTCGGCCTCTACCACCCCACGGAGGCGGAGGGGAACTGGTTCGACCCCATCGACGGGACCGCGCTCCAGTGCCCCTGCTCGAGCTGCGCCCCGCAGGGAAGCGCCTGCCAGGACTCGAGCGGGTCGGTCTCGAACCCCTACATCATGGCCGGGAGTGACTGCTTGGGTACGCAATCCCTAGCCTGCCAGGGCGGCGACTACCTCATGTTCTGGGTGCTCTCCGGCGTCTCCGCCGGCACGACCTCCCCGGCCGAGGGGCAGGTCGTCCGGGCGAACCCGCTCGTCTACTAGGAGAACCCGCCGTGGCCCTACTCGCCATCCTGCTCTTCGCCGCCGCGCCCGCCGCCGGCGCCCCGCCGGACGCCTCGCTCCGGCAGGCCGTCGAGACCTACCTGGGCTCCATCGACACTCCGATCCCCCCGGCGCGCTGGAAGGCACTCGGGCCCGGCGCCCCGGCCGTGCTCGCCGCCGTCGCCCGCGACTCCTCCCGGCTCCCGAGCTCGCGCGCCCGGGCGGTCTCGGCGCTCGCCGAGATCGGGGGCCCGGAGGCGGTCCAGGTGGCAGAGGAGCTGGCTTTCGCCGAGGGACCGTTCGCGGTCCGGGTGGCGGCGCTGGAGGCGGTCGGCCGCGTGCTCTCGCCGGGAGAAGTCGGAGCGGCCCTCTCGCCGGTGGTGAAGGGCGCGAAGGAGGCCCGGGTCCGGGCCGCCGCCGCGCTCGCCCTCGCCCGGCACGGGACGGCGGGCGACTGCGCCCTCGTGAGGGCCCAGGCCGAGGCGGAGGCCGGAAACGACCGGCTGCGCTACGCCCGGGCGCTCGCCGCCTGCGGCGACTAGGGGGCGGGCGCGGCCGCCGCCCTCGCCTCTAGAGGGTGTCCCAGGCGTAGCCCTCGCTCTCGAAGGCGTGGTTGGCGAGCGACTTCACGAGGTCGTCGTCGTTGTCGTCGATGCGGTTCACGTTGCTGCGCATGCGGCGGCGCGCGCGGCTCGAGAACACGCCCAGGATCTCGAGCTCCCGGCCCGCTCCCTTCTCCCCCTTCTCCTCCACGGCGGAGTTCACGCGGGAGAGGACGCAGGAGAGGACGAACAGGTCGATGAGGATGTCGGCGAGGCGCTTCGTCGCGAACTGCTTCCCGACGATCTGGCCGCCGTGCTTGCGCAGGATGCGGTCGGCGGCGGCGGCGAGGTCGCGCGTGCCCTCCTCCACCACCTGGGCGGCGTCCTTCACCTCCGGGTGGAGCAGGGTGAAGGCGCGCTTCTCCCCCACCAGGCCGGTGGCGATGGAGGCGCGGCGCCGCGCGTACCCGGAGAGCACCCCGAACCCCTTGATGGGGTCGGCGACATTCCGGACGGCGGTGGCGAGCTCCTTGAGCTGGGCGCCCACGTCGTTCATGGCCGTGAGGGCGATGAAGAGCCGGAGGATCTCGTTCGTCCCCTCGAAGATCCGGTTGATGCGGCTGTCCCGGATGGCGCGCTCGTAGGGGAGCTCCCGCATGTAGCCGCTGCCGCCGGCGATCTGCAGCGCCTCGTCGGCGGTCCGCCACAGGGCCTCGGTGGAGAAGACCTTGGAGATGGCGGCCTCCACGGCGTAGTCCTCGTACCCCTGGTCGATGAGCCCGGCCACCATGCTCACCACCGACTCGGCCGCGAAGCAGTCCACCACCATGAGACCGACCTTTTCCTGCACCATGCCGAACTCGGCGATGGCGCGGCCGAACTGGTGGCGATCCTTCGCCTGACGCGAGGCCAAGGCGATGAGCTTCTTCATCCCGCCCACCGATCCGCCGCCGAGGCCGGTGCGGCCGGCGTTCAGGATGCGCATGGCCGCCTTGAATCCCTGCCCGAGCTCGCCGAGCACGTGGTCGCGGGGCACGCGCACGTCGGAGAAGGTGACGGTGGTGGTGGAGCTCGCCCGGATGCCCATCTTGTCCTCGTGGGCCCCGGTCGAGACCCCGGGCATGTCGCGGGTCACGAGGAAGGCCGTCATGGCGGCCTTGTGCTCGCCGGTCTTCACCTCCGGCGTCTTGGCGAAGACCGTGAAGAAGTCGGCCATCCCCCCGTTCGTTATCCAGATCTTCTCCCCGTTCAGGATCCAGTCGTCCCCGTCGCGGCGGGCGGTGGTGCGCACCGCGGCCGCGTCCGAGCCGGCCCCGGGCTCGGTGAGGCAGAAGGCGGCGATGCGCTGGCCGCTCGCGAGCTCCGGCAAGAAGCGCTCCTTCTGGGCGTCCGTCCCGAAGAGGAGGAGGCCGCGCATCCCGATGGAGCTGTGCGCCCCGATGGTGAGGGCCACCGAGGAGTCGTACTGGGCCACCTCCTGCAGGACGCGCGAGTAGGCGGCAGAGCCGAACCCCAGTCCCCCGTACGCCTCCGGGATGACGAGCCCGAAGAGGCCGAAGGACCGGAGCTCGTCCACGAAGGAGGAGGGCATCTCCCCCGACCGGTCCCATTCGCGGAAGTCCTTCTCCCGGCCGGAGACGAGCCTCCGCACCGAGGCGAGCACCTCCGCGAGCGTCTCCTTCTCGGCCCGCTTCATCTCCGGGAAGGGGATGACGATCTCCTCCTCGATCTCCCCCAGGCACAGGGACTGGACGAAGCTCGCGCTCTTCTTGTCGGCCACGGGGCGCCTCCTGATTTTGGAATCGGAATGATGACGCATTGCAGCAAAGAGCGCAACGGGAGCGCCGGAACGGGAGCGCCGGGAGGCGGGCGCCGTGGGCCGGGCGGGACGAGCGGGTGGGGGTCTTGCGGGCGGGAGACGAAAGGCGGCGACGGA
>Ga0335078_10007429_pt1 | contig 16246 bp, 11 predicted proteins | sample Lox_Sample_32_FD_206711 | JGI IMG/M metagenome (GOLD analysis project Ga0335078, IMG submission 206711) | Soil microbial communities from Loxahatchee National Wildlife Refuge, Florida, United States - Lox_Sample_3.2 | ecosystem: Environmental > Terrestrial > Soil > Wetlands | place: USA...
CCATCCGCGAGGGCGACATGATCCACATTGATATCAACCAGCGCCTGCTGGAGGTCGAGTTGAGCGACTCGGCCTTGAAGCAGCGCCTGGCCGAGTGGAAGCCGCAGCCGCCACGCTACCCCACCGGTGTATTCGCCAAGTACGCGGCCCTGGTGTCCTCCGCCAGCGAGGGAGCCGTCACGAGGCCGGCAAAACTGTAGCGACCTCCGATTCGAATTCAGAGTAGCGGGCCACGGCCGGGACCAGCCGGCCGCGAAGCGATTACCTCCGAACTCCAGGCCACAAACAGAAGGAGACTGCATCTGTCCGGGCGCGATGCCACAGCCCGCCGCAGCCAAGTCCCTGGCATTATGAGTTGTCATAGCTGCCTTGTGGACGGGGCTATGTTATTCCATATGTAAAATAGGCCATACCGTATGTAAGCTGTTGATGGCAAAAGGCTGTCTATTTTGGTCGAGTGATTGCCATGTCTATCAAGGTTTCGTTTCGGGAGAGACCAGGTTCCTACGCTGTTTTTCGTCTTCTTTAAAGCTTGAAAGTTAGGAAGTGCCGTCGTGGCGGGTTTCTTGTTCCCGTCGGCGGCGATGTACTTCACCTTAAACGGAGGATGTTCCCCATGCGGTTCTCGAAGCTGATTGCGTGCCTGCTGTGTGTACTGTGTGTAGGGAGCGCTCAATTCCTATCGGCGCAAGCCGTGGATACCGGAACAATCGCGGGCGTGGTCACCGACCAGTCCGGCGCAATTTTGCCCGGCGCCGCAGTCACGATAACCGACGTGACCACCGGCAACTCTCGGGCCACCACCACCAATGAAACGGGACGTTACATCTTCGTGAATGTGACGCCGGGCACGTACGATATGTCCTTCGCGAAGGCCGGGTTTTCGACTACCAAAGCCCCAGGGCAACAGGTGAAGGTAGGCCTCTCGCTTGCCGTCAACATCTCCCTGAAGATTGGTGGGACCTCAGAGGTGGTCGAGGTTACGGCGGCTGGGGTGGAGTTGCAGACGAGCAACGCAACGGTCGGCAATGACATAACCGGTGTGGCTTTGAGTGCGCTGCCTAGCCTGGGCCGCGACGTCAGCACGTTTATCACCTTGCAGCCTGGCGTGAGCCCGGACGGCAGCGTCGCCGGAACCGTGGTGGACCAGAGCAGCTTCATGCTGGATGGCGGTAACAACACCAATGACATGGATGGCAGTATGCAGGTGTACACGCCAAGTTATGCTGGCGATCCCACCGGCGGCCTGATCGCCAATCCGAACGGCAACTTTGCCGCTTCGGGTCCGACCGGCGTGATGCCAACTCCAGCCGACAGCGTGGAAGAGTTCAAGGTGGGTACTACCAATCAGACTGCCGACTTTAATAACTCATCCGGAATGCAGGTGACAGTGGTCACCAAGCGCGGCAGCAACAACTGGCATGGCACGGCCTATGACTACTATCTAGACAACAACTTTGACGCAAATACCTGGGACAACAACTTAGTGGGTACTCCCTTGGCGAGCTTCCACTACAGCCGTTTCGGGGGCGCAATTGGCGGTCCGCTCGTCCCCAAGGACGTGCTGGGAGGCAAGACTTATTTCTTCGCTAATTACCAGGGCTTCCGCTGGCCCAATTCGCAAACCATCGAGCGAATCGTTCCCAGCGACGATATGCGCAATGGCATTCTGACGATTGGCGGGACGCAGTACAATCTCAACACTCTGGACCCGCGGGGCATCGGTATTGACCCCGTGGTGCAGTCCATGTGGAACCAGTACATGCCAGAGGGTAACGATACTACCTGCGGAGCTCAGGTTGGCAGCCGCTGTGACGGTATCAACTCCATCGGCTTCAAAGCCAACATGTCGGTCCCGCAGAACGACAATTTTGGCGTAATTCGCATAGACCACTCCTTCGGCGCCAAGTGGGCGTTCAACTCCAGTTACCGCTACTACCATTTGACTCGCGCCACCGCCGATCAGATTGACATCGGAGGGTTCTTCTCGGGCGACAAGCTGGGTGTGCCGACCGCCCTTTCCAGCCGGCCGCAAGTGCCCTGGTACCTCGTGGCTGGCCTGACCACGATCATCAACTCGCACTTGACGAATGATTTTCACTATAGCTTCCTTCGCAACTGGTGGGCATGGACCACCAGCGGCGCCCCGCCCCAGGCCGCTGGATTGGGGGGAGCGCTGGAACCGCTGGGCGAACAGCATTACCAGGTTCTTGCTCCATTCAACATCAACACCCAGCAGACCCGCACCCGCTTCTGGGATGGAAAAGACAACTTCTTCCGTGACGACATGACGATGCTGAAGGGCAACCACCTGTTTCAGTTTGGGGGCCAATATCAGCGAAACTGGAACTATCATCAACGCACCGACAACGGCGGGGGAATCAATTACTACCCGGTTTATCAACTTGGAGACGCGAGCGGTGCGGGCCTGGTAAATATGGGCTTATTGCCGGCTGCGATCTCCAGTTCCACCACATATAGCCGGTACGCTGCTGCGATTCTTGGCATCGTGACCGATTCCCAGATTGCGTATACCCGCTCGGGGAACGATCTGACCCTCAATCCGCCCCTCACGCCCGCTCAGGATAAGAGCACCATTCCTTACTACAACGTGTATTTCAGTGACAGCTGGCATATGAAACCGTCCTTGACCCTGACCTATGGTTTGGGCTGGACGCTGGAAATGCCTCCGGTGGAGGAAACCGGCAAACAGGTTGAGTTGGTAGATGAAGCGGATCAGCCGATTGACCTCAAGACCTATCTGGCGCGCCGCAAGGCCGCCGCGTTGCAGGGACAGGTTTACAACCCGATCGTGGGCTATTCCCTGGTGGGAAACACCGCGAACGGGCTAAAGTATCCCTACCTCCCATTCTATGGATCATTCAGTCCGCGCATCGCGGTGGCGTGGAATCCAGATCTGGGCGACCGCCTGGGTGGCAAGAACACGGTCTTTCGTGGCGGCTACGGTCGAATCTATGGCCGCCTGAACGGCGTGGATCTGGTTTTGGTGCCCCTCCTGGGCACCGGCTTGATCCAGCCGGTTCAGTGCCGTCTGGCACTCAATACCAACGGTGGGCAATGCGGCCCCCAGACTCCCGACCTCAATACCGCCTTCCGCATCGGTGTTGACGGCAACACGGCGCCCTTGGCGGCAGCAAGTCCGACTCTTCCCCAACCTCTATACCCTGGCGTCAACAACGTGGCGGCAGCCGCCGGCGAGGCGCTGGATCCCCACTTCCGCCCCAACTCGGTGGACTCGTTTGACTTTACCATTCAGCACCAGTTCAATTCGAAAATCACGCTGGAAGTCGGGGCCATCAGCCGCTGGATCCATAACGAATATCAACCCATCAACATCAATGCTGTGCCGTACATGATGACGTTGGGTGGGCAGGCGTTTTCCGCTGCTTATGCCAACGTAGAAAAAGCCATGGGTTGCGCAACTTCGGCAGCGACCTGCGCGGCCAACGCTGCGGCGAGCGTGGTCCCAACAGTCGCTCCTCAGCCTTTCTTCGAGACGGCGCTGGCGGGAACCGGCTATTGCAGCCCCGGGAACTGCACTGCGACGGTCATCAACAACGAGCTGCAGAACTTCTACAACCAGCGGGTCTGGGACCTGTGGTCTGACCTCGACCAGGGCGGCACTGCTCCTGGCTTCAATTTCCCGCGGAGCATGTTGAACTCGCCGATTCCCGGTTCCGCCCCTTGCCCGGGATCGTCGGATCCGACGCCTTGCGGCGCCAACGGACAAATGTCAGGCGGTGTAGGAGTCAATGCCAGTATCGGCCATGGAAACTACAATGCCGGGTTCGTCTCGCTGAAGGTAGGCGATTGGCATGGAATTACCTCGCAGCATAACCTGACCTGGAGCAAGGCCCTTGGGACCGGCGCCTTTGTCCAGGCCACCAGCGAATACACTGCCAACGACCCCTTCGACCTCAACAATATGTACGGAGTCCAGGATTTCGACCGCACCTGGGTGTATAACGGCTTTCTGGTGTACGAAGCCCCATTCTTCAAGGGGCAACACGGAGTGGCCGGGCGCGTCCTGGGTGGGTGGACGTTCTCGCCGCAGTGGTCGGTGGGTAGCGGTGCGCCCATCTGGTGCAACACCAATACCGGCGGAGACTTCGTCTCAGGTGCCGGCGGACAGGAGTTTGGCGCCGGGGACGGCGAGAACTTTGTGAACAATGCCAACTGCCTGCAAACTACCAAGTATACCGGCGGCAACTCGGTACACCTCCTTGGGCCCGGCAATCCCAACCTCTTCGCTGATCCATCGGCGGTTTATGCCACTGTCCGGCCTCCGATCTTAGGCATTGACACCAGGACCGGCGGTCTGGGCCAGTTCCGCGGCCTGCCTTACTGGAATATTGACTTCGCCGTTAGAAAGAGAGTGGATATCACGGAGCGGGTGAACGCTGAGGTCAGCTTCACCTTTACCAACGTCCTCAACCACAACCAGCTCCTGGATCCGATCCTTGATATCACCAGCCCAGGTAGTTGGGGTTCAATCACGGTGCAGGGTAATATTCCTCGGCAGATGGAGTTTGGCTTCCGAGTCAGCTTCTAGTAAATGCGATTACCGCCCGGAGGCAGGCAACTGCATCCGGGCTTTTTCTTTTGGTGGGAAGGGAGTCTGCGTCACCGGGTGTCTAAACTGTACGGTTTATTCAGCATGCCGAGGGCTGCCTTCAGTTCCTCCGGCTTGAACCCGAAGGGCCCGGGCTTGCTCTTGTAGGCCACGCGGCCGTGGGCATCTATCAGGTACATGCGATCGGGCCAGCCGGTATAGGCCTTCTCCACCCTGTTCTCGAATCCATCAATAAGGGCGGGGAACTTAATGCCCAGCTTGCGCACGCAGGTTCCGGCGATCTCTTCCCGCCCGGCTTCATCTTTGGGGCTGGCGAAGACTACCTTGTCTTTGATGTTGCTTTCCATCTGCCAGACATCGCTGGGATGCGCCTCCAGGATGTAAACCGCATAAAACGCCACGCGATTGCCGTATTGCTCGTAGAGTTTATTGAGGGCGGGAACCTCCCGCCGGAAAGGCGGTCAAGTGTAACTGCCGAACACGAGCACAACCGGCTGGTGCGCGGTGAGAGCGGCGAGTTCCACCGTGCCGCTCTTATCCTGCTTCATGAGCGTAAAATCGGGGGCCGGATCGCCGATCCGGAGATAGCCGGCTCGGGCATGGGTCCACAAAGTCTCAAAAGGGAAGAGCAGGAACACCACCGGCCCCGGCATGTGCGACATCACCCGCCCGAAGACCTCCGGCGGCTGCTTCATGGCGTGCCAAATGTAGCCGGCAAACGAGGCGTAGCCGATCACCACGATCGCCACGAGGATGAACAGCCAGCGGCGCTGCGAGCGGCTGAGGCTTGGCATGACCGACAGGATAGCATTCCGGGCAGCCATCGCCGCCATGAGGAGTACGAAGGCTCACGAAGGAAAACCCAGGTACTGGTTTACAAGAATTCCAGGAACGAGTCCGCCACCTCGGCGCCGCCGTTATTGGCGACCCGGACCGCATGACGTTCCACGTTTTTCATCAGGCCATCCAGATAGTCCCGCGAGTCAGAGACGCTCACCACTCCCAGCGTGGCCTGGTTCCACAACCCGTTCGCGTCCAGCTCCGCGACGGCTATGTTGAACTTGGCGCGCAGGCGGTCTTTCAGGCTGCGCACCACCTGGCGTTTGTCTTTCAGAGATTGTGCGTGCTCAATACGCAATTCAAGGGTAAGGAAGGCAATCATGTGGGCTGCCGGCTCCCAGCCGTTGGGCACGCTCTTGGGCTCGCGCGGAAGCGGTTGACCAGGCTGCGGAACCCCCCGCCGCAGGAAGCGCCCCCCTAAGCTGAGAGCTAAGAGCTGAAAGCTCTATACCATCACTTCCGCGGCCACGCGCTCGGTCACGAAGGCCTCGATGACGTCGCCCACTTTGATGTCGCCGTAGTTGGCGATAGCGATGCCGCACTCCATGCCGTTGCGCACTTCATTGGCATCATCTTTGAAGCGCCGCAGTGAGCCGATCTTGCCTTTGAAGATCACCACGTTATCGCGCAGCAAGCGCACTTCCGAGTCGCGCTTGATTAGGCCGTCGGCCACCCGGCAACCGGCCACGGTGCCAACTTTGGGGATGCGGAAGGTCTCCAGCACCTCGGCGCGGCCCTGGTAGGTTTCCTTGATCGTGGGCTCGAGCAGGCCGCTCATAGCGCGCTTGATCTCATCCTGCAGTTCGTAAATGATCGAGTGCAGGCGGATGTCCACTTTCTCCTGCTCGGCCAGTTCCTGGGCCTTGCGCTCCGGGCGCACGTTGAAGCCGATGATGATGGCGTTCGACGCCGAGGCCAGCAGCACGTCGCTTTCGGTGATGGCGCCCACGCCCGAGCGCAACACCTTCAGCCGGACCTTGTCGTTCGAGAGCTTGCCCAGCAGGTCGCTCAACACCTCCACCGAGCCCTGCACGTCTCCCTTGAGAATGATGTTGAGCTCCTTGATGCCCGCGCTCTTGATCTGCTCCGCCAGGCCTTCCAGGGAAACTCGCGAACTCTTGGCCAGGGTGGCCTCGCGCGCCTTCTGCTCGCGATATTCAGAGATGCCGCGCGCCTTGTCGCGGTCCACCACCACCACGAACTGATCGCCCGCCTGGGGCAAGCCTTCCATGCCCAGGATCTCCACCGGAGTGGAAGGCGGAGCTTCCTGCAGCTGCGCGCCGCGGTCGTCGAGCATGGCGCGCACTTTGCCGTACACGTTGCCCACAACGAAATTATCGCTGGTGTGCAAGGTTCCGTTCTGCACCAGAACTGTGGCCACAGGGCCGCGTCCGCGGTCGAGTTTGGCCTCGAGCACCACGCCCGTAGCCGGACGGTCGGGCGTGGCTTTCAGCTCCTGCAGATCAGCCACCAGGCAGATCATCTCCATCAGCAGATTCAGATTGGTCTTCTGCTTGGCCGAAACATCTACAAACACGGTGGTACCGCCCCAGTCTTCCGGCAGCAGGCCGCGGTCGGCGAGCTGCTTCTTGACCCGGTCGGGCAGGGCATCGGGCTTGTCAATCTTGTTCACGGCCACAATGATCGGTACTTCGGCCGCATGAGCGTGATCAATGGCCTCGAGCGTCTGCGGCATTACGCCATCATCGGCCGCCACCACCAGCACCACGATGTCGGTGGCCTTGGCGCCGCGCGCGCGCATACGGGTGAAGGCTTCGTGGCCGGGGGTATCGAGAAATACGATCTGGCGGCCGTAGGCGGGCGAGTCGCTGTCCTGAATCGCGACCTTGTAGGCGCCAATGTGCTGGGTAATGCCGCCGGCTTCGCCCTCGGCGACATTGGTCGAGCGAATCGAATCGAGCAGCGTGGTTTTGCCATGGTCCACGTGGCCCATGATGGTGACTACCGGCGGGCGCGGCACCGCTTCCGAGGCTGCGCCTTCTTCGCCGGCGGCCGCTTCGGAAATATCTTTCGCCGCCTGCTCTTCGAAGCTGATGACGTTGGTCTCTGCTCCGAAAAAGCGGGCCATCTCGCTGGCCAGTTCAGCGTCGAGGGTCTGGTTGATGGTGGCGAAGACACCCTTGGCCAGCAGCCGCGCGATCAGGTCCTTGGCGCGGATGTCGAGTTTTTCGGCAAGGTCCTTGACGCTGATGCCCTCCGTGATGGTAATGCTGCGCGTAATCGGCATCGGCTCGCTGGGCAGCACCATGCGCGGTGGCGGCGTGTAGCCCTTCATCGGGCCTTCTTTTATGCCCCGCGGCACGTAGCGCTGGCCGGGCCGCCGTGCCGGAGCACCGGGACGGCTGCCGGGGCGCGCCGGACCCGGAGGAGGCAAGCCGGGGCCGACTCCGAGCGGGCGCGCGCCGGTGGGGGACTGGCGCGTGGGATGCATGGGCCGCCGCTCGCCGGGACGCAGAGGCGGGCGAGGCGTGGGCGCCGCCGGACGCGGCCGCTGGAATATTGGCTGGCCGGGGACGGGACGGCCGGGCACAGAACGCCCTTGCATCGGGCGGGCCGCCGAGGTGCTCGGAGATGGCGCGCCGGAAGAAGCCGCTGGGGCGCTGGGCCGAATGGGTGCTTTGTACACCGGGCGCGGGCCGGTTTGCGGCATGATCACGCGCGGAGCCGGAGAGCTGGGCGCGGCCGGGGCCGCCGGTCTGGCCGCGACCGGCGCCGGAGTGACCGAGGCCGCCGGCGGAGCTGCCGCCGGAGGCGGTGCGGGGCGCTGAATTACGGGCGCTGCCGGCGGAGCGGCGCTCACCGGCGGTGGCGCCAAAGGCGCCGGGGCTGAAACCGCCGGCTTGACGGGCGCAGCCGGCGCGGGCGGCCTCGGCGGAGAGGCCGCCGCAGGCTTAACCGGCGGCGGCACAGCCGCAGGCGCAGGCTTGGTTTGAACTGGCGCGGGTGGAGGCGCGGCCGGGCGCGGAGGCGCGGGCGGCGTGGCTGGCGCCTGAGCCTGCGGCTTGCGCAACAGGTTCAGAACATCGCCCGGCTTGGAAATGTGTGAGAGATCTACCTTGGTCTTGATTTCAGAGCCACTCTCGCCGCGGCCCGCGCGCGTGGACTTGGCAGCCTGCGCCTCGCCGGCCTTGCGGAAATGCTCCCGCACCTTCTCGGCTTCGTGGTCTTCCAGTGAACTGGAGTGCGTCTTCTTTTCCGTGACTCCGACTTCAGCCAGCACATCGAGAATCGCCTTGCTCTTGACTTCCAGTTCTCTGGCCAGATCGTTGATTCGAATCTTACTCATCCGCCCTTCCGTGCCTCCGCTCTCCCGCTAAGTCTTCATGTCAACCTCACGGTGTCTGTGTGCGCCTTACTGCGAAACCCTACTTGTCGTCCTCGGCGGCTGCCGGTTCTTCGGGCTCGCCAGTGCTCTCGGTGGAGGCTGCCTCTTCCTCGGCAGCCGTTAAAGCCGTCTCCCCGGCAGCTGGATCGCCCTCTGCGGAGACTGGAGTCTCCTCTGCGGGCGCCGCTTCTTCGGCCGCCTGCTGCGGCTCTTCTGTCGCTTCAGCTGCTGGCGCTTCCGCCGCCGCTTCCGGCTCCTCCGCGGCTGCTTCGGCAGCCTCGGCCGCGCCGCCGCCCTCCAGGTTGGAGAAGTAATTATTCACCGCCAGGCTTATTTTTTCCACCGTCTTGGGCCCGATTCCCTCGATCGCCTCCAACTGCTCCGGCGTCATGTCAGCCAGTGCTTCCACCGTGCTGATGCCGGCCGCGCTCAACTTCTCGATCAGGCCCTCACCCAGCCCGGCAACGCTCTCCAGCGGAGTAGCCGTAGGCGCAACCAGCGCCGACATCTGCTGCTCCACCTCCTGCCGCTTTTCTTCTTCGCTCTTGATGTCAATCTTCCAGCCCAGCAGCTTGGCCGCCAGGCGGACGTTCTGTCCCTTCTTGCCGATGGCCAGGGAAAGCTGGCTGTCATCCACTACTACTTCGAGGTGCTTTTCACCTTGATCGAGCACCGTGACCCGGCTCACTTTGGCCGGCTGCAGCGCCTTTTCCGCGAAGGTCACCGCATCTTCGTGGTACTCGATAATGTCAATCTTTTCCCCGCGCAGCTCGCGGATGATGGATTGCACCCGCATGCCCTTCATGCCCACGCAGGCGCCCACCGCATCAACGTCTTTATCTTTCGACATGACTGCGATCTTGGTGCGCTCCCCGGCCTCGCGGGCAATGGCGCGAATCACCACCGTGCCGTCGTAGATTTCCGGAACTTCCGTCTGGAACAGGTGCTGCACCAGTTCCGGCGCGGCCCGCGATACCACCACTGCCGGCCCCTTCGAGGCTTTTTCCACCCGCGCAATCACCACCCGCACGCGCTCGCCCATGGCGAACGACTCCAGCCGCGACTGCTCCTTGCGCGGCATGCGCGCTTCCGCCTTGCCGATATCGAAGATCACGTCCGGGCCTTCGATGCGCTTCACCGTGGCGTTCACGATCTCGCCCACCCGCCCGATGTACTCGTTGTAAACCGTATCGCGCTCCGCCTCGCGCACCTTCTGGAAGATCACCTGCTTGGCCAGTTGCGCCGCAATGCGCCCCAGAATGCCCTCGGTGGGCTTCGGAATACGCATCTCCCCGCCCACTTCCAGGCTGGGGTCCACTTTGCGCGCCTCTTCCAGCGTCACCTGCAGCAGCGGGTCTTCTACCTGCTCCGGGCTTTCCACCACCGTCCGCACCGCAAAAGCGCTGATCTTGCCGCTCTCTTTATCCAGCTCAGCGCGCAGATTTTCCTGGGTCTTGTAGTACTTGCGCGTGGCCACCACAATCGCGTCTTCCACCGCGTTGACTACAATTTGCGGATCAATGCCCTTTTCTTTGCTCAGAGCATCAATCGTGTTGTAGAGCTCGCTTGGCATAGGAAAACCACTTGCAAATCTGATGCTCGGGTAATTTTGTAATATGAAAACTGGAGAAACTGACCCAGCGCTCCGTCCCGAATCACCCTCCGGAAGCTCTCAGATTACAAAATTGCCCAATTACCAAATTCCCTAGATCTCCGGCACCAGATTGGCCTTCTCCACGTTGGCCAATTCAATGTCCAGCTTCTGCGCCGGCTGGCTGCCGTCTTTTTGCTTCTTCTGGACCGCGCCCAGCTCAAGCGTCAGGCGGCCGCCGCTAAAGCGCCGCAGCCTGCCTTCAAAGTGGCGATTACCGTTCACCGGTTGCCGGGTGGTGAGCTTCACCAGGCTTCCGGTGAAGCGCTCATAGTCTCCCGGCCGAACCAGTTTGCGGTCCAGTCCCGGCGAAGAAACCTCCAGCACATACGACCCGCCGGGCACCACCTCCTCAACGTCGAGAATGGTTCCCACTTCGCGGCTCAGGTTGGCGCAGTCCTCGTGCGTGACCCCGCCGTACTGGTCCGTTAGCCCGGCGTGCGCTTCCGCCGCCTGGGCGCCACCAACTGCGGTCCTGTCAATGACAATGCGCAGCCGGCGGGAGTTGCCCCCGCCGCGCATTTCCACATCTAGCACTTCCAGCCCGCTCGAGGCCGCTACCCGCTCCGCGATCTCCCGCACTTTGTCAATCTCAAGTGCCATGTAGCCAATGACTTAGCAGGCTGTGGCGCAGTCCAAGGCGAACCCGAAACTAAAAAGTGGGCTTGCGCCCACTGGTGTGTCTCGCCAAATGCTGGTAACTACACAACAGTTTCAAAACCCTAATATACGCCCTGTATGGCCAAAAAACAAACGCCCGGATGCGTGCCCATTCGTTGTTCGGCAGCCCCAAAATGCAGCCCATCCGAGAACTGAGAACCGCTTCCCGGGAACTGATCTCCAACAAATGAAAACTGAAATTGAGCACCCCACAGAAGCTGTTTCCGCGTACAGGTTTCAGACCCTTGCGAGTCCCCTGCCAACCTGATCTCCGCCGGAATTATTCCGCCTGCTAAAATAGAACCTCATCCCGCTGGCGTGAGACAACTATGATTCATTTTCCTGTCCCCGAGGCTCTCACCTTCGATGACGTATTGCTGCTTCCCGCCCGCTCCGATGTCGTACCCGCCCGCGCCAATACTCAGACCCAGCTTACGCGCAACATCCGGCTGAACATTCCCATCATCAGCGCCGCCATGGATACGGTCACCGAGTCTCATATGGCCATCGCGCTGGCGCAGCAGGGCGGCCTGGGCATCATTCACCGCAATCTTTCCATCGAGCAGCAGGCCAACGAAGTGGATAAGGTCAAGCGCTCGGAGAGCGGCATGATCGTGGATCCCGTCACCATGTCGCCCGACGATAAAGTTTCCGACGCGCTCGAGGTCATGCGCAAGTACAAGATTTCCGGCGTTCCCATTACCCAGCAAGGCAAGCTGGTCGGCATCCTTACCAACCGCGATCTGCGCTTCGAGAGCCGCTTCGATATTCCCATCCGCCAGGTCATGACCAAGGAAAATCTGATCACCGTTCCGGTGGGCACCACGCTCGAAGATGCGGAAGAAATTCTCCATCAGCATCGGGTGGAAAAATTGCTGGTGGTCGATGACCACTACATGCTCAAGGGCCTGATCACGGTTAAAGACATTCAGAAGAAACTGAAGTATCCCAACGCCGCCAAGGATTCTCACGGCCGCCTGCGAGTGGGCGCGGCCATCGGCGCGACCGGCGATTTTCTGGAGCGCGCGCAGGAAATGGCGCGGGCCAAAGTGGACGCGCTGGCCATTGACAGCGCCCATGGCCACTCCGGCCGGGTGCTCGAAGCCATCAAGGTGATTAAATCCAAGCTGCCGGAGGTGGACCTGATCGCCGGCAACGTCGGCACCTTCGACGGCGCCTGTGAACTCACTCGCGCCGGCGCGGACTCCATCAAGGTCGGCATCGGCCCCGGCTCCATCTGCACCACGCGCGTGGTGACCGGCGCCGGCGTGCCCCAGATGACCGCTATCGCCGAGGCTTACCGCGCCACCAAAGACGCCGCAGTCCCCATCATCGCCGATGGCGGCATCAAGTATTCGGGCGACATCACCAAGGCCCTCGCCGCCGGCGCCAGCGCCGTCATGATCGGCTCCATGTTCGCCGGTACCGACGAAAGTCCCGGCGAGCTGATTCTCTACCAGGGCCGCAGCTTCAAGTCCTATCGCGGCATGGGCTCCATCGGCGCCATGGCCGCCGGCTCCAGCGAGCGTTACTTCCAGACCACCGAAGGCGAAGCCTCTGCCGCCATGACCGGCCCCAGCGACGACGCCAACCGCCTGGGCAAACTGGTGCCCGAAGGCATCGAGGGCCGCGTGCCCTATCGCGGCTCGGTCGCCATGATCGTTCACCAGATGGTCGGCGGCCTGAAGTCCGGCATGGGCTATTGTGGCTGCGCCACCGTCCCTGAACTCTTGCAGAAGGCGCGCTTTGTGCGCATCAGCGTGGCCGGATTGCGCGAGAGCCACGTCCACGACGTGGTTATTACCCGCGAAGCCCCCAACTATGCGGCGGAATAAGCCCCGCGAGGCCGCCGCTTGACCTCTGCCCGCAAGGAAATCTGGAAGGCGTGGATTCCCGCCCTCATCTGGCTGGGAGTCATCGTTCTCGAATCCACCAACCTGGGCTCGGCCGAGCACACCTTCCGCTATCTTTATCCCTTATTCCATTTTCTGTTCGGCATGGATCGCGCCCGCTTTTTGGTCTGGAACCATGCCCTGCGCAAAACCGGCCACGTGGTCGGCTACAGCGTACTCAGCTGGCTGCTCTTCCGCGCCTGGCGCGCCACCATTCCCGTGGGTGGCAGGCGGGTGCCCCTTCGACAAGCTCAGGGCAGGCCCTCGCCCGCCAGCAAGGCTCACACTGAGGAGCCAGCGCCCTTGCCCGCTGGCGGTGCCTCCCCGGACCTCCGCCTTCTCCCGCCCCGCTGGTCTTTCGCCTGGGCCCGCGTCTCTTTCCTTATGACCGCGCTGGTCGCCAGCCTCGACGAGTGGCACCAGAGCTACCTGCCCTCGCGCACCGGCCGCTGGCAGGATGCCGTCCTCGATAGCTGCGCCGCCCTCGCCGCCCAGCTCCTGCTCTGGCTGTTCCTGTCCAGGTCGTCGAACTGACTCCGCCGCCTTTGCGGGAAGCGGGAATGAAAGTGGGTGGGCATGGCTTTCAGCCATGCCACTACCGGCGTCAACTCCGTGGCGGCGCCCATAGAGCGCAACGGAAAACAACTCATTCCCCCGCCCCGCCTGGCCGATAAACCTTGATCCAGTGCGTCCTCACCCTCGCCCGAATCCGCTCGCCCCTCGAATCGCTGACAATCGCCTTTGACTCCTGCACCGGCATATGGCAGCCGACGCAGCCGCCGGCAATCCTGGCTCCCGCCTTCGAGAACAGGCCGCAGTCCTGCATCTTGTGGCAGCTCAGGCACCGGCCGGAAAACGCCGCCGCATCGCGCTGCGGCTGATGAACATCATGGCAGGTGGAACATGTCATTGCCGCCGACTGGTAACACCGGCTCTTCTTCAACAGCGCAACCTGGCCGCCGTGCACATCAATCTGCGCGTTGGGATCGGACCGGTCGGGGTCCAGGTACTCATCCAGCGGCTGCCCCGGCACGTAGGAAAAGGCGGCTGCAATCGGGTAGCGCATGCCCGCGTGGCACTGCGCGCAAACCTCCACCTGGCGGTCGCGCCCGAGCTTCGCCGGATTCACGATGGCTTCTGCCGCATTGCCCGCCCAATCCGGCTGGTGCCGCGCCACATGCTCGCGCCCCGGCCCATGGCACCTTTCGCACGCGATGCCCAGCACCAGGCTGGTCTTGTTGTAGCGATTGTCCAGTTGCGAGTCCGTCAGCAGCTCGGCGTAAGAGGCGTGACACTCCAGGCAGCGCCCCACCACCGGCCGGTCAAAATTGGCATCGCCGTCTTCGTAGCCCGGGCTGTTGACCCATTGCTTCACCTCAACCCAGTAAGAAACGGGAAGCTGAAAAAGCCGGTCGCCTTTCCAGTAGAGATAGGTTTGCCCCTTTCTCCCTGAACCGACAACCAGATCAATGGGCGCCGTTTGCGTGGTTGTATCCGGAGCAACTCCCCAGATCGCGGTCTCGTAGAACTGGCCGCCCTTGGCCTCCATGCGGAAACGCAGCCCCGGATTCGACGTGCTGAGAATGTTTGCGCCGGCAGCAAATGTGCCGGCGATGGAGTCCGCCGTGGCTTCTCGCGAGCTCAAGTGGTGGGCTGTCCGGAAAAAGGATTCGAGCTTATCCCGGTGACACGAGCCGCAGACTTCATCGCCGGCATACTGATCACGAGCAACCGGCTTTTTTGTGTTCTGCAAATCAAAGCTCGCATAACGCAGTTTGTGCCCTGTGCTTTGGGCTGAAAGCTCAGAAAGAGTCCCGGGCATCAGCCAAAGCCAGGCCGCCAGCCCCGCCGCCATCGCCGAAATAGATCGCCTTCCAGCCATATCTGCAGTCGCGCCCCACGGGCGCCCAGGCAAAGGTCATTCCTTCTTCATTTGGGCGTCTCAGCCGTCAGCAACTTCACAAATTCGTCATAAAAACGCTGCCGGTCGAGATCTACCTCAATCTCTACCGGCTGCACGGCGATCTTTGGCCGATCTCCCATCACCCAGGTAAGGACACTGCCGTAGCCTGCGCCACGGTCCAGGTCCACATCCATGAAACGTGTTTCCCTTCGGGTAATCACGCTGGGGTCGAGCCATGCCACCGCCGCCAGTTCGTCCCACAGATAGTTGTACTCGCCGGTCAGATGAGAATACTTGCCGATGTAACGCGCCGCCGCAGAGTCGCCCGCTTTAACCCGGTTGATGAGTTGCAGGTTCAGATTGGTCTTCACCGAGATATCGACCGGCGTGCAGGTGATTTTCTTCCACGGCGCCCGCAGCACGATGTGCGCCGCCTCCGGGTCGAACCACAAGTTAAATTCATGCCGCGGGTTGTTCAGAAATTCCGGATTGGTCGTCTGCGGATTCAGGCTCGCTCCCATGAAGACCAGCTCCCTGGCCAGGCGGGGAAACTCCGGATCAATCGAAATCGCCAGCGCCAGGTTGGTCATGGGCCCGCCGGCATAGATCGTCACCTCGCCCGGATACCTGCGCACCGCACCCACGAGAAAGTGGGCGGCGTCTTCCTCGGCGGGCTTGGCGCCAGGCAGCCCCTCGGGCATCTCTCCCAGCTCATCCGGCGGATGGTATGTCTTAGCATTCCACGCCCCCAGCCACGTCACTGAACCATAGCGTTGTTCCCAAAGCTCGGTCTCAGCCTTGCGCCGGATGAGCGGGTACTCGGCCCCCGCCATCACGGGAATGTCGGTGCGCCCAATCAGCTCGAGCATGCGCAGCGTATGGGCGAGCTCCGCCCTGAGCCACTGATCTCCGGTCACCACCGTGATGCCGAGTACCTGAGTCTGCGGCGACTGAATCAGCAGCAGCATCGCGGTTTGATCTGTGCCCGCCGGTCCGGCGCCATCCTGATCAATGATGATCTTCCTCCGGCCTTGCCCCCAGCAGAAAGACGAGAGGCAAACCGCGAGCAGGCCCGCCACCACGGAAAACCCAGGTCGTTTCAGCTCCATGTTTTTCTCAGGCATTTATGTAGGACCCTTGCCCCCCATTATGCAGCCTGATAGGGCCCTGCCCGGCAGCCCACTTTTTCTTCGTCCCGCCCTCTTTTCATAGACTTACGTGTCATCACAAAATTGTATGCACAATTCTGTATGCACAATGTGTTCCCGCGGGAACATTAGGCCAATTTGGTTCCGCGCGCCCAGCGAGAAATCAACAACATGGCTGCGGCGGCCAGGGCGAGGCCACCTGAAAGCAGGAA
>Ga0335078_10007430_pt1 | contig 16245 bp, 9 predicted proteins | sample Lox_Sample_32_FD_206711 | JGI IMG/M metagenome (GOLD analysis project Ga0335078, IMG submission 206711) | Soil microbial communities from Loxahatchee National Wildlife Refuge, Florida, United States - Lox_Sample_3.2 | ecosystem: Environmental > Terrestrial > Soil > Wetlands | place: USA: Florida...
CACATGCGCGGTGCCCTCGGTGGCGTGCACCCAGGGTTTGTCGCGCGGCAAATGCTGCAACCAGTCCGCCGACTGTTCGTAATTGGGCCTGTTCCAGAGGCAGCAGGGGCCGCCATAGCGTACCGTGAGAGGCAGGTCGTGCCGGTTGTAATCCAACTCGGGCGTATTCAGCACCAAGTGCAGCGGCACGCGGCCGGTGAATTCGTTAATCGACGTGGTTAGCGGCGGCAGACCGAAGCCGTGGCGTATTTCACTGGCCCGGCGCCGAATGCCGGCAGTGACCAGATGCGTGCCCAGCGCTACGGACCGCGCCAGCAGGCGGGTGTACCAATTGCGGGGCTGCGACAGGGCCAGCCCAAAGGGCGGCGCGTCCGGCCCCGGAACCAGGCAACAAAAGTAGTCCAGCGTAGCTACGGGAATGTTGTATTTTTCCCACAATACCAGGATGGGCCCCAGGATGGTCCCGTCATCCACCAGCACGTCCGGCTTCCAACTGGCCAGGATCGGCGCGAGGTCTTCCACCTGCTGTGGGATAGTGTCCAGCAGGTAGGTCTGTAATGTCCGGGTAAATTTCAACGTGTCTTTGACGGACCGCTCGCGGTTGGGCGCGAACATGATGTTGGACATCGCCTCTTCGTCCAGCTTGTCAAACGGGAAAAAGGGAAAACCTTCGTCGGCAAACAGCGATGCGGTCTTGGGAGCGCTATAGAAGGCGACTTCGTGCCCGCGGTCGCGCAAAGCACGACCAATGTTGATGCCATGAAAAAGATGTCCAGTGTAGGACCAGCAGGTTAACAGGAATCTCGACATGTTTCTTCGGATGACATGGGAACAGTCTTTGTGAACAAGTTTAGCATTCATTCCGCCATCCGGACGCGCAACGGCTTGTGATAATTTGGGTGAATGCAGCAGGAAACCCCAGAACTCATCTTGACCGCGACCACAGACCCTGCAAGCTCGCTCAGTTTCGGCCAGGCACGGGAAATTGCGGAGTCGCACCATTTCATTTTTCTATGCGGGCTGCATCGCAGCGGCACCACGCTGCTTTTCCGGATGCTGCGGGAGCATCCGGAAATGACCGGTTTTGCGAACAATAAGGTCGCCACGGAATGGACTCCGCTGGAGGATGAAGGCCAGTTTTTGCAAGGCATCTATCCGCCGGCAATGTGTTACGGGGGGCCCGGCAGCTTTGCCTTCGCGCCCGAGGCGCACCTGACGGAGTCTTCGGAGTTGCTGACGCCGGCAAACAAGGCGCAGTTGGCCGTGGACTGGTTTCCTTACTGGGATTTATCGAAACGCTACCTGCTGGAGAAATCTCCGCCGCACCTGCTGATGACCCGTTTCCTGCAGAGCGTCTTTCCGAGTTCCTCTTTCGTGATCATTGAGCGGCATCCGGTGGCTGTTTCGCTGGCCACCACGAAATGGAATCCCCGGAGCGTGGACTCCCTGATCGAACACTGGCTGGTGGCACATGAGATATTTGAGGCGGATCGTCCTCATTTGCAGCGTGTCATGACGGTCAGATACGAGACCCTGGCGGAAGAGCCGGCCGCCGCGCTGCGCAAGATCTATGCGTTTCTGGGAGTGGCGCCTCACGAAACTTCATTCGAGGCCACCACGGAACACAACCAGAGGTATTTCGCGCAGTGGCTGGAAATGGCGAAGAACGAGCAATCGAGCGCGTCCGTTCAGGAATGGATCGCGCGCTATGAAACGCGGGTGCGCGCCTTCGGGTACAGTCTGCAAGATCTGGAAATGCGATAAGCTTCGCGACCCTGCCGCATGTGGCATAATTGTTCTGATGTTGAATCGGGTGGCGGATTTAACGCCGGCAGTTTGCCCCGCTCGCTACTGAACAAGGGAAGCCTGCGACCCTGGCCGCTTGCGCAGGCGCCGACTGAAAATGATCGTTTCACAAACACCATTGCGCGTCAGCTTTGCGGGAGGCGCGACCGATTTCGCGCGTTACTATCGAGAGCACGAAGGTTTGGTGGTCAGCGCGGCGATCGATAAGTATATCTATGTTATCGTTTCGCCGCGTTTCGACGACCTGATCTACGTCAGCTATTCCAAGAAAGAGATTGTCCAAAAGGTCAGCGACCTACAGCACGAACTGGTGCGCGAGGCGCTGGCGCGAACGGGCATTCAGGCCGCCGTCGAGATTACCATGCTGGCCGACGTGCCCTCGGAAGGTTCCGGCCTGGGATCGTCGAGCAGCCTGGTGGTGGGCCTGTTGCATGCATTATACGGTTACAAGGGCGAGTTGGTGACGGCGGAACAACTGGCCCGGGAAGCCTGCGAGATCGAGATAGAGCTTTGCGGCAAGCCGATCGGCAAGCAGGACCAGTACATCGCGGCGTACGGGGGTATCTGCGAGTTCCGCTTCCGGAAAGACGATAGCGTGGGGGTGCGGCGGTTTCAGCGGCGGCCCGAATTGTTTCATAACCTGTCCAGCCAGATTCTGCTGTTCTACACCGGACGCACGCGGAAGTCGTCGGCCATCCTGGCGGTGCAGGACGGGCGCACGGAGATCAACGTGAAACAACTCCATAACCTGAAGGCGCTCGCCGGGCGAGCGGGGGAAGCGCTGGACCGGGGACGGCTGTGGGAAATGGGACGGGTTCTGCACGACGGCTGGATATTAAAGCGCGAGCTGGCAGACGGAATCAGCAATCCGGAGATCGAAGAGATGTATCAGAAGGCGCTGGCGTCCGGCGCGCTAGGCGGCAAGATCTGCGGCGCCGGGGGTGGAGGCTTTTTGTTGCTCTATTGCCACCCCGCGCACCAGCAGGCGGTACGGAAGGCGCTGGAGGATTACCGGGAGTTGCCCATATCCGTGGAACCGGACGGCAGCAAGATTATTTTTCAGCAGAGAAGGGTGGGGCACCAGTTGGTGGAGTGTCCAGTCGAGTTGGAGGCTGCTTCGCTTGCCGGCGAGCAGCCGCGCAACGCCGCGAACTCTTGCGAACCCTAGAGGCTGGCTCTATATGCGAATTCTGATTACAGGCGGCGCCGGCTTCATCGGCTCCCATACGGCCGAGGCGCTGCTGGCGCGCGGATACGATGTCCGGCTGCTGGATAGTCTCGAGCCCCCGGTCCACACAGGCGATTGGCCCGATTACCTGCCCGCGGCATTTGAACGCATGCGCGGCGACGTGCGGGATCCGGATGCGGTGGCCCAAGCCCTGGCCGGCGTGGACGTAGTCTACCATCTGGCGGCGTATCAGGATTATCTGCCGGACTTCAGCCGTTTCATCAATGTCAACGCCGCCAGCACGGCCCTGATCTACGAGGTGATTGTCAGCCAGCGGCTGCCGGTCCGCAAAGTGATCGTAGCTTCGTCGCAGGCGGTGCTGGGCGAGGGTTTATATCACTGCCCAAACCACGGACCGGTGCTCCCGGACAGCCGTTCCCGGCAACAACTCGAAGCCGCGCAATGGGACCTGCCGTGTCCGCAGTGCCAGGCAGCCATGATGCCGGCCCCGGCGACGGAACTGGTGGGCAATCCGCAGAATCCCTACGGCATATCCAAACAATGCCAGGAACGCATCGCCATCCATCTGGGCCGGCGCTACGCGATTCCCACGGTAGCCCTGCGTTACTCGATCGTGCAAGGGCCGCGCCAGTCTTTTCGGAACGCCTACTCCGGCGCCTGCCGCGTATTCAGCCTGTCCTGTTACCAAAAACATCAGCCCATCGTTTACGAGGACGGGCGGCAACTCCGCGATTTCGTAAATATTCAAGATGTGGTGGCGGCCAACCTGCTGGTGCTGGATCATGCGCAGGCCGATTATCAAATTTTCCACGTAGGCGGCGGGACCCACTATACGGTGCTGCAGTTCGCGCGCATGGTGGCTGAGGCCTACGGCATGGAATTTGCACCGGTACTGGATGGCCGCTTCCGGTTTGGAGATACGCGGCACGCGATCTCGGACATATCCGCAATTGGCGCGCTGGGCTGGCAGCCGAAGGTTCCCGCGGCGGAATCGGTGCGCCAGTACCGGGAATGGCTGTTGTCGGAGGTTCCCGCGACCGACATTGTGGGCGAGTCGCAGGAACGCATGAAGAAGTTGGGGGTAATCGGCCACGCCGTCAGGTCCGATAAAATCCCCGTCGCCCCTGTGCAGAGTTGAGCGCGCACGGCGGGCGCCGCGCACAATCTACTGGCGAGTCACGCGCCGCGCTAACTTTTTCAAGGCCGTGCTTTGTATGACTTGCGGCGGGTGACCGGCTAGTTCCGCCCGATCGTGTGCTGCACTCATACCAGGAGTGGCCTCGTCCTGTCGAGCCGACACGGCTTCCAGCCTACTTAAGAGGCCTTTCGAACACATGAACAAATGCAGACTTGCAGCAGGCCTCTTACTTTGGACGGTGTTTGGCGCCGCGGGAGACGGCCAGACATTAGTCGATCTGCGCACGCAGAGTAAGAGCGTCGATTTTTCAGCGGCCGGATCTACTAAGCCGATGCAAACGGGGAGCAGCCTACCGTCCACCTGCGTGGTGGGACAGTTCTTCTTTCTGACTACAGCGCCGGCGGGGAGCAACGTATATGCGTGCAATCCGGCGAACACGTGGGCGGTGGAAGGCAACAGCCTGTCGGTGACTTCGAACACCGCAAACGAAGTACTTTCAAGCAACGGGAGCAGCATCCAATGGCTGGCGTTAGGCGGCGACATTTCGGGCGCTCCGAGCGGACTGACAGTCAATCGGCTGCAAGGACGGAGTCTGAGCGGCACGGCCCCGTCCAGCGGTCAGGTGTTGCAATGGAACGCGGCGGCGGGCCAGTGGCAGCCGGCACCGGCGCAGGCCGGTAATTCCTCGTATACGTTCGCGGCGCAAGTCAGCATCACGATTCCGGGCAGTGTACACCAGTTTGGAACAGCCAACCTGGTGGTGGATTGCTATGACAATTCGACGCCCCCGCAGCGTGTAGAGCCGGACAAGATCCAGATCAGTCCGACGACTTACAACGTGACGGTCGATTTCAGCACGGCGCAAACGGGTTATTGCGTGGTGAACGGGGCGGGCACGGCGTCAGTGGGCACGGGGGGCGGCGCGGTCAGCAGCATATTTGGCAGAACCGGCGCGGTCACAGCGCAAACCGGCGACTACAGTTTCGGGCAGATTTCCGGCAGTATTGGCTCCAGCCAGCTTCCCGGTGCCGGAGGAGATGTGAGCGGCACACTGACGGCGGCCACGGTGGCCGGCATCCAAAACCGGGCAGTGACAAACACCGCCCCGGCTAATGGGCAGGCGTTGGTGTGGAATTCCGGGGCCTCCGCCTGGCAACCGGGCACCGTATCGGGTAGCGGCGCGGTAAGCAGCGTATTCGGCAGAACCAGCGCCGTCACCGCCCAGACTGGAGACTACAGCTTCGGGCAGATATCGGGCGCGGTTGGCTCCGGCCAACTACCCAATGCGGGCGGCGATCTCGGCGGCACCCTGACAACCGCGACGGTAAAAGCCATCCAGGGACAGCCGGTATCCAGCACGCTTCCCAGCAACGGGCAGGCGCTGGTGTGGAACTCCTCGGCCGGAGCATGGCTGCCGTCAACCGTTTCCGGCAGCGGCGGCGGAGCAACTATGGCGTATCAACTCGGCGATCTCGCGGTCACGCGCACATCCTCCACCGTGCTGACGATCGCGGCCGGCTGCACGTCCACATCGCCGTGCAACGTGCGCTTCGGTTCCCAGGTGTACAGCATCGCCAATAGCGCCACGGCCACCATCAGCGGGAGCGCCGGGGGGACGGCGTATGTTTACGTCAACGCTTCCGGCATTCTCACGGTAGGGCATAATCTGACCGTAGCGTGCTCGGCAGGGTGCACCCAGCAGTCCGGCATTACATCCTTCCCGGCGAACGTTTTGCCGATCTATACCTGGACGGCAAGCAATGGCACATGGAACAACCCGGGGGGAACTGACGAGCGCGCTTTCCTGAGCGCGAAAACGCTAGCCGGCGGCCAGGGGATCGTGGTTACGGAGTCTCCCGGACAGAGCACGTTCGCGGTAGATAATGGCGTGATCCCCACTTACCTGATGAACTCGGCGACATTGAACTTTCCCAGCATGGCAACCGGCGCATGCGCCGCAGATCAGACCATCACGGTGACAGGCGCCAACCCCGGTGACGCCGTCGCGCCGGGCTGGCCGGCGCTACCGACCGGCGTGTTCGGCATCATGCTGGTAAGCGGGACGAATACGGTAACGATTCGCCTCTGTAACCTGTCGGGGGCGGGCGTGACCCCGCCCAGCGCCACTTACCGGGCAACCATTGTAAGGAATTACTAAACATGAAGCACTCAGCCATCAGCCTTCAGCTTTCGATTCTTCTGTTGAGCGGCGGAACCGTTCTTATAGGGCAGACAGTTGTTAATGGCGGCCGCATCCAGGTCGGTCCCTGGGACGCGTCGGGCGCCACGTACACCATACCCGCGCGGCGCGGGACCACCGCGCAATTACCCGCGGTCTGCACGCAGGGCGCGGAGTACTTCGCGACCGACGCCACACCCGGACAGAACAAATACCTGTGTACGGCTACCAATACGTGGACACAGCAGGCGACGGGAACGAGCACGTTCCAACAGCTTGGCGCGGGCGCCGTGGTGCGCCCGGTGGCTTCCAAGCTGCAGGATGAGGTTCACGTGAAGGATTTCGGCGCCACTGGCAACGGGGTTACCGACGACTCGGCCGCTTTCATGGCGGCGCTGGCATCTGGCGCCGGGGAGATCCGGGCGGACGACGGCACATACGTCGTTAATAGCGTCATCACTTTGGCCAAAGGCCAGAAACTTTACTTCGGAGTAGGGACGCACACGGTGGGAGGCATCCGGTTTTCGGACTCTCTGACGGACCAAACTGGCACAGGCAAGATCGAATGCGCCGGCTCGGGAGTGACCACTTTGATGCTCAAGAACGCCGCAAACGCGGATGTGATTTCACAGACGAACTTTGCGGCGCTGACCGGCAATAACAGTAAGTATGGCCTGTTCCGCGGCGAAATCCGCGGTTGCACGATCGACGGCAACAAGGCGAACCAGACGGAGACCAGTTACGGCATCCGGCTATATGGTCACGGCCTTTCGATGACGGATGTGTCCGTGCGGAACGCATATTCGGATGGAATTTACACCGAGTGGGGCTTGGATTCGAGCTTCGCCACGCCCTTCGACGACCTGGAGGGCTATTTTACCGGGATCCGGTCGGCTTTCAACAAAGGCAACGGGTGGACATTTCGCGGGCCTCACGATTCCGATTTCGTAGAAGTAGTACTCTACCAGAACGGCGGCTGGGGGATGCAGGTTCAAACTTCCAGCACTTACAATGGCAATGGCCACCTTTCGAATATCAATTGTTTCTTGAACACACTGGGCGGCATCTACAGCAATAGTTCGCTCGATGGAAGCCAGGTCACGGCGACAACCGCTTCCGGGTGGGGAATGCTGATCGACAGCGGCGCCGGCGGCCATAACCTATCGGCTGCGGAATTTTCCGGCCCCACGGGTTTGGAAGTGCGAGCGCCGAGCCAAATCATCTCGGGCAACGTGGTGAACACCACCACGGCGGGATTGCGGCTGAACGGCGGTTCTGGGAATTTCACGCTGCAGATGTTCAACAATACGGGCTATCAGATCGACTTCGCGAGCGAAGTCGGGCCTAGCGTGATCTTCGCCAACTCCGCCAATCCCGTGGCGGGCACGATGTTCAACGGATCGCCCAGCCAGGCTGATTTCGTCTTCTTCGATTTTGGCGGCAGCGTCTCCAACCGTTACACTTCGCTGCCGGTGCCGACGGTGCATGTGGCCGGATGGTCGCCGCAGTTTCCGCAAAGCAATGCGGTGATGGCAGTGATCAACGATAATAGCCAAACCGGCAACTTGTCGGCGACCAATCTTACGCTGGGCAACACGGCGCAAGTGGGCAGCTCCACGTTCGCCAATCTCGGCAGCGCGGCTAATGGGAGCATCCTCTATTGCTCGAATTGCACGCAGACCAGTGCGTGCGCGGCGGGCGGTTCCGGGGCGATGGCCATGTACGTTAACGGCGCCTGGTCCTGTGCCGGCGGCGGAAGCGGCGGCGGCAGCTACACGTTCCGCAATAATCTGACGAACAACTCCGGAACGGTGGATTTCACAGCCCTCGACTCTTCGGTGCTGAATCTAGTGGACGATTTCATGCCCGGAAAAAACTCCAGCGGTATGATTGGGCAGTTACAGTGGGGTATCAGCCAGTTGGGTTCCTCCTGTGGAAACGGTTATGCCGCTGGAGCAGCGAATCACCCAGGCATGTATTTACTGCAGGCAAACACCACCAGCGGCAATGGCTGCGTCATCAGTCTGTCGGATCCGAACTCCTCGGATCTGAACTCCATTGCAAACCTGGGATCGGGAGGCGCGTGGTCGTATTGGGAATCGCAGGCGATCATCCTGACCGACCCTAATTCCGTAGCGGCGGTCCGATACTTAGCCGGATTCACCGATCACAATAACGCCTATCATCCTTCCGGCGGGAACCAGATCGCAGTGCGCTACGATCCGGCTGGCGGGGGGTGTTCTTCCGGCGAGAGCACGGGCGACTGGGTGTATGAAGTGATCGTCGCCGGCACGCAAACCTGCTATGACAGCGGCGTAGCCGTGGCGCCGAATACGTGGTATCACACGCGAATTTATTCCTCCACGCCGGGCACCATCCAGTTTCAGATCAACGGAGCCAATGCGGGAAGTATGGCTGCGGCGCCGACTGCCGCGCTGGCCCCCGAGTTCCTGATTCAGGGCACCGGAACCAGCAGTAAACTGATGTACGTGGACTGGTGGGCCATGAAGATGCAGGGGTTGACGCGATGAAGGCTATAGCACTGTCGATAATCTCCGTTTGGCCTTGCCTGGCAGCCATCGGGAACTTCAGCGTGCTTAGCACGAGCGCCACCCAGGCGTTGATTACCTATACGGCGCCCGATGGAAACGCGTGCACGATCCAGGTGAGCCTGAGCGCCGGTCTGACGCCGCTGGCGCTGGACGTAGATCCGGGAACCTTTGCCAATGCCAATTCCGATCTCGGCCGGCCCAGCACGGTGACCAACGGGCTTTCGCGCAGGGTGGTGATCGGCCAGCGCACGGTGCAGTACGCGACGGCCGGCCCATATTCCGGCGTACGACATTTCTCACGGTCGCTCCAAGCCTATACGCCATACTTCGGCGTGATCACCTGCCCCTCCACGGGCGACACTTTGCCTTTTACGTTTACCACCACCAATATTCCGCTGGGGCAAGTCTACGGGGACCCGTGGTTAACCGATTCGAATCCGGGGGATCAGCCCTTTCCGGAAGCGCTGGCAGGCCTGACTCCCGAGTCGTTCAACGATCCCGAGACCGGCGCGAATACGGTGCGGGTGAGCATGCGCGGGAGCCAGCCATCCACTTGGTCGATGTCGTTCGGATCGGCGTTCAATCAGGGCCAGACAACCCCTTGTGACTCGGCTGGACCCTGGTCGAATCCTTGCGGCATGGTAACGGGCGGCTCGGGCAGCGCCACGGTGGGGGCCAGCACGGCGCCCCTGGTATTGCGCCAGCCGGTGACAAACACCGCTCCGTGGACGACCAACTACTTGTCGGGGTTCAGTATCGATCAGATCGGCGTGAGCTTGACCGGCTCCGTCAATTCCACGAATTCCGCCTTCCGGGTGCTGGATGCGTGCCTGTCCGCCAATGGTGGGGTCAGTTGCGCGGGTCCAGTGCAGAAGATCACGGCTCCGCAGACCAGCGGAGCCATGCCGATGTTCGGGCAGTACGATGCCACGCAATATGGCGTCAACACGTGGTTGTTTGATAGCAATCCCCGCCTGAATTCCCAGGAGATCAAAGCACACTCCGGTACCGGAACGGTCACCCAAAATAGCGGCAATTACTACTTACAAGGCGTGAGCGGCGACGCATTCAGCCTTTATTGGATCACGGGAGGCGCAGGCACCATCCGCATTTCGTCGAACAACGACGCCTGCACGTCCCCTCCGGCCGCCGGCACCGCGGCGGAGTACCGCATCGTATCGTTCACCGATCCCACCGGCGGCGGCCTGAACGGCAATCATATTCAACTTGCCGGGACTCCGCCCACAGGCAGCGTCTACTGGTGCGAACAGAACTTCACCGTCATGCTGTGGCGCGACGTAGCGCCCACGGACGGCAGTATGGTCACGCTCACCGCGGCGACCCTGAATGCCCTGGGCAGTTACGTGCCGGGCATCCCAGATAATGGCGCGGGCACCGCCTGTTTCACCACCTTGGTCTATGGCGGCTATTTCTGCATGTGGGGCGGGATGTATTGGATCAATCCCACGACGGGGAGCACGGTTTACTGGGGCCAGCCTGTATCCAGCGATAATGGCACCGGCTCCGCCACGATTACAAATTCCTGGTATCGAGCAACGGCACCTATGCCGGAAAGCGCCCAGGTCGATCAGACCCAAGCGAATTTAACGTTTTATCTTACCGGAAGCGACAATACCAAGCAGCTCGGCGTGGGCGGACCTCTGGTGATCCGGGCCGTATTCACACCAACAGCCACGCCCGTCCAGCCGACGGCCCCGCAAGGCAGCGATTCTCAAATCGGTAATGCCGCTCTCGCGGCCTCGGATGCTTACTCCGCGACGTGGACCACATCCACCCCCAGTGGATGGTCGATGAAGTGGACCAACCTCACCCCACAGGTCACGACCAGCACCTGTTTAGGTGTTACCGGGGTGGGCTGCGGCATCGTCCAACAGATGCTCACCTTCGACCCGACCTTCGTTCCCTCTCAATTCGATCAGGGAACGAGTAATTGGACTTGCAGCCTTGCAGCCGCGACCAGCCAAGGGACCTATTTCCTGGAGTGTGTCTCATACAATGGAGACAGTCCTGGGTGGGTTATTGCGTTTTCTCCCGGAGACGGCAATCCGGCACATGCGGGACAAGCAGGCGGGCCGCAGGTTATCGGCGCGATCAATACTTTCAATACTCCCAAAGGCACGGTTTCAGCCGGGCAGGGGGCGCTGACGGGGCACAATCTGCACGCGATCGTGGAGAGCGGTGAAACCGGTTGGGTGATGCTGGACGCCAACGAGACCCCTCCCATCACCAGCTCCAATACCACCATTCCGGCGAGTGGTCCGGCAAAATGCAACACCTTCAATGCCAACCTTTCCGCAACGGCAGATTGCATTGCCATTCAAATGAACAGCTATACCCATAACTCGGTGACCGGGTACGAGCCGTACTTCGCTTCTCCGCCCATCAACTTCTTAGGGACGCCTGGGGAGTTGCGCACCACGCAGATCGGGGATACCGCTTGTTTTAGCGTCTCCAGTTCCTCGTGTAGTTGGTCTGGCCAGGGCAATGAGTTGATGACCGTCCGCGTCAAGAATTATGAAGGGGCGCAAGGGCTAACCGTGTTCCAGCGTGGAACGTATGGCCGAGAGGTAGCGCTTTCCGGTAATCCGTATTACTTGCGGTGGGAGAGCTACCAAAGTTCGTCCGCGGTGTGTTCCTTCTGCGCCAGCCAGGCCGTGCAAGTATGGTGGAATCCGCTCACCGGCTGTGGGGGATCTCCGGACCCGCACGGCGATTGCCTGCGGCAGGACAACAATATCAGCGTGGGGCATGGCGAGTATCGCGGCGGCGGGGAATCGGTGACGCTCAACGTGCCGACCTGGGCGTTGCCGACCTCCGTTCTCGGATCGGCTCTGCAATGGCCGGGAGATTACCAAACGGAACTTGGGCCGGTGCCTTCTTTCTTCAACCTGACTTCAGCCAACGAAGTTCCCTACGCGGTGCCGGGAGTGAACTTCGTCAGCATCAATCCGCCGTTTGCGGGTGTGTATGGCGTGCCTTTTGCAGCCGACGCGCAAACACACCCGAATCCTCCCGGTGCGAATGCCTCCGCTTACGAGTCGTTGCAGGCCTTCGATAATGTAGTGCTGACGGGAGAATCCTCGGCTCCGAACTTCTCTTTTGTCTCAGGACAGTTGTACCGCTATCGTCCAGCCACGGTCACCGACGCGGACGACTTTTTCTCCGCAGCCGGTGCGGGTACGCCTGCGACGGGCGGCAATGGAGCCACTTATATCAACCGGAAGCTGATGGCGACCGGAGCATCCTGCGGGTCGCACCCGCTCATTGATGTAAGCGGTCCCGGCTCCAGCATCGGCACCGGCAGCGGCAGCGCATATAAGTACTGCGTGGCGAGGGTGGCGAACGAGTGCGTGGCGGGCAGCAGTGCCGGGGATGTGTATGCGAATTGTCCCGGCGTAGTCATACTGGGATGCGATGCCGGGTCCTATCATCCCGGAGCGCCGTTGGGAGTGGGAAACGACATCTGTATCGATAATCTCGCAAAGGCGACCGACACGGCCATTCAGTACACGCTCCAGCACACGGACTACTATGGAGCCTACACGCGGTCGTTGTCCAGCGCGACCTGCCGGTTGCGCATGGTGTCGAATCTGGAAAACAACGCCCTGCTGCCGGATAACTCCTGGATGTTATACCGGGCGGAGTTCCTGAATTATGACCGGGAGGAGCTATGGATGTCCCAGATGCCGCCGTACCCGGCAGCGGACAGTGTGAACCGGGGCAATTTCGTGCCCATCTCGGTGTCTTTCACGCCACCAGCCGGAACGAACAACACGGTCATCGACTTCGGTTATCAGGAGTACGCGCAATCGGGCGTACCGTATTGTACGACGAGACTGGACACCTGCGAGGCCACCGCCGCGAGTATCCCGGCCGGATTCCAGCCGTTCAAGTTCGCCAGCGAAACCCCGATTGGGATCACGTGTGGCAGCCCGCCATGCACGATCACGATTCCGGCCATCTCCCAGCGGGAGTTGTACTACCGCCTCCGCTATCAAACCGCGGGCGGCGGCAGCATCCTGGTGGGCCCCTGGCAGATCCAGGGAGTGCCGTAATCAAGGCTCGCGCCCACGTCCAACCACTTGCAAGACGGGATATCAGGCTACTAAACTGAAGCCGGGTATGGGGATTGTCGGGGGAGCACTGGCGAGGCCGCACGATGATTTTTCGTGAGGTGACCGCTGCCGACCAAGGCCCCCTCTTGGAACTTCTCTCCCAGATGCAAGTTTCGTTCGCCGGTTGCGCCAGTTCGACGGTGCAAAGGCTGATGTGTCACGAAGCGAGCGGGCGGCGCGCAGTTCGATGCGTGGTCGCAGACGATGGCGGCGCCCTGGTTGGGTTGGTGATCGCCGTCATCAATCCGCGGCGCTATTGGAGGCGATTCGTGGTCCGCCATCCGATGGCTGCGCTGGTGATCCTGATGAGCCGCCTGCGGAGCCAGCCTAGCTCGTTGGATGAAGAACCGGGCGACCAGCCGGTCGGGCCCCTTGTTGAGCCAGCGCCAAATGAGTATAAATGGGGTGCGGGTGGCGCCCAGGCCGCCGCCATTCAATTCATCGGTGTGGCCGCCGCGGCACGGCGTGGCGGCATCGGATCCGGACTTTACGAAACATTCTTCAAGCTGGTTTCGAGCGCCGGCATTACCCGTGTGGACGCCCACATCGAGCCGTGGAACGTGGCCAGTGTCAGGCTACATCGGCGGGTGGGATACAAGGTATTCCATGACGGGAGCGGCTTTTACGCCATAAGAGAACTGGACCATGGTTTACAATGAGCCTATCCTCGCGGCCCCGGATGGATTTCCACGATGCTTAAGTGCGTGCCGATCGACCCGGCGAGAGCGGACTGGGAAGCGCTGGATCTGTTCGCGGATCGCACCGTCTTCCAGACGCGAGAATGGGTCGGCTTCGTAGCGGAAACCAAGGAGGCGGCACCGTTGCTCGCGGAAATCCGGGACGGCGGAGACGTCGCCGGGTACTTCACCGGCTTGACGTTCCACAAGTTCGGCGTGAAGATCCTGGGCAGCCCCTTCCCCGGATGGACCACGCCTTACGTGGGTTTCAACCTGCTGCCGGGTGTCCCACGCCAGGTGGCGCTCGCGGCCGTCGAGGAACTGGCGTTCGGCGACCTGAAGTGCCTGCACCTGGAGATAGCCGATCCCGGTTTCACGGCGGAAGACGGCGCCGCGCTCGGATTCACGCCCGGTTCATACGATTCGTATCAAACCGACTTGCGGATGTCTGAAGAGCAGATCTTCGGCGGCATGGAAAGCGCGTGCCGCCGCTGCATTCGGAAGGCTGAGAAAAGCGGCGTGGCGATTGAGGAAGCGCACGACATCGAGTTTGCCGACGAATACTATGCGCAACTGCTCGACGTGTTCGCCAAGCAGAACAGGATGCCGAGTTACGACCTGGCGCGCGTGCGCACGCTGATTCGCCACGTGGAGCCCACCGGGCGCCTGCTGCTGCTGCGCGCGCGCGACCCCGAAGGCAGGTGCATCGGTACCGGAATTTTTCCGGGCATGAACAAGATCGCGCAGTTTTGGGGCAACGCCAGCTTCCGTTGGGGACAGATCTGGCGGCCGAACGAGGCCATCCAGTGGTACGCCATGCGGTATTGGAAGAAGCGCGGCATCGAGCTGTACGACTGGGGCGGCGGCGGCGATTACAAGCGGAAATACGGCTGCCTGCCGCTCCGCGTCCCTTTCTTTTCCAAGTCGCGTTTTAAGGTTCTCGGCGCGCTGCGCGATGAGGCCAAAAAGCTGGCGGACCGTAAGCAGCGGCTGATGGGGCGTTTCAATCCCGCGCGAAAGCAAGCGTGATGGTCTGGCCTGGCAACAAGAGCTTCGCATTCTCGGTTTTCGACGATACCGATTCGCAAACGCTGGAGAAGGGAAAAGCCGTCTATGCGCTGCTGGCGGACCTGGGGTTTCGGACCACCAAGTCGGTTTGGCCCATCCGGGGCGAGGGCACCCCATCGGACAACGGCGCCACCTGCGAGGAGGACGACTACCGGCAGTGGGTGCAGAGCCTCCAGCGGCTGGGGTTCGAGATCGGCTACCACATGGCGGCCTCGCACACCTCGCCGCGCGCGGAAACCGTCCGCGGCCTCGAGCAGTTCGCACGGCACTTCGGCGGATATCCGGTCACCATGGCGAGCCATTACTTCAGCGACGAAAACCTGTACTGGGGAGACGCGCGGCTGAGTGGCGCAAACCGGCTGTTCTACAACCTGGTAACGCGGTTTCGGAACCACAACAAATACTACGGTCACGTGCCGGGGCACCCCTATTTCTGGGGCGATCTGTGCAAGGAAAAGATCAAGTACGCGCGCAATTTCTGCTATCCGGACGTGAACACCCTGAAGGCCTGCCCGTATATGCCATACCACGATCCCCGGCGCCCGCTGGTGAACTACTGGTTTGCCTCGTCGGAAGGCGCCCACGCCGGCGCGTTCGTCCGGACGCTGGCGGAAGCCAACCAGGACCGGCTGGAAGCCGAGGGCGGCGCCTGTATCATGTATGCCCACTTCGGCCTGGGTTTCTACGAGGAGGGCAAACTGAACGCGCGGTTCCGTTCGCTGATGGAGCGGCTGTCTCAAAAGAACGGCTGGTTCGTACCGGTGGCGACGCTGCTCGATTATCTTTTGGCGCACCAGAACGTCCACACCATCGGCGACGCCGAGCGGGCCCGCCTGGAGCGAAAATGGCTGCGGCACAAACTGCGCTCGGGGACGGAGTGAGGATCGGCTCCCGCAGGCTCTTGCCAAGCTCTTGCAGCCATGGCCCGCATGGCGTATCATGGCTAGCGTGCCCGGCAACGGCCTGGATCGCGACCGGTGCGCTCTTTCGAGTTCACCCAGGTCCCCAGTTACCGGATGCCAGACGATCCCATCCCGTTCCGCGCCACCCCGCCACCCCGTTCGGGACGGCAGCGGAGAGCGCCGAAGATTGGTTTGGCCGGCGCGGCGCTGGTGCTGTTGTTTACGGTGTGTCACCGGCTGTTGCAGACGCCTCTCTGGAGCTTCAACGGTTCGCGGCTGATGCCGTCGCTGGCTCTCGCCAGAGGCATCAATTTCTACGTTCTGCCACCCCCTGGGGGACCCCTCTACAGCGTCGTGTACGGACCGATGTTTGCCATTGCATATCTGCCCGCCACGCTCTTTTCTTCGCCCAACAGTGCGGTTCTGGCGGGGGCGGCGATCACCGTGTTTCTCTGCTTTTCAGCGGCGGCGTTCGTCCATTTTGCGCCACTCAAGACCGGGCGAGACGCGATCGACGGATTGGCTTTTCTGACCGCCGGTTTTCTGATGTGTTATCTGGAGCCGCTCAAGTATTCATGCTTCAATATTCACGCCGATG
>Ga0335078_10007431_pt1 | contig 16241 bp, 8 predicted proteins | sample Lox_Sample_32_FD_206711 | JGI IMG/M metagenome (GOLD analysis project Ga0335078, IMG submission 206711) | Soil microbial communities from Loxahatchee National Wildlife Refuge, Florida, United States - Lox_Sample_3.2 | ecosystem: Environmental > Terrestrial > Soil > Wetlands | place: USA: Florida...
TCCTTGGCCATCGCGCGCAGGCGGATGACGCCGGTTGTGGTCTCCTCGGTGCCGCCCACGATATTGGCCGCCAGATCCTGCCGCTTGCTGTGCAGCAGCGTGACCAGGTCCGCGCCGTCGTCCATGGTGATGTGCGGAGCGTGTTCGGCCGCCGCCGTCAGGTGCTGGTAGTAGACGTCGTTGTTCTCGCCCTTGATGGCGTAGACCGCAATGCCGTAATCGCGCACCAGGGTAGCGGCCACGTCATCCTGCGTGGACAGCGGATTGGAGGCGCATAGCACCACCGACGCGCCGCCATCGCGCAACGCGATCATCAGGTTGGCCGTCTCGCTGGTCACGTGCAGGCAGGCAGATACGCGTTTGCCCGCCAGCGGCTGGTTCTTGATGAACTGCTTGCGGATGGTCTGCAGCACCGGCATGGACTGCCCCGCCCACTCGGTGCGCCGCTTCCCCAGGTCCGCCAGCGAAATGTCTTTGATGTCACAGGCAACTTGCGTTTGAATATCGGTTGGCATGCTTTCCTCTTTTTCCGCTCCCTAACGGTCGCGGCTCGGTAACTACGCTGCTCGGTAACTAACGGACCGCGGCGTGCGCCACGGCTTCTTCGCGCAGCGCTTCCATCTTGTCGGTGGCTTCCCAGGTGAAACTCTCTTCGGTGCGCCCGAAATGCCCAAATGCCGCCGTGGTGCGGTAGATGGGCCGCCGCAGTCTCAGGTGATCGATGATGCCCCGCGGCGTGAGCGGAAAATGCGCCCGAATCAGCGCGGTGATCTTGTCTTCCGGGATGATCCCGGTGCCGAAAGTGTTAGCCATTACCGACACCGGCTCGGCCACCCCGATGGCGTACGCCAATTGCACTTCGCAGCGGCTCGCCAGGCCCGCCGCTACCACGTTCTTGGCGATATAACGAGCCATGTAGCAGGCCGAGCGGTCCACCTTGGTGGGGTCCTTGCCGGAGAAAGCGCCGCCGCCGTGCCGCCCCATGCCGCCATAGGTGTCCACGATAATCTTCCGCCCCGTGAGCCCGGTGTCCCCGTGCGGCCCGCCGATCACGAAGCGCCCGGTAGGATTGATGTGATAGTGCGTGTCCGAATCCACCATGTCCGCCGGAACCACCGGGTCGATGATGTGCTTCTTCACTTCGGCCCTGAGAGTCTCGATCGAGACCGAGTCGCCGTGCTGCGTGGAAACCACCACGGCGTCCACCCGCTTGGGAGCGCCGTCGAGGTACTCGACGCTGACCTGGCTCTTGCCGTCCGGACGGAGGAAATCCAAAATGCCCGCGCGCCGCACCTCGGAAAGCCGTCGTACCAGTTTGTGCGCCAGCATGATGGGCAGAGGCATCAGTTCGTCGGTCTCGTTGCAGGCATAGCCGAACATCATGCCCTGGTCGCCCGCGCCGCCCGTATCCACGCCCATGGCGATGTCCGGCGACTGCGACTGAATGGCGTTCAGCACGCCGCAGGTATTGCAATCGAAGCCCCACAATGCATCGGCGTATCCGATGTGCTCGATGGTTCGCCGCACTACCCGCGGCACATCCACGTAACAGGTGGTGGTGATCTCGCCCGCGACCACGCAAATGCCGGTCGTCACCAGCACCTCGCAAGCCACGCGGCCTAACGGATCTTGCGCCATGACGGCATCCAATACCGCGTCCGAAATCTGGTCCGCGATCTTGTCCGGATGCCCCTCTGTTACGGATTCCGATGTGAAAATCTGTCGCTGCATGACTGTCCCGTCCGTTGAAAAAAAGTTGTTTCCCTGGTTCGCTGGGTAAAATCGAAAAAAGGCTGATCTTTCAGTGTAGCCGAGCACAGGGGTCAGGTCAAATTCGTTGCGGCAACCGGCAAGCCCTGCCCGGCGCCGGAAGGCAACGATTCCACATTACCTCGAAAGGAACGGGCCGCTGGGGCAATTTCTCTGTGACCGGCTTTGTGGAACAATCAGGCCCATGTTGCGGTCCAATTCCACGAGGCCCGGCTATTTCGCGATCACGGAGATGCATCATGAAAGCCTGGTTATTGTCTTTGGCGGCGCTCGGCGGCATCGTCTGTCTGACGGTGCTGGAATCTTTCCAGGGCACGGCTACGCCGGCAGGCGAATCGGTGGCCGTTACTTACTCCCACGGTACGGTACGGGTTTCTATTCCTTATGCGGAGCGGCACGCCGGCGCGGGACAACTCACGATCGAGGTGCTGGATCCCGATGACCAGGTGCTCGGGCGCTTGGAGCAGCATGTTGCCGTGGGCGCGGGCAAAGGGCATTGGCAGGAAGATCTCAAACTGGCGAAGCCGATGCCGATCGACGAACTGGCCTGGCAGCGCTTGCGCTATCGTTTCTACTACGACGCCCATCAAGGCGAGGCCGCCGCGCCCGCCGCCATCCAAGGCACGGAATCCATCTCGCAGATCCTGCGCATGCCAGTGGTCCACGTCCTGGGCCAGCAAGCTTACCTGAGCGGCGGGCAGGCTGCGGTGCGGGTGATCGTCACGGATTCCAACAACGAGCCCATTTCGGGCCCCAGTTCGGTGCGCATCGAATTGGCGCCCGAAGGCCGGAAAGCGCGCGGGCTGTTTGCGGGCCGGCTGAATGCGCGCGGCACTGCGGAGGCGCAATTCCGGTTTCCGGCCGGCCTGGTGGGCAGTTACGCATTGCGCTACGTAGCCGAGACGCCCATCGGAGAGGCGGAGTTCACCCACCAGGTGAGCCTGGAGGACAAGGTCCAGATTCTGCTCACAACCGAGAAGCCCATTTATCAGCCGGGCCAGACCATACACGTGCGAGCACTGGCGCTGGATCGCGCGCATCATGAGGCGGCCGGCGGACGCAGCCTGACCTTCGAAGTGCAGGATTCCCGCGGCAATAAGGTGTTCCGGAAAGCCACGCAGACCGACAAGTTCGGCATTGCATCGGCCGAGTTCGAACTGGCCGACGAGGTAAATCTCGGAACGTACCATCTGCGCGCCGCGATGGGCACGGAGGAGACCGGCGCCAATACCGCCGAACTGGCTCTCAACGTCGAGCGCTACGTGCTGCCCAAGTTCAAAGTCGCCATCGATCTGGCCGGAAAAGACAACCGTGCGAAGCGCGGCTACCGGCCCGGCGACCATGTGACAGGCACGGTACGCGCCAACTACTTCTTCGGAAAGCCGGTGGACGGGGCGGAGATCGGCGTCAAGGCGTCGGGTATGGACGTGGCGCAATTCGAGGCAGTCTCCGCACAAGGCAAGACAGATCGGGAAGGGGCGTATCGATTCGACCTGCGGCTGCCGAGCTACTTCGCGGGGCGCCCGCTGAGCCATGGGGCCGCCGAGGTGCTCATCGAAGCCACCGTAAAGGACGCAACCGGCCATGCCGAGACCCGCGGTGAGCCGATTACGGTGAGCGAATCGCCTTTGATCGTCACGGCGGTTCCGGAAGGCGGCACGCTGATCCCCAATCTGGAGAACCAGGTGTTTGTGGTCACGGCTTATCCCGATGGGACCCCGGCCACCGCTACCGTCAGGGTGCATGCGGATGGGAATGCGGATCAGAGCGCCACAACCGACGACGGCGGCGTGGCCGTGGTCAAGCTGCGCGCCGGCGTGGGGCAAGAAGCCTTGGAGATCGAGGCTCGCGATAAAGAGGGGAACCACGCTACGGCTTCGGTGCGCCTCGAGGCCCGCGACGGGAGCGAGCAAATCCTGCTGCGGACCGAACACGCGGTGTATCGCGCCGGCGACCGGATGGCCCTGCGAGTTTTCTCGACAAAGACTCGTAGCACGGCTTACGTGGATGTGGTCAAGGAAGGGCAAACCGTCCTGACGCGCGACCTGGATATCGTGAACGGACAGGCGGAACTGGCGTTGACCGCGACGCCGGACCTGGCGGGCACGGTCGATATCCACGCGTACCTTTTCGGGCAGGATGCCCGGCCCGTCGGCGACCACCGGCTGGTTTTCGTGCAGCCGGCTGACGAGTTGAAGATCGAGGCCATGGCGGACGCGCGGGCCTACAAGCCGGGCGACGAAGCGCGTATTCGCTTCCACGTGACCAACGGGCGGGGCGAGGGCGTGGAAGCCGCGCTGGGGCTGCAGGTGGTGGACGAGGCCGTTTTCGCGCTGGCCGAAAAACAGCCGGGCATGGCGAAGGTGTTCTTCTACCTGGAGCAGGAAGCCATGAAGCCGCGGTATGAAATCCATTCGCTCGGCATGCCGGAGATTGTGGAGCCGGTTCCGGAGGCGCGGGCCGCGCAACGCGACCGGGCGGCGCGCGCGCTGTTCGCGGCCACCGAGATGGTGAACCGCAACAGCTTCGAAACGGAGTTTGGCCGCACGGTTCCCATGGCGAAGTACGCCGAGTATTTCGAACGCTACCAGCAGCATTACCGCGCGCAGATGCGCCAACTGGCTGCGGTTTTCTCGCAGTCTTGTGGGGCAGACCTCCAGGTCTGCGCGGGCTCTCCAGAGCCCGCACTGAGGCACGCGCTACGCGACGCCTGGTCGACTACCTTGCACGTGGAGCGCGTGAATTGGTTTCCGCAAAAGACATACTACATGGTGCGCAGCGCCGGCCCCGATAAGCAGTTCGGCACCGCCGACGATCTGACGGGCTATCTGGAAGTTCGCGGACGGAAGCCGGTTGGCGCTTCCAATTCTGGAGCCAGCCGGATCGACCTCAACATCGAACACGACCGCGGGCCTTTCAACGGCCTGGCGGAGATCGACGGATCGGTGGTGGACCAGGAAGGCGGCGTGCTGGAAGGCGCCACCGTAACGGCGCGCGGCGTCTCCAACCCAGCGGTGCGCAGCACCTGGGTGAACGCCAATGGTCAGTTTGGCCTCGCGGGCATTCCGGAGGGGGAATACGAGGTCAAGGTGTCCAACGGGCCGGAGGCAGTTTCGCGCCACGCCACCCTGCGGGTGCGCGACCGCGGTGTCCTGTCGGTGGTGCTCCGGCAGAAAGGCGGGAGTGTCGTAGTAGTTGCCAACCCGCCACTGAGGGTCCGGATGGGCGGCGTTGTGGGCGGCGTCCCCGGCGGCGTCATGGGCGGTGTCATAGGCGGAATTGTGGAAGATAGGGCATTCCAGATGCCCATGGCGAAGATGGCCATGGCGGCTCCGGCGCCCGCGCCAAGACTAATGGCGGTCGCTGCCGGGTCGCTCGCCAAGGTGGAACCGGCCACGCCCGCCGCGCGTGTGCGGTCGTATTTCCCCGAGGCGCTCTATATCAATCCCGAGATCGTCACGGACCAGAACGGCGTGGCCAGCATCACGATTCCGTTGGCGGACTCCATCACTACGTGGCGCATGGCGATGGTGGCTTCCACCATGCACGGCGCCCTGGCCAGCGGCACATCGAGCCTGAAGGTTTTCCAGGATTTCTTCGTGGACCTGGATCTGCCGGTCACCCTTACCCAGGGCGACCGCGTCTCGATTCCAGTGGCCGTCTATAACTACTCGGCTGCCCGGGGCGATGTCCGCCTAGAACTGAAAAAGGAAGACTGGTTCGCCCTGGCTGATGACAACGCGGACAAGACCGTGGCAGTGGATGCCGGACAGGTGGGCGCTTCGCAGTTCACCGTGGAGGCGCGGCGCATCGGCAAATTCAAGCTGACGCTGGCCGCGCATATGAGCGGCGGAAACAACCCCGCGGATATCGTGGTACGGGAGATCGAAGTGGTGCCCAACGGCCGCGAGCAGAATGTGGTCTTCAACGGACGTCTGGAAGCCGCCGCCACGCACGACGTGAGTTTTCCGCCGGCGGCCATCGCGGACGCCAGCAAAATCTTCGTGCGGCTATATCCTGGCCCATTAAGCCAAGTCGTCGAAGGGATGGACTCTATCCTGCGCATGCCCTTTGGCTGCTTCGAGCAGACCTCCTCCGCCACATACCCCAATGTGCTCGCGCTCGATTACATGAAGCGCACCAAAAAGCTGACTCCGGAAGTACACGCCAAGGCCGAGGGATTCATCGCCAACGGATATCAGCGCCTGTTGACTTTTGAAGTCCCCGGCGGCGGGTTCTCGTGGTTCGGCAATGCGCCAGCCAACAAGATTCTGACGGCGTACGGGCTGATGGAGTTCTCAGACATGTCGCGCGTGCACGACGTCGATCCGAGACTCATCGAGCGCACCCAGCAGTGGCTGGCCGCGCAGCAGCAGGCGGACGGGAGTTGGAAGCCCGACACTCAATTCATCAACGAAGGCGCCACCAACCGCTTCAACAACGATGTGCTGCGGATAACGGCTTACCTCGCCTGGTCGCTTGAAAACACCGGCCACAAGGGTCCCGCGGTCGACAAGGCCAAGGAGTATGTGGCCGCGCACCTGAATGGCAAAATCGACGGCTATACGCTGGCGGTGGCGGCCAACTTCGCGGCCGAGTATGGGAGGGGCCGCGAGTTTACGCGTCAGGCGATGAACATGTTGCTGGCCGCGCGCATGGAAAAAGACGAGCAAGCCTGGTGGACGGCGGAAGAGACCGGCGTTTACGGCCGCGGCGCAAGCGCCGCCGTAGAGACCACTGGGCTGGCCGTGCAGGCGCTGCTCAAGTGGGGCGAGGCCTCCGCCACGACCAGCAAGGCGCTGCGCTATATCGCAGCCAAGAAGGACGCGGCGGGCACGTGGGGCACCACGCAGGCGACTATTATGGCGTTGCGCGCGCTGCTGCTTTCGACCGAAAAAGGCGCGGCGGATGTGCGCGGCGCGGTGGAGATCTCGCTCAATGGCAAGCCGTTCCAAAAGCTGCTGCTCACGCCGGAGAACAACGATCTGCTGCACCAGTTTGTCCTCCCCGTGGGCGCCGAAGCCGCGCACAGCGCGCAGCGGGTGAGTTTCCGGTTTGAGGGGAAGGGCGGCCTGGCTTACCAGGTGGTCGGCCGCTACTTCGTGCCCTGGGGCGAGAAGCCGGCCGGCGAGCCGCTCTCGATCGACGTGGCATACGACCGCACCCGCCTGGCGCAGGACGATATCGCCACCGCCACGGCGACCGTCAAGAGCAACCTCGATAAAGCGGCGAACATGGTGATGGTGGACTTGGGTATCCCGCCAGGGTTCGACCTGCTGAGCGAAGACCTGCAGGCTTATCAGGAGAAGAGCCGGGCGCGCAAGAGCGGCCGGCTGGAGAAGTTCAGCCTGACGGCTACGCAAGCGATTCTGTATTTCGATGCGATTGGCGCGGGTGACACGGTAACGGTGCAGTTTCGTTTGCGCGCCAAGTATCCCATACGCGCGCGGACGTTCCAGTCGCGCGTGTACGAGTACTACGATCCCGCCGTAAGCGCCGTGGCTCGCCCGGTGGCGCTGGAAGTGCGTAAGCGCTGACCCTTCATCCGCTTTTCAGTTTGGCGATAAACTCGTTGCAGATGCATTCTCAAACGAAGGAGCACTGACACGATGAAAGCCAAGCTGCTGTTTCCGATTCTGCTGGCGGCCGCGGGCTGGGCCCAGACGCCCACTGCGCCGCCGCCCACGGCATGGACGCCCGAAATCTCCATGCAGGTGCAGCCCGTCGGCGAGGTGGTGCCTTCTCCCGACGGCAAACTGGTGGCCTACACCCAAAGCCATGCCGTGATCGAGACGGAAGAAAGCGAGGTGAATACCCAGATCTTCCTCGCCGCGGCCGACGGTTCGCATCGCATGCAATTGACGCACGGCGACAAGAGCGCTACCGCGCCGGAGTTTTCGCCCGACGGCCGTTTCGTGTACTTCTCTTCGGAGCGCAGCGGCAAACCGAACCTGTGGCGCATCCCAGTCGATGGCGGCGAGGCCGAGATGCTCACCGATTGGAAAGGCGAGATCGGCGCTTTTCATGTCTCGCCGGACGGCCAGTGGGTGGCCTTCGCGGGCATGGAGCCGCGCGCCGACGAGGAGAGGGCCAAGAAAGAAAAACGCGACTTCCGGGTGATCGACGAGAATCCCAAGAACCACAGCCTGTGGATCGTCGCGGTAGAACCGGATAGCCAGGGAAAGCGTACGCCGCGCCACCTGGACACGCCGGGCCACGTGACCGACTTCGACTGGTCGCCCGATTCCGCCGCCATCGCCTTCACCCACACACCCACGCCCGGCGCCGACGACTGGACCAAGTCCGACATTGCGGAAGTAACCGTCGCCAGCGGCGCGGTGCGGTCCATCGCGGCCACCGGCGCCGCCGAGCGCAGCCCCCGCTATTCGCCCGATGGCCGGTACCTGGCTTACGTACGCTCCACCGATCCGCCGCACTGGGCGGGCATCGATCGCATCGTATTGATGGTGCGCCAGAACGGCCAGGCGCGCGACCTTCCGCCGACCTTCGATGAGCGGCCCGCGCTGTTGGGATGGGCTGGCGATTCGGCGCAGATCCTGTTTACCGAGCCGAGAGGCACCGCCAGCGTGATCTACGCCATGCCCACCGACGGCCTGCCCAAGCCCATCTATGAACCCCGGCATGGCACGCTGCAAGCCGGACACCTGAACGCCGCCGGCACGGCGTGCGGCTTCGCGGGCGAAAGCTGGGACGAAGCGCCGGAAGCCTACTTTCTGAAGATCGGCGATAGCATTCCACAGCGCGTCTCGAGCGCCAACCTGGACCTTACCAAGCTGCCGCTGGGAGAGACTAAGCGCGTCTCATGGAAGGCAGAGGATGGGCTGGATATCGAAGGCCTGCTGACTTACCCGGTGGGCTACGACGCGGCGAGGAAGTACCCGCTGGTGTTAGTCATTCACGGCGGACCAGCCGGCGTCTACCAGAACAGTTTTCTGGGGCGCTACGGCGTTTATCCCTACGCCACTTTCGCTGCACGGGGCTATGCCGTGTTGCGGGTAAATCCCCGCGGGTCGAGCGGCTACGGACGCACCTTCCGCTTCGCCAACATGAACGACTGGGGCGGCAAGGATTATTTGGACCTGATGGCCGGCGTGGACCATGTGATATCGATGGGGGTGGCCGATCCGGACCGCCTGGCTGTCATGGGCTGGAGTTATGGCGGCTTCATGACCAGTTGGGTAGTCACTCACACGCACCGGTTCAAAGCGGCCGCGGTGGGCGCCGGAGTGACTGACCTGTGGAGCTTCACCGGCACTTCCGACATTCCCGGCTTTCTGCCCGATTACTTCTCGGGCGAATCATGGAACAACTTCGATGGTTACTTCAACCACTCGCCCATGGCGTTCGTGAAGGGCGTCACCACGCCGACCCTGATCCTGCACGGCGAGGCCGACGTGCGCGTGCCCACCACGCAAGGCTATGAATTCTACAGCGCCCTCAAGCGCCAGGGTGTGGTGACGAAAATGGTCGTATACCCGCGCACGCCGCACGGTCCCCGCGAGCCGAAGTTTCTGCTGGATATCATGCAGCGCCACGTCGACTGGGTGGACAAGTACCTGGGCAAGTGACAAGCTGAAAGCTGACAGCTTCCCCATGCCCGATTGGCTGAGCATTCACGAGCCTGTTCTGGTCAACACCATCGGCCACTCGGCCGGCGCCGTGATCTTCGGGATGCTGCTGTACTTCTTCCTGGTGAATCGCCGGCGCGCGGGCGAGGAGCGCGCCAATCTGCCGGTGGTGGCCGCCGCCCTGGCAATGCTCTGGAATCTGGGGTCCCTCGTCGCGCTGGCCGCCGGTCCGCGCGCCAGCCAGATCGCCGGCGCCATCGTGGCCCTCAGCTTTTCCGTCTTGAGCCTTTTGCCGGCGGTGCTGCTGCACATCTCTTTGCAATCGCGCCGCCGCGCCCTTTGGATCGCCGGTTACGTCCTGAGCGGCGCGGCTGTGGCGCTCCACCTGGCGGACTGGCTTAGCCACCTGAACGGCCTGCACTACGCCGCGCTGCTGGTGGTGACCATTGGGTTTGCAACCCTCACCATCCTCTCCGTAGTTCTCGAATGGCGCCAGAAGAACCGCGCGGCCGGATCCCGGCTGGCCGGCGCCATGGCCCTGTTTCTTTTTGCCATCTCGTTCGCGCACTTCGGCGCCCCCCATGGGCAACTGGTGTGGTCGAGGGAGGCGGCGCTGCATCACGCGGGCCTGCCGCTGGCCCTGCTGGTCTTGCTGCAGGATTACCGCTTCCTGCTCATGGACGCCTTCCTGCGCTTCATCGTGAACGCCACGCTGGCGGCTGCCGCGTTGCTGGCGACCATCCGCATCCTGCAGTCGCGGTTGCTTGCCGCGCATCTGCAACACCCCTTCGACGCCGGCGTGATCTTTGTCTCCGCCGGCCTGCTGTTGACTCTGTTCGTGTGGGTACACAATCGCATCCAGCGGCTGCTGACCAGCGCCCTTTTCCTGCGCGCCAACGTGGAGGAGGCGCTCGACGAATTGCAGGACCTGTCGCTGGCCGCCACGGAAACGGAATACCTGCGCCTGGCGGCCGAGACCATCGCCCGCTTTCTGCATGCCGCGCGTCACGACCTGACGGACCGGAATCCCGCCGCCAACCGCCCGCTCGCCGCGCCGGTAGCGGTGCTGGATTCGGCGCACTGCGCCGTTCCCGCATGGGTGCAGGCAGTGTTGCCCATGCGGTTCTTGCGTGGCGATGCGGCCTACCTCCTGCTCGGGCCGCGGGGCGGCGGACGGCGCTATCTCAGCGAAGACCTCGCCGTGCTGGCGCGCCTGGGCGCCGCCGTCGCCGAACATGTCGAGCAACTGCGCAACGTGCAAATGCAGAACCTGGTCTCGCAGGCGGAATTGAAGGCGCTGCAGGCGCAGATCAACCCCCACTTTCTATTCAATTCCCTGAACACGCTGTACGGCACCATCGATCGCGGCAACGCCGAGGCCCGCCGCCTGGTGCTGAACCTGGCCGATGTGTACCGCTACCTGCTGCGCTCCGAGCGCACCCTGGTGGAGGTCGAAGAGGAGCTGCGCATCGTGCGCGCTTATCTGGAAATCGAGGAACTGCGCCTCGGCTCCAAGCTGCACACGGAGGTGGACGCCGACCCATCCGCCTTGCGCGCGACCATCCCGCTGCTTTCCATTCAGCCGCTGGTGGAAAATGCGGTAAAGCACGGCGTGGCCTCCCGCCTGGGAGCGGGGTTCGTCCGTCTCAGAATCCGGACGGCCGGCCAGACCGTCTCCGTGGAAGTCTCCAACTCGGGCGTGTGGGACAGCCCTCCTGGCCTGTCCTCACAATCTCCATCGGGCATTGGCTTGACCAACGTCCGGCGCCGCCTGGAGTTGTGCTACGGCGCCAAAGCCCGCTTCGAGATTCGCGCGGAGAACGGTGTCACCACGGTCGCCTTCGTGCTGCCCACCAAGCCCGCGGCAGCCGCGCTGGCGCCTGACGAAGCGGCCGCGCTTTCATGAGACCGGCCATGTCCGCGCATCCCAACTGGCGCTCAGGCACGGGATTGAAGACGCTGATCGTGGACGACGAACCGGTCGCGCGCAAGGTGCTGCGGGAGGACCTGGAAGCGTTGGCCGGCGTCGAGGTGGTGGGCGAGGCGGACAACGGCGCGGCGGCGCTCGATCAGATCGCCGGCCAGCACCCCGACCTCGTCCTGCTGGACCTCCAGATGCCGGGGATGGGCGGCTTCGAAGTCATCCGCAAGATCCGGCATGGCGAGCACATGCCGGTGATCGTCATCGTCACCGCTTACGACAAGTATGCGCTGGAAGCCTTCGAGGCCGGCGCCATCGATTACCTGCTGAAGCCCGTCGGGCAGGACCGGCTGGCCGAGGCTATCGAGAAAGCCCGCCGCATCACGGGCCAGGAAGCCGTCGAGAGGCTGGCGCGCCTGCAGGAAGTCGCGGACCCGCTCCATCCCGGGCAGCCATTCAAGAAGATCGTGGGAAAGGCCGGAGCCGAATACTTTCTGCTCGACGCCCGCGAGATTTTCGCTTTCCATGCCGAGGGCGAGATTGTATGGATCACCACCGCGCGCAAGCGCTACCAGGCTACCCAGACGCTTAAAGTGCTGGAGGAGCGACTCAGAAACTCCAGCTTTCAGCGCATCCACCGCAACGCCCTGGTAAACGTCGACCATGTCCGCAAAATGAGCGTCCTCAGCAGCCAGCGCTGGCTCATCACCTTGAGCAACGATCAGGAGTTCATTGCCAGCAAGAGGCAGGCCCGCGGGATTCGGCGCTTGGTGCATTGGTAGCCCGGCGCTCAAAAGAGCGCTCAACAGCTATGATAGGCACTTGGGGCCCCCACCAATCGAGCACTCCCGCCCACCCGATCCCCAGCGCCGCCCGCCATCCTGGTTAGGCCGCGTCCTTGCCGCGCGGCGCAAAGTGCCGCGCTGGGTGCCGCAATTCCTGGGCTATGCGCTATCCGCCGGCTGCCTGGTCTGGGTGCTCCATCGATACAAGATCGGCGATTTGATCCCGCAGCTGCGCCAGCTCGAGTGGCAATGGCTGGCGCTCGGAGTGGCTCTGGACCTTTTGGTGTACATCTGCCACGCCTGGCGCTGGGTCCTGCTCTACCGGCCCGTGGATCGCCTGCCGTTCTGGCGCACGGTGCAGGCCATCTACATCGGCCTGTTCGCCAACGAGGTGCTGCCGTTGCGCGTGGGCGAGTTGATCCGCGGCTACCTGGTGGCGCACTGGAACGATCAACTCATTTCCGTGGTCCTTGCTTCGATTGGCATCGAGCGGCTCATCGACGGCTTCTGGATGGTTCTGTCGTTCATCGTCGCGGCGCAGCACCTCAAGAACATCCCCGGTTGGCTGACGGACGTCGTGCGCTTTTTTGAGGTGGCAGTGGTCGCCGGCACCCTGCTGCTGGCGTACGTGATGATCCACAAGACCCATGCGCACGCCATAGTGAAGGAGAGCCGTTGGGCCGCCACGTTGCGCCACGTGGTGGAGGGCTTGCACACCATGGGCAACTGGCGCACTCTCGCGCGCGTGATGCCGGTTAGCTTCCTCTACCTGATTTTGCAGGTGTTTTCCTATTGGGCGCTGATGAAGGCCTTCGAATTGGACCTTTCCGCCTGGGATGCTGCGGCCGTGCTGGCGATCGTGCGATTGGGCACGGCAGTCCCCAACGCTCCCGGGAACATCGGCCTCATCAACGTGGCGTGCGTGATCGCCTTGTACGATGTCTTCGGGGTGGAACGCAACGATGCGACCACCTTCTCGTTCGTGCTGTTCCTGGCCCTCACGGTGCCGCTGCTGGTAGGCGGCGCCATCGCCACCGCGCTCACCGGATTGAACATCGGCGAGATCCACCACCACGCGCGCCAGCGGATGCGCACCGCCAAGACCAAGCCGCCCGACGAAACCGCTCCCTGACGGTCGCGGCTCAGCAGACGCCGCCGGCCGTTTCCGAGCCGCGACCGTAAGGGAGTGCCCCATGGCCCTGCGGGCCACCAAAAGCCAAAAAGACGCGCCTCGGGCCGGAGTAATGGAATCAATGAGCTGCGCGCCGTCTTCAACGACCATCCCGCTAATCGACGTGCCGTCCTCAACGGAGCGGTTTCCACAAAACGAATCGCCTTTGGCATTGACGTATAATCCGCTAAGGAGATTCTTTCCACCATGTCTGAATCCAACCCCGGATTTTCCCGGAGGCAGCTCATCGAAAAGACCGGCGCCGCGCTGGCGGCCGGGTTCACCATTGTTCGCCCGGAGGCCGTCCGGGGCTCGCAGGCAAATTCCAAAATCACCGTGGGCCTCATCGGCGTGGGCGGACGCGGCCAGTACGATGCCGGCATCTTCAATGCCGACCCGCGCGCGCGCGTCACCGCGCTGTGCGACCTGTTCGACGATCGCATCGAAATCGGCACGCAGAAGATCAAGATCGAAAAGCCCGCCGTCTACAAGGATTACGAGAAGCTGCTGGCGGCCAGCGATCTCGACGCCGTCCTCATCGCCACGCCGCCCTTCGAGCACCCGCGCATGCTGGCCGACGCGATCCAGGCGCGCAAGCACGTTTACTGCGAAAAGCCCATGGGCGTGGACTTGGCGGGCGTGAAGAAGATCATCGCCGCCGGCCGCAAGGCCGATCCTAAAAAGAACGTCTCCGTGGGATTCCAGCAGCGCTACGGCCCGGTCTACCTGGAAGCCTACAAGCGCCTCCGCGAAGGCCAGATCGGCGAACTGGTGAATGCGCGCGGATTCTGGATCGGCAGCGACCCCTTCACGCGCAAACCATACGACGACCCCAAGATCGAGCACCTGCGCAACTGGTTCTGCTACCGGGATTACTCGGGGGACTTCATCGTGGAGCAGGACTGCCACAATTTCGACGTGCTGCACTGGTTCCTGGACGCACGGCCCATCCGCGCCGTGGGCATGGCCGGCACCAAGGTGCGCACGTCGATGGAGATCCTGGATCATCTCACGCTCTCGTTCGAGTTTCCCAACGGTATCCACGTGAACTATGAGGCGAACCAAATCAGCCCGCGCGGATTCTCGCACGTGGGCGAGGAGTTCACCGGCACCAAGGGCGTGCTCGAAACGTCGCGCGCCCGCATGGTGCACCACAAAGGGTCCAAGGATGCCGAGACCATCCCCTCTCCGCGCGACATCACCAACGACGCCATTGAGGCGTTTCTGACGCGCATCCAGAACGGCGAAGCGGAGAACGTGGCCGAACGCTCCGCCATCAGCACGCTGTTCGCGATTCTGGGCCGCACCGCGCTCTATCAAAAGCGCGAGGCGGTCTGGAAAGACGAGTTTGGGGAGGTCTGACATGCTCCGCCTTTGCCTGCTTCTGCTTCTGCCTGCGGCCGCGATGCTGGCGCAGGATCGCCCGTTGCGCGTGATCGCGTTCGGCGCACATCCGGACGATTGCGATATCCGCGCCGCGGGGACCGCCGCCAGGTTCCGCGCGCTGGGAGCCGCGGTGAAGTTTGTTTCGGTGACCAATGGCGATGCCGGCCACCAGTCGATGGGCGGCGGCGCGCTGGCCAAGCGCCGCCGCGCCGAAGCGGAGGAGTCCGGGCGGCGCCTGGGCATCACCTACGAAGTGCTCGATAACCATGACGGCGAACTGCTGCCCACGCTGGCCGTGCGGGAGCAGATCATCCGGCGCATCCGGCAGTGGAATGCGGATATCGTCCTCGCGCCGCGGCCCAACGACTATCACCCCGATCACCGCTATACCGGCGTGCTGGTCCAGGACGCGGCGTACATGGTGGTGGTTCCCAATATTTGCCCGGATACGCCGCCGTTGCGCAAGAATCCGGTATTCCTTTACTACGAAGACCATTTCCAGAAGCCGTCGCCGTTCCGTCCGGATGTGGCCATCGCGATCGACGATGTTTTCGATCTGAAGGTGGCGGCGCTCGATGCGCATGTTTCGCAGGTTTACGAATGGCTGCCGTGGGTGGATGGCACCCTCGATACGGTGCCCAAAGATCCGGCGGAGCGCAAGCGCTGGCTGGCCGCGAGCCGCGCTGACAAGATCACGCCGGCCGTGCGCCGCGCGCTGGAGAAATGGTACGGTCCGGAGCGCGCCGCGAAGATCGCGCACGCGGAGGCATTCGAGATTTGCGAATACGGCCGCCAGCCGAGCGACGAAGACTTGCGGCGGCTTTTCCCCATGCTGGGCCGCTGACCGCCAGGATTAGGACCCTGGCATGACTTCTGCGGCCGGAGGCGCCTGCGAGAGCGTTTCCAACAGATCGTATAGCTGCCGCGCGCGAATGGGCTTTGGCAGGTAGGCGTCCATGCCCGCCGCCCGGCAGCGTTCCTCATCGCCCTTGATGGCGTGCGCGGTGAGCGCCACGACCGGCAGGTGAACGCCGGTGCCATTCTCCCTTTCGCGTATGGCAGCGGTGGCTTCGAATCCGTCCATCTCGGGCATCTGCACATCCATGAGAACCAAATCGAAAGCTTCCTTCTCCAGGGCGGAAAGGGCCTCGCGGCCGTTGGCCACCACCATGGTCCGATAGCCGGCTTTCTCCAGCAGCTTGACCGCCAGCTTCTGATTCACTGGGTTGTCTTCCGCAATCAACACGCGCCGCGCGATCGTCGGCGGTTCGGGGATGGCGTGGCGCACGGCTGACCCGCGCGGCGCCGGCCGGCGCGGGTGATCCAGGGCCAGCAGAAGCGTTTCTCGCAATTCGGATTGTCGGACCGGCTTGGTCAGATATGCCGCGATCCCGAGCGCGCGGCACTGAGCCGCATCGCCGGGATCGCCCGCCGAGGTGAGCATTACGATCTCCGCCACCAGCCCGGGTGTCCGGCGGACTTCCTCGATAAGCGCGCGCCCGTCCATCTCCGGCATGTGGCCGTCGGTAACCATCAATTGGAATGGCGCCCCGGAGCCCGCCGCCGCCCGCAGGCTTTCAAGCGCGGCGCTTCCGCCGTCCACGCATGTGACCGGCATG
>Ga0335078_10007432_pt1 | contig 16239 bp, 12 predicted proteins | sample Lox_Sample_32_FD_206711 | JGI IMG/M metagenome (GOLD analysis project Ga0335078, IMG submission 206711) | Soil microbial communities from Loxahatchee National Wildlife Refuge, Florida, United States - Lox_Sample_3.2 | ecosystem: Environmental > Terrestrial > Soil > Wetlands | place: USA...
CCGAAGCGGCGAAAACCGTAGACGCTGGAGTCCTGATAGGCGGAGTTGTAGCGGAGGCGACTCCAGTAAAACTCCGAGGGTACGTTGGGTCCGCTCTGATAGTAGTATTGCTGGCGTCGGCCGTAGCCTTGTCCATATCCTTGGAAGCCTCCCTGAAGGGCGAAGGCGAGGGAAACTAGGATGAGGGTGGCGAGTGCGAGCCGGCCCAGCTTCATGTTCAGCATCATATCAGATGAGGTGCGGGGGCGCGGCGTGCGCTGATCGCGGGCTGATTGTGCGCCACCCTCGTAAAACATGCCAGGTCTTTGACCGCATGGAAAAACTCCTGGTTGGAGGACCTTTGTCGGCCGCGGACTTCAGGCCGGCGGGACTCAAAAGCACCGCAAGGGAGCGGTGCGCACAGACAGGCACGGATTCCTCGACACACTCCTGGACGGTCATGGCCACGTGCCGCGATTACCGGGGACTCACCTGAAGCGAATGCCAACGGTGGCTCTATCTGCAAAAGGGTAGTACTTTAGATAAAGGCATTCAGAGCTGAAACGCTAAAATTTGTGAATCAGAAAATGCCGGATCGTTGTATACTGAGCTGTCCGTGAGAAGACACTAATCGAAGTCCTGATTTCTGACTCCTACCGAGCCTATTTCCTGGTACCTGGCCGGAGGGGGCTGCTTACTTTCAGATAGCGTGTCCACTCGCGGCACAAGGAAACCTTTTTTCGGCTGCGTCTCGGGGTGGCGGGCAGACTACATTCTTAAGAACGCGGGATTGGCGCGAGCCAATTTCCTCAGGTGCACACCCGCCGCGGGTACTTAACTCACACAGAAAGGCGGTGCCGACATGGCAAACGAAAACTTGAATATCGAGTTCTGGAAGAAGATACAGTCCCTGAAAGCGGAGCTCGAGAAAGACTCGAACCTGCGCGAGAGATTTCGCCAGGATCCCGTCTCAGTGCTAAAAGAGGCCAGTCTCGACATGGCCATCCAGCGGCAAGCCGGCGCCCCGCCGACGTCCTTGCTCGGGATGCTGGATCAACTGACTCCGGAAGAGCGGCGTGCCACCGTTGACACGATATTCGATGTGAAGCTCTCGAGCGAGTTCGGCGAACCCGGAGAACCCGGCGCCCTCTTCATTCCGAATGCGTTTGGCAATGTCAACGCGAACGCCAACGCGAACGCCAATGCCAACGCTAATGCAAATCCGAACGCCAACGCGAATGCCAATGCGAATGCGAACGCCAATGCCACGTCCAGTTCGTCAGCCACTTCCGATTCCAGCAGTTCCTCGGCCAGCGATTCCAGTTCGGACTCCAGCTCGGACTCCAGCTCCGATAGCAGTTCCGATTCCTCGTCGGATTCCGGTGCGGGCTCGGATTCGGCCTCCGATTCTTCCGGCTTCGGCAGCCTCTTCGGCAATCTGGAAAACACGCTTACCGGGATGGTCTCCATCACCGTCGAATTGCCGGCGGCCTATCAAGTCTCCGAGGGCGCAGCGCAACTCGGCCTCATGCAATTGAATGTGGAACGGCAAAAAGCGCTCTTCAAGAAAGCGCTCTCCGATCCGCGCAGTCTGGTCTCATCGCACAAGGCCGGTGAGAATGAAACTCTGAACATCATCGAATACGAATTCCGCGGGTTCAAATTCCGCGCGGAGGCATTGTTGCGCGGAAGAGTATTGACCATTAACAATTGCAAGATTGTCTAAGAGCTGGTGGAAAACGAAATACTCCGCTTGCCCGCGCACGCGGCCCGGAACCGGCAGGAGCGCCACCGTGAGGCAGGTGTGGGTAAGACGTGTATAATCCTTGCCGCCAAGAGTCGTGAGGCATGAAGTGGGAGACACAGGCACAGCCACGTTATTAGTCCATATGCCTGTTGCGGCGCGGAGTTATCCCAACCTTGCGGTGGAACTGCTGGCGGCATCGGCCCGGCGCGCGGGATACCACTGCGACATCCTGTATGGGACGCGGTTCTACCAGCCGTGTCTCAACATCAATCGCGTCCCCATCGAGTTCGATCAGGGTGTCTTTGCCCACGCCTACCGCGGCATCGAGATTGCGACGCTGGCCGATACACTGGCCGCCCAACATCCTGACCGATCGCTCGACCGCGACGCGCTGTATCTGGAGGCCCTCACCGCCATCGATTGCGCCGATCGCTGCCTGGAACAGTGCCGTCAGGCGGTTGTGGCGGGCCACTACGGCATCGTCGGCTTTTCGGTGGGATTCGATCAACAGAAGCTGGCGTCGCTGGCTCTGGCCAGATCGGTGAAAGCGTCTGACCCGTCCATATGCATCATTTTCGGCGGAACCGGATGCGATGGCGCATTAGGTGACGCCCTCCTGCGCAATTTCCCCGAGGTGGACCTGGTTGCGCAGGGGGACGCCGACACCTGGTTTCCCGACCTGATCGGCGCGATTCAGCGAGGGGCGCCGCTCGAGCGTTTCAGTGTGCTCTCACGAAACGGCGGCGGCGTCTCCCGCGGCGCACCGATGCGGGTAACGCGGCACCTGGATGCGTTGCCGCCGCCGGATTACCGGGCCTTTTTCCGGCAAATGGACGGCGGTCAATCGGAAAACTCCGCGCCGCGCATCGTGCTGCTCGAAGCATCGCGCGGGTGCTGGTGGGGCGACAAACAGCGATGCATGTTCTGCGGGATCAGCAGCGTGCTTTCCGGCTACCGCGAAAAATCGGCGGAGAAATTTCTTGCCGAGTTCCTGTCGATTGTGGAAGCCGCGCAACCGACGTATATCTTTATGACCGATTCGATACTCCCGCTCTCCTATTACCGCACCGTGCTGCCGGAACTGGCCCGCTGGCGCCGGGAGACGAAATCGGACCTGCGCATCTATTTCGAGATCAAGTCCAATGTCACGCGGCGGCAGATGGCTTTGCTGGCGGCGGCCGGGGTGGTCGATATCCAACCCGGGATTGAATCATTCAGTTCGCGCATCCTGCATCTCATGAACAAGGGTGTCGGGATGCTGAAACAGGTTGAGTTATTGAAGTGGGCGCGCACTTACGGGCTGAATGTCATCACAAATCTGATTTATGGCATCCCCCGGGAACAGGTGCAGGATTACGAGGAGATCTTACGTGTCATCTCGGCGCTCCATCACCTGCAACCTCCGTATTGCCAGCGGATGCGCTATTTCAAATTCTGCCGTTATAGCGAAGCGCCGGAGCAATATGGCCTCGGCAATTTGCGGCCGTTCGACAGGGATCGCTGCGCCTTCGGCTTGCCGGACCAGGAACTCAAGGAGCTCTGTTACGAACTGGACTACGATTATCTCGGCGAGCAGGCGCGCGAGCTGGCGGCGATGCACGCGCGCCTGCGGAAAGCCATGCAGGCCTGGTTCAACGACTACTGGTTTCATGCCAGGTCGCTGTGGCTCAACGACCTGCCGGACAAGGTGGTGATTACCGAGATGGCCGCCGATACCCGGCCACGCATTATCATGCTCGGCGGCCTGGAAGCCGAGGTGTACCGGCGGGCGGCGAGCGCCAAATCACTGGGGGCCATCGCCCGGGAGTGCGCGACACAGGTCGAGGAGATTCGCGACATTGCGTCCCGTTTTGCGGGCGACGGCATTGCCCTGGAGGAGGACGGGTACCTGCTGGCGCTGGCGACACCGCGCAAGGCGGACGCCTGGACGGATGCCGGACTCGCCGACGGGAGCGCCTCGGATGACGAACTGCTTGCCATATCCCAATGCTGCCCGCCGGCATACCGGGGTGGATGAATCGACGCGAAGATGGGAAACGCCCTATGTTATTGCGAACACCGCTGAAACTCACGGTCCTGGCCACTACGTGGTGTAATGTCCGGTGCGGTCATTGCCTGAACAATGCCGGTCCGGCGCGGCAGGATCGTGTTTCCTATTCGCAGATGCGCGCCTGCATCGAACGCGTGCATGCGTGGCATCCGCTGAAAGTGGTGATCTTCACCGGCGGCGAATGCTCCATACTCGGCGAAGACTTATTGGATGCGATCGCTTTCTGCGATTCGCTCGGCATCGTAACGCGCATCGTCACGAACGCCTACTGGGCGACATCGGAAGCCGAGGCGGCGCGGAGATTGACGGCGCTGCGCGAAGCCGGGTTGGCGGAGATCAATTTCAGCGTCGATGACTTCCATCAGCAATACATCCCGCTTGACCGCGTGAAGTACGCCTGGCGGGTATCCAAAGGCATGGGCTTTCTGGCGGTGGTCATTGCCAATACTACCGGCCCGCGCTCGACCATGACACCGGACTACCTGCGCGCTGCCCTGGGTGAGAATGTCGCGAGCATCATATACAGTAAATCGTGCCCGCGCCCATTGCCGCGGCCCTGTGCGGACGGCACGCGCTATTTCATTTCCGAGGCGCGCCTGTCGCGCCTGGGACGCGCGCGCCAGCAGTTGGCCGACGATTACTTCTGCACCTTCACCCCTGAGCAGTTGTCCGGTCCGTGTATCGATCTCCTGCTGAACCCGACGCTGACCGCGTGGAACCACCTGGCCGGGTGTTGCGGGGTGGAAGCACTTGGCAACGACATAATCGATCTGGGCGATCTGGCGGAGATGGATCCCGTGGACATCCTGGAGAAAGCCGACAAGCACCTGATCTTGAATGGCCTGGCGCTGTTCGGTCCATCCGCCCTGTTGCGCTTCGTGAAGGCGGTCGCGCCCGAGATCGAGTTGCGTGGCCGCTATAGCAATGCGTGCGACATGTGCGAAGAGATTTGCCGGCGGCCGGATGTGACCGCGGTGTTGGAGAAGCATGCCGCGACGCTGGCCGGAAAGGTGCTGGCGGAGCGGGAAGCGAGGGGATTGTGCTGATCGAGCAGCAGAATGACGATATCGCCGGCCAGAACCCGCTGCGCGCTTCGGATACCGGGCACGTGCTGATGCGACTGGTTCGCCAGTTAGAGCGAGCTGGATATCGCGAATATTACGCCAGCTTTAATCCGCTCATCACCACTTCCGGCGGATGGCTGGAGCGTTTGACGCAGGCGCCGCCCCATTTGCGTCCGATCATCGAGCTATTCCTACTGGGGCGCGCGGTGCCGGAACGTGACGTGACGGCGATTATCGATGATGTGCCGGCATTATGCGAGCTCGGAATTCTGCATCGCGTCCGCGGAGATTCCCTGCGTACCGCGGGATTGGCGTTAGTCCCCGTGTTCGGCCTTTGGATCTTCAATCACTCGATTCTCACCGCCAATCCAACCCTGTATTACGGCGACGACACGCTGGCCCTCCTCTCGCGCCTCGCTCCGCGCCCGCGCGGCAGCGCGCTTGACCTCTGTTCCGGGCCGGGAACCCAGGCGCTGTTCGCCAGCTTATATGCGGATCGCGTCACCGCGGTCGAGGTGAATCCCATTGCTGCCGCTCTCGCCACGCTGAATGTGGCTATGAACGGGCGCAGCGAAAAGGTGTCGATCGTCTGCGGAGATCTGTACGACGCCGTGGGAACTTCCACCTATGATTTGATCTGTGCCAATCCCCCTCTGCTGCCGTTTCCCGATGCTCTGGCCTATCCGTTTGTGGGCCATGGCGGCGCGGATGGCCTGCGCGTGACCCGGCGCATCCTCGCCGGCCTTCCCGCGCACCTCTCCGCGGACGGGGTGGGCCAAATCATCGGATGTTGCCTGAGCGATGGTATTCTCCCCTTGCCGGCGGCTGAGTTGGAAACCTGGGCCCGGCAGCGGCAACTGCGCGTTCTGATGACGGTGACATCGGAGAATCCCCTGGCTCGCGGGAGTTTCTTCTTCGAAGGCCTGGTGAGCACGGCGGCCTCGATGGGAGAACGGTCGCGCGGCGAGATCGCGGCTATCTTCGAGGACGATTTGCGCCGCCAGGGGGCGACGCACTTGTGCACCTACTTCCTCCATGTCACACGACAGAAAGGTGGATTTGTTTTACAGGACCTGTCCCGGCAAGGACGGCAGGAATTCTGGTTCGCGTCGCAGGCTGACGGCTCGCACGCCGCGCCCCGATAATCAACCATGAGAGGTGACCGGTGACTTCTCCGCGCATTCTGCTTTTGGTCCCACCCTTTGCCTCGACGCAGTTTCCCAGTTTGGCGGTGCATCAGCTCGAAGCCCAACTGCGAGCCGGCGGACTCGACTGCGAAATCTGCTACAGCAATGCCCTGTTTGCGGAACTCATCGGCTACCGTCTTTACAACGAAATCAGTTGGGCATCCACCGCGGTACAAATAGGGGAACGCGTTTTCGCGCACTACCTGGAACTTTCCCGTCATCCCGGCATTCGCCGCGGCCAACGCGCGGGCATCCGCAATGTCCTGCGAAACGCTCCCCATGGCCTGAAGATCTCGCCGGAAATCATTTGGGCTACCTCGCCCGAAGCCGAACTCGCTTACCGTTCCGCGATCGAAGTCGTTCTGTTGGAACGCGACTACGATCTCGTGGGCATCACTTGCGGATGCTTGCAACTCTGCGCCACTGAATATCACGCGCAGGTGGTCCGCGGAATCGCGCGCAACGCGACGATAGTGGTGGGCGGGTCCAGTTGCGATGGCGAGATGGCCGAAGGGCTGGCCAGTTTTACCCGCAACGTCGATTACATCTTCTCCGGCGAGGCCGATTATGCGTTCAGCGCGTTCTGCCGCGACATGCCGCCGCAACGTCCCACGGCTCCGGTCATCGTGCCCTGCGAACCGATCGAGGATTTGTCCCTGCTGCATCCTCCGGACTTCAGCGCTTACTACCTCGAACTCAAGCGGCATCGCTTCCCCGACGACCTGGGAATGTTCGCCGCGTATCAAAGTTCACGCGGGTGCTGGTGGGGCGAACGGTCGCAGTGCACCTTTTGCGGGCTGAACGGGCAGACCGTCCGCTATCGCACCAAACCCGTGGAAAAGGTGTTGCCGGAGATCGCCTCCATCATGAAACGGCATCCGACTCCGAATCTGCTCATGGTGGATTGCATCATGCCCAGGCGGTACCTCAGCGAGCTATTGCCGCGCATCCAGGCGGAAGTGGGACAGGTCAGTATTTTCTATGAGACCAAGGCGGATCTAAAACTGGCGGATCTGCAATGCATGAGATCGTCCGGTATGTTCACCTTCCAGCCCGGGATCGAGAGCTTGTCCACTTCGCTGCTGAAGCGCATGCGCAAAGGCAGCTCGGGAAGCGGGAACATCCGCTTGTTGGTCAACAGCCGGCGCGCAGGTCTCACGCCATCCTGGAATATCTTGTTCGGCATCCCCGGCGATAAGCGCGCCGATTATGAGGAAATGTTGCGCGCGGCTCCGTATCTCGTGCACCTGTCGCCGCCGGCGGCCGTCACTACCATCTCGATTGAGCGATTCAGCCCACTCTATAAGCATCCCCAGGAGCATACCATCAGATGTCTCGAGCCCCTGCCGAGTTACCGCGAGATTTTCGCGGATTGCGTCGATGTCGGAAAGATCGGCTACCACCATATCGGCGACTTTGACAGCGAGTCGTTGACCGATGACGCGTTACGGAAATGGTTGCTGGACACCTTTGAGCGCTGGAAAGACATCTGGCGCGATCACGGCGTCACCTTGGAAATGGTGCTGGCGGGTGAATCGGGCACATTGGTCGTCGATACGCGGGGTACCATCAATGCCTCGTCGCTCTACTATCTGCCGAGCGAGATCGCGGATCTCTGCTTCCTTCTCGAAGAAGGCGCCGTGCGGCGAGATCAGGTCGATGCCGAAGCGTTGTCGCAACTGCTGGCCAAAGGCTTGATGTTGGAATATGAAGGCAGGCTGATAAACCTGGTGGTCAGCTATTCCGGGAGGCCAGCCTGGGAATTTGCGGGTCCGCCGTCGGTATCGGACATTCCGCTATTGATTCGCAAGTGGGGCAATCGATGAGATTCAATACGTTCGCGTGGTCAGTGGCCCTCGGCACCTTAATGCTCGTTCTGGGCATTCCCCTGGCGGTGCACGCCGTCCCGCCAAACGGACTGTACGGGTACCGCGTGTCTGCCACGCTGTCCAACCCGGCGGTCTGGTATTACGTCAACGGTTGGATGGGGATCGGCATGGCGATCACCGGTTTACTCACCATCCTGACCGCCGCCCTGGTTGGCAGGCAAGCGCCTCGGCATAACTGGCTCGCGTTTTGGGTGTTGCTCGGCGGCCTCGCAGTTTCGGCGTTGCTGAGTACGCTGCTTCTCCTTGGTTACCGCCCATCGGACACGCCCCCCGAGAGCAGCGTTCCGCCTCAGGCGCAATATCCGATCGCAACTTACTGGGTAATGTTTCTCGGCATCAGCCTGCTCATCATCGGGTTGCATCTCCCGTTGGCGATGAAGCGCATCAGACCGAACGCTCTGTACGGGTTCCGCGTCCGCGCCACGATGCGCGACGAACGCGTCTGGTATTTAGCGAACGCCTATTTCGCCAGAATGGCGATTGGCATCGGGATTGTCACCATTGCGCTGGCCACCCTCCTCCGCTTCACCACCGTCCCGCCGGCCGCCTACATCGCGATTTGTGTCCTGGTCTTTTTCGGCGGCCTGATCTTGGCGATTATCCTGACTTTCCGCCACATCGGACAGATTGGCGGAAACTCCAGCGGGCGTGTCAGGAGTTAATTGTCCAGCCTGCGGTCGCGGCTCGGAAAATGCCACTGGAGCGGTGGCGCCGCCCGAACCGGATTTTGCGGGCTGTGGCAGATATACGAGCGGTCCGGTGCGGGAGAGGCGGGGTATCAGCGCGAATCTGGGAACGCGGTGGCACTTGACAGAGTCCGCGGCATCGCTCACGCTAGACGTTTATGCCGATTTTGCAGGTCATTGTCCTGGGCGTGATCCAGGGATTGACGGAATTTCTGCCGATCAGCAGCACCGCGCATCTCTATCTCACGTCGTGGCTGCTCGGGTGGAAGCCCGAAGGGCTGAATTACGACATCATGCTGCACGTCGGCACGTTGTTCGCGCTGCTGATCTATTTCTTCCGCGACTGGGTGCAGATTATCGGCCAGGCATTCGGGCTGCAAATCGGGAAAGACAACGAATTGCGGCTCAATCACATGCTGCTATGGCTGTTGGCGATCGGGAGCATACCGATCGGCATCGTGGGCTTCTTGTTTGAAAAGCAGGCGGAGTCCAACTGGCGGACTCCCTGGGTGATGGGGACGATGCTGATCGCGGTCGGCATCCTGATGTACGCGGCGGAAAATGCCAGCAAGAAGGCGCGCGATCTGGCGTCGGTAAATGGACCGGACGCGGTGGTGATCGGAGTAGCGCAGGCGCTGGCGGTGGTGCCGGGAACGTCGCGAAGCGGGATCAGCATATCGGCGGGGTTGTTTCGCGATTTGAGCAGCCAGACGGCGGCGAAGTTTTCCTTCCTGCTGTCGGCGCCGGCCATCGCGGGAGCGGCGGGGAAGGCCTTCTGGGACATGCACAAGGAGCACCACCTGCACGCCGTTCTGGAAACGCCGTTCCTGGTGGGGGTGGGGGTGAGCGCGATTACCGGCTGCCTGGTGATCGGATGGTTTCTGCACTATTTGCGTCGCAGCTCGCTTCGTCCGTTTGTGTACTACCGAATCATTTTTGGCATAATAGTGCTTGCTCTGGCTTTCATCCTCCGCCGGCCAGCGTGATGAAGCTATTATCTCCGACCGATCACAAAAGGCTGAACGAAGTCATCGGCTTCCTGCTGCTGTCGCTGGGCCTGGTGATGCTCCTCAGCCTGGTGTCGTACCACACCCAGGATCCTTCGTGGGACACCGCCGCTGAGTCCCAACCCCTCAATCTCGTCGGCTACCTCGGCTCGTACGCTTCGGACCTGTTGTTTCAATCCTTCGGAGCGACGGCGTTCTTGTTTCCGCTGCTGATATTTCTGCTGTCGTGGAAATGGATCCGCTCGGAGGCGATGGAGAGCGGGATCGCGAAGGTGGTGGGGTCGGTAATTCTCACCATGGGAGCGAGCGCGGGGCTGGCGTTCCTGCCGTGGAGGATGTTCGGCGGCACGATCAGTCTGGGCGGCGTGTCGGGCTATCTGCTGGCGCGGTACCTTTTGGGCACGTTGAACCTGGCGGGCGCGATTGTAGCGATCCTGACTTCGGTGATGGTGGCGGTGTACCTGGTTTCGTCGTTCACGCTGGCGAAGGGCATGGAATGGTTCGCGGGCCCGCGGGGGTGGTACCGCCGGCGGTTGGGCGCGTGGCGGGCGTGGCGGGACGAACAGCACGCGCGCGCGTTGGAGAAGGCTCGCGAGCGCGAACGCGTGCGGCGGGAGACGCGGCAATTGAAGGCGCGCGGGGCGAAGCAGGAGGCGAAGGAGTTCGAGCCGGCCGCCGACGCTCCGCCATGGGAGCCGGTGGAAGAGAGCGCGCCGGTGGTGGAAGAAGCGGTGGAAGCGGCGGAAGCGGAACCTGTGGCCGAAGAGGAGATTCCGATTTGCCCGGTGGAAGATCTGCCGCCGGTGCCGCCGCCAATGCCGGTGCCGGTGGCGACCGCCGAGGCGGTACAGGAACCCTCATTTCGCGCGGTCTTCCGGCTACCCTCCACTGAATTGCTGAACGAGATTCCCCTGCGCAGCCCTTACGACGAGCCGGAGCTCAAAGACACCGCGGCCAGGATCAAATCGAAATTGGAAGAATTCGGCGTGCTGGGCAACGTGGTGCAGATCAATCCCGGACCGGTGGTGACGACGTTCGAGTTCAAGCCCGATGCAGGCATCAAATACAGCCGCATCACGAATCTCAACGAAGACCTGTGCCTGGGCTTGCAGGCGGAATCCATCCTGGTGGAGCGAATTCCGGGGAAGCCGACGGTGGGAATCGAAGTGCCGAACACGCGGCGCGAGGTGATTGCGCTCCGGCAGATGCTGGAGAGCGAGGAATTCGCGAGCTCGGCGTCGCGCCTGACCATTCCGCTGGGCAAAGATATCAACGGGCGGATCCGCGTGGCGGCGCTGGATACCATGCCGCACCTGCTGATCGCGGGCTCGACGGGATCGGGCAAGAGCGTTATGATCAACTCCATGATCATGTCGATTCTCTACAAGTCGACGCCGAGCGAAGTGCGGATGATCATGGTGGACCCGAAACGCGTGGAACTGGGGCTGTTCGAGGGCATTCCGCACCTGTTGACGCCGGTGATTATCGACCCCAAGAAAGCCACCAATGCGCTGCGCAATGCCGTGCTCGAGATGGAGCGCCGGCTGCGGCTGCTGGCGGAGTACGGGGTGCGGAATATCGAGCAGTTCAACAAGAAGGTGCGCAAACTGCAGGACGAGCCGCGGAATCTGTTCGCGGATGCAGACGCGGAAGCGACTGCGGAAGATCTGCGGCCGCTGCCGTACATCCTGATTCTGATCGACGAATTGGCCGACTTGATGATGCTCGAAGGCAAGAACGTGGAAGAGAGCGTGACGCGCCTGGCGCAGATGGCGCGCGCGGTGGGTATGCACTTGGTGCTGGCCACGCAGCGCCCCAGCGTGGATGTGATTACAGGGTTGATCAAGGCGAATTTCCCTTCGCGCATCAGCTTCCGCGTGGCGACGCGGGTGGATTCGCGCACGGTGCTGGATGTGATGGGCGCCGAGCACCTGCTGGGCAAGGGCGATATGCTATTTCTGCCGCCGGGGTCGTCGCGGCTGACGCGCGTGCACGGGGCGTTCGTCACCGAGACGGAGATCGGGCGGGTGGTGGAATTCTGGAAGGAGCAGGCGACGCCGGAATACGACCAATCGTTCCTGGTGGCGCCGCCCAGCGAGGACGACGAGTCGGGTAACGAGGAAGCGGACGGCGCGGAGCAGGACCCGATGTACGAAGAGGCTGTGCGGCTGGTATTGCAGATGGGCAAGGCCTCGACATCGACCTTGCAACGGCATCTACGGCTGGGCTACGGGCGTGCGGCGCGGATCCTGGACATGATGCAGCGCGACGGGATCATCGGGCCGCCGGACGGGAGCAAGCCGCGGGAAGTGCTGAAGCGGCCGGATTGGTTGCGGGAAGTGGAGACGCGATAGGGGGTACCCGGCGCTTTCCTGGTGCGACGGTGACGGCGGCCGGGCCGGTAACCCGCACGCCCGCGTCGGGTGCGGAGATTCTCAGAATTCAGTCAGAATCCGCCGCAGATTGCCGCCCAGAATCAGGCGCGCATCCTCGCCGCCGATGCCCAACTCCGCCAGCACGCGAGTCTGCGCGTCGAAGATTTCACGATTCCATCCGCGCGGAAAAAACGACGAGTCCGTCCCGAACAGCAGGCGCCGCGCTCCCGCCACGCTCAACGCGCGCCGGAACACAGTCGCCAGATCGAGCCCCTGGTAGCGCATCCACGAATTGCCGCTCGACGTGTCCAGGTACACGTTGGGACAAAGATCCGCCACCATCAACGCCTCGCGGAAATATCCCGCCCCGAAGTGCGGCACGATGAAGCGCAGGTTCGGATGCCGCAGCGCCACCGCGTGCAAATCGATGGGGTTGGAGTACCGCATATCGTAAGGGGAGGGAAGTCCCAGCTTCTTGCGCACTCCCACGGTGAGCACTCCGCAGTGCACGAACACCGCGCAGCGGTGCGCCGCGGCCTGCTCCAACAGCAACTCCACGCGCTCGTCCTGAATGGAATACAGGTGCATGGCCGGGAACAGGCAGATGGCGTCGAGGCCCTTGCGCACTTCGTGCTCCGCCCACGGATTCATCATGGCGAACGCGAAGAAGCGGTCGGGATAAGCGGCGGCGGCCGCCAGCGTGGAGTCCTCATCCTCCGGAACGCTGGCGATCAACGCCGCGCGCGATACTCCGTGGCTGTCGAGTTCGCCCGCCCACAGCCGCGCCAGTTCCGCGGGGTCGTCGGGCGGCAGTTGCCAATTCACCTTGGCCGCGACTTCTCCCGCCGGCAGCCGGCAATGCTCTCCCAGGGCGGCGAAGAAGCGCTTGGAAAAGAAGTGTACGTGCGCGTCGGCGACTTCGCACTCACCCCATGGTGTCTGCATCGGGCTTGTTCCAGTGAGTGATGCCCGCGGCCAGCGCCAGTTGCGTCAGCCCGGCGACGTTATTTACCCCCAGCTTCTTCATCATGGTTTTGCGATAGCTGCGGATGGTCTGCAGCCCCAAATCGAGCAGCACCGCGATATCCTTGCTGGTCTTGCCTTCCGCCACCAGCCGCAGCACCTGCAATTCGCGCGGCGAAAGCGATTCCAGCGGGCTGCGATCGTGGGTATCGAGATCGCCGCGCTGGATTCGCTGCAGCAGCCGGTCGGAAACCTGCGAGCTCAGGTACGATCCCCCGCGCGCCACCGTGCGCAGCGCGTCCAGCAACTCCGTGGACGAGGCTTTCTTCAGCACGAACGCGCGCGCGCCGGAGCGAATTGCCGTCACCACCGAGTTCTCATCGTCGTACATCGACAGGATCACCACTTTCACACCCGGACAGTGCCGCAGCAGCTCGGTGGTGGCCTCGATGCCGTTCATCCCCGGCAGGCCGATATCCATCAGTACCAAGTCCGGCTCCAGCCGCTTGCAGAGTTGCACCGCGTCGGGGCCGTTTTCGGCTTCGCCCACCACGCGGAACTCCGCTCCCCGCTCCAGAATGGTCTTGACGCCATCGCGAACCAGTTTGTGATCATCGACAAGAACAATGTCGAACGGCATAGTATTTCTTACGCGGCCTCCGGTACCGCGACCCGAACGGTGGTGCCAGTTTTTTTGTCGCTGGTGATCGAAAGGTCCAGGCCCGCCTGCGCGGCGTAGTGCTCCATGCTCAACAACCCGAGTCCTCGCGAACCTTCCAGGATGTCCGCCGGGTCGAATCCCTTCCCATTGTCGCGAACCTCCATGGATGCCCCCGTCCGTGTGGACTTTACCGCGATTTCGATGGACGAGCAACTGGAATGTTGCACGGCGTTTTCCACTGCTTCCTGAGCAACATGGTAGAACGCCGAGGCGATCCGCGGGTCGATCTTCAAATTCGGATCGACATTCACCCGCAACCCTCCGGGGAAGCGCTCGCGGATGTGCGTCATCAGGCGGTCGAGCGCCGAACGCAGACCGGCGCGCTCCACCGCCGACGGGTTCAAATGGTAGCTGTACTCGCGCACTTGCTCCATGATGCTTTCCAGCACCTTCTGGATATCGGTGAGGCGCACGCAGGTCTCCGGCGATACGCCTTCCAGGTCCATGCGCGCCAGGTCGAGTTGCAGTCCCAGGGCGGTGAGATTCTGCCCCACGACGTCGTGGAGGAACCTGGAAAGCGTATTGCGCTCGAATTCCTGCGCCTTCAGCGCCCCCAGAACCGTGTTGCGCAATTCCTGCGCGGCCGTGTTCCACGGAGTAATCTCGCGCGCCATGCCGGCGGCGTAGCGCGCGCCGTCTTTCGCGCGCACCGGATAAACGGTGACGTACCACGTTCCGTCGCCGGTGCGCTCGCGCAAGTACAGCGTTTCGCCCGCCAGCGCCCGCGCGAAGCGGCTGCACCAGGCCGGCGCCTCACTCCCCAGAACATCCAGGGCGCACCGGCCGGTCAATTCCTCCGAAGGCTTGCCGAAGATCGCGTCCGGCGATCCGTATATACGCAGGAACGCCAGGTCCTCGCGCACCATCCAGAAACACGCCGGACTCTGTTCCAGCAGTAGTTCGGACAAGCGCTCGTTCTCTGGCATTCGTCCCGTCAACTTTTCCGCGCCAGCACTTTGCGGGCGGCCGCCGCGATATCGCGAGCCACCAGCCCGTACTTGTCCAACAACTCATCGGGCTGTCCCGATTCGGCGTAGGTATCCTGGATGCCTGTGAACTCCATGGCGCACGGACGCGTCTCCGCCACCACCTGCGCCACCCGCACGCCGAGGCCGGTGTCCACCAGATGCTCCTCGGCCACTACGATGGCGCGTGTTTCGGCGGCCGCGCGCGCGATTGCCTCGCGGTCGAGTGGTTTGGCGGTGTGCATGTCGAGGACGCGAACCGAAATGCCCTCGCCTTCCAGCGAGTCCGCGGCCAGCAGCGCCTGCGCCACCAGCAGACCGTTGGCGATAATCGTGACGTCGCCGCCTTCGGCCACTTCGATCGCCTTGCCGATGACGAATTCCTGGTCCCCGTTGTAAACGATGGGCGCTTTCGGCCGCCCGGTGCGGATGAAAACCGGCCCGACGTAGGCCACGGCGGCTCTCACCAGCGCCTTGGTGGAAACTTCGTCGGCCGGCGCGATCACCACGAACCCGGCGAGCGAACAAGCCAGTCCGATTTCCTCGATGCTCATCTGCGAAGGGCCGTCCTCGCCGATGGAGATGCCGCTGTGCGTGCCTACCACCTTCAAATTCACGTGCGGGTACGCCGCGCAGCAGCGCAGTTGCTCGAACCCTTTGTTGACGGCGAACGCGGAGAAACTGGAGACAAACGGAATCTTGCCGGCCAGCGCCAGCCCCGCGCCCACGCCGCACATGTTGGCCTCGGCGATGCCCAGCGAGATGAAGCGCTCGGGAAATTCTTTCGCGAAATACGTGGTCATGGTCGATTTGGAAAGGTCGGCATCGCAGACCACCACGTCTTTGTTCTCGCGGCCCAGTTCCACCAGCGCCCGTCCGAACGCCTCGCGCGTGGCGGCTCCTAATTTGATCGCGAACTTGGTTTTTGCCGGCATCTTATTGCAGCTCCTGCAAGGCCAATCTGACTTCGTCCGCGCTCGGCGCGGTGCCATGGAACTTCGGATTGTTCTCCATGAACGACACGCCCTTGCCCTTGACGGTATGGGCGACCAGGCAGGTGGGTTTGCCTTTCGTCGCCCCGGCTTCCGCCAGCGCCGCCTGAATGGCATGGAAATCGTGCCCGTCGATCTCGATGGTGTGCCATCCGAACGCGCGCCACTTGTCGGCCAAAGGAGCGACGTCCATGATGTCTTTCACAAAGCCATCCAGTTGGATGCCGTTGTAGTCCACGATCGCCACCACGTTGTCGAGCTTGTGAAACGCGCCGGCCATGGCGGCTTCCCAGACTTGCCCTTCCTGGCTCTCGCCATCGCCGAGCATTACATAGGCGCGCGACTTGCGCCCGTCGAGGCGTGCCGCGAGGCCCATTCCGAGTGCCAGCGAGAGGCCCTCGCCGAGCGACCCCGTGGAGGCTTCCAGCGCGTGGATGTAGCGCATGTCCGGATGCCCCTGGTATATTGAATCTAATTTACGCAGGGTGTTCAGCTTGTCCACCGGCGTCTCGGCGTATCCGGCTTCCGCCATCACGGCATACAGCACCGGCGCCGCGTGCCCCTTGGAGAGAATAAAGCGGTCGCGATCGGGGAGGGAAGGGTTCTTGGGATCG
>Ga0335078_10007433_pt1 | contig 16238 bp, 18 predicted proteins | sample Lox_Sample_32_FD_206711 | JGI IMG/M metagenome (GOLD analysis project Ga0335078, IMG submission 206711) | Soil microbial communities from Loxahatchee National Wildlife Refuge, Florida, United States - Lox_Sample_3.2 | ecosystem: Environmental > Terrestrial > Soil > Wetlands | place: USA...
CGTCTTCACAAAGATGGGGGTGCGGACCCGGCACGAACTGGCCGCCCACATGTCAGTGGCGGACCAGAAACCCCGGGTGGCACCCCAGGGAGAAAACTAGTGAACTTCCCGATGCCCAGGCCCCAACAGCCTTCCTAATCTCTGGGCATCTAGGCACATCGCCCCGGGCCCGGATGGCTGGGGGACTCCCCAGGTTCCGCGGGCGTCGTGTGCCAGAGGGGGGATGTAATGGTGTGGTTCTGGATGAATATGCCGCTAGCGGCGGCCTGCTTCGCCGCCTGGTTCGGGATCCCGCTGTGGATGGTTCTCCGGCACTCGAACTGGGGCCCCGAACACCACGACAGCCCGCGTCGGCGCCCAGCCGAGCCGCGGCCCGTGCTGGCCGAGCACCAGAAGGGGGAGCTGGTCGGCGTCACGGCCTCGCCTGTCAGCTCCGGGCGCTACTGATCGACGCCCATGCGCCAGCAGTGGGACGCCGCGGTTGCGGCAGCTTCGGAAAGGCCGCCTGCCGACCTTGCCGCGGCAGTCGCAGAGGAACTCGTTGCCCTGTGGGACGACCTGGCCAGGGCGCTGCGGCGGGCTCCCGGCCGCTCATGGCCGGCCGAGTGCGACGGGCTGGTGCTGCGGATCGTCATGCTGAGTCAGCTCACGGCGGCGACGCCCTGGCCATGGGTGCCTGCATCACTGCTGGCCAGCGGCGTTTACCAGGAGGTGCTGGCATCGGCAGGCATCGCTTTCACCTGTGGGTGCCGAAAACCTGTGTCACCTGGGCAGATGCTCTGGGAGAGCGCAGTCGCGTGTCCACTGCTGGGCGAGCCGGTCCCGGACCGTCCGGACGTGCGATGATCTTCGGCTTGTGGGCTTGAAGCTGATCTTCCTTGCTATATCGAGTGCCATGTCGCTACTTAGGTTGTCGAGCCGGAAGGATTGGTGGAAGGACGCCGAGATCCTGATGCTGCGTCATCAGCTCGCTGTCGCCCTGCGCGAGCGGCCCCGGGCTGACATGGCCGGACCGGGCATGGCTGGCTCTGCTTGCCGGGACGCTGTCCATTGATCGGCTCGGTTGGATACGGCTGATCGTCACCCCGGCAACGATCTTGCGCTGGCATCGTGACATCGTCCGCCGCCGTTGGGCGCGCCGGTCGCGGCGCGGCCGTTTAGGCCGGCCGCCGGTGCGCCGTGACGTCCGGTCGGTAGTGCTGCGGCTGGCCCGGGAAAACGAATCATGGGGATACCGCCGGATCCACGGCGAGCTCGCCGGGCTCGGCATCGCCGTGGCGCCGTCGACGGTCTGGCGGATCCTCAAGGACGCTGGCATCAGCCCGGCACCACGCCGGGACGGCCCTGGCTGGGCCGAATTCCTGACGGTCCCAGGCCCAGGCGATGCTGGCGCTGGACTTCTTCACCGCCGACCTGCTCAACGGCACGAAGGTCTACGTCCTGGTCGCCATCGAGCACGGCACCTGCCGCATCCGGATCCTCGGAGCCACCGAGCATCCGATCCAGTCGTGGGTAGTGCAGCAGGCCAGGAACCTCCTGATGGATCTGGAAGATGCAAAGACGAGCGTGAAATTCGTCCTGCATGACCGGGGCGCCAGCTTCACCACGGCGTTCGACGCCGTCTTCCAGGCCGCTGGCGCCAGGGTCGTCCGCTCCGCTATTCAGGCGCCCCGAATGAACTCGATCATGGAACGCTGGATAGGTAGTTGCCGCCGCGAGCTGTTGGACCGGACCCTGGCCTGGAACCAGCGCCACTTGATGACCGTCCTCCGCGAGTACGAGGATTTCTACAACACGCATCGGCCACACGGCACCCTGAACCAGGCCGCGCCGCTGCGCCCGCTGCCGGATAGCGTCACCGACCTGGACCACTTCCGCGTTCGGCGGCGCGACCGCGTCGAGGCGTGATCCATGAGTATCACCTGGTGGCATAGGTTTTCGGCACCCACAGGCCTGGGTTGAGATGCTCCGCGGCCGGTATCAGCCGGCCGTTGCCTCGGTTGGGTCGGCTGGGCCGCTCGGGTTGACTGCGTCCTGTGCCAGGTCAGAGCGGAAAGCGTCGTAGTAAGCCTCGTATATCAGGTCGGATTCGCGGGCTCGCTGGTGCCGCAGCCCGGCTAGTACCCATGTCAGCCGCTGCCGGATGTCGGTGAAGTCCGCCTTGTGGCCCGCCTCGCTGTCGAGTTCGTTCCGCAGCGCGGCTATCGCGTCACGGATCTGGCCATAGTGGACGCGCAGGCCGCGGGCACGGTTGCGCAGCCAGGGCTGGGTGCGCGTGATGTCGGATAGCAGGCTGTCGGGCTGAGCGGCGTTGTCCGCCTCGTCCCGGGCCGCCTCGCTGAGCACCCTGAGGGTGCGGCGCACCTCGGTGAGCCAGGCCTCCTCGCGGCGCGGAGCGGCTGACCCGAGCGCGGCTTCCAGTTGCTGCATTGCCAGCAGTGTGCGGTCCTGGTCGGCATGCCGCTGCTCCTCCCGGTGACGTCGTGCATCGGCGGACCCGTGGCCTGGGTCCTGCTCCGCGGAAGTCACTTTCGTCTCCTTCTGGCACCACTGTGTTCTGGCCGCACTGTGCAGTCAGCACCAGGACGCACGGCCCTCTGGCGCGGCCCGGAAGCGTGCCCGCAGACGGGAGCGGCGCGTGGCGAGCGCTTGCAGCCGGTTCCGGCGGGCAGCCGGACAGAGCCGGGAGCGCTGCGGACCGGGGGTCCCCGGGGCGCTCCCGGCGCGCGCTGGCTAGGCGGTGACCTGCTTGTGGTCCTCGTACCCAGTGACGGCGATGGTGCGGGGCTTGGCCTGCTCGTGCACCGGGATGGTGAGGGTGAGGATCCCGGCGCTGTAGTCGGCGGCGATGCTGTCGGCGTCCAGGGTGTCGCCCAGGAACACCTGCCGGGTGAATACCCCGGCCGGGCGCTCGGCGACGAGCATCTCGGCGCCCTCTACCTGCTCGGGCCGCCGCTGGGCCCGGACGGTCAGGACGTTCTGCTCCACGGTCAACTCGATCGAGTCGGCGCTGACGCCGGGCAGGTCGAAGTGAATGTAGAAGGTGTCGCCCTTGCGGTAGGCATCCATCGGCATCGCCGCCGGGCGGGCGGCGGTGCCGAATACCTGCTGGGTGAGCCGGTCGAGTTCGCGGAACGGGTCGGTACGCACAAGCATTGCTGCAAGCCTCCTCGCCAGCGGTGATAGTCGTCTGTCCTGGGCGCGGTGCCCGCTCATGTATATAACACGCGATCCAACTATCTGACAAGACTCGACTTAGATTTCATCGCCATGCATACTCAGGTGACCGCACAGTGCGTACCCATAGGAAACCCAGGGAGGCGGCCATGCGCAGCGAACGCGACCCCTACCAGGCACTGGGTCTGGGCGCCGACGCCAGCACCGCGGACATCTCCCGCGCCTACCGGCGGCTCGCGCGCGCCCTTCACCCCGACTCACAACCCGGCGATGCCGCCGCGGCAGACCAGTTCCGGGCCGTCTCGGATGCCTACGAGCTGCTGTCCGACCCTGCCCGGCGAACCGACTGGGACCGCCGCCACCTCCGCCAGGCCAGCAGCCCGCCGCGGGCGCCGGGCCGCTCAGCTCCCTTCCAGGGATCCGCTAACCCGCAGATCTGGCCGCTGTCCCCCCCCGCGGCGAATCCCCGGCACCCGCACCCGGCCCTGTGGGCCGGGCCGGTGCACGTCGGACCCGCACCCGGCGCAGCAGGCACCGCCGGGCTGGCACGCCCCCAGCCGGACTACGGTGACCTCGCCCGGATCCTGGAACAGCTGCTGGCAGGCCCCTGGGATCTGCGATGGTGAGCCCCCGCTGGGAAGCCGACCCGGCCCAGGGCCTGTACAGCATCTCGATAGCCGCCGAGCTGGCCGGCCTGCACCCGCAGACCCTGCGGATCTACGAGCGCGAAGGCCTGATCGACCCCGGACGCAGCGCCGGCGGCACCCGCCGCTACAGCCAGAACGACATCACCCGCCTGCTGGAGATCACCGCCCTCACCGGCGACGGACTCAACCTCGCCGGCATCCGCCGCGTCCTGGCCCTGCAAGAAGAAACCCGCCAGCTCCACGCCGAGATCGCCCGGCTCAAAGTCGCCCACCGCCGCACCACAGACCCTCCCGCCAGCGCTCCAGACCGCCCGTAACACCACGCCCCAGTTCCGGTGCGAAGACGAAACATCCGTGCGGACCTGCGCCCAGGATCAGGATGAAAAAGGCTCACTGTAGGTCAATCGTGAAGCTGCGTGAAATCCCATGTAGTCACCACACGGGGGGCAGAACAAGGCAGCTCTGGATCGGCCGGGTGCGCAGCCGGCCTCCGGAACCGCCTGTGTCCGCAGCTCGCCGGGTAAAGAGCAGGTAAGAACTAGTGCCGCCTCAGGCTACGTTTGCCCGGGTGACAACTTGGCGGAGCCGTTCGTCGCAGGCGTGGTTGTTGCGCCAGATGATGTACCGGCGGATCATGCTGGCCTGCTGGCGGTGGCTGGCGTGGTCGGTGCCGTCGAGCGCGAAGTAGCGCAGCGCGGTGAACTGCGCCTCGGGGACGCGGTTTAACCAGGACGAATTCGTCGGCGTATAGGCGATCTCGACGTTGTTCGCCGCCGCCCAGGCGCCGGCCCGGCCGTCCCTTTGGGTGGTCAGGTGCGGGCTGAAGTTGTCGCAGATGATCGCGATCCTGGTGGCGGGCGGGTAGAGGGAGCGCAGGTAGCGGCAGAACTCCAGGAACCTGGCCCGGGTCTTGCGCGGCTTGATGTGCCCGGACAGCTTGTCCTCGCCCAGCTCGTAGGCGGCGAACAGGTGCCGGACCCCGGCGGTGCGGGTGTAGGTGGCGCGCATCCGGCGCCGCGGCGCCCGGCCGGGTTCTTTGCCCTTGCCGCTGACCGCGGCCCACTGGCGCCCTGGCCGGGGCTGCAGGTTCAGCGGGCCGAACTCATCATCCACGCAGAAGACCACCTCCGGCTCGCCCGGTTCCGGGACTACCTCCCCGCCGGCGATCGCGTACAGCTGCTCGATCCGGGCCTTCTTGGCCGCGTAGTCCGGGTCCTTGGAGGTCTTCCAGGTTTTCAGCCGCTGAAAGGTGACGCCCTCCTCGCGGAGCAGCACCCGCAGGCCCTCGTGGCTGATGTCGTCGACCACCCCCTCAGCCACCAGGAACTCCGCCAGCTTCGACAAGCTCCAGGTGGAAAACGGCAGGTCATGCTCGCCCGGGCGGGACTTAGCGATCTTCTTGATCTCCCGCCGCTGCGGCAAGCCGAACTTCGGCGGTCGGCCCCCTTGGTACCGGGGATACAGCGAGCTGAACCCATCAGCGCTGAAGTTGCGGATCACACCACCGACCCGGTCCTCGCTGGTAAAAGCGACCTTCGCGATCGCCGCCACGTCCATGCCCTGCGCGGACAGCAGCACCATCTGCGCCCGCCGCCAGGCCACCACCGACCCGCTGCCCCGGCGGATGATCCGCACCAGCCGCTGGCCTTCATCATCATCGATCGCACGCACCCGCAGGCGTTCGCTCACCCCGCCAGTCTCGAGGATCAGCACCACCAGCGACAGCTACCCGGGCAAACGCTGTCCGCGGGGCAAACGTGATCTGCTACGGCACTAGCTATCGCCAGATTATTTGCGACGCCATTCATCTTACCGGCCCAGCGATAAAATCCGGGACCGGCGCGGCAATCCCGCCGCCTTTCCGGATAGCCGGGCGGACGTCTGCCGGGAAATGAGTTCCGCCACCGGAATTCCACTGCGCCAATCCCGGCGCAGCGCCTGGCGCTCGGCCACGACCAGGCCGCCCCAGATGCCGTACTGACCCACGTTCTCCCACTCCCGCAGCGACATCTCCAGGCATTCGGCCCGTACCGGGCATACCGTGCACACGGCCAGTGCGCAGGACGCTTCGGCGCGGGCGCGGGCCGTTCCGGCGGCGATGGGAAACCATTCATCCGGATCGAGACCCGCAGTCGAACAGGCCGCCAGCGGGCTGGCCACGAAATTGCGCAGTTCCTCGTTGGTCAGCTCGCTGGGCCCGGCGCGCAGGCCGGATGCGGCCGAGATGGTCATGGGTGCCTCCTTCGGCTGAGCGCTACCACGCTGCGCTATCGCTCTGAGATACAGCCTGGTCAGCTGGCCGTGCTGGCACTTCGTCAGGGTGGGTAGTCCCAGGCCAGCCCGGCCGCGGCCGAGCGCCGGGCCAGCATGACTAGCCGGTCGGGGGATGCGGTGGCGGGCGGGCCACAGCAGCATCAGGGATCGAGGCACGTGTTCAACGCACCAGACCCATGTCACGAGGAGGTTCCCTGATGGCTCAGCTTCCGGCTCGCCGGAGCGCGCGCAATGTAACCATGGTCGACCCGTCCGGTGAGTTCGAAGACATCTACGACCGGATGGGGCAGCTGATCAACATGGCGTTCGGCGACCTGCCGGTCGGGCAGGTCCTGAACGCGCCGTGGCGGCCGCTGGCCGACATATCCGAGACCGACGACGGCTACCAGGTCGAGGTCGAACTTCCCGGGGTGAACAAGGACCAGCTCAACGTGGAGCTCAACGATCGTGAGCTGGTCATCACCGGCGATGTCGCCGAGCCGAAGCAGGAGGACGGCAAGCGGCGGCGCCGGAGCACCCGCCGGACCGGCCGCTTCGAGTTCCGGGCGTCGCTACCCGGCGACATCAACCCGGAAGGAGTCAGCGCCACGCTGTCCGATGGCGTGCTGACCGTCAAGATCCCCAAGTCTGAGGCGGCCAAGCCCCGCCGCGTCGAAGTCACCGGCTGATCCCAGCGACCAGCAGCGGTCCCGGTGGAGTCGGGGCTACCACCGGGACCGCCAAGGGGCTACTGGTGGCCGCAGGCGCCCTGGGCGTCAGGTGGTCTGGGCGTCAGGTGGTCTGGGCCTCAGGCGCACTTGGCAGGGGGAACCGCAGTCCAGCGCAGGTGAGGTAGTCGCCAAGCTGGGCCGGGTCGATGTGGTGGATCGCCCCGCCTTCGTCCATCACCACTTGCGTCAGCTCGTCGATCACGTCTGGCGTGCGCCGGGTGGGGCTGTCGCACAGCGGGCAGCTCGCCCCGGACAGGGCCAGCCAGCCGGACTGGTCGCAGACGACGCCCGCCGCGGCCACGCCGTCCTGGACGAGCAGCGTCTGGATCGCGCCCACCGAGCCGGCCCACAGGCAGCCGGGCAGGCCAAGCGTGGCCAGGCCACCGGTGGCGGCCTTGGTCAGCACGTCGGAAACCAGTTGCTGGTCCCGCTCCCGTTCGTGGCGGCGCACGAACGCCCCCGCGATGCTGCGGATGTCGGCCAGCCCGGCGGTGCCCGGGTCGATGCTGAACGTGCCGGCTACCCGCGCCCGCAGCTCGCGCGGCAGCTGCTGGAGGAATTCTGGCACCTCGTAGTCGTGGCCGCCGACGATCAGCAGCGTGTACTCGCTGTCGCGCAGCAGCTCGGTCAGCTGTGCGGCGACCCGCCGGTAGTGCCGCTTGGCCAGTTCCTGCGCTTTATTGCGGACCCGGTCTTCGGCCAGCCCGGCGGCGAAATTGGGTTTGCGCACATCCGGATCCCTGATCCGGCCCAGCTCGCCGATCTGGTCCTGGTAGAGCTCACCCAGCCAGGCGGTGGCCCGGTCGACCACGGCCACGCAGCTGCGCTCATGTTCTTCGAGCACGGCCAGCATCGGGCGAACGTACGGTGTGGCGTCCACAGTAATCCGGTCCGCGACCGGCTGCGGCAGCGGCACCTCGGCATACAGGCCGCGGCCGGCGCAGGCGAAGATCGCCATCGCCCCAGGGCGCCAGGTCTGGGTGCTGAGCCCCTCCTTGATCCGGGCGATGTCGCCGCGCAGCGACAGCCGGTGCTCGCGGTCCACCGCGGCGTCCTTGGCCAGCGCGCGGACCTCATCGAGCAGGCTGGAAACGCGCGCCCGCAGATCCCGGCCGCTGGGCCCGGGGTCGGCCCGGGCGTAGAGCGAGACCACCGGCAGCCCGTCACTGGCAAAGTGGCGGATGCGGCTGACGGTATCGGCGGTGATCATGTCAGATCAGCAGCCGGAAGAGACTGAACGCGCGCTCCCACTCGGCCGTGTGCACCGCCTTAACCTCGGCGTCGATCAGCCTGAACGCCCTGGCCAGCGCCACGGTGATCCCGCCGAACAGCAGCGGAAGCCGAGCCTCGGTTTCGGCGTCCAGCGTGACATCAAGTGGCGGCCTGGCTGCAAGCGAGTCGAGGATGGGCCGCAGCTCGATCTCCTCTTCGAGGCGCCCGAACGCGTGCATGCTTTCCTGCAGCCCCTTGGTGACCGGCAGGTCCCACGGCTCGATGACGTCCCGGAGGTTCGCCTTGGCCGCTGCCTGGCCCATGATCAGCAGGTCGTAGAGCGCCTCGTTGACGAACTCGAGGTAGCGCTTGATGTCGTCCCGGTCAACGGTGACGCCGCTCGTGGCCCGGAACAAGCGCTCGAACTTCGTGAAGCCCAGTACTGGCATTACCCCTCCTGGTCAGCGTCGGCTAGCCCGGCCGCACTCTCTCGAAGGCGAGCCGGATGGCCATGGCACCCTCGCCGACGGCGGCGGCCACCCGCTTGGCCGAGCCGCTGCGGACGTCACCCACCGCGAAGATCCCGGGCCGGCTGGTCTCCAGCGCCGGGCGCCGCCAGCGGGCCTCGGCCCCGGCCGCGCCACGGGCAGCTGGGCCGGCATCCGGCCCGGTCCGGACGAAGCCATGGTCGTCGAGGCCGACGAGACCGACGAGCCAGCCGGTGCTGGGGGTCACGCCGATGAACACGAACAGGGCCCGGGCCTTGAGAACGCGCCGCGCGCCGGTCCGGTTGTCCTCGACGGCGACGGCTTCCAGCGCCTCGTTGCCGAGCAGTTCCCGTACCTCGGTGTCCAGCAGCACCTGCACGTTCGCGATCCGCTGGATCTGGTCGATGAGGTACCGCGACATGTACTCGGCCAGATCGTGCCCGCGGACGATGAGCGTGACCTGCGCCGCGTGCCGGGACAGGAAGATGGCGGCCTGCCCGGCCGAGTTGCCGCCGCCGGCGATCGCCACCGGGTCACCGCGGCAGGACAGCGCTTCCGCGTGGGAGGCCGCGTAGTAGACGCTCATCTGCTCGAAATGGGCCAGCCGTGGCACATCGAGGCGGCGGTACCTGGCCCCGGTGGCTATGACCACCGAGCTCGCGGTCAGCGTGGTCCCGTCGTCCAGCCTGATCGTGTACTGCCCGCCGTCCTGCTCGATGGACGTTGCCTCCGCGGGCACGGCGAACCGGGCGCCGAACTTGCGGGCCTGCAGCACCGCCCGGTCGGCCAGCTCGGCGCCGGAGATGCCCGACGGGAAGCCGAGATAGTTCTCGATCCGGGACGAGGTCCCGGCCTGGCCCCCGGTGGCGATGCCATCCAGGGCTACTGTCCGCATGCCTTCCGAGGCCCCGTAGACCGCGGCGGACAGGCCGGCCGGCCCGGCGCCGACTACCAGCAGATCGCAGCTGGCGTCCAGCGGGCTCGGCACCGGCAGGCCGATCGCGGCGGCCAGCTCGGCGTTGCTGGGGTTGCGCAGCAGCTGGCCGGCGATCACGATCGGGGTTTCCTCGGGCGCCACGCCGAGCTGCGTGATGAGCTCCTCGGCCAGCGGATCCGCCTCCAGGTCCAGCCATCGGTACGGCAGCCGGTTCCGGGCCGCGAAGTCCCGCAGCCGCCGGGTATCCGGCGAGTACTTCGAGCCGATGATCCGCAGCCCCACTGCGAGCCCGATCAGGATCGAGCGGCGCAGCAGGCAGGCGCGCAGGATGAGGTCGCCGAGGTCCGGGTCACGGGCTACCAGGTCGCGGAGGCGTTCGCCCGGCACCACGAGCAACTCGCCCGCTTCGACGGCGACGGCTGTGTAGTAGGCGGCCTCGCCGGTCAGCAGGCTGAGCTCGCCGAGGAAGCGCCCGCGACCATGCACGGCGATGACCCGCCCCTCCGGTTCCCCGTGCCCTTCGACGCCGGCCACGTGCCCGGCCAGCACGACATAGAAGTCGCAGTTGCGGTCCCCCTCGGCGAACAGCACCTCGCCCGGTGCCACGGTGCGGCGCTGGCCCAGTGCCTCCAGGGCGGCGATCTGCGACCCGCTCAGCCGGGGATACGCGCCCTGCAGGTCGGGGGTCTCGGCCAGCGGCCCCGCCGGGAACAGGCCCGGGCCGGATCGCTGCCCGCCGGGGTCAGACGTAGGTTTCGTCGACATAGCACCAGCGCCACTCCTCGCCCGGCTCGAATGACGCGACGATCGGGTGCCCGATCGCATAGGCGTGGCCGCGTGCGTGCCGGAGCGGAGACGAGTCGCAGCAGCCGACATGCCCGCACGTCAAGCAGAGCCGCAGGTGTACCCAGGGCGAGCCCACCTGCAGGCATTCCTCGCAGCCTTCCGGCGTCCGAGGCGACACGGGCCGGATCATGCCCAGATGTGGATCGTTGAGGACTGGCTTGCTCGCCAGCCCGCCTGTGCTGGTCATAGGCCCAGGCTCGCTACTGGCGACGGACCGCACATCAGCAGACCCGTTAGTTCTTGGCTGCCGCCCTGCGCGCTAGCCGAACAGGGGATGTCGGCCCGTGGCCGGCCCGGCAGCGTGGCAAGCGGAGGAATTTGTGATGAGACGACGGATTGTGAAAGCGGCGGCAGGCTGCACTGTGGTGGTCGCGCTGATCGCTGCCGTCAACGCGGACAGCATCAGCCGCTATATGCGGATGCCCCGCATGTAAGGATCCAGGGGCTAGCCATGCCGGCACTAACTGACACCTCGCCTGGTGCGATCCGGAGCCTGATCCCGGCGCGGGTGGACCGGCTGCCATGGTCGCCGTTCCACACCAGAATGGTGATCGCCCTCGGCGTAGCCTGGGTGCTCGACGGCCTGGAAATCACCGTCGCGAGCTCGGTGGCCGGTGCACTGAGCAAGGCGGACACGCTGAACATGTCCTCGACCGCGGTCGGGGCGATCGCCACCGTCTACCTGGTGGGTGAGGTGGTCGGCGCGCTGGTCTTCGGCCGGCTGTCCGACCGGCTCGGCCGCCGCAATCTGTTCATGGTGACGCTGGGCGTGTACCTGATCGGCAGCGGGCTCACCGCGCTGACCCTGGGGGCCAGCGCCGGCTGGGTGGTCTACCTGTACGCCACCAGGTTCATCGCCGGGACGGGCATCGGTGGCGAGTACGCGGCGATCAACTCGGCCATCGACGAGATGATCCCCGCTCGCTACCGCGGCCGGGTCGACATCGCTGTCAATGGCACCTACTGGGGCGGGGCCATTATCGGCACCCTGGGCAGCCTGCTGTTCCTGAAGGTGCTGTCACCGCCCCTGGGGTGGCGGCTCGGCTTCCTGATCGGGCCGGTACTCGGCCTGGTCATCCTGCTGGTGCGGCGCAACCTGCCGGAGAGCCCGCGCTGGCTGCTCATGCACGGCCGGGCGCAGGAGGCGGAACAGGCCATCCGCCGGATCGAGCAGGAAGTTCAGGCGGCCGGCCGGCCGCTGCCGCCGGTCCCCGACGATCGGACGATCGAGGTCAGGCCGGAGCCCCACATCGGCTACTTCAGGCTGGCCCGGGTGCTGTTCCGGGACTACTGGCCCCGGTCGGTGCTCGGCGCCACCCTGATGATCGCGCAGTCCTTCCTGTACAACGCGATCTTCTTCACCTACACCCTGGCGCTGACGAAGTTCTACCACGTCAACGCCGCTAACGCGCCGATCTACCTGATTGCCTTCGCCGTCGGCAACCTGGCCGGCCCGCTGACCATTGGCCGCTTGTTTGACACGATTGGCCGCAAGCAGATGATCGCGGGCACCTATATCCTGTCCGGCGCGCTGCTCGCGCTCACCGCCTGGATGTTCGACCAGGGCATGCTGACCGCGGTGACCCAGACGTTCTGCTGGTGTGTCATCTTTTTCTTCGCCTCGGCCGGGGCGAGCGCGGCCTACCTCACGGTCAGCGAGATCTTCCCGCTGGAAGTCCGGGCCCAGGCGATCGCGGTGTTCTTCGCCATCGCCCAGTGCTTCGGGGCGCTGGGACCCGTCCTGTACGGTCACCTGATCGGCGGCGGCCATGACCCTTTCAAGCTGTTCATCGGCTACCTCATCGGGGCCGGCGCCATGATCATCGGCGGCATCGTGGAGATCGTGCTGGGCGTCCCGGCCGAGGGCAAGTCCCTGGAGGACGTGGCCGATCCGCTGTCCCTGGTTCGTCGGGCGGCCGATTCGGTGTCGGATTTCGCCCCGGGCCGGGCCAGGCAGCGGCCGGCCAGGTGACCCGGCGGGCAGGCATCCGGCCAGCGCTGCGGCGCCGATGAAGATCCCGGTCTTCCGCCAGCGCCGGGCGCCCCAGATCAGCGCGGCAGCCCGGGCCGTCGCGCAGCGCACGCCAGTGACGCTGACCGTGGTCCGCCAGCGGACCCAGCCCACCGCCGTCACCATCGTCCGGCTGACCAGCACCGCCATCTTCGCCTACCTACTGGCGCTGGTACTGAGCAGCACGCCGCGGCCGGTGCTGGCGCCGCTGACCGCGCTCCTGGTCGTCCAGGTCAGCCTGTACCAGACGGTGCGCAGCGCCGTCACCAAGGTGGCCAGCGTGGTGTCCGGCGTCCTGCTGGCCGTCGGCCTGTCCACCTGGGTCGGGTTCACCTGGTGGAGCCTGGGCATCACGATCGCGCTCGCGCTGGCCATCGGCTATGCGCTGCACCTGGGCGAGAACATCCTCGAAGTGCCGATCAGCGCCATGCTCATCCTGTCGCTCGGCACCCAGGCCGCGGCGACCAGCCGGGTCATCGAGACATTCATCGGCGCCGGGGCGGGGCTGGCTGCCGGGCTGGTGCTCAGCTCGCCCCGGGTGCAGCCGGCCCAAGAGGCCATCGAGGACCTCTGTGCCAAGATGGCCGACCTGCTGGGCCGGATCGCCAGCGGGCTCACCGAAGGGTCCGTGCCGGACTCGGCGGGCGAGTGGCTCCGCCAAGCGCGCCTGCTGGGCAGCGAGGTCCGGCGGGTGGACGACGCGCTGGGCCAGGCCGAGGAGAGCATCCGGCTCAATCCCCGCAGCATCCGGCAGCCCTTCATGGCGGTCGGCTTGCGGGAGAGCCTGGAAACCCTGGAGCACGAGACATCCGCGGTCCGCGTGCTGGCCCGCTCGCTGGCCGACATGAGCGGGCTGACCGGCGACGACAACCCGCTGACTGACCCAGACGTCCGCGGTATCTTGTCCGAGGCGCTGTGGGAACTCGCCGCCGCGGTCCGGACCTACGGCAGCCTGGCGACCGAGCGTGATCCGGCCCGGCTCCAGGTGCTGGAGTCCCAACTAGAGCGGCATCTGGTCGCGGCTCAGGAACAGCAGCACCGGCTCAGCGGGCGGCTGGGCACCGATCCGGCGGCCCGCCCAGTCGGCTGGCCGTTGCGGGGTGAGCTGGTCAGCCACCTCGACCGGCTGCGGACCGAACTGCGCGCGGGCAAGCCGGGCCGCAAGACCATGCGGCGGCGGAACCGGTCCTGGCGGCGGCCGGCCCAGGCCGGCCAGCAGCAGCCGCGCTCACCGACCCGGGCCCGGCGGCTGAGGTGACTACCTGCCGTCCGGGCCGGCCTGCGGGTCACTTGAGCTGCACGTCCGGCCGCGCCGGGGACTGGGGCGAGCGGACGCGTACCGCAGTGCGGGCCACCCCGGACAGCAGGGAAATGACCGCCACCCCGGCGACCAGGTTGATGATCGCGGTGAACACCTTGCTGGCCAGGGGGGCCGGCTGGCTGAAGGGCGCGGCGACCAGGATGACGACGGCCAGCGCGGTGATCCAGGTGAAGAAGCTGAGCGGCCGGGGCGTGGCGAGCAGCAGGATGTGCAGCAGCCCGGTGGCGAGCAGCGCACCTGCGGCGGCGACGGCGGCTTACACGACAGTGGTGGCGCTGCCCAGGCTGCCCGCGGCCGCTGGGGCCAGTACGGGTATGCCCAGGATGCCGCGGGCAATGAACACGCCGGCCACTACCACGAGGGCGGCCACCACGGCGGTGGCCACGCCACCTGCCCAGAGTCGGCCCGCATTCAGCGGCGGCGGCTCTTCCGACTCGTCGATATCCTGGCCATCTTGGGGGTATCATCCCGGCACCTCCGCACAGGATGTTAGGGCGAGGATCCGTACCAGCCCAGGCTCGGCTCGCCGCTGCTGCCCGGTCGCAGATCCTGCAGACGGCTAGCTGTGCGGTCAGGTCCCGGACCGCCGGTAGACGAGCAGCCCTCGCTCGTGCTTGCTCTGGGTGAACCTGGTCTCGGCGGTGGCCACCTCGCCATCGACGGACAGCCACACCGGGCCGCCACCGGTGGCACGGATGTCGGTGGATCTGGCCCACCACGCGTGGTAGACCCGGGAGCGGCCGAGAGTGCCAGTCGCGACCGCGGCCACCAGCCGGGCCCGGGCCAGCCGCCTAGCCTCCACGATCCGGATGTCGAGCCACCCGTCGGACAGGTCCGGCCGGTAGGTGGGGGCCATCCCGGCGGGCTCGTACCGGCAGTTGCCCGCGAAGTACAGCCAGAGCCGGCGATGCTGCCCGTCGAGGATCAGCTCGTGGGGGCGGCTGTGCCGCAGCACCTGGATCAGGCTGACGATCGCCGCCGCCCGCCGGCCCAGCGTCCCCTCGATCTGCTCACGGGCCAGCACGAGGTCTACGTACACGCCCGTGCTGGAGGTGTTGACGAACGACCGCCGCCCGGCGATGCCGACATCCACCAGGACGGCCCGGCCGGCCCGCAACGCAGCGATGGCGTCGCGCGCGGACCGGATGCCCAGATCCGCCGCGAAGTGATTGTACGTGCCCGCCGGTATCACCAGCAGCGGCAGGCCCAGTTCCAGCGCGATCGCGGCGGCGGTGCCGATCGTGCCGTCGCCGCCAGCCACGCCGAGGATCCGGGCCTGCTGTGCGGCTCGCCGGAGCTGGACGGCCAGGTCGAGGCCGGCCCGGGTCTTGATGATCGTGACTTCGGGAAGCTCGGCGGCCAGCAGCTTGGCCAGCTCAGCTGAGGCCGTGCCCGCGCGGGTGTTCACCAGCAGGACGACGCCCTCCCCGGTGGGTGCAGCTGGCGCTGCACGCGGCGGCCGCATCGCGGCGGCTGGCCGCAGTGGCCGCCGCGGCCACCAGCGCAGCGTCATCAGCCCGGCGGTGGTCCCCAGCGCGGCCGCGCCCAGCACTTGCGGCGCTCGGCCGACCCCGGTCACGGCGTGAGCCGCCGCCCACCGCAGGGCCAGCGCGGCGGCTGGTGCGGCCAGGTAAGGCAGCTCGAGTGCCGCGCCGGTGGCAAAGGCTGCCCCGGCGGCGGCCGGCCACGCCGGGGGCCGAGTGGCCAGTGGCAGCCACCGCAGCCGCCGCGCGGCCGGGCCCCCGGCCGCCGCGCCGCCCGGATCAGCGGCCAGCGCGTGGCCGAGGAAGCTGGTGGCGACGCGGGCGGCCAGCATGCTCCCCAGGCCGCGCCACGCGGCCCGGCGGGCCCACCGGTCGCCGGTCGCCCACAGCGCGGCGGCCAGCACCAGCCAGGCAGCACTGTGGCCGGCGTCCCAGGACAGCTTGCGCATGACCTGGTCCACCGGCCCGCCAGCTCGTTCGCTCAGGCCCGGGCCACGGCGGCGGCCGCTGGCCGCTCCCAGGCCGGCGCGCTGGAGTTATCCCCGTGCAGGGCCTTCATCAGTTCCTGCTCGGTGCCGTGCGGCAGCGAAGTCTGCAGCACTGTGCCACCGTAGGGCCGCAGCGCTTCCACGAACCGGTCGACGGTGACCTGGCGGACGATGACCAGCAGCGCAGGGGTGCCGGGCTGGACCAGTTCCTGCACGCGGCGCTTGAAATCGTCCTTGATCCCGAGATCCCCGCAGCGCCGAACGCGGCGCCCATGATGCCGCCCGCTACACCGGAACAGCGGGGCGATCGGGAACGCGAACAGCAGCCCGGTCAGCACGCCCGGGAAGAGGCCGCTGAGACTGCCCCAGGCGACCGCATGATGCGCGGTCATGTGCAGCTTGACCCTTCGTGTTGCGCGAGATGACCGCCGCGTCCTCCAGGTCCACCAGGTAGTCCTGCTGGGGTTTGAAGAGCTCACCCCCAGACTCGCTCGGCCATTGTCTCGTCCGGATATCCGATGACGATCAGGTCACTCATAACAGGGCCTCCCTAACTGGCCAACGCGCCGCTTTACGGGGAGACGACCAGATGGTTCTCCACCGAGGCCACCCCCGGTGCGGAGGCAGCCGCGGCGACCGCGGC
>Ga0335078_10007434_pt1 | contig 16237 bp, 12 predicted proteins | sample Lox_Sample_32_FD_206711 | JGI IMG/M metagenome (GOLD analysis project Ga0335078, IMG submission 206711) | Soil microbial communities from Loxahatchee National Wildlife Refuge, Florida, United States - Lox_Sample_3.2 | ecosystem: Environmental > Terrestrial > Soil > Wetlands | place: USA...
CGGGCCGCCAGCACGTTCATCATGGCCACGGCGCATTCAATCGCCGGCAACACAAACAGGGCGCCAGCCATAATCGAGAGCGGTTTTACGTGCGAAGCGCTCAAGACGATCGCCATCACGAGCAGAGCCCCAACCTCGATTCCGATGAGATAGAAAAAGTCGGACCATTTCAGAAGAGTTTCGCGCATGCGGCGTAACGGCGCTGGGTGATAACCGATGGCTTTCCCCAGGGCACCCTTGCCGGCACCCATCAAATAGTAGCCAATGTGTGCCCTTCTCTCCTTTACGCGCTCATGCGCGTACTCGGTGTTCGCGGCCTGGCGCGCGAGGTCCACGGCCCGCTGCGCCACTTCCTGCTCGGAAATGAGCGTCTGTTCGGCTAGATCAACGATCACAGCTCGATACGCTTCGCGGCTTTCAAAATCCATTTGGGTGTAACCGCCCTGCGGATCATTTCGCAGGATCGCTTCAGTTTCTGCCGTCCTCTCAAAAAACTCTTTCCATTCCAGGTTTACGAGTTCTCTAAGGCTTTGGACGAGCGGCCCCAGACTCTCCCCCGGCTCTCGAGTTGCCGGGATATCGCCACGCGTGCATGTTTCCGGCATGATTTGAGCGGATGCTGGCCCCGCAATTTGCGTCAGCAACACGAATTCAAGGAACGGCTTTAGATTCCACACTTCCGAGGTCTTCAGCGAAATCTTGCGCTGGGTAGCCGCGAGAAATGAAACAAAGCTCTCCTCATCGAATGCATAGCCGGTCGCTTTCAAAAACGTCGTTGCCAAAGCCATCGCGCGCGGGATGGCACCCGATTCTGTCTCGACCAGCGGCAGCTTGTTCGCAGCCTCTATTCCTGGGTGAGATTCGAGCAGTCCCACTCGAATCAATGAAAGATTGTCCGAGAGTATCCTCGCTTCGCCTTGAAGAACGTTACCCTCGGCTATCACCTTTCGAAATTCTTCCGCGAGATCGCCAACCCGCCGGGACGCAGCTTTCCATGAGGACTCCAATCCCTCACTCGCCATACGTTTTTCGGCGATGGTCCACCGCGGAATATTCCACAACCGAACCACTTCCGCGGCTGGCTTCCGCACCCCCGGCTCGCAAGTGGCTTCCTCGTCGCGAGCAGGCGTCACCGCCAACGGCAATGACTCAGCCGCGTCCGTCAGCGGCACGATCAATCGAAAACTAATCGGGGACTGCTGCGCACTTGCCATCTCAGCTTTCACTCACGCTTTCTTTACCGATAGCCGGCAGCTTGCAGTTCGAACATCTCCGCATAGCGCCCGCCGCTTTTGACGAGTTGATCATGCGGACCCTGCTCGGCAATTCCGCCGTTAGCGAGCACGAGAATTCGATCGGCCATTCGAACGGTTGAGAAACGGTGCGAGATCAGGAGAGTCATCTTGCCTTGGGCAAGCTCCGTGAAACGTTGAAACACTTCATGCTCCGCCCGGGCGTCGAGCGCAGCCGTGGGCTCGTCCAGAATCAGCAGCTGGGCATCGCGCAAATGCGCGCGAGCGAGTGCGATTTTCTGCCACTCGCCGCCCGACAATTCCACGCCACCTTCGAAACGGCAGCCCAAAAGTTGGTCGTAGCCCTTCGGAAGTTTTCGAATGAGATTTTCAGCGTAGCTTTTCATCGCCGCCGCCCGAATCTGAAACGGGTTATTGGCTGCATCGATTCGGCCCATGGCGATGTTTTCGTGCGCCGTCATGTCATAGCGCATGAAATCCTGGAAGATCACGCCGACCTCTTTCCAGAGATCATTCAAGTCGTATTCGCAAAGATCGACGCCATCCAGCAGGATCTGGCCCTCGGTTGGATCGTAAAGACGCGTGAGCAGCTTCGCGATCGTGGTTTTTCCTTGACCGTTCTCGCCCACGAGGGCCACACGTTCACGCGGCGCGAGATGGAGATTGATACCCTTCAACACTGGATTCGGATTACTCGGATACGCGAAGCTGACGTTTCTGAATTCGATTCCAGTTCGAATGGGGCGCGGCGCGGGCAGAGCCTTTGGCTTGTTAACGATTCGCGGCCGGACGGCCAGAAAATCCAGGAGGTCCGTAAGAAAGAGCGCCTGGTCCGCGATTCCCGAGAATGTCGTGAAGAGCTGCTGGATGTTTGTGCTCGCCCCTGCGATGGCTCCCGCGAGAAACGTTAATTGACCGACGGTGATCTTCCCGAAGACCGTTTCGTAGATCACGTAGGCATACGTGCCGTAGTAACCCAGGGTCCCGAGCAGTGTCAGAAACGATCCGAACAACATTTTGCGTTTTGCTAGGGCCACATTTTGGCGATGAAGTTCATCCGACGTGTTCTTGTAACGCCCAACGAGGAAGGGTCCGAGACCGAATAGCTTCAGTTCCTTGGCGCTTTCTTTGCTTCCGCCTAGGACGCGCAGGTACTCCATCAAGCGTTTCGCCGTTGTCTGTTGAAAATTCAGCGAATAACCGAGGAACGCGAAGTGGGTCTCGCCCATGAACGCAGGCACGACGCAAATCACCAAAAAGAAAAGCAGCCACGGTGAATAGAAAAGAATGCCTGCCGCCAAGCTGATCGTCGTGATGGCTTCTTGTACGAGCCGACCGGCCATCTGAATCATCATCACGCGATCGGTGCCCTGCACACGCGCGCGCTCCATCTTGTCAGAGAAGACCGGATCCTCGTAGAGCGTCAAGTCCAACGTCGATGCGTGCTCCATGATCTTCGTGCTGATATGCCGGGTGAACTTGTCGGCGAGCACGGCGTCGCAGAAGTCGATCAGCCGCCCAAGGATTGTGGCAAGGCTGGCCAGACCGAACTCGAGACCAACAAGCCACCAGAAATATCCGGGCAGAGCCTGATGGTGCGAGCGGTAACCAATGATTGAATCGATGATGTAGCGCGTCACCGCGAGCATCGCGACGGGCACGACCGAAACAACAACACGGAAGAACAGACCCGCCGCGACAGGTTTGGGCCCTGACTCCCAAACGATCTTGAAAAGCGGTGGAACGTTGTTCAGCGCTTTGATTCGCTCACGCCATTTCGAGGGCGGATGCGGTTTTTCTGGGCTGGTTGCCGCGCTCATTTCGAACTTTTCTCCTCAGACTGCCCTGGGCAGTGGCGCGAGCGCCTGGGGGGACGCTCTTAAGAACTGCGCGACGGATGGCGGACGCTGGAGCGAGTCGACCGTACGAATAGTTGCCCTGACCAAGATTGACGTGCAGCACGTCCGCTTCCACATTAATGGTCCGCAACCCATTGTAACTAGAGCATTTACTTGAGGACTGGAACGGTGTCTATAGCTCTATTCACCACCGAATGAAAGAATTACACGGAGGGATTGGGGCGAACAATACTGCAAAACACTTGCTTCGCACAGCAGTCGGTTCTCTCGAAATGTTTTTCAAGAGTTCAGATCGGCGCGCTCACTTGTTCTTTAGAGGCAGAATCCTTGCGATTGATGGCGTACAGGGCGAGCTCCAGGCGATTTGAAGTTCCCAGTTTATTGAATATTCGGAATAGATAGTTTCTGACGGTATGTTCGCTCAAATTCAGTTCGCGCGAAATATCGCGATTCGTGCGGCCCTGGGCAACCAGATCGACGAGGCTTTGCTCGCGGCGTGTAAGCAGCACGGTGCCTTGAGAATCGGCGATCGGTGCGGGCTCCTTTCCGGCGATGGACTCCACCAGATACTGCAGCTGTTCGTTGTTCGCCCAAATCTGGCCGCCGTGAACTTTCTGAATGCCTTTGCAGAGATCGGCGAATGGCTCGTCCCGGCAGAAAACACCGAGCGCTCCGGACCGAAACGCTTCGACGACCAAATCTCGCTCCGGTGAATCGATCATCAGCACAATGCGAGCTCCTTCGTGAGCTGCGTGAAGCTCTCGTGTCACGCGGATGCCCGAAGCCGGTCCGTCCTTCAGGTGGATGCTGATGACGCATACGTCAGGTTTTGCCGTTGCGTAGGCTTTCAACAATTCAGCTGCGCTTACCGCGGCCCCGACAACGGAGATACGCGGATGTCGACGAAGCGCACCCGACATTAGTTCGCACGCCATACGCGAGCTCTCGCCGAGCAACAGTTCAATCGGGGCTTCTGGCCTGCGGGTTCTTCGCATGGACTCCCCTGTAACCGATTGTGGGACGGCAGGCTGGGATTTCCTGCTTTGTGAGGACTGGGGCATCACAAATTTTAGGCATATGGCCTGCTTGCTACAACGAAAAAGTCACGATGGAATCAATAAGTAAAGTGAATCGGGGTCGGTTAAATCATTTTTTTGCTTTTTGTTCACGATCGGAGGAGACCTCGCTGCATTCTTCGCGTCTCGGTCCTACCAACACCTCTCCGCAAAATTAGTTGCGCATTGCCGAAGCAATCGTAGCGACACAAGCCCGCCCTGCGGCCATACGGGGAACCCTGTAAATCAGAAGAAAAGCGTTCCACGACGTACTGGAGACGTTTGGCCTACGACGGTTCGGTTTTCTCCCGACAAATGTCATCCAATGTATCCGCCATATCAGGAGCAGATCGTTCCCGGCAGTACTTGCAGAAACAAGCTTCTCTCGTCCCGGGAACATTCCGCTTCTTGTCGCATGATTGCCGCGACCCTTACCATTCGCATGCGCTCTTTTGGGGCGCTATGGAGTCGAAGGATGAGTGCAGACAGTTTGCGATTCGCCGAACCAACGCTCGCAAGCGTTTCCGACATGCAACCTACTCCCGAGGCTCGCCGCCATATCCGCTATCCCCTGCGAGCGCGCACCGAATTCGTGTGGGTTGGCCGCGATGGTGTCCGCCGCGAGGCGCGAGGCTATAGTCGCGACATCAGCGAGTCGGGCGCTTACATTCTAGCCAAGACTTCTCCCCCAGTCGGCGCCTCCATCCGCGTCGTCATTCGATTTCCTTATCTCCCGGAGCCTTCGCGATCGCGACGAATCGAGATGAACGGGACCGTGGTCCGCGTCGAATTGCTGCTCGCGAATAAATCAAGTTGGGGCTTTGCCGTTAGCTCCACGAAGGCGTTCTTGCACGAAACCAACGAACCCGGTGCGGATTCATCTGAGAATTAGCTCTACGGAATCACGCAAAAGGTTCTTTAGTCCGGCGTGGAGGCAACACAAACCCGCTGGCGGGGTGAAAGGGCAAATAGGGCCGGGTTGCAATGTGGGGAAACCAACATTGTGACTCACAGGGCGAAGCTTTGCGATTCTTATGACTCCGTGCACCTCTCTAGAAGAGCTGAAAACGCCGTCGGCTTTCTGGTGCGCACTGCACGCTCGTCACCAGCACGAGCGGAATGTCGCGACGTTACTCTCGAGCAAGGGCTTCCGGGTGTTTCTGCCTACCTACGTCGCTGTCCGCCGTTGGAGCGACCGAAACAAGCAGGTCACTCTGCCGCTGTTTCCAGGCTATGTCTTTTTTGTCGATCGGGTAGAGCATCGGTTGCAAGTCCTCTCGACGCCGGGCGTGCACTCGATTCTCACAATCGGGAAAGCTCCTGCTCAGATTCCTGAAGACCAGATTGACGCGATCTGCCGCGCGGTGAACAGTCCGTTCCGGACCTCGCCACATCCTTTCCTCCAGGCGGGAGACGTCGTGCGAATCAAGTCCGGCCCGCTGGTTGGAATTCAGGGAATCGTGTCGCGCGAGAAAAACATTTTTCGTGTGGTTGTTTCCGTGGAAATGCTTGGCCGCTCTGCGGCAGTTGAAATCGATGCGACCAATGTTGAAAGAGTCCGCCCCCGAATCGAGCGGCTTTCCCCCCCATCAACTGCGGTCGCGTCTCGTCCGCAAATCGCCGTCGCATGAAATCAAGTAGCTGACCCAATGTTCCTTGAATATTACGGCCTAAGCGAGCAACCCTTCGGGGTGACGCCCGATCCGCGCTTCATCTATTTTGGGCCTTCGCATCGCGAAGCCCTCGCGTCCCTACTCTACGCGATTGAAACCAAGCGCGGGTTTTCAGCAATGGTTGCCGAGCCTGGCATGGGAAAGACCTCGTTGCTCTTTCATCTCCTGGAATCGCTGCAGAATTCGGCACGAACCGCGTTCTTGTTTCAGACAAATGGCGACGCCAAGGAAATTCTTCGCGGACTTCTGAGCGACCTCGGAATCAGGAGTCGCGGTAAAGGCATCGCTGCGATGCACGACGAGCTGAACAAAGTCTTGCTCGAAGAAACCCAGGCGGGCAGAAAAATCGTCGTCGTGATTGACGAGGCTCAGAATCTCGATAATTCCGCACTGGAATCGGTTCGGCTCCTGTCAAATTTCGAGACGTGCACTGAAAAGTTGATGCACATCGTACTCGCCGGCCAGCCGAGATTGGCGGAGAAACTTGCCGCGGCCGATCTCGTGCAGCTTCGCCAGCGCGTTTCAACGATCATCCGCCTGGAGCCCTTCCAGAGCGAAGAAACAGGGGCTTACATCCATCACCGCCTGGCAGCCGCCGGTTATACAGGTCCTGCGATTTTTACCCCCGAAGCAATCGGCATGATCGCTGGGCTCAGCGAAGGCATCCCGCGCAATATCAACAGCATTTGCTTTCAAGCCCTCTCGATTGGGTTTGCGACGGAAACGAAAGTAATCGGTTCCGAGATTGTGCGTGAAGTCGAAGCGGATCTGGATTTCGCATCGCCTGCGAAGGTTGAGATTGCGGCAAGTCCTGCGTCAGACTCCTCATCCTGTCCGCCGCAGCCTCATCCTGCTGCACCTTCGATCGCAAATGTGCGCGGCAACGTTATGCCATCTGGTGCCATTCCAGCGGTTCAACCGCAGACAATGGCGCCCGCTCCCTCGCCAGCACCGCCGAAGCCAGCTCCTGCACCATTCCAATTTCAGCCCCAGCCTTTGCCAACAGGAACATACGCCGTCGCGGCCGCACCGATCGCCAGTGCCCGGTCGTTCGCAGGGCAACCGAGCAGTGCTTTTTCCGCGCCTTCCGAGCGTCCTCCGCTCCTGCTTTGGAACCGGGAACCTGTTGTTCAGCCTCGTGCCGCCCGGGGAAGCAAGTGGCCTTGGGTTCTTTTGTGCGTGGCGGTTCTGGTAGCTGCGGTAGTCGTGCTTAGCGATCCGAATCTGGGCTTGAGCACCACTGTTCCGGGTCGAATTTCTGCGCAGATCGTCAACGCCGTCCTCAACTCCGGAGATTCGAATTCGGACTTTCTGCCCGATCTGCCTTCATCGCTCAAGCCGCCCTCGGCTCCCGCGATTGAGTTGTCGCACAACGATCAATTTGCGGCAGACGCAGATCGGGCGATGGAAGCGCCGTCTGCACGCGTTTCCGTTCCTTCCGCCACTTCTGCCGCAGCTACCTCCGCAACCCAGCCGCCAGCGACTAGGCCAGAAGCCCCGGCAGGCGACCCCCAAGTCCCGGGCGCGACAAGTTCTCAAACCGCTTCCGCGCGAGAAGATAGGGCTGGGGACACAAGCGCAGCCGACATTTTTCACTATGATGGGCCGTCCCGCATTCAAATCCAGCGTCGCGAAAATCTTTTTCAATTCGCACTCGAAACGTTCGGACATTCCAATCGCGCGATTGTGGACAGCCTCTGCGAGCTAAACCCTCAGCTTCATGGCCCCTACGACATGCTCGCGGCGGGAGAATGGATTCGCCTTCCATCCGAGCTGCCGGCTACTACAGAGGATTCCGGATTGCACCCCATCGCCGGCAGAGAGCAACGATAGAGACTCTTTTCCGCGCCCACCGGATCGATTGAGCCAGGAGGATCAGTAATGCGTAGCACGAAACTCGCGGTCATCGGCCTAGGCATTGCCCTCGTCGCCGCGCCGTACGCTCTATGGGGGCAGAATCATCCGAATGCAGCTCCGAGCGCCTCACCAAGCGTAACGCCCATGGCGCCGACCGGACCGGCCCCCGCTGGGCCGCCGGCGGGTAGAGTGCCTGCGCGAGCCGAACCGGGCGATTCCTCTGCGGGATCGACAGCCCCGTCCCCCGATCTGGAGCATAGAAATCCTCGATACAAAATCCAACGGGATGATGTTCTGTCGATCACGTTTCCGCTTTCTCCGGAATTCGATCAGCCGCGAATCACCGTGCAGCCCGATGGCTACATCACTCTTCAGGATGTCGGCAGTATCTTCGTTCAGGATTTGACCGTTCCTCAGCTCGTTGACGCGATCAAGAAGGCCTACGCAGGCACCCTGCATGACCCGATTATCGATGTCGACCTCATCGATTTTCAGCGTCCCTACTTTCTAGTCTCGGGCGAGGTGGGCAAGCCGGGACAGTACGATTTGCGCCACGACACAACCGTGTCTGAAGCAATCGCGATAGCAGGTGGCCTGAGCCCTGGCGCCAAGACACAGGTCTTCGTGTTTCACCGTGTTTCTTCCGATTGGGTCGAGGTGAAGAAGCTCAGCATGAAGGATCTCTATGACGGCAAGAAGGCGAATGAAGACGCCTACCTGTCGCCGGGGGATCAGGTCTTTGTTCCCGAAAAATTCATAACGAAGTTCCGCAAGTACGTACCGTACGGGATCGGAACCAGCGTTGGCGCGGGTTTTTACTAGAAATCAGCCAAGAGAAATTTCAAATCAGAAATAGGGTGAAAACGATGAATTCATCTAAGCAGGTGAACGTACTCGATGAAGGCCTGCCACAGCTGACGCTGCGCGATATTATTTCGCCGATTTTCCGGCACAAGCGGCTTGTTATCACGGTTTTCTTGGGCGTGTTGGTATTGTCGGCCCTAGTCGCCTGGGGCTGGGCGGCGCGTTATTACGTCTCGACGATGCAAGTCGTGGTCGAGCAAACCCGTACGGATCCGGCCATCACGACCGGCCTCAACGCCGCGGTTCAAACCAATCGCCCGGTGACCACCGATCAGATCGCATCCGAAGCCGCCCTCTTGCAGGGCGACGACATGCTTCGCAAAGTCGCCGTCACCTGTGGCCTCACGGAAAAGAAGCATTGGTCGCTTTCCAGTCTCTTCCTGCCTTCCGATCCGGTGCAGCGCAGAGAGGTTGAAACTGCCCATGCGGCAGCAGCCATCGCTAAAGCTCTTAAGGTGGACTCCGAGAAAACCTCTGACGTCATCGACGTGAAGTTCGGAAGCCTCGGCAATCCCCAGACGCCGGCTTGCGTGCTCTCCAATCTCAGTCAGCTCTACCTGCAGAAGCACTTGGAGCTACGCCGCCCCGCTGGCTCCACCCAGTTTTTCGCCGATGAAACCGAGAAGTACAAAGAAGAACTCCAGAACGACGACAATCAGCTCGCGAATTTCGGCGTGAAGGAAGGTGTGGCTGCTCCCGACGTTTTGCGGACGAACATGGCGCAGCAAGTGGCCAACTCCGAGGGTTCGCTCTACCAAGCTCGCCAGGCCATCGCCGCCGATGAAGACCGCATAAAAAACGAAGAGGGCCAGATGCAAAAGACTGCGCCGCGCACTCTGACCGTGCAAAGCACCAATGCCGCCAATTCCTTGATGGAAAACCTCCAATCCACTCTTCTCGCCGATCAGGTGAAGCGCACTGAACTCCTCACGAAATTCGAACCCACCTATCCCCTCGTGAAGCAAGTCGACCAGGAAATCGCCGAAACGCAAGCGGCAATCGAAAAAGCCCAAAGCATGAAGTACGTCAACGAAACCACAGACCGCGACCCCGTCTATCAATACCTCCAAGAGGACTTGGCTAAAACCAAGGCTGATTTGTCTGCACAGCAGGCCACCGCGAACGAGCTAACGGCCAGCATTCAAAGCATGAAACAGCAAATGGTGGCTCTCGATGCCCAAGCGATTCGTCAGAATCAGCTGGATCGGGCGCAAAAAGCAGACGAGGCCAATTACCTTCTCTACTTGGACAAGCGCGAGCAAGAGCGCGCTTCCGACGCACTCGACAAAAAGCGCATCGCAGACGTTGCCATCGCTGTCCCGCCGATCGTCCCCGTGCTGCCGGCACACAGCCCGCAGCTGATTTTGGCTCTGGGATTCGTTGCCGCCATCATTCTCAGTCTCGGCAGCGGTCTCATAGCCGAGTATCTCGATCCGTCATTCCGAACCCCCGACGAACTCGCTGAAATTCTGAATATGCCCGTGCTCGCTTCCGTTCCTAAACAAGCTGCGTAATCATCCCTGGCACTCCGTTCATCGGAGAGAGGAAATCAGATGAGCAAAAACTTCGAGCTGATGCGAAGGGCAGGGAAGAATTGGACGTTTGCGCCGCCTCCCTCCGTCGAGGACGTGGGAACGGCGACCCACGCCGAAAAGTCCCCGGCTCTTGAGAAAGTTGAACGGCCCGCTGCCGTCGTGCCAATCCGTCCGAAGAGCTGGGGCGGTGCCACGCACCCAGCCCAATTCGATATGGATCAATTGGCGCGTGAGGAGTCCTTGCGTCTCGTGCAGCGCATCTTTTTATTGCCGGGCCCGGCAGCGCCGCGCATCGTCGTTTTTGCGGGGATCAATCACGGCAACGGATGCAGCCGCATTTGCGCTCATGCTGCTGAGGCGCTCGAGAGTCACGGTCGCGGAGCCGTTTGCCTCGTCGAGGCCAATCTTCGCTCGCCTTCGCTTCCAAGGATATTCGGCACCTCCAATCATCATGGGCTCACCGATTCGCTCCTGAGCGATGGTCCCATCCGCGACTTTGCCAAGCCGCTGCATACCGATCGATTCTGGCTTCTATCCTCTGGATCGCTCGGCGGAGATTCTCACGGCCTTCTCAATTCGGGCCGCCTAAAGGAACGTTTCGACGAACTGCGCCGCGAGTTTCATTACGTGCTCGTCGATGCTCCGCCGCTCTCGCACTATTCCGACGCAGTCGTCCTCGGCAAAATCGCCGATGGCCTCGTCTTAGTCGTCGAAGCGAATACTACCCGCCGGGAAGCAGCACTCGGCATCGCGGAACATCTGCGCGCGGCTCACGTGAACGTGCTCGGAGCCGTCCTCAACAAACGGACGTTTCCAATTCCCGACAAGCTGTATCGCAAGCTCTAAGCCAGTCGCATCCAGGATCACTTCCCGGACGTTCTGCTAAATCATTCCAACCCTCAGACCCTCAGCCAATCTGAAAGGGCTCCTCGTGAACGAAGTCAGGCGGCGTTTTCTTCTCGGTGCTCTTAAAGTATTTGATCTGGTTGTTGTCATCCTTTGCTTCGGTTCAGCAACGATTCTGGTTGCGTTCGCAAATCAAAGTGTTTCTCCCGAAGAATTTCTTTCTTTGCGTGTCAAACTATCGAACTGCTTCATATTCGCGGCATTTCTTCTCGTTTGGCATCTCTGTTTTCGCTGGTGCGGCCTCTATCGGTCCCGCCGTCTCGGCAGCCGTGAAAAGGACTTTTTTGATACTTCCAAAGCGGTTGTTCTGTCGACTGCCTGCCTCGCGTTCGGTGCGTTCCTGTTCCACTTCGTGATGGTCACGCCTCGTTTCCTTGTCCTTTTTTGGGCCCTCGGCACGATTGCAATTTTCGTGTCCCGAGTCGTTCTTCGCGAGTCGCTCTATCACGTTCGCCGTCGTGGCTATAACCTTCGACATCTGCTCATCATCGGAACCAACTCGCGCGCCATCAATTTCGCGCGCCGCATCGTTGCCGCTCCTGAACGCGGCTACCACCTCCTCGGCTTTGTCGACGATGATTGGGGGCGGATGGACGAATTCCTCTGCAGTGGATTCTCACTCGCCTGCGATAGCACGGGCTTGCCCGAATTCCTGAGACGCAACGTGGTCGACGAGGTCGCGATTTATCTTCCACTGCGATCGTTCTACGAACATGCCTTTCAAGTCGCTGCCCTCTGCGAACAACACGGCATCACCATGCGTTTTGACGGCGACGTCTTCAGCCTCAAGACGGCCCGTTCGCGCGCCGAAGAATTCGATGGCGAATCCTACGTTGCCGCCTATACGGGTGCTCGCGAGTGGGGGCCGCTCGCAATCAAGCGTGTCCTGGACGTCGTTCTCTCCTCGATCGCTTTGCTCGTCCTTTCGCCAATCTTGGCCATCGCCGCACTTCTAATCCGTTTCAACTCGGAGGGTCCTGTTTTCTACTTCCAGGAACGGGTCGGCCTGAACAAAAGGCGATTCCGTATTTGCAAATTCCGCACCATGGTGCCGAACGCCGAAAAAATGTTGGCCGAATTGGAAAAATTGAACGAAGTGTCCGGTCCCGTTTTTAAAATCAAGGATGATCCGCGCATCACTCCCATCGGCAGATTCCTTCGTCGCACCAGCATCGACGAGTTGCCTCAGCTCTTGAATGTCTTGAAAGGTGATATGAGCCTCGTCGGCCCGCGCCCGCTGCCGGTTCGCGACTACGAAGGCTTCGATGAAGATTGGCAGCGCCGCCGCTTCAGCGTTCGGCCCGGCATCACCTGCCTCTGGCAAGTCAACGGCCGCAGCTCGATTCCCTTCGAGCAATGGATGAAGCTCGACCTCCAATATATGGATGAATGGTCTCTCTGGCTCGACATAAAAATCCTCGCCCGCACGATCCCGGCAGTGATGAGAGGTTCAGGCGCAGCCTGATCGAGCGCTGCTTTGTTCGTGTCGGCACTTCCTTGATTCCCACAAATCGATTGTTCAAAAACGCTCTTGTTCGAAATTCGCTCTGGATGCTCATAGGGCAGGGCATTCGACTGGTCATCCAAGCGCTCTATTTCGTCGAGATCGCGCGTTCTCTCGGCGCCTCGAACTACGGCGCTTTCGTCGGTGTCGTCGCTCTTGTCGGAATCACGTACCCCTTCGGGGCGCTCGGCAGCGGTAACCTGCTCGTAAAGAATGTCTCCCGCGATCCGTCCCTTTTCCGAGCCTATTGGGGAAGGGCCCTGGCGATCACCGCCGCGGTCAGTTCGATTTTGCTCGTCGTCGTGCTTTCCGTTTCGCGCTTTGTGTTGCCGGCGTCCATCCCGTTGACGCTAGTCCTTTTTGTTGCCGGCGCCGATCTCTTTGGTCTCAACATCGTCACCGTTTGCGCGCAAGCCTTTCAGGCCTTCGAGCGCCTGAATTGGACAGCCACCATCAACGCGCTCATTAGTGCGGGTCGCTTAATTGGCGCGATTATCCTGATCGCGATCCATCCCCACCCCTCAGCTTTGCAGTGGGGCTACTTGTATTTCTTCAGCACGGCGGCCTTGGCGATCGCAGCCTCCACGTTGGTTTGCGCGAAACTCGGATTGCCTCGATTCAAATGGCCGCACACAGCAGCCGAAATGCGCGAGGGACTTTATTTCTCGGTCGGCTTCAGCTCGCAAACCATCTACAACGACATCGACAAGACCATGATGGCGCGCCTCTCCACCCTGGACGCGACCGGCATTTACGGCGCCGCCTATCGCTTGATCGACGTTTCCTTCACGCCCATCTCTGCGCTGCTCGCATCAACGTATCCGCACTTTTTTCGCACTGGCGCGAATGGCATCGTCGCGAGCTTCGCGTACGCAAAACCATTCTTGCGCCGCACTCTGGTCTACTCCGTTTCCGTCTGCGTCTTTGTCTTGCTCTGTGCCGGGATCGTCCCTCACATCCTCGGTCCCGAATACGCCCGCACTTCGGAAGCATTACGCTGGCTCGCGCCTCTGCCGATTCTTCGAGGCTTACATTATTTCCTTTCGGACTCGCTCACGGGGGCTGGCCATCAAGGCCTGCGCACTGCGATTCAAGCCGGCGTCGCCGCATTCAACGTGCTCGTTAATCTTTGGATCATCCCCGCGTATTCCTGGCGTGGCGCGGCATGGTCCAGCATCGCCTCGGATGCGCTGCTGGTCTGCGGAACGGCGCTGGCCGTCACCATCCTTGCACGCCGCTCGAAATCCGTGATGGACCAAGCCGTCGCACCCGAATACTCCTGAGCGCCATCGAATGAAGATCTCCCGAAAATCCACCGAAATATTCGTGATGGGCGTCATCGCCTTCATCTTGTCAGGCGCCTTGCAGGTCATTTTCGCGAGTGGATCGGATTTGGCTGTGGAAGGCGATGCGAGATACGAGGTGATACTCACCTTTCTCTACCTGGGAATCTTCATCATCGGAATGATTCACTTCCGCCGCACCACATACGGCGCTCTTCACACGCCCGCCCTGATGTGCCTGTTGGTTCTGGCCGTGCTTTCCGCAGGATGGGCGCAGTTTCCCGGCGAAGTCCTCCGACGAGACATCGGACTCCTCGGCGCAAGCCTCTTCGGCATCGTTGTTGGTGCGCGATTGTCGACCGAAGAGCAGTTAAAGCTGTTTCGTTGGGTCTTTCGGATTGCCGCAATTCTCAGCCTCATCGTGGTGCTCGTCGATCCGGGTTTCGGAATCATGAAAGAGATCAATCCCGGAGCGTGGCGCGGCATCTACAACCACAAAAATATTTTGGGCGGAGTGATGGCTCTCGCAGTGCTGATCGAGTGGCTCGTGCCCTCGCGCTCCACCGTGGCGAAGATTGAGAAGATCGCGTCCCTGTCGCTCTACGGCCTTTTGCTCGTTTTCTCGGATTCGATCACCTCGCTGATCGCAATCCTTTTGACCATCGCCGTTCTCTATGCCTTCCGGATTGTGCGCAGGCAGTACGGCATGCCGCTGCCCTTGCTCATCGTCATTGGCCTTATCGTCGGCGGTTTCATCGCCGCGAACCGCGAGACGGTGACGGGTCTCTTCGGCCGCTCGTCGGATATCACTGGCCGCACCGAGCTCTGGTCCTGGGTCGTGCGCATGATTCTCAGCCGCCCGTGGTTCGGCTTCGGCTTTTCTGGATTCTGGAAGGGTGGATCGTCGGAGTCTGCATTCTTGGAAAAGGCGATCGGTTGGTCTCCGATGTACTCCCACAACGGCTATCTAGAGATTCTGCTGAGCCTCGGACTTGCAGGATTCATGCTTTTCATTTGGTTCATGCTCGTGGGATTGAAGCGTGCTGTCCGGCGGGCCGAAACAGCGCAATCCACCGGCGATCTTTGGCCCCTCGCTTTTCTCGTCTACTTCCTTTTCCACAATTTCGGCGAGTGCACGATCCTTTGGCAGAACTCTCTTGAATGGGCAATATGTGTCTCCGTGATTGTCGGCGCCGAACCGAGACTGCGCGCCCCCTACGAGTCCATGGCTCAAGAAGCCGAGCCGGAGCTGATGCCAGCCACTGAGTATGTCTAAGATGACCACCCTCGATCAGTTCCGACCAAACACCACTCCGCGAGTCGCGGTCTGTATCGCGACCTACAAGCGGCCCGAGATGTTGGGCCAAACGCTGCGGGGGTTGGCCGCCTTGACCTTCGAGAAAGTGGTCATTCCCGAAATCACGGTGTTTGTCGTGGATAACGACCCATCGGAAACTGCCGAACATGTCTGCCGCGAAGGGCAAATGGCGTTTCCCGTGAAATATGTCGCTGAAAACCGGCGCGGAATCGCTCAAGCCCGCAATCGAGCAATCCAAGAAGCGGGCGATGCCGACTTCGTCGCCTTCATCGATGACGATGAGATTCCGACGCCGACTTGGCTCGACGAACTACTGGCCACGCAGCGCGAGTTCAGTGCTGATGTCGTCTGCGGCCCCGTTCGGCCACGCTTTGCCCACGGTGTTCCTGAGTGGATCAAGGCCGGTCGTTTCTTTCATCGGCCCGTCTACGTTTCCGGAAAAAATCTCGACTGGTGCGGCACGAACAACGTTCTCATTCGCAAGGGCGTCTTCGCGGCCGTAAAAACCTTTGACGAGAGATTCGCACTCACCGGCGGTGAAGACACGCAATTTTTCCTTCGTGTTCGCCAGGCGGGATATTCCATCGTCGCTTCCTCCGACGCTTGCGTCGAGGAGACGGTGTCAATCTCTCGCGCCAACCTTGGTTGGGTTCTACGGCGCGCCTACCAATCCGGAAACTCTTGGGCTCTCTGCGAATCTTCCCTCGATCGAAGAGTTTCGACTCGAATCGTTCGCGCGATGAAAGCCTGCGGTTGGATCGTCATCGGCCTGGCCTCCGCTTGTATCTCGGTGTTTTTCGGGATGGCCGCTCTGGCCCGCTCCCTTTGGAAGTTTTGCCTCGGGGCCGGCATGCTCAGCGCGCTGGTCGGGCAGAGTTATCAGGCATATCAATCCAGCGGCGCGGAAGTCGTCCAATGACAAAGCGGCGCGCTTTCACATCAAATCGATCGCAGGCCCCGCAGCGCTTCGCCACGCTTATCGGAGTCCTGCTTTTCCTCGTCGCGTTGCCGTTGATCGTCGTGGCCGAGGATAGTTCCGATCTCGCTCCTCCCCAGGATCCGATACCGGCAACGTATTTCGGCATGCATTTCCATCACGTCGGCGGCGTCACTCCGTGGCCTTCGGCTCC
>Ga0335078_10007435_pt1 | contig 16236 bp, 9 predicted proteins | sample Lox_Sample_32_FD_206711 | JGI IMG/M metagenome (GOLD analysis project Ga0335078, IMG submission 206711) | Soil microbial communities from Loxahatchee National Wildlife Refuge, Florida, United States - Lox_Sample_3.2 | ecosystem: Environmental > Terrestrial > Soil > Wetlands | place: USA: Florida...
ACAAGACATACGCGAGGGGAATCTCCAGCAACCAGAATCCGAAGAAGTTCACGATCGTCGGAGTGATCGTGTCCCCTGCGCCGTTGAACGCCTGCATCATCACCATGAAGTACGCGTACCCGAGGTTTCCGTAGCTGACGATGCGCAAGCAGGCCGCACCGAGTGGCACAACTTCCGGGTCATGGATGAACAGCCGCACAATCGGCTCAGCAAACACGATGAAGAAGACTCCGACCGTGCCCAGGAAGATCACGTTGTAAAGTCCCGTTCTCCACACCGCGGCCTCGGCACGGTCGGGTTTTCCCGCGCCCAGGTTCTGCCCAACGAGTGTTGCCGCTGCATTGCTAAGCCCCCACGACGGCAGGATCACGAAGATCACGATCCGAATCGCAATCGTGTATCCCGCGAGTGCGGCCGCTCCGAACGTGCTCACGATCCGCACCAGCCCGATCCAACTCGTATGCGCAATCGCGAACTGCAGGATTCCGGTCAAAGAAACGCGGATCAGTTTCCACAGAACATCCACCTGCACGCGCACTTGCCGTGCCAGAATTCGAATCCTCTCAGTCCCCTTCAGCAACCGGTAGAACTGATACGCCACACCAATGCTGCGTCCGGTGAAAGTAGCCAGCGCCGCACCAGTCACACCCAACCTTGGGAACGGCCCCCACCCGAAGATCAGGCAAGGATCAAGAACCAGGTTGATGATGTTCGATACCCACAGCAGCCGCATGGCGATCGCGGCATCTCCCGCCCCGCGGAAGATTGCGTTGTTCAAGAACAACAGAAGCACCGCACAGCTTCCGCCGAGACAAATGCGGGTGTAGCCGCTCCCAACCGCCACGATCGACGGAGTCGCTCCCATCAACCGCAGCAGATTGGGAGCAAATACAAGGCAAGGGACGCCGATCGCCAGCGACACGACCAGCCCCAGAAAAATCGCTTGCACCCCCGCCACCGCTGCGCCCTCCGGATCTTTTTCGCCAATCCGCCGAGCCACCATCGCTGTTGTGGACAGACTGAGCCCCATCCCTACCGAAAATACCAGGCTGAGCATCGACTCCGTTAGCCCGACCGTGGCCACAGCATCTGCCCCAAGTCTCCCCACCCACGCCACGTCCACCACTGCAAACAGAGACTCCAACACCATCTCCAGCACCATGGGCACCGCAAGCAGGAGGATGGCGCGGTTCAAGTTCGCACTGGTGTAGTCCTGGTGAGAGCCTTTGACCGCTTCCACCAGCGATGCCCACAAAGAGCTCTGCCGTTCCTCGACAGCAGCAATCTCTTCCATAGAAACCTACTTGGCTTTCTGCAATCGCGCGCATCAGCGTGCGCCGACACGATCGCCGACAAAACAACTCACATTGATCGGGAGGCCCGAACTCCGGGCAATCAGGGATGGAGGATTAACGAGGGACCAACATGGTATTTCCTCACCAGCGGTCGTCTGAAAGTACCCCAGGGAACGACCATCGTTGGACGAATTCTACCGCAAAGCACTCCTGCGCAACAAGGTAAGTAGTGGCTCAGTCTGAATTTTGACAGCGACCTTCTCTTGTGGCGTCATCCTGAGCGTAACCGTTTTTCAGGCGGAGCGAAGGATCTCCCTTGGGAGGCTGTGTGCCACAGGAGATCCCTCGGCCCGCTCGTAAAAGCGCGGGGCCTTCGGGATGACGCCTTGGTGAGACTCGGAATTCAAACTGCGCCACCAACAACAAATAGAAAGGCGGCGATGGTCGGAGGTCCATTCGCCGCCTTCTTTCAGGAGGTATGAGTGATGTTCGCTCTCTGGAACAAGGCAATCCTAGCGCACACCGGGAGCGTATAAAAGATCACCAAGGTACGCGCCAATCGAAACATTAGATTTCTTGGAAACGTCTTAGAAATGCGCGAAGAGCGGTCCACCTGCTGGTGCCTACTTCTTCGGCAAAGCCAATACTCGAGCAGAAATCGCAAAATTCTTCAATGTTCCTCCGACCTCCAATGGCCCCAACGGAGTAAACGCCATTCCTCGGGTGTCCGCACGAACGTCATAGGTGTCGTCGGTGACCGTCTCCCAGCGGTTCCCGTGCAACTCCAGGGCAAAAGTCACGGGAGAAAGTTCAGCGGGCTTGCCGTCGGCGCCGAGGCCTTTGTAATCGTGAGGCGTGATCGTCCCTCCCGAAAAAAGAATTCGATGATCGTGCTCGCCCGCGCCAGCGACAATGCCGAATCGTCCCGGCCCCGGATGCGCCGGCAGCTTGCTCCACTCAATCTTGTCGGGATCTTTCTTGTCGATTTTGCCGATCCAGCATTCTTCCGACGCCACGTATCCCGCATCTTCCTTCTTGGCTCCGTCGACGTAGACGATCGTGTCATCCGCAATCGTTCCAGCGTGTCCAAACACAGGGGTGCCCGGAGATGGCGTCGCTTGGTCCCACGTGTTCTTCTCCACGTCGTACACCTGCACATTATTCACGGGACCATTCTTCGAGCGTCCGCCGACCAGATAGATGTAGCGGTCATGCGCCACACCGATTACTGCACTGTCGACGGGCACGGGCATGTCCGCCGCGCGATACCACCGGCGCTCATCGGGAAGATAGGTATTCACGTCGGAAACCGTGAACTGGTTCCCTTGACCGTCCACCGTGTATCCGCCGAAGAGATATATCTTTCCCTTTGCCGCAATCGCCGATGCGCCCAACCGCCCGGCCACTCCCGGCACCGGCCGCCCTTCTCTCCACTTTCCCGACTTCATCGGGAGCACATAGACCTTGTTGGTGATGTCGTCCCACGTCCTCTTCGTGCCGATCCCCATCAGCGAATACACCTCGATCCCATTCCTGAGCGATACCACGGCATTGCCGGTCAGGGCATTTGGCAGCGGAGGGATTTTCGGTTGGTCGGCGCCCAGAACGAGACCAGCACCCAGCACCAGGAGAAGAAACCCAAGCGGTTTGGTCATTGGTGAGATATTACGTCTTTGAACCGCAACGGGCAAAGCGTACAAGTGCGGGGGCTCCAAGCCCGAAGTGGCGGACACAGAACCTTACTTAACCAACCCCTGCCTCACCCCATGAATGAAATCCGTATACGCAGGAGTCTGCCCGACTTCGCGCATATGACTCGCAATCTGTCCGCGATGATAGGCCGAATGCATCACCACATGCGTCAGAACGTCAGCGATGGCGCTCGTCCACAACTCGCCCTTGCTGTTTTTGTAGGAAATGCTCAGAGAGATGTCGCCGGCTGTCGCCAGGTCGAGGTATTTGTGCCACTCCAGACTCAGTTTGGCGGCTTCCGACTCGCACCCTCGCAGATCAGTTGTCGGCCACACGGCTACGCTCTGCGGTTGCTGACGCAGCCGATCCAGCCACACGCGTTCGGCCGCAAACATATGCGCCATCAGCTGCAACGAGCGACTATCATCCCGTGCCGCAGCACGAATCGCCTTCAGCACTTCCTGGTTTGCCCATGCATTGTAGGCAAACTCTTTCCGTAAGTAGTCCGCCAGATTCACACCGTCCTCCACAGTTCTGAATCAACTTGAGTCCGATCTCGCCTATTCTTGGGGCGTCATCTCGAAGTCCCGGCGGCTTTGCGGGCGAGCGAGGATATCGCAAGTGCGACCCGGTTGCCGCCGCCACCCGGCCGCGAATGTTGTAATGTTCTTTTCACATTTCAAGAATAGACTTACTTTCAGCTTTCACCTACTAATTCGATGCCGAGCAAGAGTCTCCCGACCCGAAAGACCGATTCCGAAAAAGAAGAGAAAAGCTCCATTGCATTGAAAGCTGCATCCAACTCAGCCCGTTCAGGCGGCTCCGAAGATCTTGCTGGCCTGTCCCTGAAAGCCTGCCTCATCGCACGCGACGCTGCCTTCAACGTCCGCGACCTCCTGACCAATTCCTCTCGCATGGCGTTCCTCGCAATCAAAGACTGCGAAAAGGAACTCGACCTCATCGAGCGCCAGATAGACGAACGTTTGCCCGCAGCCATCACCCGTGTCAACGAAAATCGCGCCCGGCAGCTTCTCTCCAGCCTTAAGTCGACAACCGACCTCGAGCGCATTGGCGATCTTGTGATGAGCGTTGCTCTGCGCGTGCAGGCTCGTACCACCAAGATTCCAGCATCGGACGTCCGGCAACTCGTAGAAATGTCCACAGTCCTGCGGGACATGCTTGACTTGATTCACAAGGGATATTCCACGCTCGACCTCGAGTGCGCCCGCACCGTCTTGCAAATGGACAAGGAAATTGACCGCATCTGCCACTCCTTATTCCAGAAGCATCTCGCCGAGACGGTGGCACAAGGCGACACTTCCGGGTTTGAGATTCTGCTCATGGCGCAGGCCCTGGAGCGCGCAGGAGACCACACCACCAACCTGGCCGAAGATCTTTACAGCCTGATTGAAGGCCGCAGTCTGCGGCACGTCCCCAAGAAAAAAGCCTCGAATTGAACCTGCGGAAAAAGCTCACTGAATCTGAAGGCTTTTTCTTTACAAATTCATCATTCATTAACAAACGGGAAACATTCGCGCAACATTCTCCCCATAGAGTTTCTGGAAGTTCCCTGTTCTCACTTTGAATCGGAAGTTTGTCACTTCCCAGCAAGTTGAAGCATACCCATGCATTTGCCGGCCGAACCCTCTGAGCGGATCGTCTCCACGGGCACTCCTACCCAGTTGCGCCCGGTCATTTTTGTCGTCGAAGACGAAGAGGACATTGCCCGCCTCATTTCTCATAACCTCCAGGCCGCCGGATTCGAAGTGCAAAGCTTTGTCAGCGGTGCTTCGGTCCTCACCGAAGCCGTACGCGAAATGCCCGCACTGTTTCTCCTCGACGTGATGCTGCCGGGCACCGATGGCTTCGAACTCTGCCGCCACATCCGACAGACTCCGGCCCTCTCCGCGATCCCCATCATCTTCCTCACCGCCAAGACCTCTGAGACCGATCGCATCAAAGGCCTCGAACTCGGCGGCGACGACTACATCACGAAACCATTCAGCCCGCGAGAACTAGTGGCGCGCATCCGAACTGTGCTGCGGGGCCTCGGTCATTCAGCGAGCGGCGCTGAGGTTCTTCGACTCGGCGATCTCGAGATTGATGTTTCGTCCATGACCGTACAAGTGTCAGGTCGCAATGTCTTGACTACCGTCCGCGAGTTCCGCCTGCTGGAATATCTCGCCGCGCACCGCGGCCGCGTCCTGACCCGCGATCAACTCCTCGACGCCGTGTGGAAAGAAACTCCCTTCGTGACGCCGCGTTCCATCGATGTTTATATCCGGCGCCTGCGAGAAAAAATCGAGCATGATCCCCGCCACCCGCAATACCTGAAGACCCTGCGCGGCATCGGATACCGCTTCGAAGTCCCCAAATAACCCGGCTCCATTACAGTTTTCGCCATCGCGTCATTTATCCTGTTCTTTCACCGCCGATGGCCAAGAAAACCGCACCCTTATGGAAAGTCGATGATCAGCAGGCCCGGCTGGCCGAGTTGACCGCCCAGTCCGGCGACGCGGCGAAAGACAACCCGCTCCGCCGCGACGTGCGCTCACTGGGAACAATCCTCGGACAAGTCCTCGTAGAACAGTCGGGCCAGGAATTATTTGATTCCGTGGAAGAACTGCGCCGGCTGCTGATCGAGCACCGGGAGAGCGTTCGCCGGAATCAAGAGGAGTCGGCGGACCTCATGCGCAAGGCACAGGAAATCGTCTCGAGCATGGACCTCACCCGCGCCTACCAGGTGACCAAAGCGTTCGCCACCTACTTTGAGTTGACGAATCTGGCGGAGACGAATCACCGCAAGCGCCGCCGCCGGGCAGGCCAACTCGACCGCGATCATGCCGCACTACCCGGCTCGTTCCGCGGCACGCTGCAGCGAATGAAAGAGTGTGGCATCACGGCCGAGCAAGCGATCGCCGCTCTTCGCGAGATTCAGATCACGCCGGTTTTCACCGCGCATCCCACAGAAGTTGCGCGGCAGACGGTCTTGCTCAAGCGGCGCCGCATTGCGAAGCAACTCGAACACCTCGACCGCTTGCCCCTCACCGCGGAAAAGGCGGAGGAATTCCAAAACAACATTCATGCCGAGGTCACATCTCTCTGGCAGACCGACGAAGTTCGCCTCGCCAAGCCCACGGTCGACGACGAAATCCGGATGGGCCTGCGCTATTTCCGGCTCTCGCTTTTTGATTGCCTTTCCCGAATCTACAACGAAATCGTCGACGCGTTCCGCGATGTCTACGATCTCCACCTCGACGAGTCTTCCGTCCCAAACATCATCCACTTCGGCTCGTGGATTGGCGGCGATCGCGACGGTAATCCGCTGGTCAAGCCAGACTGCATCCGCGATGCGCTCGAAATGGCGCGCGGGGTCATCCTCCGCGAATATCTTTATGACGTCGAGTCGCTCAGCGACCGCCTCAGTTCCTCACGCCGCCAGGTCGGGGTGTCTGACGACCTGCTCGATCGTCTCAAGCGTTACGAGAGCACCATCGCGGGTGTGCATCTGGCGTGGGGCCCGAACAATCAGGCGGAAAGCTACCGCCGGTTTCTGTCCTACATGTTTCACCGCCTGCAACAGAGCCGTGACTCCATCGATGCCCCTGCGGCATACACCAGTGCGAATGAATTCGAGCAGGACATCCTGCTGGTCAAGAACAGCCTTCAGGAGAATCGCGGAGACCGGCTGGCGAAAACCTATATTGGCTCGCTGCTGAGAAAAATCCGCAAGTTCGGCTTTCATCTGCACACGCTCGACATCCGCCAGCACGCGCGCGTACACGCGCAGGTCATCAAGGAACTGGGCGCCGCGCTCGACGCCGAACCAAAGTCGGACGCTTCCCGCGAGCTTCTCGATACCTTCCGCATGATCGCGAAACTCAAGAGCACCCATCCCGCCGACTCGATTCGCAACTACATCATCAGCGGCGCCGAATCCGCCGAGGATGTGCTCACAGTGGTGCGGCTCGCCAAAATCACAAGCGTACAAGTCGCCGGCTCAAAGCTCGATCCAGGCCTGATGCCGGTCCCGCTATTCGAATCGATCGACTCCCTGCGCGGTGCAGGCGAGACCATGCGCCACCTCTGGTCCGACGTCGAATACCAAACGCTCCTCGATTCCTGGGGACGCTGGCAGGAAGTCATGCTCGGCTACTCCGACTCCAACAAAGACGGAGGCATGCTCACCAGCACCTGGGAACTCTACAAAGCTCATCGCGAGTTACACCGAGTCGCGGACGAATTCAACGTAAAGCTTCGCCTCTTTCATGGACGCGGCGGCACGGTCGGCCGCGGCGGTGGGCCCACGCACTCGTCGATTCTCGCTCAGCCGCCGGGGTGCTTCTCGGGACGCATTCGCGTAACCGAGCAAGGCGAAGTTCTCAACTGGAAATACGCCGATCCCGTTCTGGCCGAATGGAACCTCGAATTGATGATTGCCGCCAGCCTGGAGGCGTTCACTCGACCGCCTGCCGCCTCGGCGCACCCCAAGGCTTGGGAAGAGGCAATCGAAGAGATGTCGCAAGCCGCGTATCGCATCTATCGCAGCGAGATCGCCGAGAACCCTGACATCCTCGAATACTTCGAGCAAGCCACGCCAGTCAACGAACTCGACTCGGCGCGCATCGGCTCGCGTCCAGCGCGGCGAACCAAGGGCCGCCGCCTCGAAGACCTCCGAGCCATCCCGTGGGTTTTCGGTTGGATGCAAAGCCGCCACGCTGTCCCCGCCTGGTTTGGTGTGGGCCACGCCCTGGAAAAGTTCGCCAAGAAAAGTTCCGCCAACGAGCAACTCCTGCGCCAGATCGCTCGCGGCTTTCCGATGTTTTCCGACCTTCTCCGCAACGTCGAACTCGGCATGGCCAAAGCCGATCTCGGCATCGCCCGCCAATACTCCAGCCTGGTGAAGAATGCCGCCCTTCGAAAACGCGTGTTCTCTATGCTGGAAGCGGAATTCCTTCGCTCTCGGCAGATGATTCTCCGCGTCACCGGACAACGCGAACTCCTGGCCAGAAACCGCGTCCTGGCCCGCTCCATTCGGCTGCGCAATCCTTACGTCGACCCCCTGAGCCTCATTCAAGTCGAACTTCTTCGCCGCAAGCAGCAAGGCCAGCAAAGCTCGAACCTCGAATACCCGCTGGGCGCAACTATCAACGGAATCGCCGCCGGCTTGCACAACACGGGCTAAGGTCGGTCCAATGCTTTGGTAAAACTCGTGTCCCGAGTGGCTGAATCTTTTTTGGCCATGAACTCTGCTAACCAATCGAGGTCGCAATCGTCTTAAACTGTTGCCCGGTCGAGGCATACGTGTGCTCATCCCTGCGCCGGGGAACTTATGCATTCCGGGATGCTTACTCCCAATGGTTCAAATCTGCTGAAATTCTTTTCTTCCAACGAGGATCCATGTCCATCTCCCGTCTCTCTGTGACACTAGCCGTAGGTCTCGCCATCTTCGCAGTCTGTATCCAGGTCAGCCGAGCTCAGGATTTCCGGCCAGCTTCTGCAGCCGCAGCCGAATCCGGCGAGACCAAGCTTGAGCATTTCGACCCCAACCTCGCCGACAAAACTCTCGATCCCTGCGACAACTTCTACAAGTACTCCTGCAATAAATGGCTAAGCGCGAACCCGATTCCTGCAGACCAAGTCGTCTGGGGCACGGGCAGTGGCCTGCAGTTCTGGAATGAAAGCGCACTCCGTGACACTCTCGAAGCAGCCAGCAAGGGCGGCTCAAGCTGGAGCGCCGTCCAGCAAAAGATTGGCGACTACTGGGCTGCGTGCATGGATGAATCCGGCATCGACGCCGCCGGCGTCAAGCCGCTCCAGCCCGAACTCGCACGCATCGCTGCTCTAAAATCAAAGAAAGACCTAACGCTCGAAATCGCGCACCTGCATCATCTCTATCCCGGAGCCTGGCAGGCGGGCGACAACCAGAGCAACTCACCACTATTCGGCTTCTCAAGCCAGCAGGACTTCGACAACGCATCCCTCGTGGTTGCCGCGATCGATCAAGCCGGACTGAGCCTCCCCAACCGCGATTATTATCTGAAGGCCGACGACAAATCGAAGGAGATTCTCGCCAAGTATCGCTCCCATATCCAGAAAATGTTTGCTCTTGGCGGAGAGTCTGATTCCCAAGCAGCAGCCGACGCCGGCACCGTGATCGAACTCGAAACGGCGCTAGCCGAGGTACAGATGGACAACATCAAGCGCCGCGATCCCAAGAACATTAACAACAAGATGACGCTGGCGCAGGTCCGCGCCCTTGAACCCTCCATCGACTGGGACGCATACCTGAAAGCCGTAAACGCTCCGGCCAGTGATCACTACATCGTCACTTCACCCGACTTCTTCCGTGCCGAAGAGAAGCTGATCACAGCCCGGCCGCTCGATCAGTGGAAGACCTATCTGCGATGGCAAGTCGTTCATCGTTCGGCCCCATTCATGAACAAGGCCCTCGTCGACGAAAATTTCGACTTCTTCGCCCACACGCTCGCAGGGGCCGAACAGCAGCAACCACGTTGGCGCCGTTGCGTCCGCGCCGCCGATCGCGATCTGGGCCAGGCTCTTGGCCAAGCGTACGTCGACCGCGCTTTCCCGCCTGAGAGCAAAGCTCGCACCCTCCAGATGGTCCATTCGATTGAAACGGCACTCACCTCCGACATCCAAAGCCTCGCGTGGATGTCCCCTGTCACAAAAGAACAGGCTGTCATCAAGTTGAAGGGCATCGAAGACAAGATCGGCTATCCCTCGCACTGGCGCGACTACTCCAGCGTGAAGGTCGTATCGAACAGCTGGTTGAACAACGTCGCGCAGGCGACGTCATTCGAGTTCGAACGCTGGGTCGCAAAAGTTGGCAAACCGGTCGATCGCTCCGAATGGACCATGACCCCGCCCACGATCAACGCCTACTACGATGCGCAACTAAACACCATCAACTTTCCCGCTGGAATCCTGCAGCCGCCGTTCTTCGATCCCACAAAAGATGACGCGGTGAACTACGGGGCCATCGGAATGGTCATCGGCCACGAAATCATCCACGGCTTCGACGATCAGGGACGCAAATTCGACGCCAATGGCAACCTCCGCGACTGGTGGACAAACGACGACGCCAAGCAATACGACGAGCGTGGCAAGTGCATCTCCGACGAATATACCCAGGATGTTCCCGAGGCCGGCGAAGGCGTGAAACAAAACGGACTGCTTACACAAGGCGAAGATACTGCCGACAATGGGGGCCTCCGTCTCGCGCTGGCTGCACTGGAAACATCATTGAAGCAGCAGGGCAAATCGCTCGACGACAAAGGCGACGACGGTTGGACCTACCGACAGCGGTTCTTCCTCTCCTATGCCTATTCTTGGTGCTCCAACATCCGGCCCCAAATCGCCCGCCTGGCGGTGACCACCGATCCCCATTCCCTGCCCGTCTTCCGCATCGACAACGTAGTCTCGAACATGCCGGAATTCGAACAGGCTTTCAGCTGCCACGCCGGACAAAAGATGGTGCGAGCCAACGCCTGCAGAGTGTGGTGAGAAGAGAACGCGTAAAAAGGCATTGTCATGCTGAGCGAAGAACGAGCATCGCGCAGACGCTGCTCGTTCACAGTCGAAGCATCCCTACCTGAAGATTCATGTGGTCCGGAGCCAGCATCGCGTTATCCGTGTGGAGAGAGCACCGCAGCTAGAGAAGTCTGCGCGGCAGGCAGAGATGCTTCGACTCCACAGTGAGGATCGCAACGCGACCCTCACTGTTCCGCTCAGCATGACACAGCACTACCGGTTGATGTCCTCCTTGTTCTGCAACCGCTTCACGTAATTTTCCAAATTCGCCTTGTTCGAATCGGGAGCGGTCGTCAGGGACAGCTTCACCTCTTTCACCGCGTTGTCAAAATCTCCCTGCGAGCTGTAAACCCGCGCCAGCCCCATGTGCGAAGTCCAGTAATCCGGAAACTTCTTCGCGGTCGAGCGGAACAGCGCGAGCGCCTCATCCTGCTTCTTCTCGCCTTGCAATTGCCGCGCATAGAAATAAAGTTGCAGCGCACTGGCTTTGTCGAGCGCCTTTGCTCTGGCTACCTCGGCGTCCTGCTTGCGCCCCATCGCATCCAGGATCTTGGACCTGTTCAGCAGATTGTCGTAGCGCTCTTCGTTCTGGATCGAAGTGTCCTCATACTTCAGCGCCTCATCGAGATTGATCTTGTTCGCCAGGAAGTACTGCGCGGCATCATCCCATCCTTCCCAGTAGTACTGATTCAATCCATAGAGCTGCCGATGAATCGCAGCGGTCACAATCTCGTTCACATTCACTTGCACTTTGAACGGCACGGCCACTTTGTCCCAGCGCATGGTCACCACGGTCGAATCCGGCTTAAGCTGATCAAAGTCATAAGCCAGCGCATCGTGTAACTCTGCCGTCTGCGGCTTCACCGTCACGCGCAACGCATCGTCCGCCTGCTTGTAGGAAAAGCTTCCCCAAGCTGTCGCATCCTTCGAGAAGATCACCGTCCACTCGTTCTCGCCCGGGATCATGTGGAGCCCATACGTCCCTTTGTCGAGCGCCTGACCTTCAATTGTGACTGGGTCGGTGAAGGTAATCGTCGTATTCTCATTTGCTCCCGCGCGCCACACCTGCCCGTACGGCGCCAGCTTGCCCCAGATCTGCCGCCCATTCGCCAGCGGCCGATGGTAGTTAATCGTGATGTCGGTGAGCCCAATCCGCTGCGACACCAGCGCATGCTGGCTCTGCCGCGGGAGATTGAGCATCAACGTCTCTCCCGTGGCGGTCTGAGCCTGACCGAAACTCGCTCCCAACAAGACACTCACCAACAGAACAACCGAACGAACTCTATCCATGGGAATCTCCTTCGCTGCCGGGTTGGCAGCCAATTTGTGTCACGGGATGCTCACAAGTGGAGTTTGAGCACGGTGCGTAGAACCGCCCGATGTTTCCCTTAGACGGCCCCAGAGCGCCACAGTAAGCAACCGGTATTACTGAGTGTGTTTTCGATAGGCTTTGAAAGGGCGCGGCCTTAAAGCCACGCCGCCATGCTTGACAAAAGCCACCCCTCGGAGCACAATTTGTAAAGGCGAATAAAAAGCGAAAAATTAATCGCCTCCGCGGCTCCAGCCATTCATAGCCCCGGCGTTACCTGAAATCTTTGAGGAATCTTTATGTCTTCCGTTGTGGTTTCCACACCGGCGGCCGAGAGCCGCCTTTTTGTCTTTGAAGATGAAGCTGAATCTCATGTAGGGACGGCCGCCATCGGCCGTCCGGTCGAGCAAAGCTCGACAATGACGTATACAGCACATCCTCAACCGGGCGTTGCCCGGCACGACAACAGAGGGGGGCTGTCGCCACATGATCGATTAACTATTAACAATCAAAAATTTCCACCGTCGAGCATCATTCCCGCCTCGCAGCTCGCGATCCGTCCTGCGCCCGAGATGGCCCCGAGCGGCATTCCTGCTCTCGATGCCCTCAGCGGCGGCCTCCCTCGCGGATGCCTCACTGAAATCTGCGGCCCCGCCTCCTCTGGCCGCACCACGATTCTCCTGGCTGCCCTGGCCGCCGCCACGGGCCGGGGAGAATACTGTGCGGTCATCGACGCCAGCGACGCCCTCGACCCTCACTCGATCGCAGCCGCCGGCGTCGATCTCGACCGCATGCTCTGGGTGCGTTGCGGGGATGAGTCCTCACAGAAAAATCATTCACAGAGGCACCCTTCGACCTCGCTCAGGGCAGGCTCCGTCACAGAGAAAACAAATGAAAAAAGGATTGGGAAGGGCCCGGCTTTAGCCGCTGAGGGCCGCCGCTTTCAACTGCAGGAATCCCTTTTCAACCACATCGATACTGATCGATCTTCCAAAGTTCGAACCGCCATTTCTGACGACAATTTACGAAACCGAAATCACTCCGAACGCCGCCTCGAGCAAATCCTCCGCGCCACCGATCTCCTGCTCGAAAGCGGAGGTTTCGGTCTGATCATCCTCGACCTTGTCGACATCCCGCCGCAATCCGCTCGCCGCATTCCACTGACCACGTGGTTCCGCTTCCGCCGCGCTGTCGAACACAAGCCAACCATTCTGCTAGCGATCGAGCAGCAGCCCATCGCCGGAAGCTGCTCATCGTTGTTGCTGCAACTTGGAGTCCCGAGTACTCAGTACTCGGGACCGAGTTCAAATCTTTCTCACACGCAACTATTGGCTGAATTGCAAATTCGTGCCGAATTAGTCCGCTCCCGTCTGGATCGCAAACCCGCGAGCTCGTTCGCATTCGAAAGCAAAACAGCTTGGACCGGATGAACTGGGTACTGACAACTGGCTACTGATTTATGTTCGCCTGCATCTACATTCCGAATTTCTCCACCGCAACCGCGCTGCGCGCCGAATCGAAACTCGAGGCCCGTCCTCTCGCCATATTCGAAGGCAAACCCCCACTCGAAAAAATCATCGCGGTCAACGAAAAAGCCGCGAGCCTCAACATCTCCCCGGGCATGACCAAAACCCAAGCCGAACTCTGCTCCGGACTCATTCTGCGCCCCCGCTCCGTCTTGCAGGAAAACTCCACCCACGCCGCTCTGCTCGACTGCGCTCAATCTTTTTCTCCCTGTGTAGAAGACGCGGCCTGCGACACCGTCCTCCTCGATCTGGCTGGCATGGAATCATTATTCGGATCGCTGACAAAAATCTCCCACGCCATCGCCGATCGCGCCACCACTCTAGGACTCAATGCCAATGTCGCCACAGCGCCAAACCCCGATGCAGCCCTGCTAGCCGCCCGCGGATTTTCTCGCGTCACGGTGATCCCTGCCGGCAAAGAAGCAGAAAAACTGGCCACGCTGCCAATCGACGTTTTATTTGACGAAAATCTGCAAGCCGATCAAAAAGAAGAAGCCGACCGCCTACTCGAAACCCTGGACCGCTGGGGCATCCGCAATCTACGAGGCCTAGCCGCACTACCAGAGGTTTCTCTAAGTGAACGTCTCGGGCAACAAGGCTTGCATTTGCAAAAACTGGCTCGCGGCTCCGCCATCCGCGCACTGGTTCTCGTCGAAGCTCCGTTGATATTTGAAGAAGCGATCGAGTTGGAACATCCTATAGTCCTGCTCGAACCACTCGCGTTCCTGCTGAATCGATTATTAGAGCAACTCTGCGCACGCCTCGCCTCGCGCGCCCTGGCCACACAGGAACTCCGCCTCACACTGGATCTCTCGAATCTCACCGGCATTGACGACGAATTCGAGAATCAAGGTATCCCTAGCGAGAGTGATGACTCCATCGTGGAAAAAATGGGGTGCACCACTCTTGCCCTGAGCGGAGTCGAAGGGTCTCGCCGCTTTTGCGAGAAGTGGGATCTCCGACAGAGTGCAGTTCCACCGCACCGCCACCAAACACAATTTACTCGCAAACTTTCTCTCCCCCTCCCCATGCTCGACCCAAAGATTTTCCTGAAACTCCTGCAACTTGATCTCAATGCTCATCCCCCCGGCGCTCCGATCGTAAAGATTCACCTCTCCGCCGAACCCGCGCGTCCCCGTACCGCCCAAGGTGGCCTCTTCCTTCCACCGTCCCCGGAGCCTGAAAAGCTGGAACTCACCCTCGCGCGCATCGCCGGTATCGTCGGCGAACAAAAAGTCGGGGCGCTCGAGTTACTCGACACGCATCACCCGGAAGGATTCCGCATGCGCCGCTTCGTCGCCGAAGTCGCGCGCAAAGCTCCCCAGAGAAGAAATCCCGATTCAGCAGCGATCGACTCTGCCATTGAAAAATCTGCCGTCACCGCTCTGCGCCGCTTTCGTCCGCCACTGCGCGCCAACGTAATTCTGGAAAACGGCCAGCCCATGTCTTTGGTTTGCCAGAAAAAAGACGTGCAAGGCGAAGTCCTATGGCGAGCCGGCCCCTGGCACTTTTCCGGCGACTGGTGGGAGCACGAAGCCTGGTCCCGCGACGAATGGGACATCGCGTTGCAAGCCAGTCCCACTCACAACAGAGATGCCGTCTCTTTCTACCGCCTGGTCCACGACCTGCTCGTAGGCATTTGGTTTGTCGAGGGAACCTATGACTGACAGATTCTTTTCACCCCGGTGGATTTGCTCGTAACGGGGTACCGATGTATGTAGAACTCCACGCTCGCTCCGCTTTCAGCTTCCTCGAAGGATCATCCCTGCCAGAGGAGTTAGTGAGCACCTGTGCCCAATTCAACCAACCCGCGATGGCGCTTCTCGACACCGACGGCATCTATGGCGCTCCGCGCTTCCATCTTGCCGCGGATAAAGCCAAGATCAAAGCTCACATCGGCTCCGAAGTCTCAGCAAATTTATTTTCACCACGGAGCCACCCTTCGACTCCGCTCAGGGCAGGCTCCGCCACGGAGAAAACTCAACCATCAAAAATCGCTAACCAAAAATTGCCTTCCTCCGTGACTCAGTGTCTCCGTGGTGAATTTCGTCTTCCTCTGTTAGTGGAGAACTGCGCCGGTTACCAAAACCTCTGCCGCCTGATCACCAAAATGAAGCTGCGCGCCAAAAAAGGCGAAGGCTCCGTCACACAAGAAGAATTGCAAGAACACGCCCAAGGATTAATCTGCCTCACCGGCGGCGACGAAGGCCCGCTAGCCGCAGCCCTCAAGCAAGGCGGCGTAGAGGAAGCTCGCAAGACAATCAACCAACTCACCGGAGTCTTTGGCCAGAAAAATGTCTACGTCGAACTCCAGCGTCACTTCCACCGCGAAGAAGAATCCCGCAACCGCCTCGCGATCGACATCGCTCGCTCCCTGAACCTCCCGCTGTTAGCGACAAATGGCGTCAACTACGCCATCCCCAAAGCCCGCGAGCTCGCCGATGCCTTCACCGCCATCCGCAACCACCACACGCTCTCCACCGCAGGACGCCTGCTCGCCCGCAACTCCGAACGTCACCTGAAATCTCCACAAGAAATGCAGCAACTCTTTGCCGACCTGCCCGAAGCGATTGCCAACACGCAAGAGCTTTCCAATCGCCTCGAATTCACCCTTAATGATCTCGGCTACGAATTTCCGCGCTATCCCGTGCCAGAAGGCGAGACCATGGACTCCTACCTTCGTGAGCAGGCGTGGATCGGCTTCCGCACCCGCTACGGCCGCGCTTCCGAAGATATGCAGGCCAAAGCCCGCCGCCAAATCGAAAAAGAACTCGCCCTCATCGAAAAACTCAAGCTCGCCGGATATTTCCTCATCGTCTGGGACTTGATCCGCTACTGTCGCGAAGCCAACATACTTGTC
>Ga0335078_10007437_pt1 | contig 16235 bp, 10 predicted proteins | sample Lox_Sample_32_FD_206711 | JGI IMG/M metagenome (GOLD analysis project Ga0335078, IMG submission 206711) | Soil microbial communities from Loxahatchee National Wildlife Refuge, Florida, United States - Lox_Sample_3.2 | ecosystem: Environmental > Terrestrial > Soil > Wetlands | place: USA...
GCATGCGGCGCGCCAGCGTGTCGGCCCGATACGTTTCGTAGCCGCCGAACAATTCGTCGGCGCCTTCGCCGCTGAGCGCCACGGTGGCGGTGCGGCGGGTCATTCTGGAAAGGAACCACACTGGCAGCGCGCCCGCGTCGCCATTCGGCTCGTCCGCATAGTTGGCGAACTCTTCAATGGCGTCGGTAAGCTGCAGATCGGTGTTCAGATCGAGCTGTTCGTGTATGGTGCCGTAGCGCGATACAAGCTGCCCAATCCTGTCCGATTCATCGAAGCTGCGCCCGCGGAAGGAAATTGAAAAGGTTCGCAGGGCCGCGCTCGATTGCGTGGCGGCGTAGTGCAGGATGGTGGAGGAATCGATTCCCCCGCTCAGCCACATCCCCAGGGGCACATCCGACAGCAGGTGTTCGGCGACTGAACTCTCCAGCAGCTCATCCAGCTTATGAACGGCGTCCGAGTCGCTGATGCGCACGGCGGGGCCGAACGGTAACTGCCAATAAGGCTCGGAACGCACCTTGCCGTTGCGCCACTCCAGCCAATGCCCTGGACGAAGCTTCTCGATGCCCTCGACAAGCGTGAGCGGACCGGGCACGTAATTGAGGGAGAGCCAGCAATCGAGGCCGGCGGGATCCAGGCGCCGGTCGATCTCGGGATGGACGAAGATCGTTTTCAGCTCGGAGCCGAAATAAATGTCGCCCGCGCGATGCGCCACGTAGATCGGTTTGATACCCATGCGATCGCGCGCGAGCACCAGGCGATGCTGCGATTCGTTCCACAGGCCGAGAGCGAACATCCCCCGCAGCCGCGAGAAGCAGGCCGTGTCCCACTGCAGGAAAGCTCGCAGCACGGTCTCGGTGTCGGTGCGCGATTGGAACCTGTGTCCCAGTCGCTCCAGCTCGGAACGGATTTCCGCGTGGTTGTAGACTTCGCCGTTGAAGACAATCACGGTGCCGCCCGCGCTCATCGGCTGATCGCCGGTTTCAAGATCGATGATCTTCAAACGGGCGGCGCCGAGGGACACCGAGGAGGTTTCAAAGACAGCCTGGCGATCAGGCCCGCGGTGGGACAAAGAATCCACGGCCCGGCGTATGCGCCCAGGATCAGGCACACGAGTTTTGTGAGTAAATCCTGCAATCCCGCACACGGCGAATAATCTCTCCAGATTGCGACACGAGGCCACGCGACCAGGCGAGGGTGTCTACTGGCTCCTTAACTTTATCATGGCAGGCGGCTACTACCGAAAACGTGGACGCGTAAAAGACGCTTCAGGTTCCCCGCCTCTCGCTATTCGCCGGCGTGCCGGCCACGAGGACCCGCGAGCGACCTTCCGCGCAATGTATACTGGCCCCGAAATGCTTGACCGGTTTGCGGACTGGTGGATGTCCGGGCGCAGGTACGACGTCTTTCTCGGTCTGTTGCTGGCCTCTATCTGCACGTTGGTTTTTGTGGTTGGCGTGCCCCGGCTCGTAATGTATGGCCATGACGTCTTTGTATCGCTCGACGGCGCCTGGCGAGTGCTGAACGGGCAGAGGCCGCAGGTGGACTTCTTCGCGCAGATGGGGCCGGCATACTACCTGATCCACGCGGCCGGTCTTGAACTGGCGCGCGGCGATGCCGGCGGTCTCGGCTATGGCTCCACAATGGTTGCCGTCGCTCTGGCTTCATGGTCTTTCCTGTTGTTGCGAAGTCGCATGGCCAGCATTCCATTCTGCCTCGCATGCGTGATGCTGGTTCTCCTGGCCAGCGCTCCTTTTCCGCTGGGGATGGAACCCTGGTACACCTCGTTTTCGATGAAACACAACCGGTACGGCTTCGCTCTCACCGGTCTCATTTTTCTCGAATGTTTCCTTCCTCCAGCAGCCGGCGAAGGCAGGCGTAAACAGCTTGGCGGCGCGTTTTCATCGGGTGTGGCTTGCGCTTTGCTTCTCTTTCTCAAAATCAGCTACGGGATGGTCGCTTTGGTGCTGATGGCCGTGTCGATTGTTGTTCGTCCCGCGAAACGAATCCGGTTGGCCGGTCTCATCGGCGGCCTGCTCTCCTTTGGGCTACCCATGCTCGCTTATCTCCGATTCAACCTGCCGGCTCTTGCCCGGGAATACGAGGTGCTTGCAGCAACGCAGAGTCAGCGCTTCACTATTCCCACGATTGTTTGGAGGGTTTATCTCGGCCGCTTCGAGATTCTTCCGGTGTTGCTTCTCGCTATGCTCACCGCTCTCCTGCCTTCCGTCTCACGGCGAAGGGCGATGGTCCTGATGGTCGCTGCTGTTCTCGCCACCGGCGGTGGCGTACTTCTGATTGTTGGAAACACCCAGGCAGGCGACTACCCTTTGATGGCCGCGCTTGCGATTCTGCTCGTCAATGAACTGACAACTGTGCTTGCCCAGGGGGCCCGGATACAGACGGCGACGCTGCTGGTCTTCGGCTTGCTCGCTATGGCCGTTCCCACCGCCCTCGATGGCGGCGGACTGGCGCTGGCGCTATGGAGCAAGCTACATCCGTCGGGGCCCGACTACAGTTTTCACGCCGCGCACCTTCGCGCTTTGCGCTTCGCCGACGTTGACAATGTTTATCTACACAACGACAACGGGCAGCCCTTCGTGCGGTACACCGAGGAGGGCATGGACCTGGTGCGAGCCTGCGGACGCTCCGGCGAATCGGTGCGCGGGCTTGGCATGAGCAACCCGTTTTCGTTTGCGCTGCTGCGGCGTCCCCCACTTGGGGGCGCGGTGGCGCTCGCCGCAACGAACTCGAGCGCGGCAAGCATACCGCCCAAAGAGATGCTGATTGGCGACGCCGATCTCCTGCTGGTTCCCAGATACCCGGCATCAGAACGGGAGACCCTTGCGCTGGTGCTGGCCAGATATCCGGAGTTGCTGGTGCGGGAATATCGGCGTGTCGCGTCGTCTCGCCATTGGGATCTCTATCGCCGCGCCAGGTGAGGGCGCGGACCTTTAAGACGACGTCAGGCGCCTGCCCGGCCTGAACTGTCGACCGAATCAGTGTGGTTCTGAGATATCGTGGCCGGGCGTCGCCGCGCTCAGCGGAACGCCGCCGTCAGCCGCCGTGTCAGCCGGCGCACTGAATTGCCCGTCAACACGGCTGCATTGCGCCGGAAACCGCTGCGCCGGAGCCTCCTCAGGATAGCCGCCGTTTGTCGAAGCCGATGCTGCGCCACGTACAGGATCTCCTGCGGACGTGAGAGCGGCTCTTGCAGGCCCTCCACCGGGTAACCTAGTTCGCTGAGCAAGTCGCCGGCGACACTCTCGAAAAGCGAACGATCGTTCAAACTCATCCGCTCGCGCCACCGTCCGCCATTATCCGAGCGGATTCCGTGGCTCGTGGTGCCCATCATCGGAACCGCGAGCTTTCCGTATCCAACCCACGGGTAAGACGGGGCCGGCTTGAGGACGGCTGGATCGAATGGCTCGCCGAGGAAGCGGCACACCGATCGCATGGTGGTCTCGGGTTCGGAGATGAGGGTTTCATAGCGGAGCTCAAGGTATGAGTCCGCGGCCAGGGCGGCTCCGTCGCCGCGGCCTTTTCGCACCATCTCTTTCCAGAGCCGCGCGGCCATGTAGAGGTTCTTCGGCTCGAAGCGTACGCGCAGCCAGGAGAGCGCGGCATCGCGTCCGTCACGGATGATGTGGATCACCTGCGCGTCCGGGAACAGGCGCATCAGGAGCGGGATGTCGCGCACGTAGTGCGGCGTCTTGTCTCCCCAGCGCGGCTTTCCCTCGGCGGCGGCCCAGGTTTCGTACAAACGGCGCGTAACCTCCGCGAACGATCGGCATCCGGCGAAATCGGAGGGCTTGGCCTGAACCTCCCAGTAAGACACCCGCGGAGTGCTCAGGATGCGCCTGGCAATCTGCCAGGCGGCGGCATCGGACACTGGATTCCCGAAGGCGCGATAAAACCCCGGTATGAAATGCGATTCCGTGGGTATAGCCAGGCGCGGGTGGGAGCGAAGAAGATCGCGCAGCAGCGTGGTTCCGCTGCGGGGACACCCGACAACGAAAAATGGCCTTGGCCGGCGAGGATCGAGCCCGGTGTGATCGACGGTCATGGAGGTCCCGGAAGGAGCCCTGGGCCGGGTCCGCCTTCATTGTACGACTGGTCCGGCAGCGGCCCGTGCGCGGAAGCCCGAGAACCCGGCGCGCGCACCGGCGATGAGATAATCGCATTTCATGCCGCGCACGGCGCCCGAGGCATGCATTGCCACTCCATGACTGAGAGATCATGCCGATTCTCCGGCGTTTAATTTCGACGGGCGTGGCGGCGGGGATGGCGTTCCTCGCCGTGGCCTTCAACGGCGCCGTCCCGGGTCCCGATTCCACGCCGCGCTTTGACGACGTGACGAAGCAGGCTGGCGTGACATTCGTACACCTGAAGGGCAACAAGGGCGTGGCGAACATCATGGATGAGGCTGGCCCGGGCGTTTGCATCTTCGATTACAACGGCGACGGCTGGCCAGATATCTACTTCGTCAGCGCGCGCGATCTTTATGGCCGCGGACTGGAAGCGCGCAACGCCCTGTATCGGAACAACGGTGACGGCACCTTTACCGACGTGACCGATGAGGCCGGTGTGCCGGGAACCGGTTATGGCCTCGGCTGCACGGTCGGCGACTACGACAACGACGGGCATCCCGATCTTTACGTGATGCAGTACGGGCCCAACGTGCTTTATCACAACAACGGCAACGGTACCTTCACCGACGTGACGCAAAAGGCGCACGTGGACGGGATGGATTTCGGCACTCGCCTGCATCTCGGCGCGACGTTCTTCGATTACGACCGCGACGGCAAGCTGGATTTGTACACGGGCGGCTACGTCGATTTCGGTCCCGAGGTCAAGCAGACGTGCATTATCGCCGAGGCCGAATCGAGTTGCCCCCCCAGCGAATACCGCGGCAGCCCCGACGTTCTGTACCGCAACAACGGCGATGGCACGTTCACCAACGTGACTAAAGCCGCGAAGATCTATCAGCCCAACGGGAAGAATCTCTCCATCCTGGCGTCTGACTACGACAACGACGGCTGGCCCGACCTGTTCGCCGCCAACGACGGCATGGAGATTTATCTCTATCACAACAATCGCGACGGCACCTTTACCGAATCGGGGCTAACGGCGGGTGTCGGCCTGAGCGAGGACGGAGGAACCATGGCCGCCATGTGCCTGTCCATTGCCGACTACGACAATGACGGGCTGCTCGACGTCTACGTCTCCGACTTTCAGGACATGCCTCATCACCTCTGGCACAATCTGGGCGGTGGCTTGTTTGAGGAGACCAGCCGCAAGGCCGGCATCGCCACCATTACGGCGCGCTTTCTCAGTTTCGGCGGAGGCTTCACCGATTTCGACAACGATGGCTGGGTGGATCTGTTCATCGCCAACGGCCACGTGTACCAGGGCGTGGAGAATTCAACGGTCAAAGGCCACTACAAGCAAATCAATCTGCTGTTTCACAACAACCGCGACGGAACTTTCACCGATGTCGTCGCCGACGCGCAGAGAAACGGCAATGGGTTTTCCACGCCGCATCTGGGGCGCGGCGCGGCCTTCGCCGACCTGTTCAATGATGGGCACGAAGATATCGTGGTGGGGAACAACGACGACCCGCCTTCCATTCTGCGCAATCGCAGCGGCGGGGGCAATCACTTCGCGAGCTTCCGGCTGATCGGTACCAGGAGCAATCGCGATGCGCTTGGCGCGCGCATCCGGGTAAAGGCGGCGGGCATTTCGCAGATTCGCGAGATCGCCGCCGGCGGAAGTTATCTTTCCCAGAGCGATCTGCGCGCTCACTTTGGGCTGGGGCGGGCGGCTCTCATCGACAGCGTGGAGGTAACCTGGCCCAGCGGCGGCAAGCAGGTCTTTCGCAACCTGAAGGCCGATCAGTTTTACGAGATTGAAGAGGGTCAGGCGGCGGTACGGAAGCAGGTCTTCGCAAAGCCCGCGCCCAAATCGCCACGATAGCGCGCGAGCGGTCACGGCTCGCCTATTTGCTGGCGGGCAATTCCGCCGGCTTGCCCGTGACTTTTTGCAGACTGTCCTGCTTCGTCTGCTCGCGCAACTGGCGGACAATGGCCAGCTCGGCGGCCGCCTCAGCGGGTTTGCCCGCTTCGCGATAGACGCGCGCGAGCCGGAAATGCGCGTCGGTCTTGCTTCCATCCAGCCGAATCGCTTCCCTGAAGGCCGCGATCGCTTCGTCGTATTGCTTCGCTTCGGCCAGAACAATGCCGAGATCCAGATGCGCGATCCGCACCGTCTTGTCCAGCTTCAGCGCTTTTTCGATCAGCGGCCTGGCCTTCTCGAAATCGTTGCGGCGGATCAGGACGTCCGCCAGCCAGGCCCACGCCTGGGCGCTTCCGGGGTCGTGATCGAGTTCGAGGCGGAATTCGCGCTCCGCGTCGTCGTCCTTCTGCTGGGACCAGTAAATATAGCCCATCGCGAAATGGACGTTCGGCTCATTGGGGGACTTTTCGGCGGCCTTTTGTAACTCGAGGATTGCTTCCTCGGGCCGTGAAAGGCCGTCGAGGGCTTGCGCCATCAGCATGTGAGTGCTGGCGGCGTCGGGCACGTGCTGCGCCAGCCATTCGAATTCCTTCAGCGAGGGCTGGTACTGCTGGGAGGCCAGCAGACTTTGCGCGAAATAGTAGTGAAGCTGAGCGTTGCCGGGTTCGGCCGCGGAAGCGATCTCGAGATTCGTCGCGGCCTGTTTGAAATCGCGGCTGCCGTAGAAACTCATGCCCAGCAGAGTTCTGGCCTGCAGGTTGCCGGGATCGAGCTTCAGAACGGCCTCGAACGGTTCGACGGCTTTCTCAAATCGCCCGCTCTTGAACTCGGCAAGGCCGAGGTTCAACTGGATCTGCGGGATTTTCGGATCGATGGACAAAACCCTGCGATAACACGCGGCCGCGGCATCGTACTTCTTTGCGCGGGAGAGTTCAAGCCCGCGGTTTGCCAGGGCGTTGATGTCCGCCGGTTTCGAAGCGGGCAGAGCGTCGCACCCGGAGCTCTGCGCGTGACCGGCTGCCGCGAACAGCAGTGCGCCCAGCCCCAGCCATAACGGCCTCATTGGGGCTCTCGCACCTTCAGGAGCTGATTCGCCGGCACGTCCTTCAGAGTCTGCACCGTACCCGAAGGCCAGCGGATCTCGATCAGATCCGCAACGGCGTCCGGGCCAAGGCCGAAGTGAACCGGCCCGGCGCTGGAGGAAGCATAACCCACGGCGGTAGTGACATGATTATATTGCGTCAGGCTCTTCGACACGACCTTGATCCGCGCGCCGATCGCGTCTCGGTTGCTGCGCGTTCCTTCCAGACGAAGCTCCAGCCAGCGATTGGCGTTCGGGCTGCGATTCATCCAGACCTCGGCCGGCGCGGCGAGCGCGCTGACCACGATATCCAGACGGCCGTCCCCATCGAAATCTCCCATCGCCGAGCCGCGGTGGCGCGAAGGGGGAACCGCCGCGAATCCCGCTTCGCCGGTAAGCGCGGCGAACTTCATACCGCCCAGATTGCGGAAGACGGTGTTGTTCTGCGCCACCAGCAGATGCGTTGACGCCAGCAGCGATTGCACGTGCCCGCGCGAGACGAAAATATCCTTCCACCCGTCGTTGTCGAAATCGGCGATCATCGGCGAATAGCCGGACATGGGATCGCTCATCTGCCCCATTTTGCTCTGCGTGGTTACCTCCACGAAGTCGCCCTTTCCGGTGTTTTTGAAAATCGGAAAGGTCTCATGATCCAGTGCGACAAAGCAGAGATCGGGGTAGCCGTCGTTGTCGAGGTCGCGAAAATCCACGCCCATGCCGGAGATGTAGGTGCCGTCCTCGCGAAGCGCGACGTTGGCATCGAACGCCACCTCGTCGAACTTCCCTTTGCCGGTGTTGTGGTACAGCGAATTGAACATCTTGTCGTTGGCGATGAAGATGTCCATATGGCCGTCGAGATCGTAATCGGCCACGCCCACACCCATGCCCTTGCCCGGATGAGCGCGGAAGCCGTACGCCGCTGAGACGTCGGTGAACGTGCCGTTACCGTTATTCAGGAACAACTGGCTGGGCGTGGCGCCATAGAGCTTGGGGTGGCAATATTCGTTGTGGTCCCCGTCCTTGCAGACCGGCTCCTTTTTGCCGTCCCACTTCAGATAGTTCACAATCAGCAGATCCAGCAGGCCGTCGTTATTCACGTCCACCCACGCGCCCCCCACCGACCACAGCGGACCGAATTGCGGGTCGGGCCCCGTGGGCAGACCGGCTTGCCTGGTGACATCGCTGAACGTGCCGTTGCCGTTGTTGTGGTAGAGGGTGTTGCGATAGACGCCGCCGACGAAGATGTCCTCATAACCATCGTTGTCGTAATCGCCGACGGCCACGCCGGTATCGTAGCCCGTGCCCGCCAGACCCGCTTTTGCCGTGACGTCCCTGAAATGCCCGGAGCCATCGTTCTCAAAAAGCCGGTTCGAATACTTCGGCGAGTCCTTCACCAGCGTGTCGATATTGGCGCCGTTGGTGAAGAATATGTCGAGCTTGCCGTCGTTGTTGTAGTCGAAGACGGCGACGCCGCCCTCCATGGTTTCGGGCGCGTGCCGTTGCGGCGTCTCGCAGCTCTCGAGACGGAAATCGATGGGTTGATAGACGAACTGGATCGGGCTTTCGGACGGCGCGGCCCCGGCCGAAAGCCACACGGCGGCCGCGGCCAGCATGAGGCAGGCAAATGCCCGCGCGTAGGAAATGGGTTTCACGGCCGTCCGGCTCGGAGGCCGGCACGAGTGCCGGCACGGAATTTCAAGGGTCTGCGCTTCGATTGTAGCGCGAAGGAAAAATGTAGCGCGAAGAAAAAAACCGCCCGCGCGGGGGTCGCGCACGGGCGGTAAGGAGGTCAAGCGGTCGGTCTGCTTCAGAAGATCAGTTTTGCGCCGAGCTGCAGTTGCCGCGGATCCCACGCCGTGATCGGTTTACCGAACTGCGAGGGATTAGTGTACTGCACGCCGAGGGCGCGGAATTGCGTGTGATTCAGCGTATTGAACGTTTCCAGGCGCAACTCGAAGCGCGTGTTGCGCGCCTCGCTCAGCAGAAAGCTCTTGAAGAGCGAAACGTTCCAGTTGTCCCTGCCCGGGCCGCGGATGGCATCCTTGCCCAGGTTGCCCCACTGGCCGATGGCCGGCATGGAGAAACCCGAGGTGGTGAACCACTGCTCGGCCGTTTCCGGATAGCTGATGGTGCCGTTGAAGTTTGGCCGGTTCGTGGGAACGCTGGTGCTGCTCCCCTCAAGACCGTTGGCGCCCTGCGCGCCACCGAGCGTGATGGCCACCGGGAAGCCGGACTGGATGGTCCAGACTCCCGAAAGCTCCCAGCCGCCCAGCGCTGTTTTTGCGAAATGGTTGCCCGAGCCGCGGAACACCGGCAGATCGTAAACAAAGCTGAGCACGCCGATGTGCGTCGCGTCCACCAGCGAGGGGCCCCAGTCGTACTTCACGTTGTACGGGTTGAACACGCTGGTGTTGTCTCCGCCGAAGCTCTCGGCCGGATCCATGGCGCGCGACAGCGTGTAAGCGCCCTGCAGCGTCAGGTCCTTCATCGGCTGCGATCGAACGCTAAGCTGCATGCCGTTGTAGTGCGCATCCTCGCCGTTTTCACCCATGGCGATGATGCCAAAACCGCGATAGGGCAGCACCGTGTTGTACGAAATGGTCTTGTTAATCAGGGCCGGCAGCAGACTCTGGTCCGGCAGATTGATGTCCTGATAGTCGAACTGATGACGGCTCTGATTGCCGACATAAGAGGCCGTGAATACCGTGGCGTGGCCCAATTGCTCATCCACGCCCAGGCTGAATTGGTAAGTGACCGGATTCTTGTAGTTCGTCTCGGAAAGGGCCGTGATGTTGGCCACGGAGATCGGCGCGGTCAGAGTTGTTCCGGTTGCGAGGCTGGTGTTCGGGTTGCTCAACGACACGCCGCTGTTGGTGACGGAGGCGCTGAACGGAATGTTGGCGCCCGAATTGTACATGTCGTTGCCCTGGATGCGCTCGTACATGGTGCCGAACCCGCCGCGCAGGATCGTCTTACCTGCGCCGGTCAGGTCATACGCGAAGCCCAGCCGAGGCCCGAAGGCGGCCCAATGGTTGTCCACCATGCCGTTGGGATTTCCGTTCACGCCGGTGATCCCCATGCCATTGAGGTAGAACTGGAACGCGCTGAGCGCGGGATTCGGACTGCTGCCGAGCCCCGGGCTGTTCGGACTGATGGTGCCGTTGGGAAGCAGCACGGCGGCGTCAGCCGGGTTGTACTGGTCGGGATAGAAATTCGACATGCGATGGTTGGCTTCGTAGGTGTGCGGAATGCCGTCCCAGCGCAGGCCGAGGTTCAGAGTCAGGCGGTTGTTGACGCGCCAGTTGTCCTGGAAATACGCCGCCCATGAAACGGCGTTCCACTGGCCGGAATCCTGCACCGCCAGCTCGGTGTAGGTGTTCGCAAAGCCCATCAGGAAGTCGGCGAAATCGTTGCCGCTGTAAGCGCCGTTGAAATTGAAGACGCCCTGCGTGTCCCCGAACAGATCCTGTTGCTTCTTGTAAATGGCCCAGCTTCCGCCGAACTTCATCTGGTGCGAGCCCCTGGTGAAGGAAATATCCTCGCGGATCTGGTAGTCGTCGCAGCGGTTGTGCCACGGGAAGCTGGTGGTGTCGTAATTGCTGCCCGTTGAGCCGCCGAGCTGAATGCCGGGGATGCGATCGTCGTTGTTCTTGTCGGTGAACAATCGCGGGATGGCAAGCCCGCTGGGCTGGGCCACCACGCCGTTCGGCTCGATGCTGATGCGGTTGCCGTCATAGTTGAACGCGGTCTCGCTCAGCAGCGTGGGGCTTATGGCGTATGTAGCGTGAACCACGCCACTGTAGGAGGGGTTATTGAACGAGTTGCCAACCGTGGGCACATTGACGCCGCTCCACATGGTCGGCTCGTAGGTCTGCTTCGTTTGTTCGGCCACGTAGTGTCCGAAGACCCAGAACTTGTCGGAGAATTGATGATCGATGCGCGCCAACTCTTCACCAACGTTGGTGGGCAGATTGCTGCCGCCGACGAAAGCGCTCCCGCTGTTGGGCGCCGGGAAGATGCCGGCTTTCAGCAGGGCCTGCGCGTTGGGGTCGAGCAGGCTTGAGGGAAGCACATTGCCGGGAATCGGCGAGCCGGGTTGCAGCCCGAGAGCCTCGAATTTCGCAAGCTGGCTCGCGCTGAGCTGCGTGGCGCTGGGCACCGTGAGCTGCATCGGGTTCGATCCCTGCAGAAGATAGCCGAGGTTGCCGCCGTAGGCGCTGGTCGGGGGGACGGTGACATTGATGTTGCCGGCCGCCTGAATCATCTTGCGCCATTCCTGGTTGTAGAAGAAAAACGTCTTGTTGCGCTCTTTGTTATAGAGTTTCCCGAAGGTGACCGGGCCTCCGGCGTTGAAGCCGAAGGTATTCAGCCGCAGCTCCTGGGTGGGCTGTCCGGCCTCGTTCCGGAAAAAGTCGTTGGCGTCGAAATCGTTGTTGCGCACGAATTCCCAGGTCGAGGCGTGGAAGTCCTTCGTGCCGGATTTGAAGACCATGCTCACCGTGCCGGCCGAAGACAGCCCATACTCGGCGCTGTAATTGGACGACAGGACTCGGAACTCCGCGAGAGCGTCAAGCGATGGCGCGATGATTGCGCCACCCGCGCCTCCACGGTCGGATTGTTCGGCGCCGTCCGCCAGCCACAGGTTATGATTCTGCCGCTGCCCGTCGAACGAGATGTTCGCATTGGCGCCGGCCGAGCTGGGCGCCTGGAACCCCGGCATGTTGTTCGAGGTTCCCGGCGTCAGCAGCGCCAGGGAGTAGACGCTGCGGCCGTTGGTGGCAATCTGCGTGACTTCCTTGTCGGTGATCACATTGCTGACCTCGCCGGTATCGGACTTCACGGCGATCGGATTCGCCTCCACCTTGACGCTCTCGGTAGCGGTTCCAATCTCCAGGGCGAAGTCCACGCGGGTGCGGTCGCCTATCTGCAGAACGATGTCGTTCTTCTCCGACGGCTTGAAGCCGGTGGCTTCCACACGAACCGTGTAATGGCCGATGTGAACGTCCGGAGCGACATACTGTCCCGTATCATTGGTCGTAATTTGCCGGATAATGCCGGTGTCGGTGTTGACGATGCTGACTGCGACACCCGGCACCGCCGCCCCGGAGGGGTCGGTCACCGTTCCGACGATGGTCGCTTCCTGCGCCGATGCCGTGCAGGCGAAAACCAGCACCAGGACACAGAAGACCAGGAAGCGGATGAAGTTGCTTTGACTCATTTTGCTCCTTTCCAGACCGGCAACCCCGGCCGTTGGCAGGGTCAGGATCGCCGTGAATCGCCCGGCGCCTCTGATCCGCGGAGTGTAGGCACACTTCCAGCGGCGCGTTCCAGAGCCTTCACCCCGAAGTTCCGAAACTCAGACACCAAACAGCGAGACTGGCTAAACGGTACCCGAAATGATGGAACCTGATTAGCCCTTTACAGCCCGCTACGGGAAGATCAACAATGGATTGAGAATGTTAGCCGCGGCTGCCGGTAACGGCATCGGGCGGCAGGGGCCCCGCGCATTACGGTAACGTACGTGGATTTCGGACCGGGCAGGAGCACCTGACCCTGCATTACATCGTGAGCACGGACCGGAAGCGGGCCTTTCCGCTCATCATGCGCTCATATGCCGTGGGGACATCCGCCAGTGGGAAGGTCTCGATCATTGGCCGGATTCCGTGGGTCAAGCAGAAGTTGAGCGTATCCTCGGAATCGCGCGGCGTGCCGGAGGCCCAGCCGCGGATTGCTTTACGTCCCCCCAGCAGCATGCCCACCGGCACCTGAAGAGACTCCGCGGGAACGGCAACCGCGATGAGCGTTCCGTCCAGGCCGAGACCGGGCAGCGCCGCGCTCATTGCGCTGGCGCTGGGCGCCGTCGCCAGAATCACTTTCGCGCCACCAAGCCGCTGTAGTTCCTCCCCGGCCTTGACCGATCCCGCATCGAGGTAACGATGCGCCCCCAGCTTCAGCGCGAGTTCCTCTTTATCGCGTCCGCTCGAAATCGCCACAACCTGGTATCCGAAAGCCCGCGCGAATTGCAGCGCCATGTGACCGAGTCCGCCGATCCCCTGCACCGCCACCAGATCGCCCGGCATCGCCCCGCTGTGGCGGAGCGCGTTGAAAGTCGTAATACCCGCGCACATCAAAGGAGCGGCCTCGGCGGCGGTGAGCCCCGCGGGAATGCGCGCCAGGCCCCGGGCCGGCGCGATCATGTATTGCGCATATCCCCCGTCGAAGGTGAGGCCCGCGATTTTCTGCTTCTGGCAGGACATGAAATCGCCCCGGCGGCAAGGCATGCACTCCCCGCAATAGTCTCCGCACCAGCCGACTCCGGCGCGATCGCCGGGCTTCCATCCTTCCACGCCGGCGCCCGCTTCCTCCACCACTCCGGCAACTTCATGCCCCGGCACGCGCGGGTATTGAATCCCCGGCCAGTGGCCCTCCTTGACGACCGCGTCGCCGTGACAGATGCCGCAGGCTTCGACGCGCAGCAGCACGGTGCCCGGACCGGGCCGCGGAATATCGTGCTCAAATGCCGTGAATTCGCCGTGCGGCTGCGCCACGTGGAATGCTCTCGAGCTTGCCATTCCCTCAGTGTGGCATGAGGGCCACGCGGTCCTCTGCTGACTGGACAGACGGGGCGCGTGGAAAGTTCCAGGCTCCGGGGACTACGTCGTTCACCGTAGCGGAGAGACGCGATTTCGGGTCGATATGTACGGTAGGTGACTTCGATACAGCCCAGCGCAATCGCCTTGCCAGGCCGGCGAATCCGGGTGTTAATTGTGGACGACTCCATGTTCGTCCGCAACATCGTCCGCCGTGTGCTCGTCGAAGACCCGGCCATTGAGATTGTTGGCACCGCCGTGGATGGTCTGGACGCCATCGCCAAAGCGGCCGAGCTGAAGCCGGACGTCGTGACGCTCGACGTGGAGATGCCGCGCCTGACCGGGCTGGAGGCAATCCGCAGAATCCGCGCTGCATGGCCTCCCGTAAAGATCATCATGCTCAGCACGCTCACCGAGTCCGGCGCGCGCGTCACCATCGACGCCCTGATGAATGGAGCGAACGACTACGTCCCCAAAGTAGACTCAGGATCGAGCGAGCTTCCCATCCCCCGGCTGAAGCACGATCTCACGGCGAAAATCCATCAGTTCTTCCCGTCCGGCGCCCGTACTGCGCCGCCGCCGGCCCCGGTGCTTGCCCGGCCACCTGCGCCCGCCATAGCGCCCGCGCCGCACACAGGCAAACGCCGGCGTGTGGTCGCGATCGGCGTCTCTACCGGCGGTCCCACTGCCCTGAATGATGTGATTCCCGCGCTGCCCGCTAATCTGCCCGTTCCGGTCCTCGTCGTACAGCACATGCCGGCCATGTTCACGCGCATTCTGGCAGAGAGGCTGAATGCAGCGAGCCCGCTGAAGGTCTGCGAAGCCAGCGAGGGCATGCCGGTGGAAGCCGGCACCGTGTTCATCGCCCCCGGCGACTATCACATGCGGGTGGCAAAACGGTCCGCGCGCGAGTGCATCGCCCTGGACCAATCACCGCCCGAAAATGCCTGCCGGCCAGCCGTGGACGTATTGTTCCGTTCGGTCAATGAGGCCTACGGCGCCGCGTCCGTCGCCGTGATCCTCACCGGCATGGGACAGGATGGCTGCGCCGCCGCCCAGGCCCTGAAAGCCAGTGGGGCGTACGTCATCGCTCAGGACCAAGCTTCCAGCGTGGTCTGGGGCATGCCCGGCGCCGTGGTCCGCGCCGGACTCGCCGATTCGGTGGTCGATCTGCGCCTGATTTCACGACAGATCGTCGGACAGCTCCAGCCCTGAAACCGCATTTTTTCCTGGCGTACCGTAAGAAAACTCTAATCGCGCCGTTATGCCCACGACATGGTCCCTGTAGGCATTAGTACCAGGATTTGATAGATGCCCTTCGGCAGGGACGCCGCGCAGGCGGCGATCACCTCCATCAACTCCGCCGTCGCTTCGCTCGGTCTTGTCCAGGGCGCGGTCGGCGCGGGCGAGAACACGCTCAACTACGCCATCTCTCTGGCTCAGTCGCAGGTAACCAACTTCACCGCCGCCGAAAGCCAGATCAAGGACGCGGATGTGGCCTCCGCCGCCGCCAACCTCACCAAGGCTCAGGTGCTGGAGCAGACCTCCATCGCCGCCATGGCGCAAGCGAATTCCGCGCCCCAGGCTGTGCTGAAGCTGCTCGCTTAACCGGCACGCTCACTTCGCACCGCCTGGGAACGGCCCTTCCAGCGGCCGCCCGAGCCGCGCCAGCAGTGCACCGCCGATTCCAGCGTCGCCACGCTATAGAATGCCGCCGTCAGCGGAAGCAGCGGCGCCATCAGTACCGGTTGTTTGTAGAAGCGCAGCGCCGGAACATAGACCGCGCTCATGATGAGCCAGGCCGCCCCGCCGGCCACTCGCGCGCGCCAGTCCGGCGCGAACAGCAGCAAAGGCGGCGCAAGATAGATAAGCGCCATTCCGAGAAGCGTGCCCGCCAGCAGGAACCCCGAGTGCCGCAACTGCGTGAACGCGGTGCGCGCGATCATTTCGCGCACCTCGCCGAAGCCGGCGTATAGCCGAATGCTCACCGTATCGCGGCTAAGCCCCAGCCAGATTCGGCCGCCGCTCGATTTCACGCGTTGCGCCAAAGCGCAATCGTCGATCAACTCGCCGCGGATCGCCTCCATTCCGCCGATTCTCTTCAACGCCTCCGGGCGGATCAGGATGCATCCACCCGCCGCCCCCGCCACCCCGCTGCGCGCACTCGCGATCCAGGCCGGTGGATACAGCTTGAAAAAGAAAAACACGAATGCCGGGATGGTCAGCCGCTCCGCCGCCGTCCGGCAGTGCAGCCGCACCATCACCGAAGCCATGTCTACCCCATCACGCTGCGCGCGCGCCACCAGCCGCGCGAGATTCCCCGGCGCGTGCACGATGTCGGCATCGGTGAGCAACACGAAGTCCGGTTGCCCCGCCAGCGCCGCGTCCACACCCTGCGCCACCGCCCAGAGCTTTCCGGTCCAGCCTTCCGGCAGGGGCTGCGATCTGATAACCATCACCCCGGCGCCGCGCGCCGCCTCCGCCGTGCCGTCCGAGCTGTGGTCGTCCACCACGTATACGCGCAGCGGCCCGGAGTGTTGCGAATCCAGCAG
>Ga0335078_10007438_pt1 | contig 16230 bp, 18 predicted proteins | sample Lox_Sample_32_FD_206711 | JGI IMG/M metagenome (GOLD analysis project Ga0335078, IMG submission 206711) | Soil microbial communities from Loxahatchee National Wildlife Refuge, Florida, United States - Lox_Sample_3.2 | ecosystem: Environmental > Terrestrial > Soil > Wetlands | place: USA...
GCGACACCCCCATCGCCTCCGCCAACTGCCCCTGGGCCAGGTCTTTCCGCAGCCGCATCTCGCGCACCGTATTCTTCATCGCCCGCGGGACAGCTCAGTGGACCGGAGTACGGCGGCGGGACCGGCAGCGCCGGCCGGATCCAGGCCAGACGGCCACGACGACCGCCGGGAGCCACGCCATCGAGGTGATGGGCGCCCAACTGCCCTGCCTGATCGCCTGCGCGACCGAAGCGGCCGCGATGAACACCGCGGCCAGGCCGGCGACGGCGTACAGCCACCGTTTCGAGGGTTTCATGACAGACCCCCTTTCTGTCAAGCGTGCTTGTCATAGACAAGCTAGCTTGACACGCCCGCTATGTCAAGCTCGCTTGTCACTCCGTGCCGGTTGCCTGCCCGCCCGCCGTGTCCCCCCCCCGCTGGCCCCGCGCACCACGCTGTTCCATGATCGCGGGCAGTTCCGGGGTCTATGTGCCCGGAACTGCCCGCGATCATGGTCCGCGCCGGGACCGGCCTCACCGTGGAGCCCCCGGGCATGACGGGATGGGGGCTGGGCCGGGGCAGGGTACGGGCGGGTAGCAGCGGGCACATGACCGCAGCCGGCGGGTACCCACACGCCCCGGCCGCAGTGAACCGCCCTGACCAGCAGCAACCCCAAAAGAAGGCCGTACGGGGCTTCCTGAAGTTCCTGACATTGCAAGAGACGGGGGCAGGGGGCCACGCAACCCGGTTGAGCACCGGATGACCCCGGTTGCCGGCGCCTCGGCCGATCCCCAGCCGGCACTTCTTTCGCAACGGCACCACCGGTCGCGCCCTCGAACCACGTTGATGTGGCTTTGCGGTGGTCCTGACCACGGCGATGTGACACCGTCGTGGTTTGCAGCACCCCTGCGGCCTGTCCATGGTGCCCGTGCGCGCTTGCGTGCAGGTGATGTCTTGGTGAATGATCACGCGATTCCGGCCCGGCAGCGGTCGGCCCAGGTAGCGTGGCGAGCGATGAGCCTGCGGTTCGCCATGGTTACCGACACGCACGTCGGGATGACCGCGACCTCGGTGGAGCGGCTGCGTCCGGTGTACGCGGCCATCGCCCGGCGCGCACCCGACTTCGTGCTGCACTGCGGGGACATTACCGACACCGGGCTGCCGGATGAGTACGAGCGGTACTGGCAGACGGTCCCGGCCGCGCTGCGTGGCCTGATCAGGCACGTGCCGGGCAATCACGAGGTGCGGTGGGACCCGACGGCCAAGGGGCTCTACCGGGGGCAGTTCGGCGCCGCGCCGTACTCGTTCGACGCGGGCGGCGTGCACGTCACCGGGCTCGACCTGACGCAGCCGCTGCTCGAGCCGGGCCGCTGCGGTGCGGCCGCGCTGGAGTGGCTCGACCGTAATCTCGCCGCCGCAGGCGGGCCGGCCCTGCTGTTCCAGCATTTCCCGGTGGGCGGCGAGCACGACTACGTGGATGACCAGGCCGCGCTGCTCGAGCTGATCGCGCGGCATGACGTCCGGGTCCTGGTCGCCGGGCACGTCCACCGCGAGACGGTCAGCCGGCTGGACGGACCGGTCCAGGTGACGCTGCAGGCGGTACTCAAGGAGCCCGTCTTCTACTGGGCAGAACTGGGCGACGGCCCGGCGCTGACGGTCAGCCGCGTCACGGTGGCCGCGGACGGGACGCAGCCCGGCTCGCCGGTGGCCACGGTGTCATTGACAGGGCCATTGACTGGGCCGCTGACCTGCCCGCGGCCGGGACACCGCCCGCCTCGCGGAGCCGCCGCGGGCATGCCGGACGGCTGGCCGCCGCCGGACCCCGCATCCGTCACCGCGGCCGGGCTGCCGCGGCCGCAGTGGCGGCTGCGGCTGCCCGGGTCAGTGCAGGCCGGGATCGCCGTGGCCGACGGCGCCGTGGCCGGCGATGTGGTGGTGGCGGCGTCGACTAGCGGGGACGTGGCGGCGGTCCGGGTTCCTGCCGATCGCGGAGACCGGAGCGTTTCCTGGCTGTGGCGGGCACGATTCGGCCCGGTGTACCGGCGACCTGGCGTGAGCCGTGACGGGCGCACGCTGTTCGTCCCGTCCGCCGATCGGTACCTGTACGCCCTGGACGCGAGCACCGGGCTGGTCGGCTGGCGGTTCGCCGCCGACGCCCCGGTGCTCAGCCAGCCCCTGGTCACGCCGGAACTGGTGGTGTTCACCGCGGGCGAGCGGCTGCTCGCCGTCCACGCAACCAGCGGGGAGCTCGCCTGGGCCGTGCCCGGCCGCGGGTTCTCGGCCGGGCGGGCCGGGTGCGACGGCGAACGGGTCTACACCGCGGCCGCGGACGGCTTTGCCCGCGCCCACGACCTGCCCACCGGCCGGGAGGCCTGGTCGCACCGGATGGTCTCGGGCGACTTGCACCGGGTGACGCTGTACAGCGGCTGGGACGACGTGATCGCGCTCGGCGCCGGCGTGGTCCTCGCGGCAACGGTCTCCGGCACCGAAGCGCTTGAAGCCGACACCGGCGCGCCGCGCTGGACCATGGCCGGTAGCACCATGTACCCGCCCACCGTCGTCCTGGGCGACGGCACCGCGCTGGTCACCACCGAGCGGGGCCTGCTCTCCCGCGTCCGTCTCGTGGACGGCGGAGCCGTCTGGCAGGCGGACCTGGGGGTGGGCGTGCAGAACACGGGCCTGGCCGTGGCCGGGGACAGCGCCTGGGTGGCGTCCGCGGACGGCCGGCTCGTACGGGTCCGGCTGGCCGACGGCCGCGAGCAGAACGCGGTGCGGTACACGCAGGCGCAATGCTTCTCGGCGCCTGCCGTCACCGGCGACACGCTCGTCGCCGGCGACCAGGACGGGATGGTACACGGCCTCAGGCTGCCGGCTGACCGCGGCCGCCTTCTCGGGAGTGCGGGGAAACCCGGCCCGTTCGGGATTAAATGTCGGTGACCCGCAGGCCGGCGTGGGCCTTGTACCGGCGGTTGATGGACACCAGGTTGGCGGTCAGCGCCTCGATCTGGCCGCAGTTGCGCAGGCGGCCGGCGTAGATGCCGCGCACGCCGGGGATCCGCGCCGCCAGGGCCTGCACCAGGTCGGTTGCTTCGCGGTCGTCGCCGAGCACCAGGACGTCCAGGTCGATCGTGTCGACCTCGGGATCGAGCAGCAGGATCGCGGAGACGTGGTGGAACGCCGCTACCACCCGGCTGCCGGGCAGCAGCGCGGCGGCCTGCTGGGCCGCACTCCCCTCGGCGACCGGCAGCGCGTAGGCGCCGCGCTGGTCGAAGCCGAGCGGGTTCACGCAGTCCACGACGATCTTGCCCGCCAGCTCACCGGCCAGCGCGGACAGCAGGTCACCGTGGCCCTCCCACGGCACCGCGGCGATTATCACGCTGGCGCCGCGGGCGGCGTCGGCGTTGGCCAGGCCCTGGACGCCGTGCCCGATCTCCTGCGCGGCGGCCGCGGCGCGTTCGGAACTTCGGGACCCGATGATCACCTGGTGCCCGGCCAGCGCGAATCGGCGGGCCAGGCCGCGTCCCTGGTCCCCGGTACCGCCGAGGATGCCGATGACGAGTCCGTCCACGGACGGGGTTTCGCGCCGCTCAGTCATGGTCTGCATCCTTCCAGCCCTGGGTCCCCTTGGGGGCCCCCGGGGGGGTACGGGGGGCGGGAAGCCCCCCGTGAAGCAGGGGGGTCTGGGGGGGATCGTCCCCCCGAAACAACACTGCGTACGGATATGGCTGCGCGGAGAGGTCTTCCCGATGCACCATAGATACGTGGACGCGAACCAAGTGACCACTCTGCGTGCGCTCCTGGCCCCGACCGGCTGGCTCGAGCGGACCCGGGCGTTCGCGCTGGGACTGCGCAAGGCCACCCGCTCGCCGGGCGGGTTCCTGCTGGTCGGCACCCCCGACGAGGAGCCCTGGCACCTCACCGCCCACCTGGACGAGGAAAGCCGGCTCTCCGGGATCCCGGAGCTGATGCCCACGCTGGTCCGCTGGCAGGTCCCCGAGAGTGCGCCGGCCCACCTGCGGGTTGGCCTGGAGCGGCTGGAGGCGGCCCGGCGCGGCGAGACCCTGTTCGTCGTGTCGCCGACGACGGCGCCGGTACCGCTGCTCGAGCGGGTCGACGACGCGCGGCGGACCGGGGCCACGATCTTCGCGCTGGACACGGGCGATCCCGAGCTCGACGCGCTGGCCCACGAGTCGATGACCATCCGGCCGGGGGTGGACGCGGTGTCGTTCGGCGGGGCGCAGCACCTGATCAGCTCGTCGGTCGGCGAGATCGGGGCGGCGGAGCGTTTCGAGCGCGGGGAGTTCGGCGTGGCGAGCGCCGACACCCGGGTGCCGCAGCCCGGCACGGTGGGTTACCAGCGGTACCGCACGGGCGTTCGGGGCCTGCGGGACCGGGTGGCGCGCCTGCTCGACGCGGTGAGCGGCCCCGCCGGCTGAGGCCCCTGATCTAATCGGTGAGCTAGGCGTCCAGCGTCAGCACCATCGTGGGGCGCTCGATGATGTGGTCCGGGCGCAGCGGGCGCACGGCCGTGCCGATGGCGAAGAACTCGGTCGTATGCGAGCCCCAGGTGTGACTGTGCTGGCGGAGCTGCACGCCGACGATGCCCTCGGCGTGCAGCGCCTCGGCCTCGGCCTGCATCCGGGTCATCGCGAGCTCGCGAGCGTCGTAGAGGGCCTGAGTGAACTGCTCGATCTCCACGTTCTTGCCGATGTTGCTGATCTTGCTGCCGAACTTCTGGTGGGCCACGTGGTACACGCAGGAGCCCATGACCATGCCGAGCGGCGCGTAGCCGGCCCGGATCAGCGTCCAGAAGTCCTGCCCGGACAGGTCCGAGGTGAACGGCTGGTTCTTGTTGTTGCGCCAGTTGGCGACGCCGCCGCCGCCCGCGCCTTCCTCGGCCTTGACTGCGGTCCCGACCGCGATGAACTCGGCGATGTCCGCGCCGAACTCCTTCATCTCCACGTCCAGCCGGACGCCGACGATGCCGTCGGCGTGCAGTGCGTCCGCTTCGGCCTCCATCCGGCTCATCGCGAGCTCGCGGGCGTGGTACATGGCCTGGGAGAGCACGTCGAGTTCCTGGTTGCTGCCCCAGCGGCCGATCTGCAATCCGACGTGGTAGATCGAGCTGCCGAGGACCAGGCCGAGCGGCCGGAATCCGACCTCGCGGACCAGCAGGAACTCGTTGACCGACAGGTCCGAGGTGAAGATCGACCCGGGCTTGCCCGGCTCCAGCTCGGCCAGCCGCTGCATGGCATCGTGCGGAACGCCCGCGGCATCAAGTTCGGTGGCGATGTGCCCGTCGGTCATGGTCTCTCCTGTCAGATCCTGATCCTGGCGGCCTGGCGGCGCTGGGGGTCGAGCGACATGATGGCCAGCGTCGGTCCGCTGTGCCGCTGCTCAGAACCGGCGAATCTAGCGATCGCGGTACCGATGGTGGTGGCCTCGACGATGTGGTCGCGGCGGCCTTCCGACACGGGGCACTCGCGCTCGCGCACGTGCATCTCCATGTCGGCGATCACCACGCCCTCGCCGCCGAGCCGCTTGACGTCGCTCTCCAGCTGCTGCCGCGCATCGTGCCTGGCGTCGTTGACGAGCTCGGTGAACCCGGTAACCTCGGCGTTCCCCGCGCCCCAGCGGGTCTGCCCGACGGTCAGCCAGTCGTCGTGCCGGGATCCGATCGAGATGCCCAGCGCGAGCCCGGCCGGCACCCAGCCCTTCATGATCAGCTTGGCGAAGTCCTGCCCGGACAGATCGGAGGTGAACGGCCGCTTCCGGCGTGAGCCGCGGTGCCGCCAGGTCGACACCGGCCCGACGCCGGGGGCGCGGATGGCTGTGCCGATCGCCTTGAACTCCAGGCCGCCGGCCGGGAACGCGCCGATGGTCAGCCGGACGCCGACGACGCCGTGGCCGCCCAGTTCCTCGCACTCGGCCGTCATCCGGTCCAGGGCCTTATGCCGCGCCTCGTACATGGCCTGGACCAGGGGAGCGAACGAGCCCCAGCCGGGGCGCGAGGAGACCTGCGTCGTGGTCCGGGTCGGCATGACCTGGCCGTAGCCCCAGGTCCCCCAGGCACCCGGGCAGCTGTAGCCGCCGGTGTAGCCGATGTTGTAGACGCAGGCACCCAGCACCTGGCCGGCCGACTCGAAGCCGACGCTGCGGATCGCGGCGAACTCATCGGAGGTCAGCGCCGAGCCCCATGTGCCGCTGGCCCGGATTTCCGCCATCCGCGCCTCGGCCGAGGCTGGCAGTTCATCGCTCACGGCCCTAGCCTAATAGAGCCTTCTAGCGCTATGACATTGCTAGTCTTTCGCGTCCCATTCGGAGTTCCGCTCCTGCACCGTCTCCAGTGCGCGGGCCGCCGCTTCCCGGGTCGGAAACGGCCCGAGCCGGTCCTTGCCCGGAGTGGGACCGTCGTCGTCCTCGACGGTGTGCGTCCTGAGGCTGTACCACCATCGCTTTCCCTGTTCGCTGTCCATGCACATTAGACTCGCAAAGCATGGCGACAGTGCTTCATCCGGGTCGGCTTTCGCCCACCCGCCAGGTTCCCGCGGAGATCGCGCGGCCGGAGTACGTGGGCAGGAAGCGGCCCAGGACCGGCGAGCCCGACGTCAAGACGCCGGAGATCATCGAGCGGATGCGGGTGGCGGGCAAGCTGGCCGCGCAGGCGCTGGCCGAGGTGGGCGCGCACGTGGCCCCGGGCGTCACGACCGATTACCTGGACCAGGTGGGCCACGACTTCCTGGTCAGCCACGGCGCGTACCCGAGCACGCTCGGCTACCGCGGCTACCCGAAGTCGCTGTGCACCTCGCTGAACGAGGTGATCTGCCACGGGATCCCCGACGACACGCTGGTCAACGACGGCGACATCGTCAACATCGACATCACCGCGTTCATCGGCGGGGTGCACGGGGACACCAACGCCACGTTCTGCGCCGGGGACATAGACGAGGAATCGCGGCTGCTGGTGGAGCGCACGCACGAGGCGATGATGCGCGGCATTCGCGCTGTGGCACCGGGTCGGCCGCTGAATGCCGTCGGCCGGGTGATCGAGTCGTACGCACGCCGGTTCGGCTACGGGGTGGTGCGGGACTTCACCGGGCACGGGATCGGCCGGACCTTCCACTCCGGGCTAATCGTGCCGCACTACGACGACCCCAACACCAACGTGATCATGGAACCGGGGATGACGTTCACCATCGAGCCGATGCTTACCCTGGGCACCATCGACTACGACATCTGGCCGGACGGCTGGACGGCGGTGACCAAGGATCGCAAGCGCACCGCGCAGTTCGAGCATACGATCCTGGTCACCGACGACGGCCACGAGATCCTGACGCTCCCGTAGGTTCCCGGAGCTTGCCTGCCGTGTGCGGCTAGGCGTCCCGCCTGCGGAACAGGATCCCGCCCACGATCAGCAGGATCGCCGTGTAGACGGCAAACACGGTGAACTGGCCCCACGGCGAGAACAGGTGCGAGTCCTGCGGCGCCACCGTGGCCGTTATCGCCCCGCCCGCCGAGTCCGGCAGCCACCGCGCGATGTCGTTGTACCAACTGGACGGCAGCAGGTGCGCCAGGATCGGGATCACGAACAGCAGGCCGATGATCGAGGTGATGGTGGCCGCGGTGTGCCGGAAAATCGCCCCGGCCGCGAACGCGAACAGGCCGCACAGGGTGACGTACAGCGCACTGCCGATCACGGCACGCACGACGTCGTGTCCGGACAGCGAGGCGTTCGCGTGCGTGCTGGCCAGCAGCGCCTGGCCGAGGAAGAACGCGATGAACGCCGCGACCAGCGTGACGAGCAGGGCGACCACGGCGAAGACCAGTGCCTTGGCGGCGTACACGGTGACCCGCCTGGGCATCGCGGTCAGCGAGGTCCTGATCATCCCGGTGGAGTACTCCGCGGTGAGCACGATCGCGCCGAACACCACGATGACGAGCTGCCCGAGGTAGAACAGGCCGGCGATGCTGACCTGGGTGGCGTCGAAGGTGGCCCGGTCGGCCGCCGAGGTCTGATCCCAGTTGGCCGCGGTGCCGGCGCAGATCGCCGCGCCGATCCCGATGCTGATGGCCAGCAGGACCAGCAGGGTCCAGTAGGTCGAGCGGACCGACCGGATCTTGGTGAACTCCGAGCGCAGCGTCCCGCCGAACCCGGCCCGGCCGGACGGCGGCGGCAGGACCGGAGCCTGCGTGGTGGTGATCGCGGCCATGTCAGATCCCCCCTTCGCTGCGATGCTGCCCTTGCGCAACGAGTTGCTCCTGCGCTGGCTGCTGGGCGGGCGCCGGCGGCTGGCCCTGCGCATTCTCGGCGCCGCCCCGGTATTCCACGCTGTCCGCTGTCAGCTCCATGAAGGCCGCCTCGAGCGAGGCCCGGACCACGGTCAGCTCGTGCAGCCGCACGCCGTGCTCGAACGCGATGTCGCCGACCTGCGCCGCGACCAGGCCGGACACGATCAGCGTGCCGTCGGCGCTGTTGACCGCGCTGCCTCCCGCCTCGGCCACCGCCTTGACCAGCTGGTCAGGCTGGGGCGTGGCGACCCGGACGGTCTGGCCGGAGCTGCGGGCGATGAACTCCTCCATGGTGCAGTCGGCGAGCAGCTGGCCGCGGCCGATCACGATCAGGTGATCGGCGGTGTGCTCCATCTCCGACATCAGGTGGCTGGACACGAACACGGTGCGGCCCTCGGCCGCCAGCGCCTTCATGAAGTTGCGGATCCACAGGATCCCCTCGGGGTCCAGCCCGTTGACCGGCTCGTCGAACATCAGGATCTTCGGGTCGCCGAGCAGCGTGGCCGCGATGCCGAGCCGCTGGCCCATGCCGAGCGAGAACCCCTTCGTCCGCTTGCGGGCCACGTCGGTCAGGCCGACCAGTTCCAGGACCTCCCCCACCCGGCGCTTGGGCAGGTTGTTGGTCTGGGCCAGGCAGAGCAGGTGGTTATAGGCCGAACGACCGCCGTGAACCGCCTTGGCGTCCAGCAGCGCGCCCACCTCGCGCATGGGATTGGCCACGCTGGCGTAGCGCTTGCCGTCGATGGTGACGGAGCCCGCGTTCGGGTAGTCCAGGCCGAGTATCAGCCTCATGGTCGTGGTCTTGCCCGCCCCGTTCGGGCCGAGGAAGCCGGTCACCTTGCCCGGCACCACGTCAAATGACAGGTTGTTGACGGCGAGTTTGTCGCCGTACCGCTTGCTGAGCCCCCGTACCTCAATCATCCGAATGAGTCCTCTCTGGCGGCATATCGGAAAGTGCCCCCGTGACCCGTTCAGCCTATTACTTCGAGATTGCGGGCCGATGAATTGCGAGCCGATTATTTGCTGAGCGCCGGCGGGACGGCGCGCGCGTGCAGGCTGATCGAATACCCGGCGCCATGGCCGCGCAGCCGGTGCCGCTGCCCGTGCACCCGGGTCGATCCAGGGCGCAGTACCGCGCCGCCGGGCGCGCCCTCGGTCGCCTCCCCCGCGATGACCGTGGCCACGTCGCAGTCGCAGTCCTGGCCCGGGCTCTGCTGGCCGGCCTGGGCGGGCGGCAGGACCACCAGCCAGGCGACATACTCCGGCTGGTCTTCGATCTCGATTCGTACCGAACGGTCCGGGTCGAAGCTGACCCGTCCCCACCAGCGCTCCGGCGAGGCGGCCAGGATCCGCAGGTGGCGAGCCAGCGTACCAAGCGTGGGCCGGGCGCCTGGCGTTCCCACCCGCTTCGGCTGGGCCGGGATCAGCAGGCTGGCCTCGGCCAGAATGGCGATCTCCGGGGCAACGGACATGTCTGCGGTCAACTCTGCGGTCAACGAAAGTTCCTTCGCGGCTTCTCCGGCACCGGCCCTTAACGGGGATGCCGACGGCGACAACGGTCAGCTGAGGGTCGTTGTCAGCAACAACACGAAGGACAGAGCACGCGCGCGAGCATTACGGCGGTACCCGGGTGGGCGCCGTGACGGCGGACTGCGCGGCCTGGCATGCCGGATAGCATACACGGCGAGTGACCGCCCGTCGTCACATCGAGGTATCGGATTATCGTTCGAGGCGCTGGAGCGCGCCCTTGGCCGCCTCGGGGCTGACATGCGTGTCAGGATCTCCCGCCTCCGCATCAGGGTTCCAGGCGGCGGCGCACAGCGCGCGCAGCCCGTCGATGCGTTCCCCGTCGCCGTCCAGTTCCAGCTGATCCCCGCGCATGCGGGCCGTCCAGCCCCGGCAGCCGAACGCACCGTCTTCCGCGCTGATCTCCGGATGCGGCTCGAGCAGGCCGGTCAGGTCCTCGGCCAGGTAGGTGGGTCGCTGCGACGGCAGCGCGGCCACGGCTTCGGCCGGGTCGGTGACCCCGGTGAGCACGAGCATGCTGTCCGTCCCGACTCGGTGGGCGCCCTCGATGTCGGTGTCCAGCCGGTCGCCGACGACGAGCGGATGCCTGGCGCTGGTTCGCAGCACTGATTCGTGGTGCAGCGGGGGTTCGGGCTTGCCCGCCACCAGCGGCTGCACCCCGGTCGCCGTTGCCAGCACCTGGATCAGCGACCCGTTACCCGGCTGGCGCCCGCGCCGGCTGGGAAGGGTGAGGTCGCCGTTGGACGCCACGAACAGCGCCCCGGCGGCCACCGCGAGTCCGCCCTCGGCCAGCATCGAGTAATTCACGTCGGGCGAGTAGCCCTGGACGACGGCCTGCGGCTTGTCCGCGGCGGTGCTGACCGGGCGCAGGCCACGCTCGCGCAGCGCCATCCGCAGGCCGCTGCCGCCGATGACCAGGACCGGCGCGCCCGCCGGGAGACGTTCGGCCAGCAGCCGGGCGGCGGCCTGGGCGGAGGTCACCACGTCTTGCGGCGAGGCCGGCACGCCGAAGCTGGTCAGCAGCGCCGCGATGGCGGCCGGGGTGCGGAAGGCGTTGTTGGTCACGTACGCCAGCCGCATGCCCGCCTCGTCGGCCTTGCGCAGCGCCTCGGCCGCGCCGGGGATGGGCGTGCCGCCCAGGTAGACCACCCCGTCCAGGTCGAGCAGGGCGACGTCGTAGGCGGTATCGAGGGGTTCGGAGCTGCCGCGCGGCCGCAGGCCCTCGGTCATTCGGTCCCCCCCTCGGCCGTCTTCCTGGCCCGCAGCGTGGCCCGTACCGAGCGCAGGGCCTCGGTGTAGTGGGCGGCGTCGGGGCGCATGGCGGCAGCGAGCGCGAGGTACTCGGCCGCGGCCGCGTGGTTCCCGGTCCGGGCCAGCGCGAGCCCGAGGCCGAAGTTCGCGTAGTCGTCCGACGGGCTCGCCTCGACGATCACCCGGAAGTTGTCCGCCGCCTCCTCGTACCTGCCCGCGTCGAACTGGGCCCGGGCCAGGGCCTCCCGGACGCTGCGGGACCCGGGCTCGGCCGTGGCGGCGCGCTGCAGGACCTGAGCCGCGGCCGCCGGGCTGCCCCGGCTGAGCAGGTCCATGCCCCGGCGATACCAGGCGTGCACGTCGTCCGCAGATCCTCCCGGAAGGGGCTGGCCAGGGACGTTTTCTTCCCGATGGGAATCCCCGCCAGCTGCCGATCCTTTTGACATGGTGTGCAGACCCTTCCGTCCGACTCTGGTTCCGGCCTCGTGCTGGCACCCTTCCGTGGCATCCGTTATGCCCGTGACCGGGTGAGCGGTATCGCAAACGTCACGTCCCCACCGTACGACGTGATTAACGGCGGCATTCTCGATCACCTCAGGGCGGCGGACCCGCACAACGTGGTCCGTCTCATCCTGCCAGGCCAGGACCCGGATGCGAGCCCCGCGGCGGCAGCCGCCGAAGCCGACAGGGCGGCGGCAGCCGATGACGCTAACAGGACCGCGGCGGGCCTGCTGCGCGAGTGGCTATCGGCGGGCGTACTCATCCGGGACCGGATGGCCGCGCTCTACATCTACGAGCAGCGCCTGCCCGGATCGGGCCCCTCCCTGCTCCAGCGCGGCATCATCGGCCTGGTCCGCCTCGGCTCGCCGGAGTCGGCGGGCATCCTCCCGCACGAGAACGTCATGCCGGGCCTGGTCGCCGGCCGGCGTGAGCTGATGGCGGCCACGCAGGCGAACCTGGAGCCGATCTTCCTCATCTACGACGGCGGCCAGTACCCCGACGCCACGGACATCGAGGCCATGCCGACGGCCACCGAGGTCATGGACCGGGTCGCGGACGAGCGCGCGCCACTGGTGGCGATCACCACCGAGGACGGCATCACCCACCGGCTGTGGCGGCTGGGCGATCCCGGCGAGCAGGCCGCGATCGCCGCCGACCTGTCCGGCCGCCGGGCACTGATCGCCGACGGGCATCACCGGTACGCGGCCTACCTGCAACTGCAGGCCGACATGCGCGCGGCCGGCCTGGGCACCGGACCGTGGGACTACGGGCTGGCGTTCCTGGTCGACTCGGCCGCCTACGCGCCCCGGCTAGGCGCCATCCACCGCGTGCTGCCCGGCCTGCCGCCGGAGCGCGCCGCCGAACTGGCCAAGGCCGCGTTCACCGTACAGGACCTGCCGGCCGACCTCTGCCTGGATGACGCGCTGCTGCGGCTGGCCGAGGCCGGACGGGCGGGACCTGCGTTCCTGCTGGCCGGCGGCCCGGTGTTCCGCCTGCTCAGCCAGCCGGACCCGGTTCAGCTGGCCGCCTCGATGCCCGCCGGGATGTCAGCACCCTGGCAGAGCCTCGCCGCCTCGGTCATGCAGCAACTGCTGCTCGGCCGTCTGTGGGGCGTCACCGACAGCGAGCGGGACGTGCTCATCGACCACAATGCGGCCGACGCGGTGCGGGCAGTCGCAGGTGACGCGACCGCGACGGACATAGCCGAGCGCGGAGCGGGCGCCACCCCGGCAGCCGGGGGTACCGCGGTGATCTGCAACCCGGCGTCCTTCGAGGCGGTGATCGGCATCGCGGCTCAGGGCGAGCGGGTGCCGCGAAAATCCACCTCGTTCGGCCCCAAGCCGCGTACCGGGCTGATCCTGCGCACGTTCGGCCCGTCCGACTGAGCGGCGGCGGGGCGGCTGCGGGACAATGGGCCCGTGACAGATGGAATCGGGCCGACGGAAGTCACGCCACTCGGGCACGAGGTATTCCAGATCGACACCCGGATGGCGGGCTATGAAGGGATCACGGCCGGCTACCTGATCAGGGGCGACCGGCCGTGCCTGGTGGAGACAGGGACCGCGCCGTCCGCGCCGGTGGTCCGTGACGCCCTGGCCGCGCTCGGTATCGGTTCCGCCGACCTCGCCACCGTCGTGGTCACGCACATCCACCTCGACCACGCTGGCGGCGCGGGCGACATCGCCGCGATGTTCCCGGCGGCCCAGATCGTCGTGCACCAGCGCGGTGCCCGGCATCTCGCCGATCCGAGCAGGCTCATGGCCGGTGCCCGGACGGTCTACGGCGCGGCGCTCGAGCGACTCTTCGGCGTGCTCGCCCCGGTTCCCGCCGAGCGAATCGTGGCCCTGGACGATACCGGCACCGTGGATCTCGGCGGCGGCCGGAGCCTGGACAGCCACTACTCTCCCGGCCACGCCAAGCATCACGTCGGCTTGCTCGACTCTGCCACCGGGGACCTGTACGTCGGCGACGCGGCCGGGGTGTACATGCCGGACACCGGCGATATCAGGCCGGCCACGCCGCCGCCCGACTTCGACTTGGCGGCTGCCTTGGCCTCGGTACGCAGGTTCGCCGCCCTGCGCCCGGCCCGGCTATTGTTCAGCCATTACGGGCCGGTCGACCAGGTCAGCGAGACGCTGGACCGGTCGGCGGAAGAGATCAACGTCTGGGTGGATGAGACCCGGCGGGCGCGCACGGCGGGCCTGGACCTCGACCACGCGGTCGCCATGGTGCGGGATCGTACCCTGGACCGGTATGCAGCGACCAGCCCGGATGCCGACCCGGACCTGGCGGAGAGGTTCGAGCGGTTCAGCAGCGCCCGCGGCAACGTGGAAGGCATCATGCACTGGCTCGACAAGGCTGACATAGATGGCGCGTTAACGTCGTAGGAACTCGACGATGGTCAACCGTAAGGGTGCGGGTTAGCTGTCCACCCTTTCGTCGCCGTGTTCGTCATCTTCCGCGCCGTCGTCGTTAAGCCCGCCTTCATCGGGCTTTCCGGCCTCGACCGGCTTGCCGGCCTCGACGTCGACGTCTTCGAGGTCGCTGGCATCGAGGTCAAGATCGTCATCCTCGAGATCGTCGAATTCGATACCGTCGAGCTCGTCGAGGCGGTCGGCCGCGTCGGTCTCGCCATCAGGGTCGGCTTGGGCGGCCCGGGCGAATGCGTCCCGGGCCTCGTCGGCGCGCCCGGCGGCCAGCAGAGCGTCCGCGTAGGCGTAGAACAGCCGTGCCGACCAGGGCCGCAGTCGGCTGCTGGTCAGCTCGGGTACCTGCAGAGCCAGGACGGCGGCGTCGGACAGCCCCTGGTCCCGGCGGATGCCGGACTCGACGATCCGCAGCTCAATCCGCGTGGCGCGATCGAGGTCTGCGGTACTGGCCTCCCGCACCAGCGCCAGCGCCCGATCCAGCCGACCGAGGGCCCGCTCGCTGTCGGCCATGATCGGCAGGTAGTCGTCGCGCCCGGTCAGCCGGCGCGCGGCGCGGAGCTCCGACAGCGCCTCGGCCCAGCGCCCGGTCCGGTAGGCGGCGATGCCGCAGGCCTCCCGGACCACACCGACACGGGCGGCCAGGCGCTTGGCGGCCTGCGAGTAGGCGTAGCCCTGCTCGGGGTCGTCGGCCAGGTCGGCGGCAACCAGGTACCGGGCCACGGTGTCGGCTAGGTCGTTCGGCAGGCTGTTCAGCTGAGACCGTGCATCGGGATCGAGTTGCTCGGGAGTGACCGAGTCCGGGACCTGCGGTCCGCTCTCGCGGGGTGGCCTGGCCGGACCCTCGTCCCGCCCGACCCAGGTGCGCCCGCCGCCCCAGGTGCGGTCGCTACCCCGGGCGCGGTCGACGCCGCGGCCTCGGTCCCCGCCGCGGTGGCCGTCGCGGCCGCGGTCCGGCCACGAGGGTCTATCGCGGCCGCCGTCGCGACTTGGTCCTGCCGTCCGGTCACGTGGCGGCCGCCCGGTGGCGTCGCCTCGATCGCGGGCCGGCCGATCCGACGGGCTGCCGGCACCGGGTCGCTGACCGCGCACCCGCGGCGCGCTCCGGTCTGCGTCGTCCCGGCGCGCGCCATACGAGCGTGTCCCCGAAGAACCTGCGCTCCGGTAGCCACCGTCGGCGGGACGCGCCGGGCCAGAGTCGCTAGGACGGCGGGTTCGGCCGCCAGACGCGGATCCGCCGTCCCGGGGGGCGGCTGCTCCCCGGGAACGTGTACCGTCACCACCGGCAGCCCAGCGCGGGCCGCTCCCGGTCCGGGTGTCGCGACGCGTGTCTCCGCCCGCTGCGGGCCGCCCAGGCCGATGACCGGACCGGGTCCTGGCCGACCCACGGGACTCGCCGTCCGGGCCGGCCCGTCCGGTCGAGCGAAAACCTCCGCTGGCACCGGCCGACCTGGGTCCGCTTGTCCGTCGTGGCTGCGCACCCGGGCGCGCGGCCGGGTCGCGGCGTTCTCCCGACGTCCAGCTATCCTCTCGGGATCCGCCGTCGGCGGCACCTCTAGGGGTTCTGCTGAATGGACGCGAACCCGACGGAGAAGAACCGCTCCGGCGCGGCGATGCCTCTCGCCTGCTGTCGGCAGCCTGACCGGGGCCCGCACGGCGGGTACCGCGGTCGGTGGCGCCGGACCGGCGGTCCTGGGCAGAACTCGCGCGCCGGTCCTGGCCGTCGCCTGCGCGCCGGTTCTGGGCAGCGCCAGTGCCCCTGTCATCGGCCGTACTGGTTCGGCGGTTCTGCGGAGCACCCCCGCGTCGGTCCTGGCCGACGCCAGCGCGCCGGTCTTGGCCGGTGCTTGAACGACGGTCCTGGCTGGCGCCCGTGCGGCCGCCCTGGGAAGCGCCGCGCGACGCGGTCTTGCCCCGGCCGGCGGTGTCGCTTGTGCTCCTTGGCCCGCGCGACGTCCGCGGGTTTCCGCCACTTGCTCCCCGGCCCCTGGGCGTCCCGGGTCCCTCAGCCACGTTAATCAGCCTCCAGCTTCAACACTACCCAGACAAGCGAAGAGGGCCGCTCGACCATTACGGGAGCGACCCTCTTCAAACATGTCCGGCGGCGTCCTACTCTCCCACGCGGTCCCCCGCGCAGTACCATCGGCGCTGAAGAGCTTAACTTCCGGGTTCGGAATGGGACCGGGTGTTTCCCCTTCGCTATAACCGCCGAAACTCTATTGAGATGTCACCGGCAGAGCCAGCCTCAAGGACCCCT
>Ga0335078_10007439_pt1 | contig 16230 bp, 14 predicted proteins | sample Lox_Sample_32_FD_206711 | JGI IMG/M metagenome (GOLD analysis project Ga0335078, IMG submission 206711) | Soil microbial communities from Loxahatchee National Wildlife Refuge, Florida, United States - Lox_Sample_3.2 | ecosystem: Environmental > Terrestrial > Soil > Wetlands | place: USA...
AGCACGGTCAGGCGAGCGACCCGGGCGGGCGCCGGCGGGGACATCGAGGGGGCGGTCACGTCTGGAGGCTGGAAAGCCTATAGCGGGCCCCGGGCCCCGCGACAAGCCGGGCGGCGCGGCGCCGGCCGCCGCGCGAAGACAAAACGGCCGCCCGTTAAGGGCGGCCGTTGCGAGGCGGTGTCCGGATCGGACAGATCCTTAGAACTCGAGCCTTGCGCCGACCTGCAGCTGCCAGCGAGACAGGTCCGAGTAGATCGACGGCAGGCCGAGCGTCCCGGCATTGAACGTGTACAAGTACTTGCCGGTAGCCGGGTTGTAGCCCGTCCCGGCGATCGTCTGGGTGTAGAACGCGTTGTTGAAGTTGTCCACGAGGCCCGAGTGCTTGTCGAGCAGGTTGCTGAAGTCGAAGCAATCGGCGTACAGGGTCACGTGCACGTCGCGCCAGATGGGCACCTGCTGCTCGAAGTGGAGGTTGAGCGACTCCTGCCACGGCGCATAGGCGCTGTTGCGCGGAACGATCTTGCCCGACCACTTGGCGAGGTCCGGGTTGGTGGCGAGGTAACTGAAGAAGTTCGCCTCCTCCGTGGCGCTCAGCCACTGGACCCTCGGGTCGCTCGGGCCCGACGGCACGTAGAAGAGGTCCTCACCCGTGATGCCCGAGCCGTCGGCGTTGCCCTTGAACACGAAGCTGTAGGCGCTCCCGTTCTGGGAGACGAACTGCGCCGTGAGGCTGGTCATCGCGTTCTTCCTCTTGAAGAAGTTGAACTCGCGCGTGGCCTGGAGGACCACCTTGTTCGGGACCGAGTAGTTCGAGTGGTACGCGATGTTGTCGTTCGGGTTGATGTAGGGCTGGCTGTTGAAACCCGAGGCGGCCACCGACGAGGTAAAGGGGGAGACCTGCGTCGCGTGGGTGTACGTGTAGGCGACCTCGAAGGCCCAGTGGTCCGTCATCGGTCGGGTCAGCTCGACCGTGTATTCCTGCGTCCCGCCCTTGTCCGTGTTGGTCAGGTCGTAGACGGCGCTCGTGAGCTTGTTCTGATAGAGGAGCGTCGGCAGGCCCGAGACGTTGTAGTAGAAGTTGTTGACCGTGTAGCCCGGCAGATAGTAGGCGGATCCGATCGCCGACGGCGTGATGTTGCCGGCGTAGCGGATGCGCCCGTCGGGCAGGGTGAGCGGGCCCGACGCCGGCAGGGCGTAGGGGTTCACCTCCTGGTAGAACACGTCCTTCTGCACCTGCGTCAGGTCGACCTCGGCGGTGGCGATGAGGCCCAGCCAAGGGAGCGTCTTGTCCACCGCAATGTTCTCCTTCCAGTTGGCCGGCCAGTGGAAGTTCGGGTCCGTGTAGTCGAACGTGGGCCCGAAATTGCCCGTCGTCCGCGAGGTCCCGAGCCCTTGGAACGTGCCCACGTTGTTGAACTGGCCCGCGTTGTTGTACGAATTCTCGACCCAGACCACGGGGTTTTGCCCCAGGAACAGGCCCGCCCCGCCGCGAAGCTGGGTCGGCAGCTTGGTCTCGAAGTTGTAGTTGAACCCGAAGCGCGGCGAAATGGTGTAATTGCCGTTCATCGATATCGAGTTCGAGAATCCGTAGGCGTTGAAGAACAGCGGACTCGCGAGCGGCTTCGCCGGCAGGTACGGATAGTCCATGCGCACGCCGGCGACCAGCGTCAGCTTGGAGTTCGGCTTCCACGTGTCCTGGAGCAGGGGGGCGATATCGAGCAGGTAGTAGTGCGACACGTCCGACTGCACGGTGTAGCCCGGGGCCAACGGCGCCAGGGTGACGCTGGCCGGCGTGTTCGCGACGAAGTTGGCGACGTTCGAGTAGGTGTAGCTGCCGATGTAGTTCGGGATGAACGTATCGGTGTACCCCGTCCGGTCGAATTGCGCGCCGAACTTGAACGTGTGGTTCCCCACCGAGTAGTCCCCGTAGGCGTGCTCCTCCTGCTCCCAAGTGTAGATGTTGTTGTCCTGGTAGGCCCAATAGGTCCCGGCGAACAGCTCACCGTTGGTGACGCTGGCATTGAGCTGCTGACTGTAGCCCGGGACGTTCAGGATGGTAATCGCGGGAAGCTTCGGGCCGTCGAGCGTGGCCGTGCCGTTGTAGCGCTTGTAGGTGCCCTCTATCTCCGTATGGAGCGTCGGGATGAAGTTGCTCCAGTCGCTGTTCAGCTGGGCCGTGTAGGACTGGTCGCTGCGGTTCGAGTTATACCACGACGTCTGGAACGACGTCTCGTTCGAGAAGGCGTAGTTGTAGAAGACCGGGGCGTCGCCGATCGTGTGCCGGAAGGTGAGCGTGAACTTCTGGCTGTCGGAGATGTTCCAGTTGAGCTTGGCCACGAAGTTCTGCTCCCAGGTGTGGGCGACGGCCGAGAGGGAACCGGGGTTGTAGTTGTAGCGCGACTGCAGCGTCGACTCGACCTGGCTGACCGCCGCCTGCCCGGCCGCGGTACCCAGGGGGTTGAAGAGCTGCGCCGGGGCCGCGGCGATCTGCCTGAAGGCGTCGTAGCCGACGAAGAAGAACAGCTTGTCCTTGATGATCGGGCCGCCGAGCGTCGCGCCCGTCGTGTGCTGCTGGGTCGCCTCGTGCGGCCCGAGCGCGCCGACCACGGGGTCCGGGCCGCGCATCCTCGTGCCCGTGTAGATCTCGTACGCCGAACCGTGGAAATCATTCGTACCCGACTTGAGCGTGATGTCGGTGACCTCGCCGAGGAACCCGCTGTAGATGGCGTCGAACGGGTTGATTTCGACCGCCAAGGAGGAAATCCACTCGAGGGGGACCGGGTTGCGCAAACCCGCGTAGCCGTTCGAGTTCAGGCCGAAGTTGTCCGCCGCCGAGACGCCGTCCACGAGGAGCGAGTTGTTCCGGGGGTTCTGGCCCGCGACGCTGAACGAGTAGGCGGGATCCGAGGGGGAGACCTGGTTGACGACCGCCCGCGGATCGAGGTTCTGAATGTCCTGGAGGTCGCGTCGGACGGAGCTTATCTCGGCGATCTGCTTGGGGGTGAATGCGGAGCCGGTTCCCATCGAGCTCGTGTCGAAGACCAGTTGGCCCGAGCTCTCGCTCACCTTGAATGCCTCGAGTTTGACGATCTCCTCGCCGGATATCTCGAGGTCGGCCGACCCGACCGCGCCGATCTCCAGGTAGACGCCCTTCTTCTCAGCGGGCGGCTGGCCCGCGGCGGTCGCCGTCACCGTGTAGGGTCCCCCGCTCTGGAGGCCGGACACCGTGTACTGCCCGGTCGAGCGCGTGGTCGCCGTATAGCGGGTGCCGCTGTCGTCGCGCACGACGACAACGGACGCGCCGGCCACGGGGTGGCCGGCCTTGTCCGTGACGAAGCCGCTCAGGCCGGATGTCGTGACACCCTGGCCAAACAGGCTCGTTGAGGCCGTCAGCGCCAACGCGGCGGCGCCGGCCCAGATCCATTTCACAGACGGGCAATGCATATTCATAGATTTGTAGCAATAACCTACGGTTAAAACCCAGCTTTCATCCCGTCCAGTAGTCGAACGGGCTGTGGACTTGATGATAGGGAGATCGGGATACGTTACTTCAGTCAAGCATCGAAGATCGGCGCGCGCATTTGCCGCGGATTCGTAACGCCAGGGCTTCGGGCTTGGATCGTGCCAATTGCGCAGTTCGGCCCCTCCTTGGGCCGCAAAATGCAATGCGCCCACGGCCCCTGCCGGGACGCAACTCTCTGGAGAAAGGCCTAACACCAAAGGCAGGAGCAGCTTAGAAACGGCCCCCGCGTGTTGGCACGCGGGAAGGTACGCAATCGCTCGAAATGAACGCTGACGCCATCAACGATGTCGACCTCGTACAGCGGTTTAATAACGGAGATGAGTCCGCCTTTTTGGAGATCATGGGCCGCCACCAGTCGAAGATCTTCGCCGCCGCCATGAGCCTCCTTCACAACCGCGCGGACGCGGAGGAGATCACCCAGGACACGTTCGTTCGCGCGCACCGCGGCCTTAGCCGGTTCCGGGGCGACTCGTCCCTCGCCACGTGGCTCCACAGGATCGCGGTCAACCTCGCGCGCAACCGGTACTGGTATTTCTTCCGCAGGTGCAGGCAAGGGACGCTCTCGCTCGACGCGGATCTGGGCGACGACGGCGAGTCCAGGTTCTCGGACATCTGCTCGGCCGCGGATCCCGACCCGTCGCAAGAGTACTCGCGCACCGAGTTCATCGACGCCGTCGAGAGGGCCATGGACAAGCTCGAGCCCGCCTACCGGCGCATCCTCGCGATGCGCTCGGTCCTGGACCAGTCCTACGAGGAGATCGCCGACTCCCTCGGGATCAACGTGGGCACCGTCAAGAGCCGCATCGCGCGGGCGCGGGAGCGCCTGCGCAAGCGGCTGGCCGAGGACTGCCCGGACTTCGCGTGCGACACTGATCCGGCCGACTGGTTCGAGCCGGCGCGAGGGGCCGGGCACGCGACCCCGGCGGGCTGCTAGGCCTCCCCGAGGCCGAGGAACGCGGCGAGCCCGCGGACGGCCCCGGCGACCGCCGGCTCCGCGAGGGCTCCGAAGGACACGACGACGAGGCGGCCCCGGCCGCGGTCCGCCCGCACGTCGACGTATCCCACGAGTTCCGAGCCGACCAGCACGGGGAGCGCATAGTATCCCCTCTTTCGCCTGGAGGCCGGCACATAGGCCTCCCACGCGTAGTCGAAGCCCCACAGCTCGCGCGTCAGGCGCCGGTCGTAGACGAGCGGATCGAGCGGCGCGAGGAGCAGGGGCTCCGGCGCGGTGCCGTCGGACCGCTCGCCGGGCTCAAACCATCGGAGGTCCTCCCGCAGGCAGTGGAGCGCGGGGCAGCCCTCAACGCGGATGGCCTGGGCGACGTCCTCCACCAGGGGCACCTCCGCGCGCCTGAGCGCGACGAGGCGGTGCTGGCGGAGCCGGGTGAGCGCCAGCCAGCGGGCGGTCTCCTCGGGGCGCGGCTCCCGCGCGGCGAGGGCCGCCGCCGGCAGCACCCGCTCGGGCAGGTCGTAGAGCCGACGGTTGCCCCGGCGCCCCGCGATGAGCACGCGGCCGTGAAAGAAGAGCTTCTGGAGCGTCGCCTTGGCGAGCGACGCGGTGCCCCAGACGCGCCAGCCCCGCCGGCCGTCCTCGAAGGCATCCGAGCCCACGGCGCGCCCGTCGGCGATCGCCCCGAGGATCCGCGCCGCGAGCTCGCGCTCCCGCGCCGTCAGCCGGCCCATCCACGCATTGGGCCTGCGCGCGCGCTCCCGCATCGCCGCGCGCAGGTGGGGCCACGCTTCCAGCGGAAACGCGGCGAGAACATGGGTCGAGGGATGGTGGTGCTCGAAGGCCCTGCGCGTTTCCGCGGCCAGGCTCCCCCCGTCGCCGCCGTGAAGGTGGCGAATCAGGCCTCCCTCCGCGTAGCCGGCCACCCGGTTCCGGAGGATGTGGTCGTGCATCCGGCCGCAGACGTTGATCGGGTCAATCTGCACGTAGCCGTGGTGCGCAAGCGCCGCTCCCACGTCGGGCGCGCGCGCGTCGACCAGGTGCGCGCGCCGCATGAACAGGCGCGCCTCGCGCGGCGAAGCCTCTCGCGGGCGGGTCACGGGCCCGCCGGGCGGGTCGGCTGCGCCCGGACCGGGGCCGCGCCGGGGGATGCCCCCGCCGGGTGCGGGTGCAGCGCCCTGACCACCGCCGCATAGTCTTGGATGCCCGCGAACACGGCCGCGGCTATCGAGTCGCGGAAGGCCGCAGTCCCGAGCTTCGCCGCCTCCGCGTCGCTGGAAATGAAGGCCGGCTCCACCAGGACGCCGGGGCACCTCAGGTCGCGGAGCACCGCGAGGTGCTCGAGCTTCTCCCCGCGGTCGCCGTCGCGCAGGGCGTCGAGGACGCGCCGATGCAGGGCGCCCGCCAGGACCGAGCTCCACGCGTCGAACCCGTTGACGGGCGCGTCCCTGGCCTCCGCGTTGTCCCTGCTGCCCGGGCTCCACGAGTCGGCGGACCTCTGCGAGCGCGGCGGGAAGCAGAGCACCTCCACGCCGGTCGTCTTCGTGTTCGGATAAAGCGAGTTGAAGTGGACGCTCACGAAGAGGTCGGCGTTCGCCCGGTTCGCCATCTCCGAGCGCAGGAGCTTGGGCAGGTCGTAATCCGCATCGCGGGTGAGCACGACCTGGTAGCCGGCGGCCTCGAGGAGCCGCCTGAGCCTGAGCGACACGTCGAGGGTGTACGTCTTCTCCATCGAGCCGAGCGCCTTGTTGGTGGCCCCCTGGTCGGTGCCTCCGTGCCCCGGGTCGATGACCACCATCCGGGGCTCGCTGGGCGGCGGCCCGCACAGCTCGGGGCGCAGGCGGGGGACCAGGCGGGCCTGGTAGTCGGTCTGGCTGACGTAGAAGGCGCCGCCCTTCAGGACGACGGGGTCGCCCAGGAACACGCGCAGGCCCTCGAGGTCGATCTCGCGGCTGTGGTCGAGGAGGCGCGCGACCGGGCGCGCGCCGTCCTTGAGCATCACGGCCTGCGGAGCATCCGCCGGGACGAGGCGAAGCCCGAGGCGCTGCGCCCCCTCGTCCAGGCGCACGTACTCGACGCCGGCGATCCGGCTCGCGGCAAGCTCAGCGGCGCAGGGGGCCGCAAAGAACGCAGAGGCAAGGAGGAGGGCCGGTGGTGCCGGGCGCATGGCCGCCGCCGGCTCAGGCCTCCGCGGAGCGGGAGGCGGGGGGCTCGGCGTCGCCGTCGCCCTCGGCTCCCTTCACCTGAAACTTGGCCTTGCGCTTGTTCACGGGAAGCGGCGTCAGCATGACGTGGATGTTGCGCCCGATCAGCTTGGCCTCGGCATCGGGGTGGCCCATCCCGGCGAGGTCGGCCACCGCCCGCTTCATCACCTCGAACCCGAGCTCCGTGTGCGCCATCTCTCGCCCGCGGAACTTCAGGCGGAGCTTCACCTTGTTGCCGTGGTCCAGGAACTCCTCGGCGTGGCGCAGCTTGGTGTTGAAGTCGTTCGGCGCGATGCGCGCCGTGAACTCGATCTCCTTGATCTTGCTCGCGGTCGACCGGGCGTGCGAGTGCTTCTTCTGCTCCTCGTACACGTACTTGCCGAAATCCATGATGCGACAGACCGGCACGGGCGTCGCGTTCGGCGCCACCTCGACCAGGTCGAGGCCGACCTCGAGGGCGAGGTTCACGGCCTTCGGCGTATCCAGGATCCCCAGCTGCTTGCCTTCGGGCGAGATCACGCGCACCTGGGGGACCTTGATGCGGTGGTTGCGTCGGATGCTCGCGAACGGATCGTTGTTGCGGCGCTGGTATTGACCGAATGAACGGTTGCCGCCTGGGGCGGCCGAAGGAGTCGGTAGGGCCATCAATAATGACGCATCTTGGCGTGTAAGGTCAGGGGACGCTCGTCGGAAGCCGCCTCGAATACAACACCTAAACGCTGAAGCTCTCGCCGCAGGAGCAGCTCGCCTTCGCGTTCGGATTGGCGAACTTGAAGCCCCCCGCGATCATCCGTGGGGAGTAGTCCAGGACGGTTCCCTTCAGGTAAAGGGCGGTCCGGGCGTCCACGAGCACCTGCGCGCCGGACGACCGGACCAGGATGTCCCCCCGGCCCGGCGCGGACGCGAACTTGAGCTTGTAGCTCAGTCCGTTGCAGCCGCCGCCCGTGATGGCGATACGCAGGTACGGGCCCTGGTTCTCGCGGGCGACCAGCGCGCGCACCTTCTCCCCGGCCGCCGCGGTGAGGCGGACGAGGCTCTCGCCGCCCTCCCGGATCTGGGCGGGGGCCGGCGGCGGGACAATCGTGGACGACTCGGGCATCGCGGCGAGACTATCGCCCAAGACGGGCCCGAATCAAGCGCCGGGCGACCGCGACGGCGTTGCTGAAGCTGCGGGGGTTCGCGGTCCCCTTGCCCGCTATCGCGAACGCGGTGCCGTGGTCCGGGCTCGTGCGCACGAACGGGAGCCCGAGGGTCACGTTCACCGCCTCGTCGAAATCGATCACCTTGAGCGGCGCGAGGCCCTGGTCGTGGTAAAGGGCCACCGAGACGTCGAACTCGCCGCGCAGTTGCCTGCCGAAGAGGGTGTCCGCCGGCTCGCAGCGCGACAGCCCGGGGAAGCGCGCGCGCAGCCCGTCCAGGATCGGGTCGATGGTGTCGCGCTCCTCGGTGCCGAGGATCCCGCCCTCGCCCGCGTGCGGGTTGAGGCCGCAGACGCCGATCCGCGGGGCGCGCACCCCGTCCGCGCGCGCAAGCTCGTCCGCGGCGGCCACGGCGCGCCCGAGGCTTGCGGCGCTGAGCGAGGCGGGCACGTCGCGAAGGGGGATATGCCACGAGGCCAGCGCCACCCGCAGCCTCCCGCCGCAGAAGGCCATCGTGGGCGCGCCGCCCCAGCGCGCGGCGAAGAATTCGGTGTGCCCGGGGTACTTCCAGCCGATCGCGGCCATCCGCTGCTTGCTGATGGGGGCGGTCACGACCCCCGCACAGGCGCCCGACTGGCAAAGGCCGGCGGCGCGCTCGAGCGCCGCCCAGGCCACCAGCGCGCTCTCGCCGTCCGGCCGGCCGGGCGTTGCGGCGTAGTCCTCGAGCCCCACGGCGACCCTGCCCGCCTCGGGCGCCAGCGTCTCGAGCCAGCGCGCCGGCCCGACCACCGAGACGCCCCGCGCCTCGGTCCGGTTCGAGGAAAGCCAGGCCGCGATGATCTCCGGCCCGATCCCGGCGGGATCCCCGCAGGAGATGGCGATCGCCTCGGTCAAGGGGCCCGCTCCGCCGCTCATTCCGCGTCGGCCGCCGAAGGCCGCCCGGCGCGCCGGGCCCGCGCGATGCCGCGGGTCCCGGCCGTGATGAACTCAAGGAAGAGGAGGGCCTCCGCCGACTTGAACGCGCCCCCCTTGAGCGCCTGCGCCGCGAGGGCCCGGATGTTGCCGGGCCCGGCGTACACCAACCGGAAGGCCTCCTTAAGCTCGAGGATCGTCTCACGGGGGACGCCGCGGCGCTTGAGGCCGACCAGGTTGAGCCCGGCCACCTCGTCGCGCTCGGCGGCCATCACGAAGGGGGGGATGTCCATGGTGATCCGGGCGAGCCCGCCGACGATGGCCCCCTCGCCGACCCGGGTGAACTGGTGGTAGCCCGATCCCCCGCCGAGGACGGCGTGGCTGCCCACGACCACGTGGCCCGCGAGCATCACGGCGTTCGCCACGACGACATTGTCGCCGATGACGACGTCGTGGGCGGCGTGCGAACACGCCATCAGCAGGCAGTTGCGTCCCACGATCGTGTGGCCCCCCTTGACGGTGGAGCGGTTGAGGGTCACGAACTCGCGCACAACGGTGCCCGCGCCGACCTTGACCCCGGTCGGCGTCGCCGGGTCGAACCGGATGACCTGCGGGTCGCCGCCGACCACGGCGTAGGGGTGGACGACGACCCGGTCGCCCAGGACGGCGCCGGCCTTGACGATGGCGCCCGCATGGACGACGCATCCGTCCCCGAGCTCAGCTCCCGGTTCGACGATGGCCGCTGGGTGGATGGATGGCGTCATGGCAAAAAGCTTTCAGGGGGGACCGCCGCCAGAGCGAGAACGAATTGGCAGGTGCGCCCGCACCCGGGCGCTAGTCCGTCTCCGCGCCCGCCTGGCCGGCCCGCGCCTTCCGGGCCGACTGCATGCGGTCGGAGAGCAGGTCCAGCTGCGCGTCCCTCAGGAGGTCGTAGATCTTCAGGATCCGGATCACCTGCAGGGTGTCGCTCTTGCCGTAGTTGCGCTTGGCGTCGATCTTCTCGATGAGGTCGAGCAGCATCGCGCGGAAGGAGATGACCCCGTCGACGCCGCGCTCCTTGAGCAGCGCCACGCTCTGCGAGCGGAAGGGCTCGGCCGTGGGCAGCGCGGGCAGGACGAGGATCTTGGCGACGCCGCCCCCCACCCCGTCGCCCTCGCCGGGAAACAGCCGGGCCGCCAGCTTGATGACGTTCTGCTCGAGGAAGCCGAAGATCTCCGGCGAGCTCTTGAGCATCGCCGGCGTGAACACCTCGGTGTGCCAGGGCTTCACCGAAACGACGGCCTGGTGCACGAACGGGAGCTCCGTGGGGAAGAGCAGGAAGTCCGGCCTGCGGCTGCCCTTGCGCCAGGCGGGGTTGTGGACCAGCAGGTCCACCTCCTCGTCGGCCATCTTGTGCCGCGCCTGCACCTGGTACTTGCGGACCTGGCGGACGAAAAACCCGTTCTGCTCGAAAAACTCCCGGACAATGCCTTCGTCGATAGCGGACATGGCTCATTCCATAACCCCGCGCGGGGCGGAACACACGAATTTTCTCCCCCGGCTCAGGAGGCGCCCACCTCGCGCCACGCCGACTCGACGGCCTCCGGGGGCACGTCCCCCCGCACGACGGCCGCGCCCAGGGACCCGAGCAGCACGAAGCGAAGGGAGCCCCCGCGGGCCTTCTTGTCGCGCGCCATGGCCCCCATGAGGGCGCCCGTGCCGAGGGGGCTGCGCAGCCGGGTTGGAAGCCCGTGGGCCCCGACCGCCCGCTCCACGCGGGCGGCCTCCGCGGCGCCGATCATGCCGAGGCCCCGGGAGAGCCGAGCCGCGCCGCAGAGTCCGACCGCGACGGCCTCTCCGTGGAGGTAGGCTCCGTAGCCCGTCACCTGCTCGATCGCATGCGCGAAGGTGTGGCCGAGGTTGAGGAGGGCGCGCCCGCCGTCGGCGGCGCGCTCCCGCTCGTCCGCCTCGACCAGGCGCGCCTTGATCGCGCAGCACTGGCGGATGGTCGGCGCGAGCCTCGGGTCGCCGGAGGCCAGGGGCGACCTCTCAAGCGCGCCGAAGAGCGCGCCGTCCGCGAGGAGCGCGGACTTGATCACCTCGGCCATCCCGGCGGCGAACTCGCGCGGCGCAAGGCTGCGGAGGAAGCCGGTCGCCACGAAGACGCGGCGCGGCTGGTGGAACGCACCGGCCAGGTTCTTGCCCGCCGCCAGGTTCACGCCGGTCTTCCCCCCGACCGAGCTGTCCACCATGGCGAGGAGCGTCGTCGGCACCTGGTAGTAGTCGATGCCGCGCAGGTACGTGGCCGCGGCGAAGCCGGCCAGGTCGCCGACCACGCCGCCGCCGACCGCGAAGAGGGCGCCCGAGCGATCGATCCCCTGGGCGGCGAGGAAGTCGAGCGCGCGGCCGAGTTCCGGCACCGACTTGGACGCCTCGCCGGCGGCAACGACGTGGGTCGGGGCGCCGCCGAAGAGGCGGCGCAGCGCGGCCGCCTGGACCGTGGCGACGTTGGCGTCGGTGACCACGGCGTAGCGCTTTCCGGCGGCCGCCAGCCCGGCGGCCTCGGCGCGCACCTCGGCCTCGAGGTCCTCGGAAAACAGGATCTCGTAGGAGCGGTCTCCGAGCCTCACCTGGAGCGAGTCGTGCATGGGCGCGTCCCACCATGGCCGGCGGCGCCGGGCCTGTCCACGGATTTGACGCCGCCGGGGCTCAGGGCCGCGGGGCCGCGCGGGGCGCCCCGCCCCGGCGAAGCCGCCGCGCCACGGGCCCGCGGAGGCCCAGATGGTACGCGGCCAGCGCCAGCACCATGCCCGCGCCCGCGTACAGCGCCCCCTCGGCCGTGGTCGGCACGGCCGGCCGGAAGACGGACCAGGTGGCCCTCGCGATTCCCGGATCGAGATGCGCCGCGAAGACGAACGGCCGGGCCCAGGCGGAGGCGTGGCGGATCGCCGACTCGGCCGCCGAGAGCTCGTCGACCCGCGCCAGCGAAGATCGGAAAAGGCCGGCCAGCTTGCCCGCCGGGGAGTCGGGAGACCCGCCCGCGCTCGAGACGAGCTGGTCGAGGGCCAGCCCCGAATGGGCGGCGGCCTCTCTCAGGCGGTCAAGCTCCAGCCTGGCCTCGTCGAGGTGCCCTCCGAGCCGTTGAAGGTACTGCTGCATGAACTCGGGCAGCTGGGAGAAAAGGACCGCCCCGGCGACGCAGAGGACGCGGTCGAGCAGGCGCTCCGCTCCGGCGGCCGCGCCGCGCATGATTCGGTACGAGGGCACGCCCACTTACTCACACGGACGGGGCAGCCTTGCCATCCGAATCATCCACCACCCGGGCGGCCTCCGCCATGCTCGCCGAACCGCCGGAGCCCGCTGCGGCGCGCCATGCCGGAGCACCGCCAAACGGCGCCGCCTCGGCTGCGCGCGCGCCGGCGAGGCGCTCGCCCGCCGCCGGGCCCTGAGCGAGCAGTCCGGAACTCCCCCCCATGGCCGCCACCTGGGCGACATGCGCCGCGAGCCTCCCCGCCGCGGCGCCGTGCCGAGCCGCGGACCCGGCCGCCTGCGCCATGAAGAGGGCCCCGGTCGCGAGAAGCTTGTGCAGGAAGACGGGCCCCAGGATGCACACGTTCACCATCCAGAGCGCGAAGCCCAGGGCGCCCACAAGGACGGCGAGGAGCGCGGCCAGGTTGCCCATGAACCAGTTTCCCAAGGCGGCCTCCATGGCCCGGAGCTGCGCCTCGCTCGGGCCCCCAGACGCGAGGGAGCCCCAACCAAGCGCGTCGGCCATCTCCGGCACCCGGCTCGTGCCGGCGATGAGGGCGATCAGGGCGTTGTAGAGGGCAATGGTCCCCGTGTGGCCAATCGACCAGGCGACGGGCCAGAGGGCGACCGAGGCCATGTGCATGACGTAGTTCTGCGCCGCCTGCCGGTTGGGATGGCCCGCGGGCAGCGAGAACATCCCCGTGAAGAGCGGAAGCATCATCGTTCCGGACACGGCGAGGAAATACCTCAGCTGCTCCATGAACCAAACGATGGCCGCCGCGGCGAGCAGCAGCAGGTAGACCGGAAGCATCGTCAGGGCGACCAGCAGGCACTTGAGCATCGCCGACCCGAACCCGGTCGCCAGAGCGGCCATCTTGACCATCCCGCTCCACGTGCGCCCCGCCTCCGAGGCAACGTCCGCGGCGGTGTCCCAGAGCGCGGCCCCGAACGCCTCCACGTAGCCGAGCACGGTGCCGTCGTCGGCGCTGTCGATCAGGGCCCTGCGCCGGCGGACGGCGGCGTCGGGGGCCGACGCGCTCGGGGTTAGGGCGTCCCTGCGCAGCAGGTCGAAGAGCGTCGTCAACTCGGGCATGGCGTACGCCGCCTTGACGCAGGCCGCGGTGAGGTTGCGGGGACCGCCCGCCGAGGAGTCATAGATCGCGTCGGCACCCTGCATCGCGGCCCGCATCAGGAGCGGCCCGCCCATCATGAACGCGATCACGATCCACGTCCTCGCGATCTCGCCCGACTTGCCGTCGCCGCCGGAGCCCTGGCTCCTCAGGACGAATCCCCAAAGGACGAACAGGGCCCCGAAGCCCGTGAAGATCCAGCCAATCCTGCCCAGGGCGGCCGGCTGGCCGCCCATCCCCTCAGTCAGGCCCCGGAACAGGACGCTCCCGTCGTACGAGTTAAAGACGTCGAGCAGGTCGGAGACGGGCGCGTCGGCGAGCGGCACGTTCAATTCGACGCCCCCCCGGAATCGGCCGTGGTCCACAACCGCAGCCCGGAGTAGTCCGGCTGCGGACGCGGCGGCGCAGTCTTCTGGAGCGTCGACATGCGCTGCGCCTCGGCGCCGCGCGCGCGGCCCTCCACCGCGGAATTCAAGGCGGCGGACTCCGCGAGCCCCTGCTCGTCCGCCGCCAGGGAGCGCACGCCCGCCTCGGTCCGCTCGAGGCGGTCCGCGACGGCGATGTCGTCGAGGATCGCGCGCCTGCGGGTGTCCATCACCTGGTTCTGGGCCTGGAGCTGGCTGATCTCCGCTAGGATCGCCTGCTTGCTCGACTCGGTGGGCGCCGCCCGGAACCGCACCCACGCCAGGGCGAGCTCCGCCGCCAGGGAGCTTCGCGCCGCCTGTTCATTGGCGATCTGGCCGCGGACGGCCTGCGAGGTGCCCGTGTCGGCCGCCAATCCTGCGTACAGGCCGGGATCGCGCGCACGCGCCTGGCCGAAGACCTGCATCGTGGAGCCGGAGCCCGCGCTGGCAAGGAGCGCGGCGGCGTCGAGGCCGCGCTGCGCCGCGCCCAGCGCCTGCCACGCGCGGAGCAGGTCGGCTTGGGTCTGGCCGCCCGCCGAGAGCTCCCCGATCACGGCCGTGATCGCGGAGAGGTCGCTCAGCGCACCGGCGGCCGCTCGCGGGTCCCCCGCGTACGCTCGAAGCTGGGCGACGGTCTCAAGCGTCTCCCGGGCCGCGCCGAGCTGGTCGCTCAGCTTCTCGATCTCGGCGGCCCAATTCGCGGCCTCGGCGGGATTGGCGATCACGGTCACGAATGAGGTGTCCGCGATACCCAGGAAGGCGCGCGCCGAGCTCGCGGCGCCAAGCGCCAGCCCGGCCGCGGCGACCCGCGCGAGGCGTCCGGCCAAGGTGCTCATGGGCCGGGCGCGGCGGCGGGCGCCGCGGCGGGAATAAACACGGGCACGGCCACGATCTCGGGCGCGAGCCTCCGGCCGTCGCGCGCGGTCCCCGTCTGCTCCCAGACGTAGTACTCGGTCCTTCCCGCGGGCCGCGAGCCGCAAGGCGCCTCGAGCGCCTGCCGGGCCCAGTACAGCTGCTTGATCGCGTCCGCGGCGCCGAGGATGTAGCCTTGGTCGACCGCGTTCCGGCGCGTCGCGGCCGGCGAGCACGCGCACCCCCCAAGCAAGAGCGCCGCGACGGAGCACGCGAGGCTCCTCACGTGGACCTCCCTCCCGCCTCGGCGAGCACCCCCTCGTAGACCGAGGCGTACCTGCCAAGCGCCTTCATGCGCCGGTCAAACACGGCGCCTGACGACTCCGCGACGTAGAGCATCGCGGGGTCGACCTCGATGCGCACGGTCCCGCATACGGGCGCTGAGGATTCCCGCGAGAAATAGGTGAAAAAGGCGGCTCTCCGCCCGCCTGCCTGGTGCTCGACCAGCGGATGGTGCACGATCGCGCGCTGGGCGGCTCCGGGGAGCCCTATCGCGCGGGCGATCCTGCGGACCTGCTCGGCGTTGTTCTGGCGCATGAGAAAGTACTGCTTGCACTGGCCGAGCAGAAGGTCGGTGAGCGCCGGATCGATGTCGTCGATCTGCGAGGGCTCCTGGAAGGCGCCGATGAACACGCAGCGGTATTTCCTCATCTGCGCGAGCAGCTCCTTCACGAACTCGGTCGCCCCCGGAATGAGCAGGATCCGCCGGAGCTCGTCGAGCAGCATCACCTTGGACTCGCCCCTGGGGAGCGCGAGGATGTGCTGGCGCACATGGTCGAACACCACGAAGCCCGCCAAGTCCTTGAGGATCCCCTCCGGCAGGCGGCTGGTGTCGAAATGCAGGCCGGCGCCGCGGACGTCGATGTTGGTCGGCCCGTCGATGAAGGAGCCCACGACGCCTCCGGCCCTAAGGCCCTTCGCGAGCTCCGAGGAGAGGAAGTCGAGCTCTGCGGCGACGCTCGCGCTTCGGTGGTGGGAGAGGCGGCCGTGGCGCAGGAGCGAGACGAGGCCGTCGAAACGGGGATAGTCCCCGGCCGCGAAGAGGCTGAAGGCGAGCGACTCCGCGTTGCGCCGGCCCGCCGGAAGGATCGAGTGGCGCACCACGTCGTCCTCGGACGGGGCCGCGAGGAGCTCGCGGGCCGCGCCCGGGTCCGTCCGCTCGAGCTCGCGGAGAGCCAGATGCCCGTCGAGGAAGTCGTCGCCGTCCGAACGCAGACGGTCGACGGCAAGCGCCCGCCGCGCCAGGGCGAGCCAGCGCCCCTCGTCGGCGTTCTTCCAGTCCTCGGCGCAATCCTCGAAGTGGCTGCGGACATACTCCCCGATGAGGCCCTCCCGGCGCCTGTTTCGGTCGTCGTCGCGGGAGAGGCCGACGAGCCTCATGCAGGTCCTCACCACCCTCGACACCGACGCCGACGTGAGGGGAAGCCCGAGCGTGTCGAACGGGTTGAGGGTGCAGTCGCCCGACTCCCGAAGGACGAGGCTGCGCATCCCGCACAGCTGCGCCTGCGTCACGAAGGCCAGCCCCTCCTCCTGGTAGAACCGGTAGGTCCAGTCGCAGTCGGCCTGGCTCATCAGATCCATCAGGAACGCCGACTTCCCGGAGCCGTTCACGCCGACGACCACCGAGTGCTGCGGCGTCCCGTTCGAGGTCACCAGGCGCATGCCGACGACGCTGCGCCCCGGGCTGTCGTAGAGCGCCTGGGCCTCCTCGAGGTGGCCGGTAAAGGTCGACGATATGGGCAGAAGATCCGCCAGGTTGTGGTTTTCGACGTAGACGTCCCAGCCGCGGTAGGAGCTCCCTAGGTTCCCGGGGATCGTCTCGTAGAAGA
>Ga0335078_10007440_pt1 | contig 16228 bp, 10 predicted proteins | sample Lox_Sample_32_FD_206711 | JGI IMG/M metagenome (GOLD analysis project Ga0335078, IMG submission 206711) | Soil microbial communities from Loxahatchee National Wildlife Refuge, Florida, United States - Lox_Sample_3.2 | ecosystem: Environmental > Terrestrial > Soil > Wetlands | place: USA...
TTATTCTGGTGGTCGCGCTCTGTGGCCTGCGGAGTGGCGAAGAGGAAGCGAGCGAGAGCCCCAGCGCGGAAACGAACAAGCGATCGCAGAACGCGCAGACTTCCGGGGCTCCGCCGTCCTACATGCATCTCTCCTATTTCACGGGAGTTTTGCTGGCGGCGGGCATTGCGCTCTCCAGCACAGCAGGAACGCACATCCGGAGTTACGCGGACACGAGAACGCTGCAGTGGCACGTGTCGGATTCTTACGTGACGTTCTGGAGTCTGGTGTCGCATGTGATTGTCGCGATTGCTCTGATTTCACTGGTGAACCTGATTCGTATCGCGTCGGCGAGATCAACGCATGCCCGCGCGGTGCGATGGATTTTGTTTGGCGGGCTGATCTGCGCTGGGCTATGGGTCTTGTTTCTGCGTTTTCTTCAAGATGCACTGAGTTTCAATGGTTGGCCGGCGCAGTTATATGCGGCGTCACTTACAGCGGCGTTAACGTTGCTGGGATTCTCGGCGGCGCGGCCATTTTTCAGTGCGAGCGATGCGGAATTGCGCGCGGTTTCTCTCCGTCAGAAGATTGTTCTGATTGGTGTGGCCGCGGCACTGATGGCAGCGGCGTTGGCCGTGCCAACTTTTTTGGGCGGCGGAGACTGGAACGGACTTTATCAGGGCGCGTTTACGCTCGTTTTCTGGAGTGTGCTTGCCGTTTGCGTATTCCGGCTGTGGCCGCACGCCGGGACGTATTCGCTAAAGACCGTCGTCGCCGTGCTCGTGCTGAGCCTCCTGTCCTACAAAGCGCTGGAACTGACACAATTTGTGTGGGCGCGGCCGATGGGTGCGACGGAAGATGAAATCCAGCGAGGGATGGAAAGCTATGCCGCGCAGGATGTGTCGTTTCATTTGACGTACCGGCTGCTGGGGCACGGGCAGAGTGAAGCGTGCGGGGAACTGTGCAGAATTCTGCGGCAGTACACAGAGGTTCGCGACGCGCAAACACAGGCGGAAGTGAACCTGGTCGAGCAATTGAAGCCCGCTCGCGGCGCGCGGCCGAACATTTTTATCTTTGTGATTGACTCGATGCGCCCGGATTATTTGGGCGCGTACAGCGCGAAGGCGTCGTTCACGCCGAACCTGGATGCGTTTGCGCGGGACAGCGTGGTCGTGCGCAACGTGTTCACTCCGTATTCGGGAACGTCGCTTTCGGAGCCGGCTATCTGGGCGGGGGCGCTGCTGCTGCACGCGCATTTCCTGCAGCCGTTTGCGCGCGTGGACAGCCTCGAAAAGCTGGCGAACACTGATGGCTACCAGATGACGGTGAGCTACGACGAGATTCTCAGCCACATTCTTTCGGCTTCGGACGATCTCATCAAGCTGGACACGGACAAGAAGCTGTGGAACCAGATCGAGGTTTGTTCCACGGTGCAGCAGGCGGAAACGGCGTTCGACCATCGGACCGATTCGACGCGGCCGATTTTCTTCTATACGCAGCCGAAAAACGTGCACCAGTTCGCGCGCAACGATTTGCCGAAAGCGAAAGAGTCAAACTGGCCGGCGCAGCCGGGTTTCAACTATCGCATCTCGTTCGAGCTGCACCAGACGGATGCTTGCCTGGGCGGTTTTTTTCAGTGGATGAAAGCGCGCGGATTGTACGACGACAGCATCATCATCGTGACTTCGGACCACGGTGACGCCACCGGCGAATTCGGGCGCAACAGCCATTCGCTGGTGATTTATCCGGAAATTATGCGCGTGCCGCTGATCGTGCATCTGCCAAAAGCGACGCAGGGCAAGTATGTGCACGACGACAATGAGATGTCCGCGCTGATTGATATCGCGCCGTCGCTCTACTACCTGCTGGGACACCGGCCCATCGTGGCGAATCCCCTTTTCGGGCATCCACTTTTCACGGAGACGCAGCAGGAATTGCACAGCTATCATCGCGATGAGCTGTTCCTGGCGTCCGACGTGCGCGCGGCTTACGGGATTCTAGCGGACAATGGAAGGTATTTTTACGCGACGTATGATGCTCCGGCGCAAAGCTATCTCTACGACTTGGCGCACGATCCTAACGGCGAGCACGACATCCTGAGCGGGGCCCTGAAAAAACAGTACGACCAGCGGGTGATTGAGTACCTGCACGAAATCGCCGATTTCTACGGCTATAAGCCGGGGATCGGGTCGATGCTCAGCGCGGCAAAACGGCAGCATCACGAGTGAGGCCGAGGGCTCTGCTTCACGCCAAAATCCCAAGAAAAAGCAGATTCCTTACGCCAAAACCGCGCTCGAAATGACAGTCGTTGAGTTCTTCCGCAAATCTAAAGTCACGCCCGGACCCAGAAGAGAGGCTCACCAGATCACGCCGGAGTCAATCCGAACTACCGTGGGCCACGTCGCGGGTGGAGTCGCGAATCACCAACTCTGGATTCATTTTTTGGCGCAAGGCGCTCCAGTCGCGTTTTTCCAGGCCGGCTTTGATGCCATCCATGACGATGTTGACGGCATTGGTGCCCATGGCTTCGAGGGGCTGACGCACGGTCGTCAGGGAAGGCGCGCTGAAGGCGGATAAGGCCACGTCATCGAAGCCGATAACGGAGCATTGTTCCGGAACTTTCACGCCAGCTTTGGTAAGCGCGCGAACGGCGCCGAGAGCGGTCAAGTCGTCGAAGGCCATCAGGGCGGTGAATTTCTTTTTCTTTTGCAGCAGCTCTTCGGTGAGGCGGTGGCCGCCTTCGAAGCCGGAGTTGGGGTCGAAGGAATCGGGGAGTTGCGCGACGAGGGCGGGATCGATCTCGATGCCAGAGGTGTGCGCAAATTTCTGAACGCCGCGCCAGCGCGGGGCGCTGTCGATGATCATTTTTGGACCACGGATGAAGGCGATTTTGCGGTGGCCGAGCTGGTGGAGATGTTCGAGGGCCATGCGCCCGCCGATCTCGTTGTCCACCATGACGGAGCTGACGATGTCACCGGGAAGTTCCCAGCCAATGGTGGCGGCAGGAATATTGCGTTTGCTCAAATCGGAGAGCAGGTGAATATCGACGACGAGCCAGTTGGCGACGACGATGAGCGCTTCGACGTGATGCTCGAGCAGCATTTCGAGGTAGCGCTCGAAACGATTGCGCTGGTTGTGCGCGTCGGCAAAAATCGGGACGTAGGACGTGGGATAGAGGGCGTTTTCGATGCCGCGCAGAACGGGCGTGCAGAAGGGGTCGGTGATGTCGAAGAAAATCACGCCCACGCTGTGGCTGCGCTTGCTGCGCAAGAAGCGCGCCATGGCGTTGGGACGGTAGCCCAGTTTTTTGGCGGATTCCTCGATGCGTTTTTTCGTGGCGGCGGCGATGTAGCGCGCCAGGGGCGCATCATTGAGGACGATGGAAACCGTGGCGGGCGAGAAGCCGCTGTCTTCGGCGACGTCCCGCATGGTGATGGTCTGGTTTCTGCCGCTGGCACGCTTCACTGGCGTTTCTCCGGGCCCTAGATTCTGCCAGAGTTCGAGTATTTGCAATATGCCGATCCGCTGGAACGGACATGTCGCACGGGCGACCGGAAACCGCACTCCGGAGCGGGAAAGCTGGAGACTCGCGCTTTACTCGGCAGGCGCGTCAAAGGAGAGCGGCTCGCGGAACCAGTTCGTTTTCCAGATGCCGTACGCGATGCCCGCGGCCATCCACACGGTTCCCAACTTTTTCGCCGGCCCGCTTAAGCTCCACCACAAGCCGCCGCAAACCAGAAAGCCGACGATGGGTACAAGGAAGCTGCCGATGGTCTTCTCTTTGCCTCTCAGGAAGTAGTGCACAAAGGAAGAAGCGTTTACGCCCATGAAGGCAATCAGCGCGCCGAAATTCAACAGCTCGATGCCGCGGCCGTAGGTCAGAAAGAAGGATCCGGTGAGGACAATGGCGCCGATAAACAGAACGTTGTTTCGGGGTATGCCGTGCCGGGTGTCCACTTCGCCAAAGAACGATTTCGGCAAAGCATTGCTTTTTCCCATGCCGTAGAGCAAACGCGCGGCGCCAATCTGCGCGCCCATGCCGGAACCAAAATTTGCCACCAGCAGCGTAGCGCCGACAATTTTGAACATGGGCGCCCAGGCGCGGGCGGCCGCGTAGACGTAGCCTTGATCTTCGTTGGGAAAGGGCTGCGAAGCGGGCCAGACGAGCTGCGCGACGTAAACCTCCGCGGCGGAGAGAATGCCGACCACGAGGCAAGTCATTACCGTGGCCAGCATGATGTTGCGCCGCGGGTTTTCGGCTTCTTCGGAAAGCGTGGAAATGCCGTCGAAGCCGATGTAGGTCAGCACAGCCAGCGAGGTGCAGCCGAAGAGATTGTCGAAGGTAAAGGTTTGCGGGTCGTAGAAGGGGCGCGTGAAAAATCCAGGCTCGTTGTGCGGATTGCAGAAGACGTAGCGAATGGTGGCCACGAAGACGACGACCACGACAGCGCTCATGCCGGCGGCCAAGCCGGCGTTGACGCGCGCGGAAGTCTTGATGCCCTGCAGGTTCAGCAGCGTAAAGACCACGGCGAAAAATATTTTCCAGCCCCAATCGGGAAACGCGGGAGCGAATTCGTGGGCCTGGCCCGCGCACCAGATGGTGCAGATAAGCGGGTTCACGATGTAATCCATTACCATGCTCCAGCCGGTGATGTAGCCGGCCGCGGGATGAATCTCGCGTGCCACATAGGTGAAGGCGGAGCCAGCGCTGGGGTAGACGCGCGCCATTTTGCCGTAGCTCACGGCGGTGGCGAGCATGGCCACCATCGCGATGAGAATCGCGGTGACCACGTGGCCGCGGCCGCGGTCGCTGAGTGCACCGAAGGCCGACATGGGTGCCACCGGCTGCAGCACGATGACGCCGTACAGGATGAGGTCCCACAGCGTCAGCGTGCGCCGCAGATGCGGCCCATTGTTGCCGCCGGCTTCGTTGCTCACGGCGTTCTCCTTTTCGTGCGCTCTGCGTTGGCGGAGCCGAGCACGACGGCGCGGGTCAAATTCTTAGGCACATCGGGATTCAGGCCTTTGCGCAAACCGACGGCCAGCCCGAGTAATTGCGCGGGAATCGCGGCGATGGCCAGGCGCGCAAACTCCGGCTCTGGCAAGCCGAGCTCGACGAGCAAATCGCTTTTGCGACGGAGCTCAGGGGTAGCGCGATTGGCCACGATCATCGTTGCGGCTCCCAGTTTTTTCACTTCGCCGACGAGCAGGGTTTCCTCGTCCGCCGAGGCCTCGGAAAGAAGAACAGTAATCAAGGTATCCGCGCTGGCAATCGATTGCGGGCCGTGACGAAACTCCAGGGTGTGATAGGCCTGCGCATAGGATGAGGACATCTCCGTCAACTTGAGTGCGGCTTCCTGCGCCAGCCAGTAGTGCGCGCCCTGGCCCAGAAGGACAAAATCGCTGAACTTGCGCTTCGCGCCAAAGGCCCGAATCTTATCAGCATTCGCCGCGAGCCACGCGGCAGCTTTGTCCGGGAGAGCATCGAGCGCGGCGAGAAGCGGTGCGTCACCAGCGAAGCCCGCGCCAAGGCGAGCGAAGAGCAGCAAAATCGAGGTGAAAGAGCGCGTCATGACCATGCTCTGCTCGTCGGTCCAGGGCAGCATCACAGTCAGCGCGCATAATTTCGCGAGTTCGCTCTCGACGCTGCAGGTGACGCCCAGCGTGCGGATGGCGTCCTTTGTGCTCAGCCATTGCGCCACGCGCAGAACTTCGGTGGTTTTGCCGGAGCGGGAGATGAGCACAACTTGTTTTGCGCCGGTGCGCGTCAACGTTTCGTCGGGAGCAAACAGCAGTTCGGAGGCGGGCACGGCTGTGCAGCCCACGTGCAAGAGCCTGGTCCACTGCGCGGCGATGACGCGCGAAAGATAGTAGCTCGAACCGCAGGCGACGAACAGCCAAGGTGCGCTGCCGGAAAAAATCCTGAGAATTTCAGATCGTGCTTCGCTGGTAGCGAAGTGTCTGGCGGTCTCCCGCCAAGTGTCCGGCTGCGACAGAATTTCCGGGAGTGTTGCGGCGCCCGCGCGTGGCGAGTTGGTGCGCCGCGCACGCGACGGCGCCGAAGATGACTTCCATCCGCTGCGAGAGTTTTTCTTCACGCGTCTCCTGGCTCTATTGAATCGTTTCAATGCTGGCAGTTTCCGGTAAAGCGCCTGCCCGTGCAAGATAAAACTTACCGGTGGCTTCGTGCTGTGCCACGCCGCGCCGCAGCCGGGCGCTCTCTTTTTGATTTTCCCTGTACGAAAGGACAGTAGGAATTTTTTCCACAGTACTTGCTGTTTTCGTTAAGGCATTCTTAACTTTCGACGCAACATCCGGCGCGCCGCCGTAGTCTAATGAAGTAGCACCTCGTCCCAGTCGAGGGCCATCGGTTATGGACGGGGAACCTCGCATAAACGGGCCGAGCTCCACCAAGCTTTTGTTGTGGCATGCCATCGGTCTGCTGCTCATCCTCTTTGCCGCAACCTCGCTGCGCAACGTTGCGGTGGAGCCCGATGCCGTGCTGCAAGGATACTTGCAGGTCATTGGCGCGCTGTTGGCGTTTGTTTTCGCCGCGCTGGCTTTCGTCCGCTTTCAAGGCACCCAGGATCGCATCGCGCTGATTCTCGGCGGCGGTTACCTGCTTTCCGGAGCGGTGCTATCCGCTTCGAGCGTACTTTTCTTTCAGTTCTCGCAAGACTCTCCGGCGCGGGGCACGTGGGCGCCGGTAGCCTGGTGGCTGAGCCGCATGATTCTGGCGCTGCTGCTGCTCGTGGCCCTGTTTGTGGAGCGTTTCATCCCGCGTTCGCGCCATACCAAGACGGAAATCGCCGGCGCGCTCCTTTCGGTGGTTGGAGTCGCTTATCTCCTGACGGTGGCGCTGCGAAGGCTTCCGCCGGAAGTGTCCCGCCATCCCGGCGCGTTCGTTCCCAGTCCACAGCAGCTTCTGCCTGGCGTGATTTTTCTGGCCGCGCTGATTTGGTACCGGCGGCGGCTGCGCACGGAAGACGCGGCGTTCGATCGCACGATCTATGCGGCGGCATGGATGAATTTTGCGGCGCAACTGGCGGCGTGCCAGTCGGAGCGGCTGCTGGACGCGCCATTTGTGCTGGCGCAGGTTCTTACCGTGAGCAGCTACGCGCTGGCACTGGGCGGCGCATTGTTGGATAACGCCAATCTGTTCGAGCAGGTTCGTCATCTCGCTGTCAGCGATCCGTTGACCGGGCTGGCCAACTACCGGCGCTTGCTTGATGTCCTCGAGAACGAGACGGAGCGCACCAACCGCACGGGGCGGCCGTTTGCGCTGCTGCTGCTGGATCTGGACGGATTGAAGAAGATCAACGATCGCTACGGACATCTGGTCGGCAGCCGTGCGCTGTGCCGCTTGGCCGCAATTTTACGCATCCATTGCCGGGCAATTGATACGGCTGCGCGCTACGGCGGCGACGAGTTCGCTTTGGTATTGCCTGAGTCGCAGGAGGCGGAAGCTCGCCGGGTCGCGAACCGCATTCGGCAGGTGATGGCCGAGGACGCCGATGAGCCGAAGCTCTCGGCGAGCATCGGCATTTCCATTTACAACGGCGAGGGCGAGCGCATCGAAAAGCTCATTTCGGAAGCCGACCAGGATCTGTATTCCGAGAAGGCGCGGCGGGTGAATCGCGGCCTGGCGGCGTTCCAGGCGCGGCAACGCGCGCGCAAGGGCACGACGTGAGTTCGTGGCTGCAGAATTCGCATTGCGAAACTAGCGCGGGCAGCCTATGGAGGGAAACACCCAGAAAAAGGCACGGGTCTAAAGACCCGCCACTACAAAATCAGAACACGGTGCGGTGCTGCACGGTTTCTTTTGTTTTGAGGGAGAAGCGGGGCTCTGCCGCGCCCTTCCCGAGTAGCTGATCCGCGACATATTCTCCAACCGCCGGGCCGTGCTTGAAGCCGTGGCCGGAGCCGCCTCCAGCGAACCATACGTTTTCCATTTGCGGATGGCGGTCCATCAGGAAATCGCCGTTGGACGTATTTTCGTACTGGCAGACGCGCGTTTCGACGATGGGCGCGTTGCGCAGGCCGGGGAACCGTTTGGCCACGTAATCGCTGACTACGCGCGCCTCTTCCGCGGTGACGATGCGCATCTGCGTGTCCGGGTCGACGCGCTGGCCGTGATGGTCCAGGGCAATTTTCAGGCCGCGGCTCTCGATGTCAGGCATGCCGTAGTATTCGTCTTCTTGGAAGAGCCAGGTGGGCAGTGCGGGAGGCGCGAAGCGTTGGTCGCCCGCGGGCACGCCAAAGAAAAACACTTCCTGGCGGCTTGGGAAAATTCTGGAGCCGAGGATTTCGGGAAAAACCTTGCCGAGCCAGGGACCGCAGGCAAAAACAAATTGCGCGGCTGTTACCGTCTCGCCGCTGTTGCACGTCACGGACTCCAGCCGGCCGCTGGCATTGGGCATTTCGATTTTGGCGATGCGAAAGTCCACGCCCATCTTCACCGCATCTTCCACAACCGTTGCCACGGCCCGCCTCGCGAGCAACACGCCGCTCTTAGGCTCAAGAAATCCGCGCGTAACATGTTCGAACGAAACTTGCGGATAGCGACGCTCCAGGTCGGCGCGCTCCATTTCTTCGAAGGGTACATCGCAGCGCTTCAACGTAGCCATCGTCTGGCGGACGCGCGAATCGTCGGCGCCCGCCAGCCACAGCACTCCCGTTTCGTGAAAGAGCCGCTGTCCGGCGGCCTGGAAAAGGCTTTTCCATTGCGCGAGCGAGCGCTGCGACGAGCGCGTGTACAACTCGTCGGTTCCATAGCCCATGCGGATGATGCGCGATTCTCCGGCAGAGCTGGCGCGCGCATTGGCCGGCCCATAGGCATCGAGCAGCACCACGCGCTGCCCGCGCCGCGCCAAGTGCCACGCGCTCCACGCGCCGAACACACCGGCGCCGATCACCGCCACGTCGAAGCTTTTCGCTGCCGTCATTGCCGCTGCATCCTATCGCATTTCGCGAGCCTGGGAAAACCCTCGACTATCGCCTGTAGTTTTTCGGTTTAGCGGTGATACCATGCTGCGTTCCGCGATTTTTCCTGGAGGACGGTGTGAAATTGCTTCGCCGCTTTGCTGCTTGCTTCGCGTTCGCTGGTGTCTCGCTGGTTTGCGTGGCCGCTGTGTCGCGCGCGCAGCAAATTGATCCGAAAACGTACAACGGGATGAAGTGGCGGCTCATCGGGCCGTTTCGCGGAGGCCGCGCCATTACCGTGGCCGGTGTGCCGAGCCAGCCGAACACCTATTATTTCGGCGCGGTGAGCGGCGGCGTTTGGAAAACGACGGATGGTGGCAATTCCTGGGACCCAATGTTTGACAAGCAGGGCATTTCCTCGATTGGCGCGATCGCTGTTGCGGATTCGGATCCCAACGTGATTTACGCCGGCTCCGGCGAGGCCTGCATCCGCGGCAACATTTCTTACGGCGACGGCGTGTACAAATCCACCGACGCCGGGAAAACCTGGACCAACGTGGGGCTGAAAGACACGCGGCACATCGGCGCGGTCCTCATTCATCCCACGAATCCGGACATCGTTTTCGTCGCCGCGCTCGGCCACGCTTACGGCCCGAACACCGAGCGTGGCATCTTTCGCACGCGCGATGGCGGCAAAACGTGGGAAAAAGTTCTCTATCTCGATGATCGCACCGGCGGCATTGAAGTCGTCTTCGATCCCAACAATCCGCACGTTTTGTTTGCTGCGATGTGGGAAGGCTGGCGCACGCCCTGGACGCTGAATAGCGGCGGCGCAAAAGATGGCCTGTATCGCTCGGGCGACGATGGCAGCACCTGGAAGCGCGTCGAAGGCAACGGCATGCCGGAAGGAACGCTGGGGCGCATCAGCGTGGCGGTCTCCGGCGCGGATTCCACCGTGGTCTACGCGCTGATCGAGGCGAAGAAGGGCGGCTTGTATCGCAGCGACGACGGCGGCGTGAATTGGACCTTGGTCACGGATGACCACCGCTTTACGCAGCGCGCCTGGTACTTCACGCACCTCTGGGCCGATCCGAAAAACGTCGGCGGCGTGTACATTGCCAACACGGGGCTGTACAAATCGAGCGACGGCGGCAAAAGCTTTGAGCGCCTCAACTCTCCCCACGGGGACAACCACGCTCTGTGGATCGATCCCAACAATCCGAATCGTATGATCAATGGCAACGACGGCGGCGCAACCATCAGCGTGGACGGCGGAAAGAACTGGACCACCCAAAACAATCAGCCCACCGCGCAGTTTTATCACGTTGCCGCCGACAACGATTTTCAGTTCCGCGTCTATGGCTCGCAGCAGGACAATTCTTCCCTCGGTATTCGCACGCGCAGCGACCACGGTGCGATCCTGCAAGGCGATTGGGACGCGGTAGGCGGCGGCGAGAGCGGCTATATCGTGCCGGACCCACGCGACTCGAACATCGTGTACGCCGACGATGAAGGGCCGATCTTGACGCGCTACGATCGCCGCACCGGTCAAGCGCAGAGCATCCAGGAATGGCCCGAGGATACCAACGGCCACGCGGCGGCCCCACAGAAGTATCGTTACACCTGGACCATGCCGATTGTAATTTCGTCGCATAATCCTGACGTCATCTATCATTCGTCCCAATATGTGTTCCGCTCGAACGATGCGGGCCGCACTTGGACGACGATTAGTCCCGATCTCACGCGCAACGACAAGACGAAGCAACAGGACTCCGGCGGGCCGCTCACGAAAGACCAGTACACCGTCGAATACTACGACGTGATTTTCAGCCTGGCAGAATCGCCGAAACAGCAAGGCGAGCTTTGGGCGGGCACCGACGACGGCTTGATTCAATTGACCCGCGACGAAGGCAAAAGCTGGGCCAACGTAACTCCGAAAGATATTCCCGAATGGGCGATGATCAGCTTGATCGAAGCTTCGCCGTTTGATGCCGGCACCGCGTATGTTGCCGTGGACGCGCATAAGCTCGACAACTTCAAGCCCTACATTTTCAAAACCAGCGACTTCGGCAAAACGTGGACCAAAATTGTTACCGGCCTGCCGGAAAATGTCTACGTTCACGCTGTGCGCGAAGACCCCAAGCGCAAAGGCTTGCTGTATGCCGGCACGGAAACGGGCATCTTCGTTTCCTTCAACGACGGCGCCAATTGGCAGCCGCTGCAGCTCAATCTTCCCGTCACGCCGATTCACGACATGGTGATTCACGATGATGAGCTCGTCGTCGCCACGCACGGCCGCTCCTTCTGGGTGCTGGATGATCTCAGCCCGCTACACCAGGCCAGTGCCTCGCTCGCCGCGGAAGACGCGCATCTCTTCACGCCCAACACCGCCCTGCGCACGCGCGAAGGCCACTCCAATCCACGGAGATATCCCGTTGGTGAAAATCCGCCGTCCGGCGTGATTCTCTACTACTACCTGAAGGAAGCGCCAAAAGAAGCCGCGAAACTCGAGCTGCTCGACGCCAACGGCAAAGTGATCCGCGCGTTCACCAGCGAAGAAAAGAAAACCGAAGGCGCGCCCGATGAAGGCGAGCGCGACGAACCGGTCGAACGCATTCCCGCTAAGCCCGGCCTAAACCTTTTTGTTTGGGATTTGCGCTACGAGCTCCCCGCCAAAGTCCCCGGCTTGATTTACGACGCCGGCGAACCCATCGGCCCGCTCGCGGTGCCCGGCACGTACCAAGCGCGCCTCACCGTCGCCGGAAAATCGCAAACCGCCCCTTTCGAGATCAGAATGGATCCACGCGTGCATACCTCGGCCGAGGATCTGCGCAAACAGTTCGACCTAATGCTTAAACTGCGCGACCGCCAGGACGAAATGAACAAGACGGTCATGGCCATCCGCGATTTGCGCGCGCAGCTCCAAGCGCTCGAAAAGCGTATGGGCGCAACCGATTCTGCGAAGGCTCTGGTCTCCGCGTCCGCCGATTTGCGCAAGAAAATCAGCGCCATCGAGGAAGAACTGGTGCAGGTCAACTCGAAGTCCAGCGAGGACCAGGCCAACTATCCCACCATGCTCAACAGCAAGCTCGCCTATCTGGGAGCGGTGGTAGACAGCGCGGACACCGCGCCTACCACTGCGGAGGAAGGCGTCTTCGCCGACCTCGACCAGCGCCTCGAAGCGCAGCTGACAAAATGGCGCGAAGTGCTGGCGAAGGATCTGCCCGCGTTCAACGACACGCTGCGCAAGAGCGGCGTGCCCAACGTCGCGCCCGCCGTGCCGCCGGCGCACTGATCGTAGCGACCGCCGCCGTACCAACTCACCGAGACGACTGCGCACCGCCAACGAAGTTGTAGGGGCACGACTCATCGTGCCCTCGATCCGCCGTGCATGCCGCATCCCTACGCGCGCGATTGATCCTATGGCAGTACCTTGCGCTGCACTGTAGGGGCGGGGCTTGCCCAGCCCGCGTATCGAGCCCTCGAAGTGCTTGACCTGGAAATGCAGCAGAAGTCGCTGCGCGGCTCAACCCCGAAATGCGCCAGCCAGCGAATTCGCCCAGTGCGACAAATGATTTAGCGAGCGCGTATCCGTGGAATCCAAATGCAGCGGCGTGACCGACACGGCTCCCGCAAAAATCGCCGCGTAATCCGTATCCGGCTCGACGTCCTTGTCAATGCGCTGCTCCGACAGCCAAAAATAAATCCGCCCGCGCGGATCTGTGCCTTCGTGCAACTGGTTCCGCGTAATCTTTTTGGATTGCCGCGTGAACTTCACTCCGCCGGTCCACGGCTCCGGCACGTTCACGTTCAGCAGCACCTGGTCCGGCATGCCTTCCTTGAATACCAGCTCTGCCGCGGAGCGCGCCACCCGCGCCGCCGGCGCGAAACTCACATTCGCCGCTTTCGAGCAGAGCGACATCGCCACCGCCGGCACGTGATGCAGCGCCGCCTCGCGCGCCGCCCCGACCGTCCCCGAATAATACGCATTCTCGCCTAGATTCGCGCCGTGATTGATCCCGGAGATCACCAGGTCCGGCTTCTCCGCGAGCAGCTTGTGCATGGCCACAATCACGCAATCCGCCGGCGTGCCGTCCACGGCCCACTCACGCTCGCCCGTCTGGTGGCAAATGATGGGCTGCCGCAGCGTCAGCGATTGTGCCGCCCCACTCTGCTCGCGACTCGGCGCCACCACGCTCACCATCGCAAAATCCGACAGCTCCTTGGCCAGCGCCTTCAGCCCCTCGGCGTAAATCCCATCATCATTTGTCAGCAGTATGTGTTTCATCTCGCTGGATTTCTCAATGCGGCTGGCAGGCTGCGGCCAAATACTTTCCGTTTATAGCCTCGATGTGCTTTCTGATCTCGGCACGCAACGGTTCGAGCTGCGTCGTATAGCCGTATGAAGTATACGAATCGCCTTTTATGAGCGGCAGTTGTCGCTCAAGCGCCTGTCCTGCTTTCCGATAGAAGCGGCATTTATTTGTGTCGGAAATGTCCCCTAGGGCTTCGTAAGCACGGCCAATGTCGAATAGGTCTACGCTTAGGTCGTCGTGGTTTTGCCTCTCGAAGAGGCTGAGTTCTTTTTCCAGGTCTTCCTCCGCCCGATGAATAGAGTCTTCTCTAGATCGAGGTCTTTTGTATGCCTTCATTATGTAAAGCATGGCGATCTGATCGTACATCAGTCCGTCGTGAGAGATGTCCCGCTGCCTGTCGTTCATCCAATTCTGGACAACTTGAGCGGCCTTGTCATACCTACCTTCCTTTTGCAACTCAATCATACGATTGAGAACTTCCGCTTGGTTTTGCGGGATTCGCGTTTCGTGATAGACAAGCCACGCAGTCAGGGCAACGAATGGCACCGAAACCGCGAGGAGGACAACCTTCTGAGAAGGGGTCATCGTGGTGGAGGGAAAATGGTCGGGACGACTGGATTTGAACCAGCGACCTCACCCACCCCAAGGGTGCGCGATACCAGGCTTCGCCACGTCCCGACCGGGCGCGAAGTGGGTTTCCAACCTAATCAGGCTATCACCTGCGTTCGAGCAGCGTCAAGAATGCCCGCAGCGAGTCTCGCAGGTCCAGCAACATCTTGCGGCTCAACAGTTGCGCTGCCGGAGCCTCGGCCGCGGCGCTGCTCACCGATACGCCGCTGTCCGCTTCGCTCGCGCCATTCAGCTCGCGCAAATGCCGCCGCGCCCCCGCGATGGTAAATCCCTCGTCGTACAGCAGCCGCTTAATGCGCAGCACCAAATCCACGTCTTCCTGCCGGTACAGCCGGTGCCCGCTCGCGCTCTTCACCGGCTCGAGCATGGGAAATTCCGTTTCCCAATAGCGCAGCACGAACGGCTTCAGGTTCGTCAGCCGGCTCACCTCGCCAATGCGATAGAAATCCTTTTCCGTGCTGGCTTGCGTCGCTGTCGCGGTGCTCGGCATAAAGTCGCAAATCCGGTCGGGAGGGGGACGCCGCTATCGTAGCAGTTTCCGCTGCTTTGCTGTAGGGGAGGGGCCTGCACTCCCTCGATCGAGGGCCAGTCGCCGTTTTGGCCGCCCTCTGCTGTAGCCGCCCTCTTTAGAGGGCGGGCTTTTTGCGAGCCTGCGCCCAACCTCGTCCAACGTCCTCGCAGCCTGTCGCTTTCATTTGTTCGGGGTCAACGAACCCCGCGGTCTGAGGACCGCGGCTACACCGTTCACTCTTCGTCCCGCCGCGCTTTTCTCTCCCGCTTCCGCAAACGCTGCACGAAGCGCACCGGCGTGCCCACAAACGCATACTTCTCTCGCAACTGATTCTCCAAATATCGCTCATAACTGAAATGCAGCGGCTGCTTCTGGTTCGTGAACAACAAAAACGTCGGCGGCGCCGTCTTCGCCTGCGTCATGTAGTAAATCCTTATCGGGCGCGCCTTGGGCGTCGTTCCGCGCTGCAAGTCCACGTCTTCCTTCAGCCACCGGTTCAGCTCCGGCGTCGAGATATGCCGCCGCCGGTCCGCCGCCACTTGATCAATCAGCGGATACAATTTGCCCGTGCGCTCGCCGGTCATTGCGGAAAGAAACACAATCGGCGCATAGCTCAGAAATTTCAGCTTCGCGCGAATCATTTTTTCGTAGTCGATCAACAGCCGCCCCGGATCGATGCGCTCCAGCCGCCGTTCGCTGGTGCGCTGTTTCGCTTTGCCCTTGGCGCTGTCCGCGTCGCGCTCTGCGGCCTTTTGCGCGGCCACCAGTGCCAAGTCCCACTTATTCACCACAATAATCACCGACCGCCCCGACTCCTCCGCATAACTCGCGATTTGCGCGTCGCCCTGCGTCACGCCCTGCTCGCCATCCACCACCAGCAGCGCCACGTCGCAGCGTTCCAGCCCGCGCCGTGCCATTACCACGCTCAACTTTTCCGCCACCAGCTTGGTCTTGCCTTTGCGCCGGATTCCCGCCGTATCCACAAACCGGTACGTGTGTCCGTCGCGGGTCACTTCCGTGTCCACGTTGTCCATCGTCGTCCCGGGAATCGGCGACACAATGGACCGCTCTTCACCAGCCATGCGATTCAGCAGTGTGGATTTGCCCACATTGGGCCGCCCGATAATCGCCACCTCGATGAGGCTCTCGTCTTTCTGTTCTTCTTCCGATTCCTCCGCGTGCACTTCCGCCAGCGCCGCATCCAGCAAATCGTCTACACCGGTCCCGTGCTCTGCCGCAATGGGAAACACGGGCGCGCCCAACTCGTGAAACGCCGCCGCGTTCACTTCCTGCGCCGCTGAATCAATCTTGTTCACCGCCACCACAAACGGCTTGCCCGTTGAGCGCAGCAGCCGCGCTAGCTCCTGATCCAGCGGCGTTACGCCTGCCTGGCTGTCCACCACCAGCACCAGCATCGCCGCCTTTTCAATCGCCACACGCGCCTGCCGCAAAATTTCCTGCGGAATCAGCGCCTTGTCATCCGGCACAATTCCGCCGGTATCGACAATTTCCAGCGCCTTGCCGCGCCACTCCGCCTTGCCATAAATGCGGTCGCGCGTAATCCCCGGCTCATTGGTCACAATGGACCGCCGCGTCCCCGTCAGCCGGTTAAACAGTGTGGACTTGCCCACATTCGGCCGCCCCAGAATCACCAGCGATGGAAGTCTTAGTGTCATAGATTAGCGCCGCTGCCGCACGGCGTGGAGTCGCAAGCGCGCAACAATCTTCCAATGTACCGCATCCGAGAGCTCCTCACCTACGCCAGCCATGTCCCCCAGTGGAGCAAAACCCGCAGGCCCGATCCATCGAGGCAGGATCGAACCCCGGGAAGCCCAAATGTCAGCAAATCCGCGATAAAACAGAAGCGTCC
>Ga0335078_10007441_pt1 | contig 16228 bp, 8 predicted proteins | sample Lox_Sample_32_FD_206711 | JGI IMG/M metagenome (GOLD analysis project Ga0335078, IMG submission 206711) | Soil microbial communities from Loxahatchee National Wildlife Refuge, Florida, United States - Lox_Sample_3.2 | ecosystem: Environmental > Terrestrial > Soil > Wetlands | place: USA: Florida...
CTTGGCTTGGCGGTCGGGTTGCGCCGGAGTCCAAAGCCAGGTCTCGCCGTCGGGGATGTTGTGCATGACGCCAGACTGGGCCCCAACCGAGACACGGTTGCCGATCTTCAAGTGCCCGGCCAGGCCAACCTGCCCGCCCAGGATCACGTAATTGCCCAGTTTGGTGCTCCCGGAAACGCCAACCTGCGAGACGATAATGCAATGCTCTCCTACCGTCACATTGTGCGCGATCTGGACAAGGTTATCTATCTTCGTGCCTTTGCCGATAATGGTTGGCCCGAGCGCGCCGCGATCCACCGTGACATTAGCGCCTAGTTCCACGTCATCGCAGATAATTACATTGCCGATCTGCGGCACCTTGCGGTGAATGCCGTTGTCGAGCACGTAGCCAAAGCCGTCCGAGCCAACAACGCTGCCGGCGTGGATGCGGACGCGGTTGCCCACCTCGGTGCGTGGATAGAGCGTAACGTTGGGGAAGAGGTTGACGTCCTCGCCGAGCACGCAGTCGGTGCCGACACAATTGTGGCCCTGCAAGACCGAGCGGGGCCCAATCCGCACCTTCTCGCCCAGGATGCAGTACGGGCCGATGTGCGCGGTCGAATCAACCCGCGCGCTGGCCGGCACAATCGCCGTGGGGTGGATGCCGGCCGCGAAGGCCGGCTCGGGGAAGAACAACGGCAGCACTTTCGCAAATGCCACGCGGGCGTTGGGCACGCGGATCAGGGTCTTGCGGCTGGCGGGGGCCGGACCGTCAATGATGATCGCCGAGGCGGCGCTCTGCTCGGCCCGGGCGAAATAGCTCTCGTTCTCGGCAAAGGTGAGGTCGCCCGGCTGGGCGCGATCCGCCGGGGCAAACCCCTTGAGAACGAGCGAGGCGTCGCCCAGCACCTCGCCGCCGAGAAGTTTGGCAATGTCTGCTACGGTATAAGGCATAAGCGATTGACCTGGACCATTGGGGCCACTATAGAGGCCGAGGCAGCTAATTCAATCCCAAGTTTGAAACCGGCCAGTAATGATCTGGCCTTGAACTCCGCCCGGCAGCCCTCTAATCTGCGCCGAGGTATTGGCTGGCAGAAACACAAGTTAACAACAGACAATAGACTGATTACCAAACACGAGTCACCAATCGCATACACAGGAGAATGATATATGTCCAATAGACCCCTCAATGTCGGTTTAGTCGGCGGCGGCAAAGGCGCCTTCATCGTCCATCCGCACCAGAAGGCCATTCACTTCGACGGCACCCGGCGGGTTGTGGCGGGCGCCCTCTTTCCTGACCCCAAAATCGCCCTGGAAGAGGCAGCCAACTGGCCTTACCCCATCAAGGGCTACGGCTCCTACGACGAGATGATCGCCGCCAATGCCTCCCTGCCCGCAGACCAGAAACTGGACTACATCCTCATCGTGACGCCGAACTTCGTGCACTTCGATCCGGCGATGAAGGCCATGAAAGCGGGCATCGCGGTGTTTTGCGAGAAGCCGCTGTGCCTGAACCTCAAGGAGGCTGACGAACTTGTAAAGGCCGCCCGCAAGCTGAACGTCCCGTTCGGCGTGGCCCACACTTACCTCGGGCACTGGACCAGCCGCCTCAGCCGCTATATTGTTCGCAGCGGCTTGCTCGGCGAAGTGCGCTGGGTGGACAGCTACTACATCCAGGGCTGGCTCGCCACGAAACTCGAAGCCACCGGACAGACCCAGGCGGTCTGGCGCGTGGACCCCAAGCGCGCCGGTGGCTCCGGCTGCGGCGGCGACATCGGCACGCACGCGCTCATGCAACTGCGCTACGTCACCGGCCTGGACATCGCCCAGCTCAGCGCCCAGCTCGAAACCTTCGTCGAAGGCCGCATGCTCGACGACCACTTCACCATCTACTGCAAACTCAGCAACGGCGGCAGGGCCCTCGTCCGTGCCTCGCAGATTTGTATCGGCTACAAGAACGACCTCGGCATCCAAGTCGCCGGCACCAAGGGCACCTTGGTTTGGCGCCAGGAAGAGCCGGAGTCCCTCACCATCCTCCTGCCGGGCCAGCCCGATCGCGTCTATTGGCGCGGCGCGGTCACTCCGGGTGACGGGTTCCTGCCCAAGGACGTCCCCGCCGACCTGATGGCCGAACCGACGATCCCCGCAGGCCACCCCGAAGCGTTCCACGACGCCTTCGCCCGCTTGCACCGCTGCTTCGAAGCCGACGTGCGTAAATGGAAGGACGGGAAGCCCTTCAAGTGCGACGGCTCCAAATATGCCAACGTCGAAGACGGCTGGATGGGCATCGCCTTCATCGAGACCTGCGTCAAGAGCAGCAAGAAGAATGGCGCCTGGACCCCAATGCCAAAGTCAAGCTAGTCCGCGCGCATTTCCAATAACGAAAGGGACGGCTGCGAGGCCGTCCCTTTTAGCATTCGGACCTGCCCGCCGATCAACACTTATACAAACTCGTTGATCAGGTTCTCCAAAAACTCCTGGCGCCCGCTGGTGTTCGGCGTCGCGTCGCCCTTTTGGAGCATGTAGGCTTCGAGATCCTTGAACGTGGCTTTGCCGGCCTCAATCTTCGCCCCGATGCCACTATCCCACGAGCTGTAGCGCTGCTTGACGAACTCGGCTAAGCGGCCGTCCTGGCGAATCGCCGCGGCGATCTTCAGGCCGCGGGCGAAGGCGTCCATGCCGCCAATGTGGGCGTAAAAAAGGTCCACCGGCTCAAAGCTCTCCCGCCGCACCTTGGCGTCAAAGTTCGTCCCGCCCGTCTTCAAGCCTCCCATGCCCAGAATGGACAGCATAATCTCCGTCGTCAGATAGATATTCGTCGGGAACTGGTCCGTGTCCCAGCCCAGCAACATGTCGCCCGTGTTGGCGTCAATCGAGCCGAGCGCGCCCGCGGCGATGGCCACCTCCAGTTCATGCTGCATCGTGTGGCCGGCCAGCGTCGCGTGGTTCGTCTCCAGATTCAGCTTGAAGTCGCCCAGGAGGTCGTATTCGCGCAGGAAGTTCAAACACGCGGCGGCATCGGAATCGTATTGATGCTTCGTCGGCTCCTTGGGCTTCGGCTCAATATAAAACTGGCCCTTGAACCCGATCGCCTTCTTGTGAGCCACCGCCATATGGAGAAACCGCCCCAGGTGGTCCATCTCGCGCTTCAGGTCCGTGTTCAACAGCGTGCTGTAACCCTCGCGCCCGCCCCAGAACACGTAGCCGGCGCCCTGGAGCGTGTGCGTCACCTCGATGGCCTTCTTCACCTGGGCCGCCGCATAGGCAAACACGTCCGCATTGCAGCTCGTCGCCGCCCCGTGCGCAAATCGCGGATGCACAAACAGGCACGCCGTGCCCCAAAGCAACTGCACCCCCGTCCGTTGCTGCTCCTCCTTGAGCACTTTCACGATGGCTTCCAGGTTGCGGTTGGTCTCGCGCAAGCTCTTCCCTTCCGGCGCCACGTCGCGATCATGGAAGGCGTAGAACGGCGCCCCCAGCTTCTCCAGGAACTCAAACGCCACCCGCACCCGCGTCTCCGCCATCTTCATCGAATTGGTGCCGTCCTCCCACGGCCGGACCGCTGTGCCGACGCCGAACATGTCCGCCAACTGCCCCCGGATCGTATGCCAATACGTAACCGAGAACCGCAGATGCTCCCTCATCGTCTTGCCGGCCACCACCTCGTCCGCGTTGTAGTGCTTAAAGGCCAGCGGGTTCTTTGACGCCGGGCCCTCGTATGGAATCCGGCCTATGCCAGGAAAGAATGCTTTGGATGTTTGTTTCATGCGTTAAAAGTAGTTTCGCGCCGCAGCCTAATCACGCCGCACCCGGAGGGCAAGCCGGGACTTGGCCATGACGACGCCCCGCTAAGGTTCTGTTCGGAAAATGTAGCATCCGACGTAAGGGCGTGTTGCCGAACCGCTTTGCCGGGAGGGCGAGCGTCCCCGCGAGCCCAAACTGTCATGGAATGCCAAGGAAATCAGGGCTCGCGGGGACGCTCGCCCTCCCAATAAGCAGCGGACTCGACTTGGACAACACACCCGTAAGAAGGCTCTGAGCAATTGAAGTATAGCCGGTTCCCGCAGAGACTTGAGCCTCCTTACTTCGGCTGCTACCCGGCACGCCATTCTCCAAACACGCTCTAACGCGCCGCGCTCCATGACTCGCTTCGCGGCCACAGCCTGATGCGCCCTCCAATGACGATCCACCACGAATCTTCCTGCTCGCTCCGCCGCCATCCGACAACTGATTGGCCCGGCAGCCGGAAGTCAGGGCTGTTATACCCCGTCCTCTGAGTGCTATATCGTTCGCTATTACTTCGGGACGATTCCTCGTCGGCTTGACAGGCCACGACAACGACTTCCAGCTTGTCGCCGACGCGCCGAAAGGTGCGGGAGAACCCTTTTGCTTGATCGGCGGTTTGGCCGTTAACCATTACGTTGAACCCGTCGTCACGCTGGACGCCGATTTCGCCGTAGCGGGTCATGCCTAGGCAGCCCAGGCACTGCGCGAGCGCGGGTTCGAGGTCGCAGAGCATCTCCACTCCCTTAACGCCCAACTGCCCGGCAGCCGCCTCCGCGTGCAGGTCACCCTCGACGCCCGTTACTGCGCGTTCCCGTCTCGCGCAGTGATGGGTGAGGTCTTTGGCGTTCGCCTGCCGGTTGCCGCTCTGGAAGACCTTGTCCAAGGCAAGTTGTGGGCCCTGGCGGACCCAGAGCGCCGCGCCTCCAAAAAGGCCAAGGACAAGGCCGACCTCATCCGGATATGCGAATCTCATGCGCGCATTGTCACGTTGATCCCGCCCGGCCTTCTGCCGGAAGTGGATGAGCTGCGCTGAGGCCGCGCGACAATCCCCCGCGCACTTCGGACGATCCTCCGGGCATACGGCCGGCTTTCCCGGGGCTTTCGCCTGATATTGGGCGGATTCCTGCGATCTGCTTATTACTCTCTGCTTTCGCTCGGCGGTAGACTTGGGGTCGCTTTGGGGTGGCCTTGGGGTGGCTTGAGGATCCCAACTACTTGGCTTTCAAGTGGCTATGTACACCATGCGTACGCCAGCCGTACAATATCCGTACACCATCCGTACCATATCCGCACACCATCCGTACACCATATCAATAAGCCATGCGCTGGCTTGCAGTTGGCTATGCTCAAGCTTTCCGCACGCTTGGCTCGGGCACCGATCAACTCAACCCACCCTCCCTCGGTATAACCCGTGTCAATGGGCACTCGATTTCAAAGTGACCTCTCTTTCGAGCATCGATAGAGCCTGCTCCATCGTCGCACGGTAAGCCGCATAATCCGCGGGGCTGAACTTGCCTGCGGGCAGACTCCATTGAAACTCCAAATCGACCTGTTTGCCGCCGATTCGGATTTGACTCTGGCAGTCGGCGAATCGCGCATCAAGCTTGGAAGCCGAAATGGAGAGTGGCTCGGCGCCAAATCCTTCAGGTATGGCGAGCGACACTGAGCTCTGGACATGAAGCGGGATGGTCACTTCGAACGGAGTCAGGCGATTATCCACAGGCTCTGCCGTCAGGTACAGTCGTTCGATTCCCGCGCGCAGAATGCCGCTCAGGCCGTCCTTCGCACGATGGAATTGCCGCTTGAGGATATACGCGCAATGCAACCGCAGCGGGGCGCCGGGCGCTTCCAGGGGTTCAGCGCTGAACTCCGACAGTTCCACGTCCGCCAAACCTGCCTGGCGTTGGAACACCATACGCCTCGAGGATGAGGGAACCTGGAGCAGATAACCTCGCATGTAAGCTGCATGGGCGCCCGTGATTGTGAGCGTTTCATCCACGACAACATCGCGCTGGTCCACCAGGCGCAAGTGTCGCTGCTCCTCAATCCTCGAAGCGTCCTCCGAATAGTCTGGGATGGTGGCGAAACGGGAGTTTGGCAAATCAAGAATCAGCACGCTGTGCCCCGCCAACCCAAGCGGGATGGCTTGCGCCGCGTCTCCTCCTCTGTCGGTGCAGTCCACAAATCGATTGGCCTGTCTCCCGGGCACGAACACCAACATGTGATCGAACTGGTCGAGCGAGGGCAGGTCCTCCAGCACGGGACCGCGATGGCTGGCCAGGGCCAAACAGGCGGGCACACCGACGGCTTGGAGCATCTGCTGGAGCAAAACGGCATGGTCTTTGCAGTCGCCATATTTGTTGCGCACCACTTCAGACGGCTTGTTGGGGATCCGGGCTCGGCGGCCAAATTCGATCGCTTTGTACGTGTAATTCGTCTGCACGTGATGGGTGAGTTCGGCAATCTTGGCCTCATCATTTTCCAAGCCCCCCGCCAGTCTGCGGGCCTGCTCCTGCACCGAAGCCTCCGGCTCCAGACGGTCGGCGATGGACGCCAGGTAGTTCGATCCCAAAGCCTGCCAGCGAGAAGAAGCATCGGCAATCGACACCAGGGGCAGGTAAGTGGCCGCAGCCGGCTGCAGCGGTTCCCAACGTGCCACCAGCGGCTCTGTGACTCGCCACCAGAGACCGTCTTCGAGCGCCTGCGGCTCCTGAACAGCCGAAGCGCTGTACTTCAGCCGCTGTGCCGGCGCCCGGACAAAGAGCGAGCTGTCCCGCACGGGGAACGGGCGCGAGAAAAAGTGCTCAAGGTAAGGGAACTCCGCTGCCGTTCCAAGTTCACGGCGGGTGACGACGACCGCCAATTGGCAACCCGGCTGGAGGCCGGGGATGGGAATGTTCAACACTTTCTTCTGGCTCATAACCGTTCCGGCACGATCATCGAGCACGTAATAATCCGCGAGGTGGCCCTCGGAAATCGTCTTGCCGGCCGAATCCATGACGCGAACCTCATTGACGAATACCTGCTGCCCCAGCGGGTCGAAAGGGATCTGCACCGTGCTGAAGGCGCTCACGCCAGAGGCATCCAGCACTCGCACCAGCGAGTATTCAGTTGTCCGGAGTTCTTTGCCGGGCTCCCACGTCAACGCCACGAGCCGCCGGGCGTAGTAAGCTCCGTAACCCTTCGCATAGCCGTCCGGCAGTGGCTCCGGGGAGGAATTCGTCAACGCCCCCGGCAGGGCCACCATCTCGATCGGTTCTTTGATGTTAGTGTTGTTCCCCTCCCCGATGAGGCCGCTGACCAGGTCGAGATAGGACGCGATTTCCTTATTGGCGGGCGCCAATTTCACGGCGGCCTCGAAGGAGGTCTTGGCCTCACGGTACCATTTCAGGGCCAATTCGCTCCGCCCCTTGAGGAATTGCACATAAGCAGAGTCGCGGCTGGCCTTGGCCATTCCCTGGCTGATCTCCAGCGCTTCCTTGTAAAAGCCCGCCTGAAGACTGGTCTCGGCCAACGCTCCGGAGACCTGCGAGTTAAATGGGGCCTTCTCATGCTGCACTTTGAGCACACTGATGGCTTCGGGGAAATCCCTCTTCAATCGGTATATGTCCGCTTCCAATAGCCGGCCGGAGATCGAATCCTCCTTTTCCAGGTACTTTGCCACTTGGCCGAGGGCCAGGTCGTATTGTCGTTGCAGATTCAGCAGATTGATATACACGGGGAAGTGAAGGTCGCTGCGGTAGCCCTCGGCGAACAGCTTGCCGTAATTGGTAAGCGCCAGGTCGGTAAGTGCAGCCTGCGCTTGAAAAAACGCCTGCCACGCCCGCACGTCGGGCACCGCCATCAGTGACGCCGGCTGCGCGGCAATAAACTCCAGCGCTTCTTTGGGCCGTTCGAGATGCCGCCAGGCCTGGAGCGCGTTGCGCGCGTAAAGCGATTCCTGGCTGCTCGCGCGTGCGGCGGCGCAGAACAGGGGCAGCGCCTTTTCATATTCGCCTAAGTTGAACTCGTGGAGACCGGCTGCGTTCAGGACCACGCCGCGGACTTTCTGTTCCCGGGAAGTCAGCGAGGCTTCCGCGGAGCGCAGCCGGAAGGCGGGCTTGACGATCTGCACGCGCCCAAGGGCATCCTCCAAAATGGCCTCCGGCTCGCGCCGCTGCGACCAGGCCGCGACCAAATACGCCCTGCTCTCCTGCTGCAAAACCCTCAGACGATAGCGTAAGGTCTGTCCATCAATGTCTCGCGAGAAATCGAACTGGACTCCGTGAACATCACCTTGGGTCAACTGCTTTCGATTGGTGAGTTTCTCGTTCGGGTACGCAATACTCACCACGGCCAACAGCCCTGCCGACAACGTCTCGGTATCCGGTTGCTCGTCGCCGAGCCACACGGGCACCACCACGAAGCAACTGTCCCCGCGCGATGCCCCAAACTCCGCGTCTGGGAGTTGTTTCTCCAATGACTCAAAAACGTGCCAGGGCGAGTTGGTCAACCGCACAACGTAGTCCTGCTGCTGGGAAACGAAATTGGTCCGGAACGCGGCGCCTCCTGCCGAGGCGACTCGGTTGGGATCCACCAGTTCGAACCGGGAGAACATCTGCCGCAACTCCCCGGCAATGCGCTGCCGATCTTGCGATCGCCCGTAGCCCACCAGTTGGTAGCCGTAGCCATTGGTCGCGATATAGCAATGCAGGTAATAAAGCGAGAGCTGGCCCACCTGGGCTTCCGACTCGGTGACCAGCCCATCGAGGCCGTTGGTCCGCCACGGAGCCTCGCTTAAGATGCGGCTCGATTGGGCCGCCGCCTGCAGGTGCGCCTTGCCGATCTCGGCCAGTTGCGCAGAGGAGAAATCGCGGTCGGAGCCAATTCGCTCGGCAATCACGCTGAAATAGGCTTCGGGATACCGGCGCATGAACCCAAGCTTGCTAACCTTGTTGAGCTTGGAGGCGTCGTACGAGACCCACGGGCGGCTCGGCGACCGGAATCGGAAGTTTAGGTCGTCAAACGTCAATACTTGGCCCGGACGACCTGTCCCCGCCGTCGCCCAGGATCTCCCGCTCCGCAGGATACCCGAGACGAAACCAACACCGGCTATTAACCCGATTACTCCCGCCAGCGCTAACGCCCAAATCGCTTGGGCCCGTCCCTGGACGAAAACCCCCGGTCGCGTGGATAGCTCGATCAGACCCAGGATGGCGAGCACGATGACCGTTGCCACCATCCCGAGCGTCAGCAAACTCACCAGCTCTATCACGACGGCCATCACCGGAGAGGTGCCCACGCTTGACGCGAAGATCCCTGCGCTGGACCCGACCACGAACGCCAACAGCAGGATCATCAGGGACAGCGCGCATTTGGTGTTGGTGGTGGGGCGGCGCGAGATCGACCAGCACTTCCAAGCCCCGCCCAGAAGCGCGATCCAGACGATCGCCTGGCCAGTGAAGCGTCCTGCCTCGGTGGGGGTGACCTCCGCTAACCAAACTAATCGCAGTTCACTTATCACACAAATCACGCGCCTGTCTGCGCTGAACGGCCGGTACTCGATAACGACCAACGCCATCCTGAGTCAGGACCTTCCTTGAGGCAAGCTTGACTTGCAAGGTCTGCCTGCGTTCCCTTGCGTGCAATCGGTTCTATGAAACACACGTTCATCGCCGGACTCCTTGGCACTTTGATTTGGACCGGCGTCGCCCCTGATGCCGGCGCTGGCACCCGCGTTATTCCGCGTCCCTTGCCGTCTCACCCCGGCAACATCTTTCTCGCCGGCGAAGCGGTGACAATCCCCGCGCCGTCCTCCGGTACCAGCGATGCCTGGCACGCGGTGGATTATGAGGGACGAATCGTAGCCCAAGGCCGGGTCATGGCCGGGCTGCTGGAACTGGGGTGTCTCCCGGTTGGCTACTATGAAATCCGGCGCACAGCGGCGGCGGGCGTCACCAACCGTCTGTCCGTCGGCGTCCTGGAGAGATTGCATGCGCCGACTCCGCTCGGTTCCCCCATCGACATCGATGTGGCGATGGCCTGGTTCTATCCCAAAGACAAGATGGCAAGCGTCGCCAACCTGTGCGCCCTGGCCGGCATCAACCGTGTCCGCGACCGCCTGAGCTGGCCAGAATTGGAACCCCGGAAGGGCGAATTCGCCGCGACTGATCGTTACGATTGGTCGGCCCAGGCCCAGTCTGCGGCCGGACTCCAGGTGCTGCAAGTTGACCATCTCTCGCCCGCCTGGGCGAACCCAAATGGCAAACGGTTCCCCCTGGACTTGCGCGACTCCTACAACTTCATGCGCGCCATGGCGCAACGCTGGCAGGGCGAAGTCGTGGCCTTCGAGCCCTGGAACGAGGCGGACATCCCGATGTTCGGCGGCCATACCGGCAGCGAAATGGCATCGCTCCAGAAGGCCGCCTATCTCGGGCTCAAAGCCGGCAACTCCAAGATCATCGCCTGTCTGAATGTATTCGCCCTACACCGCGCCGCGACCTTACGCGATCTGCAAGAGAATGAGGCCTGGCCCTACTTCGACACCTTCAACCTCCACCACTACGAACCTTTTCCCTCCTATCCGCGGCTTTACGCGGACTTCCGCGCCGTCTCAGCCGGCAAACCGTTATGGGTGACGGAGTGCAGTCTGCCCGTGAAATGGCATGGCGACGCCCTGTTGCAGGAACCTACCGACGAAGACTTGCTCATCCAAAGCGAGCGGGTGTCCATGACCTACACGCTCGCCATCCACGAAGGTGCGCAGGCGGTCTTCTACTTTATCCTGCCCCATTTCGTCGAAGGCCAGACCCAATTCGGCCTGCTGCGCCCGGACCTCACCCCGCGCCCCGCCTTTGTGGCCCTCGCTGCAGTTGGCCGCTTGCTCGCCGATGCCAAACCTCTTGGACGGCTCAAGGCCGGGAACGATTCCATCCACGCCTACCTCTTTCGAGCCAAACCCGATGGCCAGAGCGCGGATGTGCTCGTCGCGTGGTCAGAAGCCGGAAGCGCCTTCGACCTGCCGAAGCCGCCCAAAGCCTGTTTCGATCACCTGGGCCGCGCCCGCGAAGTCACGGGCAAGGTGCTCAAGCTAAGCCGCGCGCCTCTCTTCGCCGTCCTGGGCCGTGGGACGCGCCTCCCGCTGGTCCCGCCGCCGGAGCCCGCGAAACCAGAGCCAGGCAATCCCTCGTCCATCGTCATGCAGGCAGTGATGCCGGAGGCAAGCACTGTCGTGGAGAAATCCGCTTACAAGGTCCCAGCAGGCCAGACGACGATCATTCCGATCTTCCTCTACAACTTCGGCGCCAAGCCGGCCCACGGGCGGCTGAGCACCCCCATGAGCTTCAGCTCCTTGAATCCGCTGGTATCTCCCCCTTGGGCAGCCGAGTTGCCAAGCGAGGTGGAAATTGCCCCGGGCGAGCGGAAAGAACTCGCGCTTCGCCTCACCGGCGTCAGCACTAACGGCGTCGAGGCCGCCGCAATTCGCATCACCGGTGATCTTGGAAGCGCCGGCAAACCTGTCTTGTCGCTGAACCTTATCCCCGGCGCGGAATGAAGGTCTCGGTCTGGCCTTATATCACCTGACCTTAATGGATATGTCGTCCAGCAGCAGTTGCCCGGTGGCGGGCAGCAAGCCGAAGAAGACGCGCATCCGTTTGGCGCCGCCCGGCACCGTCACCGCGGCGGCGAGCTTGGTCCAGCCAAATGTGCCGAGCAGCGGCGTTCCAGTGGCGATGCCGTTCGGCAGCGCCGCTCGCTGCCGGTGCTGGCCGGTGGCGTCGGTGAATTCCACGAACGCGCCGATGGCCGCGGCCCCCGTCGTTCTTAGCTCCACGCCGCGCACAAAGAACCCGATGTCATAGGTGTCGGTTGCGCGGGCGGGCAGGCTGGGACTCCAGAATCCGAGGCCCTGCCTGCACATATCGGCCGGCTTCTGCCCGTCAATCTTCAAATAGCGCAGCCCGCCGTGCGCCAATTTGGCCTGGATGGGGGCGGACGGCGAATCCATCGAGAAGGCAACCGTCCCGCCCGCCCCGGGGTAGGCCATCGCTTCGGTTCCGCCCTTCAGGCTGCAATAGGCGGCGTAAGGGAACTTATGTTCCACGCCGTCCCCCGTTCCTGACCGCCAGAAGTACGGCAGGATATTCTGCCCCGCCGGGTCTTCATATTCACAACCCCCGTTGCCCACCATCATCAGTGCTTGCTTTGGATCCTTCGCGTCAGCCACACGAAACGTCACGGTGTCCAGGCCCACGTCAGCCGGTTGGGCATCCTTGACTTGGCTGTGGACGTCGTGCCCGGTGGCCTTGATCCAATCCGCAAGCTCCTTGTATTGCGGCGGCCGCACGCCACTTGGCGCCTCACCACACGCCAGCACCGCGTTCTTCCCCGGCCAATACGTGTTGTAGTCGGCAAAATTCGGCTGCTCGATGGCAAGCCAAATCGCCGGATTGCAATCGCGCACCAGATTATGCGCGAAGACTTGATCAGTCGTGGAGTAGGGGGCCGCCCCCTCCCAGACGGCAAAACCGCTCCCGCGGCTTTCGAGGAGGAGATTCCGCATGAACACTCCGCGCTGCGACTGGCGGCACGTGATCCCGCCTCCGTCGCGGTACGAGGTATTGAAGTAAGCCCGTGTGTCGCCCATCGTGTATTCGACGTAGAGACCCGACGACTTGTTGTTCGCGCAGGTGTTGCCGAGAAACATCGTGCGGACGATGTCTATGTCGCCCCACATCGCCAACCCATCGTGCCCTCCGTCGGTCTCATAATTACCCCCTTCCAGCACGACGTTATGCGCGAAGATCGAGTCGCTGGCGCCGTTCATCTTGATGCTGCCCATCCATCCATCCTCGTGCGCGGGGTTGAGGGTGCAGCGGACCGCGAGGTTATCTTCGACAAGACACTGCGTCGGGCGATCCTGAAGATAGATGCCGTTGCCCAGTGCGCCGATAACCGTGTTCCGACGGACAATCGCCCCGCGGTAATCCCAGCCGCTCACCCTGATGCCGCTGCCCGAATCGGTTACGAGACAATCTTCCACGATCGAGTCGTCCCCGACAACTTCGATCGCCGAGCCCCTGTAATTGCTGGCGTGGATTCCCGCGAGCCTGCAATGGGCGTTGAGCATTAACGCCGTCGTCCGGACCGGCACGTTAATGATGTGCATCGCCGGGGTGTCACCGCCCAGGCTCAGCAGCAGCTTCCTGCCCTTGGCGTCATACTGGTACACATTCTTGTCCGCATCGGTCAGCACGCCAAGCTTGTACGCGCGTGGATACACCTTCTTGGTCTGGTCAACCTTCGGACCCAGCGCCTTGCCATCCACGAGCACCAGCCCGGGATCGCGGTCCAGTCCGGCGGCGTAGATGTTCCGGGTATTCGGCGCAAGCTGCCACTTATCCGCGCCGAACACGTCGGCACCTTCCAGGATCACACCGTCGTCCTCAAAGGCCTGGAAGACGATTGGCTTGTCGTTCGTGCCAGCGTTCCTCATCGTCACGGACTCCGGGTACGTGCCCGCGTGAATGAGCACCGTGTCGCCCGCCCGCGCCGTGGCGGCCGCCCGGGCAAGGGTCTTCCACGGCTTGGCGAGCGTGCCCGGATTGTCATCCGCCGCGCCCGGAACGCCTGGCGCGACATGGTATTCCGCGGCCTGGATCGGCAGCGAGAACAACAGTGAGAACACCGACAAAGCCGCCACTCTGGTGGTTATCATGAACAACTCACTCTCCCGGCGCGGAGCGCACGCTCCAATGCGCGAGCCCTACGGATATTACTGCCTAATCGCAGATTACCCGCGCCGCCTCAAATATTAGCGTAAGTGCAGAGAAAAGCAATGGTTCACAACCGGTTCAGCGCGCTGAGCACGGCTCGCACCGAGGCGAGTTCAATGTTGGTGTCCACTCCGGCGCCCCACCGCGCCCGGCCGCTGCCGGGCTTGATCTGGATGTAGGCGATGGCCGCCGCTTCTTCCCCGGCGCTCAAGGCGTGCTCACTGTAATTTGCGATTTCAAAACGCGGTACGCCTACGGTACTGAACCCATGTACCAGCGCCGCCAGCGGGCCGTTGCCCTCACCGCAAATCTCGACCGGCTTCCCGTCGCGGAGCAGCCGCGCGCGGCAGCGGACCATGCCATCGCGGCTTTCGGTTTGGAAGCCCTGAAGCTGCCAGGGAGCTGTGCGTTCGATGTACTCCCGCCAGAACATCCCCTTCAGCTCGGCGCCACTCACCTCGCGGCCGAGGCGGTCCACTTCCTCATTCGCAATTGGGCCGAACTCGCGCTGCATGTCCTTCGGCAACACGATGCCGTATTCGCTCTCCAGCAGGTAGGCGACGCCGCCTTTGCCCGACTGGCTGTTGACGCGGATGACCTCGCGGTATTGGCGGCCGATGTCGGTCGGATCGATCGTCAGATACGGCACGTCCCAGTGCTGCTGGCGGCCAGTTGCCCACTCAGCGAGACCTTTCTTGATCGCATCCTGGTGCGATCCGCTAAACGCGGTGAAGACCAGTTCCCCGGCATAGGGATGCCGCGGCGGCACTTCCATGCCCGTGCAACGTTCATAAACCTCGCAAATGCTGTTGAGGTCCGTGAAGTCGAGCTTGGGATCTATCCCGTGCATGTAAAGATTGAGCGCCACGGTCACGATGTCCAGGTTGCCGGTGCGCTCCCCGTTGCCGAAGAGGGTGCCTTCCACGCGGTCCGCGCCGGCGAGCAATCCTAGTTCCGTCGCCGCCACTCCGGTGCAGCGGTCGTTGTGGGCGTGCAAGCTGATGATGAGCGAGTCGCGCTTCTCAATATTGCGGCAAATCCACTCGATCTGGTCCGCATAAACGTTCGGCGTGGCCACCTCGACTGTATCGGGCAGGTTAAGAATCATCTTGTTCTGCGGCGTGGGCTTCCAGACCTCCATCACAGCCTCGGCGGCTTCTTTGGCAAACTCCACTTCCGTGGCGCTGAAGCTCTCGGGCGAATACTGCAGCCGGACCTCCGTGCCCTTGAGCCGCGGCAGGCGCTCCTGAATCCACTTGGCGCCGCGCACGGCCACGCGGAGGATTTCCTCCTTGGACATGCCGAACACTACCCGGCGCTGCGCGGGGGAGGTCGAGTTGTATAGGTGAACGATCGCCTTCTTCGCGCCGACCAGCGACTCGAAGGTGCGTTCGATCAAATCCTCGCGCGCCTGCACCAGCACTTGGAGCCACACGTCCTGCGGGGCGCGATGCTCTTCGATCAGCCGGCGGTTGAACGTGAACTCGGTGTTCGATGCCGACGGGAACCCAACCTCGATTTCCTTGAAGCCGCACTTCACCAGCGTTTGGAAGAGTTCGAGCTTCTGCCCGACGTTCATCGGGATGGCCAGCGCCTGGTTGCCGTCCCGGAGGTCCACGCTGCACCACGCAGGCGCCTGGCACAGGATGCGGTTCGGCCACTGGCGGTCGGGCAGGTGCACCGGCGGGAACGGACGGTATTTCGCAGACGGATCTTTAAGCATGGTCGTTTCGCTTTCTTGTTAGCACCGCCGGACGGTCAGGCAAATAAAAAGCCCCACCGCCGGCTTCGGCAGTGGGGTTTACTAAACTCTCGTGGATGGCTACAACCCAACTGCCGCGCGGCTCAACAGCAGCGCGCTCGATAGCAGCAGGTTCAGATTGTCGTTCACAGCGCCAATCTAGCCAACCCGCCGCAAGGCGTCAAATTGTTTTTCGCAGCCGCAGGACTGCATCCGGGTTCGGGAACCGAGCGGCCAGCCAAGCGGGAGGCCCGGCTGCCAGGCTGCGAACCAGCGATACAAAACAGGGCAAGGGTCAGGCGCGGGCGGAGCGCCTGGCGGCACGACTCCGGCAATCAGCGCAAAGAAACTGTTTTCCATCAAAGAACGTCATGAAAGGCATGAATAGCTCCTTGCACCGATCACACGTCTCATAAATCTCCTCCGGCGGCACCGGGTCCGCCACCAGCGCGATGCCGTGCGTTTGTCCGAGCATTTCAAGTTGTTCGAGCACACGGTCGGCCCGGTAATTCAATATCATCGCCGCCGCCCGGTTCTCGGTAAAGTACAAGCCATTCGCATCTTCCGCCAAATACTTGCCCCGCGGGGTGCGGATAAACACCTTAATGTCTGGAGGCCCGCTCGGTTTGTCGCTCGCTCGTGGCATCGGTCAGCGCAATGCAATTGGACGTTTTCGCCGCTCGTCGGATCACCGCTGCCGCCATCCTGCCAAATCCGCCGCGAGAATTCAAGGCCCGGCGCGTTTCCTGCCCGGTCATCGAGGCATTGCCAAACCTGCTGCCGGTGCGCTACCGTCAGAACAATGAAATGGTTCTCAGTCATCGTAGCGCTGCTGCTGACCGTGTCTGGCGCCCGGGCGGAAGGGCCGGATGATCAGTACATCCGCATTTATACGCTGATCCAGGACGCCGACAGACTTGAAAGCCTCGGCCAGCCCAGCGAAGCCCTGCCGAAGTATCTCGAAGCC